>Ga0066376_10005014_pt1 | contig 11366 bp, 11 predicted proteins | sample Knorr_S15_td_Bot_FD_77009 | JGI IMG/M metagenome (GOLD analysis project Ga0066376, IMG submission 77009) | Marine microbial communities from Southern Atlantic Ocean transect - Knorr_S15_td_Bottom_ad_5009_LV_A | ecosystem: Environmental > Aquatic > Marine > Oceanic | place: Southern Atlantic... | reverse complement strand
TGACGACCGGAGGTTTTACCTTCTAGGATGTTGACTGATCGCAAGGTAGATGTGGAACCTCAAATCATGTTCGAGCAAACTTTCAAAAATATCGATGATGTCCTCTGGAAAGAGGCGGGTTCACCGGCATGCACGGTGCATCCCAAACCAGCCTCCGCCGCAATTTCATAGGCGGGCCGGAAATCTTCCATCGAATATTTCAACTCGTCTCCACCAATGCCGAACCCGACAACGTAGGGGTTAGGGTTGGAAGCGATTGATTTGGCAACGGCAACTGCCTTTTCCGGACCAAGGTGGCGGACACAGCTGACAATCATCCGGGTCACAAGGCCAGTTTCCCTGGCAACGTCTTCGATGGCGAAAGCTAAATTTTCCAGATGCTCTTCAAACCCGATCCCGTGAGCCGCCGGGTTATCGGGCGAAGTAAAAAACTCCACATAGACAGCACCGTCTTCCGCGCAAGCCTGCAAATACTCCCGGGTCACATCATAATAGTCCTGCCTGGTCTTGATGCAGGCTGCGGCACGATCATAGGCGAGCAGGAATTCCGGAAAACCCGACCATTTATAATGTCCCTCGTCGGTAAACATGTTGGCGGGCAGTTTTAGCCCATTGCGCTGTGCCAGCCGGCGAATCAGGCCGGGTGTCGCTGTTCCCTCAATATGAGGATGAAGTTCAGCTTTTGGAACTGACGAGACACCGACGAGCCTGGTCATCTATCAATTGCCTTTCGGTGAAACTCAGGCGGACACGTAAGCAGTCTTGACTGTTGTATAGAATTCTACTGCGTACCTGCCTTGTTCGCGGGCGCCATAGGACGATCCCTTGCGGCCACCAAAGGGGACGTGGTAATCGACACCGGCGGTGGGCAGGTTGACCATCACCATACCGGCTTCTGCCTGACGTTTGAACTGGCTGGCGGTCTTTAGGCTTTGCGTGCAAATTCCGGCGGACAGTCCGAATTCCGTATCGTTGGCGACGGACAGAGCTTCGTCAAAGTCATCCACCTTGATGACGCTGGCGCAAGGGCCGAAGATTTCTTCACGGTTAATGCGCATATCATTTTTCGTGTTCAGGAACAGGGCGGGTTTCTGGTAATAGCCTTCCTTTTCCAGGTTTAGCCGTTCGCCGCCGATGACCTCAGCACCTTCTTCAGCTGCAAGAGCAACATAATCCAGGTTTGAATTCAGTTGGCGTGCATCAACGACCGGTCCAATCTGTGTTGACGGATCCAGTGCATCGCCAATCTTCAGGGTGGCCAGTTTCGATAAGACGGCGTTAACAAACTCATCGTGAATACCCGATTGCACGATGAAGCGTGAGGACGCCGTGCAGCGTTGACCGGTGGAGAAATAGGCACTGTTGACGCAGGCGGCGACGGCTGTTGAAAGATCTGCGTCATCCATAACGACCATGGGGTTCTTGCCGCCCATCTCCAACTGGACCTTTTTCATGGTCTCGGCACATTTGACGGCAATTCGGCGACCCGTGGGAACGGATCCCGTGAAAGAGATGGCCTGGATACCGTCGCTGTCCAGCATGGCGGCACCGACGGTAGACCCCGCCCCCATGACCAGGTTGAACACACCGGCAGGACAGCCAGCATTCGCCAATACTTCTGCAATCACATGGGCGCAGCCCGGCGTCAGGTCGGCAGGTTTGCAGACAACAGAATTGCCAAAGGCCAGGGCCGGGGCGATTTTCCAGGCGGGGATGGCAATCGGGAAGTTCCAGGGAGTAATGATGCCCACAACACCAACAGGCTCACGGGTGACCTCGACACCAATGTCGGGGCGAACCGAAGCGATCAGGTCACCGGTTACACGCAAGGCCTCGCCAGCGAAGAACTTGAAGACCTGACCTGCGCGCGTGGTCTCGCCAATGCCTTCGGCCAGGGTCTTGCCTTCCTCGCGGGACAACAGGGCGCCGATTTCTTCCTTGCGGGCCAAAATCTCGTTGCCAGCCGCATCCAGGACATCATGACGAACCTGTGGACTGGCATTTGCCCAGCCAGACAAGGCAGCATTCGCGGCGGATACGGCGGCGTCAACATCGCTGGCAGAACCCCTCGCAAATTCCCCGACACAATCTGAAATGTCAGAAGGGTTGATGTTGTTGTTGACGTCTGCGCCCTGAACCCATTCGCCGGCAATGTAATTTTGTTTGAGACTGGTCATTTCGGTTTTCCGTTATCGTTGATCGGGGTTGGAACGGCGGCAATCACGCCGCCAGGCAGGTTAGACATTGGCATTTTTTCGGCTGGATTGTTTATCTGCAACGGACAGTATCGCGCTGGCCCTGTCCGCAGGAAGCAGCGAATAACGCACATGGTGCTGCCAAATCGGCAGCGACCCGGAGGCGTTATTCAATCCAGAAGATTCCTTTTGACCACTGGTGCTGTCCGCTCGGCCAATTTTATCGCCTCGGACGATCTGTTCAGGAATTCCTGTCGCTGTTCTGAAAAACCTGTCCTTATTTGCTTTTCGTCGAGATGAACAAGTTCCTTCTCGCGCAGTACCCAGTGACCATTGATCATGACATCACATACAACATCCCGGCTGGCATGCTGCGCGACAAGTTCCGGGTTGATCACAGGCCCCAGCATCTGCAAATTGTCCATGTCCAACAACACAAGATCAGCCAGTTGTCCTGGCACCAGGTCGCCAAGCTGGCCTGACAATCCGAGCGCCTTGGCACCTGCTTCGCGACTGCCATGCAGCACATCAGCCGTTTGTGGCCACAGATTATAGTCCGGTTCAGACAGACGCGGCAGCATCGAAGCCAGTCTGGCCCCTTCAAAGATGTCGTGGCGGCCAGCTGTATTGGCGCTGTCACTGCCGATGCCAACTGGAATACTGAGGTTTTTGCACTCGGCGTAAGCCAGAGCACCGCTGCCCAGCATGAGATTGCTGGCTGGATTATGAATGATGGTGACCCCGTATCGGGCCAGCAGCTCCCGTTCACTTTCCAGCAGCCAGATGGCATGAGCGACTGACAGATTGTCGTTCAGCAGACCCTGCCTTTCCATTTCTCCAACCAGGCCGCCCTGCCATTTCTGTTGACTGGATTGCGCCTGAATGGCGGTTTCAAGGAGGTGAGTGTGAACCGGCGCATCGTACTTTTCCTGCAATGTTTGCCAGACAAGCCACAGCTCTTCGGAGCAACGCTGGGGGGCATTGGGGCCGATCATGCCTATGATTGTGTCCGGCATGTCGGCAAGGCGCTCGAAGAAGTTCTCAAAAAACCGGCTGGTCTGTGTCGGCGTCATGGGGGCGGGCGTTTCCAGGGGGGTGCGCAATTCGTCCGGCAGATCAAATTCAAGAAACTTGTGATCAGGAATATCTTGCATGAAAGGGGCGATGCCCACCCGCATTCCGGTTCTTGCATGGGCTGCCAGGGTGTGATCAAACAAACCAATATGCGGGATATGATCAATGACAGAGGTCACACCGTTGCGGATCATCTCCGCCGCACTCAGTTCCACGGCTGTCGCAACCAGATCTGCGTCCAGGCTGCGCCCCCAGGCCATGGTGTACAAAGCCCAAACTTCAAGCGGCTGACTGTTTTGTGTGCCGCGCAAAACTGTTGCGTAAGTATGACAATGGCCATTGATCAGCCCCGGGATAACCAGCTTTCCCTTTCCGTCCAGCACGGTTTTTGTCGATGATCCGAGGGCGGCAATTTCATTATTGTCGTGAAGTACCGCCTTGATTCGCGCGTCGCTGACAAGGATCGCGCCAGCAGTCGCTGCTGCCCCGGCAGGGCCGTCTGGCAGCAGCAATATATTGTCAATTAGCAAGGTATTTGGCTGTTGGCTCGTCGTCACATTCTGGCTCCGCGAAAACGTCATGTTCCCAATTATTCACTTAAAGAGTTGATTCCAGGGCAAATTTCAAATGATGCCGTTTTGGCATCGGAAAGGGATAATTTGCTCTTTATGAGGACGCCCGAAAGTCGTAGCGTTATTTTCCACGTTCGCAATCGTCGAACGAATAAGCACAGAATTCCAGTTTGCGTTTCAAGTCGTATGCGTTTCAAGTCGTACCAGAATTTTAACTGTTCACCAGGGAGAAACTCTCATGTCATCGGACACCTCAAAGAAGGGCGATCTTGACCGCCGCAGTTTCCTGAAAACTACCGCAGCCGTGATCGCTGGCGCCGCCGCCGGTTCCACGCTCCTATCAGTCGAAGCACTGGCCAGCGGTGAGTTTGAAATCAACATGCAGCTTGGCTGGCTGGCCAGCAACGGCCTGACCGGCGAAATTGTCGCCAACAAACTGGGTTATTATGCCAAGGAGGGCATCAAGCTGAACGTCACGCCGGGCGGTCCCGGCGTTGATGGCGTTGCTTCTGTTGCCTCGGGCCGCGCCCAATTGGGCCAGCTCTCTTCCAGCCCTTCGCTGATGCTGGCCCGTTCCGCCGGTATTCCCGTGAAATGTATTGCTGCCGGTTATCAGCAACACCCCTTCACATATTTCTCACTTGCCAATAACCCGATCCGTTCGGCCAAAGACATGATTGGCAAAACCATTGCCACCCAGCCGACAGCCAAAATCCTGCTGAAAGCCCTTTTAGCCAAAAACGGTATTGCCGAAAGTGACGTAAATGTCGTCAATATGGGCGGTGGCATGGGCCAGCTCATGACCGGGCAGGCAGATGCTGTTACAGGTTGGTTGACCAACACCAACGCTCTGAAAATCCTTGGTGCAGACCGGGTTGATCTCAAACTCTGGGATACCGGCATCCAGCTTTATGCCAACCCGTACTACGTCACTGATGAAACCCTGGACAAACATTTTGATGTCATTGCCGGCTTTATCCGGGCCTCCTCCAAGGGGTGGGGTTATACCAAACAGCACCCTGAAGCAGCGGTTGATATGTTGGTTGGTGCCTATTCCAACCTGAAAAAAGACTCCGAAATGGAAGCCATGCCTAGCGTTCTGGGCTTCTCTTTCAACAGTGAAACCAAAGCCAACGGTTGGGGCACCATGACAACCTCCAACTGGGAAGCCCAACTGGGCATCTATGACAAGCTTGGCCAGTTCAAGGGCAAGACACCAAAACTGGAAGACGTCATGACGTTGAAGGTTCTGGAAGCCACTGCTGCAGACCGTCCCAAGCTGGGCTAATGGACATGTCGTCTCAAACGATGACAAATTCGGAAGACATCGCCACTGATGTGGCGGTGTCCTTCGACAATGTTGCCGTTCGATTTGATACCGACAGCGGTATTATTACGGCCCTGGTTAATGTTTCGCTGGACATTCCTGTTGGCGGTTTTGTGACATTACTTGGCCCTTCGGGCTGTGGCAAATCCACGCTGCTCAGAACAGCTGCTGACCTGACGTCCTTTGCCGAAGGCAATGTGACAGTGCTGGGCCAAACCCCGGCCGAGGCCCGCAAGAACCGGGAGCTGTCCTTTGTCTTTCAGGATGCCACGCTTCTGGCCTGGCGTTCGGCCATAGATAACGTTCGTTTGCCGCTGGAAGTTGGTGGTGTCAAGACCCGAAAGGGCAGCGCATCACCCGAAGAATTAATGGAACTTGTCGGTCTCAAGGGCCGCGAAAATGCCATGCCACACGAATTGTCTGGCGGCATGCGCCAACGGGTGGCCATTGCCCGCGCCCTGGTGACAGCGCCGAGACTGTTGCTGATGGATGAGCCGTTTGGCTCCCTGGACGAAATCACCCGCGACGGCTTGAACGTCGAATTGCTGCGCATCTGGAAAGAAACCGGTGTCACAATTATTTTTGTTACCCATTCCATACCGGAAGCTGTCTTCCTCGGGCAAAAGGTTTTGATGCTTGAAACCAACCCGGGCCGGGTCAGGGAATATATGGATATCAATTTGCCCTACCCGCGCAGCTTGCATGATCGCGACAAACTCGAATTTGTTGCCATCGCAGCCCACCTGCGCCAACAACTGGAGACCTGCTGATGAGTGGCACCGGGATAGCCATGAAAGTCGGCGAAGCCCCGCGGGAAAAATCAGGCCCGCTGATAGCGACTGCCTACTGGTTTTATGATCGGATCCTGCCAATATCCGGTGGCGTCAGTCTGTTGCTTTTGTGGCAATTCGTTATCTGGTTTTTTGAAGTTCGCCAGTTTATTGCGCCCAGCCCCCTTGATGTCGGTGCCGCGATCTTCAGTGACTGGGCCATCCTGCTGGACAATTTCTGGCTGACCCTGATGGAAGCTGTGGCCGGATTTGTCATTGGCAATATCGTGGCCATTCTTCTGGCCATTGCCTTTGTTCATAACAAGACCGTCGACAAGGCGTATTACCCGACTGCGGTCTTTATCAATACGATCCCGATCATTGCCGTCGCCCCCATTCTGGTCATGATTTTTGGCAATGGATATACGCCCAAGATTTTCATTGCCGCCCTGATTTGTTTTTTCCCGACACTGGTCAATATGAAACGGGGTTTGGAGGCTGTAAGTCCAGCTTCCCTGGATTTGATGCGAATATTGTCGGCAGGCAAGTCGGAAATCTTCTGGAAACTGCGCATCCAGAGTTCCCTGCCGTTTTTGTTTGCCGCGCTGAAGATTGCCTCCACGACCTGTGTTATCGGCGCCATCGTGGGTGAATGGGTGGGGTCAAACTACGGTCTCGGCGCCTTGATCCTTGAGGCTTCATATAACTATCGGGCACCCCAACTCTATGCGGCTGTGGCCATGGCCGCGGGAATGGCTGTCACCTTTTTCGGCATCATGATTTTCCTTGAGCGCAGGGTCATCACCTGGAACCCCAGCCAGAACCATTAGAGCGTGTCCGGCGTCGACGGAAACGAAGCGTTTCACAAAATACAGTGTGGACAGTAGATGCAAAAGCAGAATTTATTTTTTCAAGACCGGAATTGCCTTAATCAAACAAGACACAGGTGCTCGAAATGAGTGAACCAGTAACGGTAAGAGAAGCCGCACGTGACGTTCCTGTAGTTGCCAAAACAGACGTCGTCGTTGTCGGTGGCGGTTCCGCCGGGATTGGTGCCGCGGTTTCATCCGCGCGCAACGGGGCCAGTGTGACAGTCCTGGAACGCTACCCACACTTGGGTGGCATGGCGTCAGGCGGCATGGTACTGGTGCTGGACGACATGATCAACGGTCAGGAAGTAACAGTAACCGGCATCATGACGGAATATATCGACCGTATGACGAAAATTGGCGCGGCTGTGACGCCGCCGCTTGAGGATCGTCTGACCAGTGAGGCCATGTGGAAAAAATGGTCACGCTGGGGGGTGCATGATTTCCATCAGCCGACAAAACCACAGCCGATTGTCTATGCCACGGCCTTTGATCCAGATGGCTTCAAGCGCGTGGCAAACGACCTGATGGTCGAGAACAAGATCATTCTACGTCTGCACAGCTGGTTTTCCTCGACCATAGTCGAAGATGGCAAGGCTGTTGGCGTGATCTGCGAAACCAAGCGCGGACGTCAGGCGATCATGGGTGACGTCATCATTGATGCCTCCGGTGATCTGGATGTGGCGGTAAGTGCCGGAGCCAACTTTGTTGAAGGTGCCTATATCGTCACCACGGTTTTCCGGCTTGGCAACGTTGATACTGCAAAGGCGGAAGCCTTCCAGTATGAACAGCCCCGGGAATTCAAGAAAATTGACCGTGAAGCCCGCCGTATCATTGGCGGATCCTGGGACTACTGGTGGCTGAAGACACCAAGGCCCGGCATTGTCTGGTGCAACTGTCCGCACATGATAGGCTATGACGGCATCTCGCCTGAACATCTGACAGCGGCAGAATTCGACGGCCGGACGCGTATGCTGAATGTGCTGCAGTTTGCCAATGAAAACCTGCCCGGCTTTGAAAATGCCTACCTGCTGGACACAGCCGAACAGATCGGTGTGCGCCAGACCCGCATGCTGGAAGGCGAATACATTGTCACCAAGGACGACATAAACAGCCGCCGTCATTTTGCCGATACCGTCTGTCGGGGCCGGGGCTATTACACGCCTTACCGGGCGCTGTTGCCCATGGGCGTTGACCAGTTGCTGGTCGCCGGGCGGCACTATTCGGCTGAACCCGAAGCCCAGAAAATGTCGCGGGAAATTCCGCCCTGCATGGCCCAAGGTGAAGCCACTGGTGTGGCTGCGGCCCTGGCCCTGAACGGCAATGTCAGCGTTCGCGAAGTTGATCCCAAGGCCATCCAGAAGCAGATGCGCGCCCAGGGCGCTGATCCGGGTGATGTGCCGTCGGACAATGCCGGATCGACCAATGTTGCGGCTGAATAGTCAAATTTCATTTCAAGAGAAGCATTCGACATGACAGCAAATCTCCCCCTCGACGGCATCAAGATCCTGGACTTTACCCAGGTAATGCTGGGCCCGTGCGCCACGCAAATGCTGGCCGACCTTGGCGCCGATGTTATCAAGATTGAACGCTCGAAATATGGCGATCTCTCCCGTTCAGCCATCGAGCATGATTACAGCGACGGCGATAACCCGGTCTATTGCAGTCTCAATCGCAACAAACGCAGCATCACCATTAATGTGCGAAAGCCGGAAGGCCAGGCCATTGTGCATGAAATGGCCAAGACGGCCGACGTTGTGGTAAACAACTTTCGCCCCGGCGTCATGGATCGCAACAACATCGGATACGAGAAGCTGAGCAAGATTAATCCCGGTATCATTTATGGCTTCGGCTCGGGCTTTGGCTCCTCCGGCCCAAATGTTCACAAGGGCGGGCAGGATGTTCTGGCCCAGGCCATGACCGGCACCATGGCGCGCAAGGCCGACCCTGGTCATCCCCTGGCGATCTACCCAACAGCCTTGTGTGACTATTCCGCCGGCATGCACCTGGTGCAGGGCATCATGGCGGCGTTGTTGCAACGGCACAAAACCGGACGCGGCCAGAAAGTGGAAGTATCGCTTTATGATTCCATGATCGCCATGCAGATGCAGGAAGCAGCCACCCACATGTATTCGGGCTTCGAACTTAACTGGGCGGCCATGCCCCTGAGCGGAGCCTTCGAGACCACCGACGGCGCCCTCGTCATGATCGGCGCCTTCAAGGCCAATCCGCTGCAGGATATCTGCAAGGCTCTGGGCGTTGATGATTTGTCGGTCAAATATCCTGAGCTTGAAATACAGCGTGCCAATCGCGATTACCTGCAATCTGTCTTTGCTGAAAACTTCGCCAATAACACCACAGAATACTGGATTGGCAAGCTGGAAGAACAAGACTTGTTGTGCGCGCCGATCAAGGATTTGCCCACCGCCCTGGAAGACCCGCAGACCATCCACAATCAGATGATCACGGAGATCGATTACGTCAATGGCCGCAAGATGAAGCTGGTTGCTTCGCCCATCCATATGTCGGATGCCCCCTTCAGCGTTCGTCATGCGCCACCCTTGCTCGGTCAGCAAACAGACGAGATTTTGGCCGAGGCCGGCTATGACACTGATCGTATTGCCGCCTTGCGCGCAGAAGGCATTGTCGGATGACCGTTCATTATGAAGTTATCGATCATGTCGCCCGGGTCACCATCGACAGGCCCGAAGTTCTGAACGCAGTTGACCAGGCGGCCGAAACAGAAATGCAGCGGATCTGGACCGAGGTCGAAGGGCGCACCGATATCTGGTGTGTTGTTCTCACCGGGGCCGGGGACCGTTGTTTCTGTTCCGGTGCGGATGTCCAGGAAGCAGTGGACAGCGGGCGCAGTGGTCTTGAATACTGGTCCATGGAACGAGTTGGCGGATTTGGCGGCATTGCCACGCGCCTGACCCTGAACGTGCCGGTCATTGCCCGCGTAAATGGCAGCGCCTTTGGTGGTGGCTTCGAGATGGTGTTAGGGGCTGATATTGTGGTCGCCGCCGATCATGCGAAATTTGGCCTGACTGAACCGCGTCTGGGCTTTTTACCCCTGGACGGCGGCATGGTGTTGCTGCCGCGCATGATACCAAACAAGCTGGCCATGGGCATCTTGCTCACCGGTCGCCGGGTGCCTGCCGACGAAATGGCTAGTTTTGGACTAATCAATGAAGTGGTGCCAAAGAAAGACCTCGACGAAGCCGTTGAACGCTGGGTCGACCAGATCAAGCTTTGTTCGCCGCGCTCGATCCGGGCCATCAAGGCTGTTATTCGCAATACTGGACATCTTGCGCCCCGTGAAGCCATGGGCCAGCGCCTGCCCGCCCTGATGGAGTCATTGAACGGACCTGATGGTGACGAAGGCAGCCGGGCTTTTGCACAAAAACGCACACCAAACTGGCCGGAATAAACCGGCCATGACTTACGTAATTGCCTCTCCCTGTGTTGATATCAAGGATGCCGGATGCGTGCCGGCCTGCCCGGTCGACTGTATCTATGAAGGCGGGCGGATGCTCTATATCCACCCGGACGAATGTATAGGTTGTGGCCTGTGCGAATCCATTTGCCCCGTAGGGGCCATTTGGGAAGATGTGGAAATGATGGAAGAAGACAAGCCCTTCATTCAGATCAACGCAGAATATTTTGACAACAGTGTCTCAGGACTTGGCAGCCCCCAGGGGGCAATGGAACTGGGGGCCTCCAACATAGATCATCCCGCTGTTGTGGCTCATCCGACACAAAAGCTGAATGATAAAGGCAACGGTGTGGTACCTGCCTGATCTATGAGTCAACGATACTGTCCGGTATGATCCAGACATACATGCACCGGTTCTGAAATATTTCAGCGAAGTTGCGGCCCGCGGTTCCATCCGCAAGGCGGCCGATAACCTGAACGTGGCTTCGTCTGCGGTGAACCGGCAAGTCCTGAAGCTGGAAGAAGAACTGGGCGTTTTGTTGTTTGAACGCGTTCCGGGTGGTGTCCTGCTGACGGCAGCCGGGAAAATCCTTAAAGACCATATTCGCGAAACCCTGCTGTCTTTTGAACGGGTCCAGGCTGAAATCAACAATCTGACGGAGTTGAATACAGGTGTGGTGCGCATCGCCTCCCTGGGCAGCCTGATGGTCAACTTCCTGCCCGCGGTCGTACGGGATTTCAATGATGCCTATGGCGGTATCAAGATTGAGGCCTTTGAACGGGGTCCGGCGGAATCGGTTGAAGAAGTTGTCTCCGGACATGTGGACATTGCCCTGACCTTTACCCATGCCATGGAGCGCCCTGTGCAGATCGTCGCTGAACGGGAAACCCCCATCGGTGTGGTGATTGCGGCCAGTCACCCTCTGGCCAAAAAGAAGGCCATAAATCTGGAGGACTGTGCGGATTTTCCCCTGTTGCTTCATGAGGTCCAGTTACCGGAAGGACCACCTTGCCTATCCGGTTAACACACTTACCCACAACATGTGGGATGCTCCCATTTCCCCGAGTAGAGTTCGTCAAAGGTCGGTGCGCTGACGTTGCCAGCGATGCCGAGTAAGGAGCG
>Ga0066376_10005011_pt1 | contig 11370 bp, 4 predicted proteins | sample Knorr_S15_td_Bot_FD_77009 | JGI IMG/M metagenome (GOLD analysis project Ga0066376, IMG submission 77009) | Marine microbial communities from Southern Atlantic Ocean transect - Knorr_S15_td_Bottom_ad_5009_LV_A | ecosystem: Environmental > Aquatic > Marine > Oceanic | place: Southern Atlantic... | reverse complement strand
GGCCATCGGCACGGATGACCGGCAACCACCTCAGCGTGTACCCCAGAACTCAACAAAGACCGGTTTCCCGTGAAAATCTGTGAGACTGGTAATACCAAGACTGTTAAAAGGAACAGACTTAAAGGTGTGTTCAGGAAGGTCCCCTACTTTAATCTGCGAGCTGAGTGGAGCGGCAACGCAGAGCAAGGCAACCGAAGTCAGAAGGTAACTTCGCATATTCCTATTATGACAACATTCCGCACGCAGTGATAATTAGCTGAATTGGGCACAAGAAACGCGAGATGGCGTTTTGTTTCGGACTGGCTTAGCTACGAGACGATGTGAGTGACTTACAAGTTCACCGACAGCCCAGCAGAGCACGAAGGTACCGAGAAGGATGCGCAGCAGGGACTGTTCATTTTTCGACACGACTGCCAGCATGCCGACGGCAGCTCCCGAGATGGCAGCTCTCCCGTCAGCAAGAGGCCGCTCGATTGGCTATTCTCGTTAATCTTGTTTGCAATAGCTCTACTGCTTGCAGTCTCTGCCTCACAGGCTCAGGAGCCACCTCCTGATCAGCTACCGGAGTTTTATGAGCGGAGCCTAGCAAGCCCATACGAAGCTCTTGCATGGATTGATCTTCCAGACTGGGCACGCCGTTTTCCAATTGAAATATCGAAGCGATTATTTGAAAGTCCTCCTTCGATTAGACATCCTGTCAAGGGAGATAGGGTAGACGTCTATAAAGCCCAGCTTTTAGAATTTGAAGATCAATTTCGTCTTCTTTGGGAAGAAAATGTCGTCAAAGAAGGGCTTCTGTGGGATCATTGCATTGCTTGGCCGAATACCTACTGGAGCCTTCTCTTCCGTTCAAATGTATTTTCTCAGTTTGGGGGGTCCCGTCTTCCGATTTTTGGTACGCAGAATCCGTATACCCAAGTAGGCTTTTTTAGGGATCTTATCGGACAAGGCAAAGCACTCCCACACCATATTCTTACACCTTCGGGACAATGGATTGGGAAACAAGAGGCTGTAAGCATTTTGAACACGAGATGGTTACAAACATTGCCTTGGGGTAAATACCGTCTTTTTCTCCCTTACAATCAAATCCCTGCTGTTGTCCCAAAACTTGACGACCCTTTTAGGACGGTTAAAGGGCGCAGTTATCATGCCGAGGGCCTCCCCTATTTTGTAAAGCATGGATGGAAACCAAGATTGACATTCCCATCCTTTTCATCTCTCAGAGGATCGAAAACCTATAACAAAATATTTAACGAAAAGAGAGGCTCGAGCTTCCTCTTTTTAGTTGGTGTACATGATGCAGTCTCAGCTTCTAAAAAATTTGAAGATAATTTAATCAAACGCCTCACGGCAGTGGATCCGTGTCTAATCATCTTCAGGGAGAATTTCAGGGAGAGGGGTTCTGCAAACGACTGGGAATCGTTGGTTAAGCGGTCTTCCGACTGCTATTCCCTAGAAGACTACACGGACCTGGATAAGAATTCAGAGGTGCCTTCTTGGATGGCGCCATATCGAAAGCCAAAATATCCCGTGCTTGCGGGAAGAGTAGAGAATGGACGAGTTGTGGCTTTGCGTGAAGAAACCATGAGCACACTGACTCATAATCCTGGATCACTTCTGAAACATCTTGGATACGAAAACTATAGCCACGGTGCACCATTCGGAACTACAAAGGTGGCGGAGTTTAAAAAACATTCAAAGTTTAGAAAAGGTCATCACCTTGCTGCCTATGCCATTCCTGTAAAAGGGTCGTGGGGGGATACAAACAGAAAATTTTGGTTCTATGCAGAACAGGGAGACTACCTATTCGCTGAATCTCTAAATGGGATTCCAGAACTTACACTGTGGAATGATTCCAAAAATAGGCCTGCAGAGATAAATTATGTTCCCGGTGGCCCGCTTCAAACAATCATAGAAATCCGTGATACAAGTGGGGACAAACTCTTTTGCGAAGTCACGCAGATTCAATCTCTTTATCCAACCTACTCATGGGTGGATCGGACTACAAGCCAAGTCAAAAAGCGCAGCATAACTACTCATAGCCCTTCCGGACTTCTTGTCGGGCTCTCTAAGAGATTACCTGATACGAAGCTCTTGACCCTTGCGCGTAAAAAAACCAACGCCGGTTTTTCGGCAGGCATGAACGAATACCTACTAGGTAATTTTGCAAAAGCTTCCCAGCTATGGATCTCAACGAAACCTCCCCAGGGTCTGAATTTTTTAACAGCTTTAGTAAATGCTCAAGCCATTGCATCGACAGGGGATACAAAAGAAGCTTACCGCTTGCTTATCAAAAAACGAGGCGATGCCGGTGAAACCAATACTAGGGAATTGCTTAAGGAATGGCGTCTGACGGAGTGGGCTTTGAAGAATTCATCTCCTGATTTAGCAAACATTCACTTTAAGGGGCTTCTTCGTTTATTGACTGAACGGGTCCGTAAAAACAAAAGCGCAGGAAAAAGTGGACTGCCACCTTTTAATTACAACATTACCTTGGAAGAACTCCTGCTGTTTTCCATGGGAGAAAGCCTTTTGAATGAAGGTTATTTCGCAGACTCTCGAAGGTCCCTTGAATCCTTATTTAAAGTTTCGGTTCAAAAGAAAAAATGGACCCTTGCCAGTCGTGCACTTCGAATGTTATTTACCGTGTATGAGAGGACTGGAAATATTAAACGTGCATTCAAAATGATTGATAGATATCTACCTAAGTTATTATTTCAAGGTAATCTAATGGGGACAGAGGCTAGAGGTATTTTTGATGACTTGGCACTTATTTCTTTGCGCACCGAACAACCTGGAATGGGTCGTCATCGTTTACTTCAGGTTAAGGCGAAAATTGAAAGAGAACTAGAGTCATATGCTGAAGGCAAAGAGGAATTCCGTAGAAAAAGTCTTCAGGAATCACTCGTTGCTATAGATTCCGGAGTCAACCTTCTTTCCGCATCTTTGGCTGGAGAGGGAGGGGAATCGGAGGCCATTGCCAGAAAAATTCTTGGACTTCTGCGTGGAGAATCGCGGGATTCAGAATCGCCAACAGATGTCACCTCTATCTTGGAGGTCCTAAAGGAGGATCTCGGGGACCCTCAATCTACCGGGGTCACATCCTATGTTCCGCCCAAGTATGACCACGAAATGGGTCAGAGGATTCAACTCTTGGGAGAGTCTTTAGTTCGTGAAAAAGAATTCGAAACCGCACATCGAGCCCTTTACTTTGCTCGCCAAGTATTCGCAGAAAACCACGGAAAATCTTCCCTTGCTGTTCTGGCGTGTGAAAATTTAATGTTGCAGGCAAGGTTGGAATTTGACGACCCCAACAAACTGATATATGAAATACCCTCTCTCATTCAAAAAGTTAAGAATCGGAGTCAATCTCAAACCAAACTAGAGTTGGATTTTCAGGCAACTTTAGCACGTGCTTTTCTGAAATCTGGAAATGCTAAGGACTCAGTCAAAGAGTGGAAATCTGTCATTCAGTCCAAAAAGCAGTTTATAAAAGAAGCCCAACTGGGATTGACAAATGACTTAAATGGTTTGGCAGAAGCCGAAATTGCATGTGGTGAGTTCAAAAATGCCGTCGTGGCTTTAACTGAAAGCATCGAGACGTATTCTTCCTTTCTTCAGACCAATCTTTTTCATCTGACTGATTCAGAGCGCTTAAACCTTGCAAGGGGCGAAGTGGCTGTTCAGCGTCTCCTAAACCTAATCGTGTCAATGGGTTTTGAAGACATTGGTCCAGAGTTTAGTTTATTCGAAAAACATCTTGACTGGAAAGGGAAATCCCTTCGTACGTACTTTTTTCTAAAGCAACTGGAGTCCTCTTCTAGCGAAGAAACACATGAGATTGCGAATGAGTTAAATGAGATAAGAACGGAAATTTCTCACCTTTTCCTTGGCGGAAAAGACCATCATGACTCCCATTTGAATAAAAGACTCGGTGGTCTCGCAACTCGTCGAAAGAGCCTAGAACTTTCTCTAAACCAATCTCTAGAGAGCGATGGGAAATTTTCGAAACCTTTAGACCCAAAAGACGGGCTGAAGCATATTCTAAGTCAAGGAGCTCTTGTCGACTATGTGGTAACTGAAGACCAGATTCTTGCTTGGGTCGTACAAGAGGGGGTGCCCCCCAAACTTCTTGGTTTGGGTGACGAAGAGACCGTTAAGCAAGCTTACTTTTCGTTCCGGGACTCTATGGGTCAAGGTCGCGGAGGGAAGGCAATTTCTACCGAACAAGAATCCCCCGGCGAAAAGCTCCGGGAATTGATTTGGGACCCTATTGCCAAACTCCTGAATGGTACCGAACGAGTTTTTCTTTCGCTCGACGGATTCCTAACCCTAATTCCTTTCGATGCCTTGCCGGATGGCAAACAAGTCTTACTGGAGCGTTTCACTTTCTCCCGCTTGCCCGATCTTACTTGGGGAATCCCCCGCCAAGTTGAGCGCCCGGAAAAAGTCAGCCTCTTGGCATTAGGTGACGTTAAATATGGCCCTAGGCGATCCAAAAATATTGGCTTTAAGGAATGGATATCGCTTCCAGCTTCGCTATCAGAGGTGGTCACTATCCAAGCACTATTCAGTGAAACTTATTCTTCGTCCAGTTCAGAAATCTTAATGCAAGAGGACGCGACTGAAAAGAGATTGCGAGAAACCGTCGGCGGACAATCTTGGATACATCTTGCAACACATGGATTTTTCGAACCTAACCTGGGGATGAATCAATCTAATCCCACGACCTCTATTGCCATGAAAAAGATTTCTCGCGAATCGCCGGGTTTGCTTGCTGGAATTGTACTCGCCGGGGCAAACGAACAGCAGCTAGGGAACCCACAGAATGACGGCTATTTAACAGCCGAAGAATTTTGCGCCTTGGACTTGAAGGACTGCCATCTTCTGACACTTTCAGCTTGTAATTCGAGTAGAGGGAAGTCAGTTCCTGGCGAAGGACTAATCAGCATGACTCGGTCTGCGAAGCAGGCTGGAGCCGAAGCGATTCTTTCATCTCTTTGGTTAGTAGACGATTTTGCAACAAAAAATTTGATGGTGAATTTCTACACCAATTACTGGAGTGAGTCCGGTAACGGAGCAGTCGCTCTTAGAAATGCAAAGCTGGCGATGCTCCAAGATTACCGTGAGGATGGAGCTGACTACCCTGAGTATTGGGCTGCGTTCGTCTACCACGGGCTTTAATCGAAAACTTGGCTATTGCACCTACCCCCCCCATAACCCCCAGGGAGCTCTCCCCTCGTTGGGAATCGGGTCTCGCTACTGAATCACCAGCATCAACGCATTCAGCATTGACTGGGTTCCTACATCCGTACCGTGGCACCAAACTGTGACACCCGTTGCGTGTAAAGGAATGTTTGCCGTGTAAGACGCATAGCCCGTCGAATCCGTTGACAATAACTTTAGGTGATAAGGAGGAGAAATCATGGCATCTCCAAACGGGGTGGAGATAGGCCCTCCACCATGGACTGACCATGCAAAGTGGGAATAATTATTTGGTGTAGCGTTTGTAACTTTCACAAGTGCTGTTTGTCCGGCGACAAGATTAGTCACGGAAAGGGTTGGGGAGGAGCCGGTGTTATCTAAAGCAATGGAGAAAAACATTCCACCTGAAACCTGTGCGAAATTGTTCCCTGGTGGAATGTTTGTTGCTTGGCCATAGACGTCATTACCCCAACCAATAATCGATTCGTCTGCCTTGATGGCGAGTGCATGTTCTGCGCCTCCAGCAACTTGAACAAAATCACTCCCTGTTGGAGTATTTGACACTTGGCCAGAGCCGTCGGATCCCCATGCAATAAGAGAGCCATCGGACCTCAGGGCTACTGAAAAGGACTTGCCGCCAGATACTTGCACAAAATCGTTTCCTGTTGGAGTGTTTGAGACTTGACCGAAGTTGTCAGCACCCCAAGACACCAGAGAACCGTCATTTTTAATTGCCGTAGAGTGGTATCCAGTGGCAACTACTTCTACGAAGTCCCTGGTCACCGGTGCATTCGACACCTGCCCAAAGGCGTCATTTCCCCAAGCAACAATAGAACCATCAGTTCTTAAGGCTACGCAATGTAAGCTTCCCGAGACTTGGACAAAGTCATTTCCTGATGGAGCATTGGAAACTTGACCATATGTATCCCCTCCCCACGCAACAATGGAGCCATCCGCTTTCAGCGCAAGACAATGCCAAATACCCGCGGCTACTTGGACAAAATCATTCCCTGATGGAGTATTTGAAACTTGTCCAGAACCGTCTTCTCCCCAAGCAGCTAGAGAGCCATCTTGTTTAAGCGCAATTGCATGCTGTCCACCACCTGCAACTTGAATGAAATCCAATCCGAGCGGAGGCCGGATGATGCTGGAAGTTGTACCTCCCCAAACATGAATTTCACCGGCCTGTTGTGAGACAGCGGTAGAGGAAACAAGGAGAATAAGTGCTGGGATTAGGGGGATGCGAATCATGAGCCTGGAAGGGTTAACCTTGCTTCCATTGTGCCATATTAATTGTCAGTTGCGGCTGCTTATTCTTTCCCTTTTTGCACCTACCCCCGCTCAGACCTTCACCATCGACCTGGCATTCAAGTGGAACTACACTCCAACGGATGGGAGGCAAGGGTACTGATTACTTTTTGCGTGTATGGGGCGCAGGCAATTTCGACTCAGAGCCGCTGTTGTCTTCAATGCCGTAGAGATCGAGTTCTTCAAACAAGACCGGCGGTGCAATGATGGAAGAAGATGCCGCACCACCCTGATTCCAAACAACCTGCGTGTTTCCTGCAAACAAAATATTTCGCAAAGTGCTGACTGAAATGGAGTCAAACTCCAGACCGCGAACAAGTTCCTCACGCCCATCGGCGACAAAAACCTTGGTGACATAGAGAGGGTCGCCCAAAGGGCTTGGGCTTCCTCCACGACCACCACGTTGGCGTCTAAAAAAGTTTCGCATGTCCTGCATATTTCCACCGGACATCATGCTTGCCATTCCCGGAGTCAGAGCTGAAATACGCAGTCCATACTCAAGCCCACTCATCTCTGCAGTTGTGAGTAATGCTTGCGTCAACTTTTCTGAGCTCAGCCCCTTGTCGTGCTGAACAAACAGATTTCCGATGGTTGCGCGAGTCGCTCCTCCACGGCCTCCCCGTCCATGACCAGTGGAACCCGAAAACTTGGCAGTAGGCGTACGCGCCATGAGCATGGCAACTAACTTACCTTCTTTGACGAGATTCACTCTTTCAGGGGCCACACCTTCACTGTCAAACAAATAGTGTCCAGCAAGCTTAACTGCTTGATATTCAGATTGAGTTGGATCATCCCAAACAGAAAACGGTGTTGGCAACAGTCGCTTACCAACTAAGCGCTCTAAGTTTTCTCCGCCAGAAAATCGGCGACGACCTCCACCAGCTTCCCCAGGTTGCGCCGCAACACCGCGCGCAAGCAAAGCTTGAAATAACTGGGCGGCAGCAATGTCATCAAAGAGGACTGGTCCCGTATAGCCATCTAAAAGTGGGGCCTCAGATGTTTTTGTAAGGGACTCAACCAAACTTACCAACCGTGACCTTAGGAAAGGTGACCTAAAATCTACGGGGGATGAAGACAACCATCGCTGACTATCCGAAAGTCGAGGGCCTTCTGGAGTCTCTACTGTCACGGACAGATTCATTGTGTATTGCACATTGCCATGCCGTATCTGTGTACCTTCTGAGCTGACAATGTAGTGGTTTGTGGCCCTAGCAGAAATCCGAAAACCACCATCAACAACTTGCGGATAACCATTCATCAAATTTGTAAGTTGAGCACCCTTCTCTAAACTATCCTTCCAGTCGGAATCGGTGAAGCTAAGCGTTGCAAGAGGCAAAACTTTTACTATTGGCTCAGATGGGGTGAAGTCGGCCGGACGATTAGAGTCTCGCGAATCGTTCAAGCTTGCCTTCTTGTCAGAGTAGTCCTCGATTGCACGTTTGTAAGCAGCATCTGAAGCCAACCAGGCAGCATGACGAATAGCGTCGTAGTCGTGGTCTTCAGGTAGTGCTACTGGCCTTCCGCTACTGCGTCCACCACCACGCCGCCCACCACCCCAGCTACCAAAGCCTCCCCCACTGGAGTTGGAATTGTCCAAGTTCCAGGAACCAACCCGGACATCGGTCGTCAATGTGCAGGAGTGATTTGTGGATGAGGACGTCAAGCCACCAAATGTAAATTCGGCTTGCCAGGTTTCCGTATCATTGACCGAGTATTGGATGTAGTAAGGCGTGCCCATATCATCGAGTGTGAGGGTCTGGGAGCGCTCAAGCTCATCTGCCAAGGCTCGAATAATGGAGTCCTTTTCTTGGGCAGGAAGTGAAAGTGAAAGAACAAGCAGGAGTAAGGTGGAAAACATCAGTTTTTAGAGTCAATGATGGGTGAAGGCAAGAGAGGGAGTCTTTCCTGAGAGCGTTCTCGCTTTTCAATTTCAATGTCCTCGACGAGAATACTGGGCGAAGTGGCCGTCACCGGAACCCATCCAGATTCGGCACCGCAAGTTCCGTTAAAGACATCTGGGTCATTGCCAGTACAGATGATTTTCGAGAAACAAGAAAGTGGTGTGCCGACGATATCGACTCCGCGCACTAGTTCATCGGGGCGACCATCCGCCCAAATGCGACGCACAATGATGGGCAAAACTTTAAAGGCCTGAGGTCCCCCACGAGTCGTCATAGTGAATCCTCCGGAAATATCCTCAAACAAGAAACCGTAAGGTTTGCTTTTTTTCTTACACTCCGCCACCAGCATCTCGCGAAGCTCTTCAAAGGGGACGGCTTTCTTGGATTCCACCATGAGATTCCCTTGGCGTGAAACCACCGAGTTACCAGGCTCACGTCGACCATGTCCATTGGAGTAATCAAAACCAGGAAGCGGGGAACGCGACATTAAAAAAGTCTTGAGAACCCCATCCTTGATGAGTTCTACCCTTTGTGCGAGCACACCTTCGTCATCGTAACGGTAGAAGCCACGTAGGTCCGTATCCCCAAAACGTGCTTGGGTGGGGTCATCCACAACGCTCAGGAACTCTGGAAGAATGACTTCACCAACCATGTTAGTGAAAGTCTGGCCCTCATTGACATCCTTCTGTCGATGGCCTTCGATTCGATGCCCGAAAATCTCATGGAAGAAAACTCCGCTAGCTCGATTCAGCAAGATGGCTGGCCCGGTATATGGCTCGACCAAGGGGGCTTCCCTTAAAGCCATCACTTGTTCTAGGACTGCACGAAACGCAACGGTCATTTCCTTTTCAGAAGGAAGTCCATCTTCAGTAGCGGAATTAAATATGTGGGATTGCTCCAAATCCATGCCATCATCAGCGCGAGTTTCAGCAGAAAGAACCACACGTAAGAGTTTGCGGGTGGTTCGAAGACGAGTTCCTTCACTGCTTGCCATGTAACGATTTTCAGCAGAACCAATTACGGCAACAGAGGAGTTGAATACCAGTGGATATGACCGGGCAAGTGCGGAAACTCTTTGGACTCGTTCAGTCCAATCATTCCGGTCAAGGTTCACCACAATTTCCTCCTCAAACCAACGCACCGGCTCTTCCTTGGAAAAATCTGCTGCCTGGTTCTTTTCTTCAACCATTGTTTTTAAATTTGCCTTAACTTGCCTATACCGTTCAATGGCGTTATCAAAAGCATTGCCAGTAGCTTGCCAAAGAGCGAAGCGAACAGCATTCGGATTATCATCTATTGCAATGGCAGCGCCGCCCAAGAAGCTTGGCAAAGTCCGGCGACCACCGAAACCACCGCGGCCACGAATTGGGTGGCTACTATCCAGTTGATAATCTCCCACTCGTAAATCTAAATCCAAAACACGAGATCTGTTCTGGTCATCTCCATAAACAGCACCAAGTTTTGCTTGAATCACAGAGCTAGCAATATCCGTAACACTGTAGGACAAGAAGTAGGGTCTAGTTCCGTCCTCGGCAACCAGGTTCTCCATCGAGTAATCAACCTCTTCAGACAAAAGCTTGACCAAAGGTGGTTCCTGGGAGGGGGATAACTGGAGCGCCCCAACCCAAGTGTTATGCGCTAACGCAGAGGCTGGCAATGATGCAATGAGGAAAAGTGTCAGGGGGATGCGGACCATGGCGGCCATTCTGCCAAAAAAAACAGCTTTTGGGGGGATTTTTTCCTCCCCCTCTCCCTACTACTGAATCACCAGCATCAACGCATTCAGCATGGACTGGGTCCCTACATCCGTACCGTGGCACCACACAGTGACGCCAGCGGCGTGTAAAGGGATGTTTGCAGTGTAAGACGCATAACCATTCACATCTGTCTGCAATAGATTTAGGTGATAAGGTGGCGTCAGCATTGCATCCCCAAATGGAGTGGATATAGGTCCTCCACCGTGGATCGACCAAGCAAAGTGGGAATAATTGTTGGGTGTGGCATTTGTAACTTCCACAAGTGCCGCTTGCCCTGAGACAAGGTTAGTCACGGACAAATTTGCGTCGTTAACCTTAAGAGAAAATGATTGATAGTTTCCGCCGGCAATTTGTGTGAAATTACTTCCATTTGGGGTGTCTATTATTTGTCGGTAATTGTTTCTTCCCCATGAAACAATCGACCCATCTGACTTGAGGGCAAGTGAATGGTAATACCCTCCGGACACTTGAATAAAATTGGTGCCTGTAGGGGTCCCTGAGACTTGGCCGTGAGCATCACTACCCCACGAAACAATTGAGCCATTCGTCCTTAGAGCAATGGAATGGAGACCACCTCCGTCAATTTGGACAAAATCGTTTCCGGATGGAGTGTTCGAAACTTGTCCAGATGCATTGGCACCCCAGGACACAATAGACCCATTGCTTTTTAGGGCCAACGAATGCTGAGCACCTCCAGCTATTTGCGTGAAGTCGGAGGTACTGGGAGTATTTGACACTTGACTAAAAGCGTCATTTCCCCAAGATGCAATAGATCCACTGAATCTTAGGGCAAGTGAATGATAGTAACCGCCAGCGACTTGTATAAAGTCACTCCCGGATGGAGCGTTCGAAACTTGGCCGGTATTGTCCTGTCCCCAAGCAAAGACAGAGCCATTGGCGTGTACGGCTAGTGAGTGTTGCCCGCAACCGCCGGCAATCTGCGTGAATACACCCGAGGTCGGTGTATTGGAAACTTGGCCATAGTTGTCTCTCCCCCACGAGGCAATAGAGCCATCCAATTTCAGGGCGAGAGAGTGGTAACCACCCCCGGTTAGCTGAACAAAATCAGTACCACCGGGAATGTTGGAGACTTGGGAATAGTCGTCCCTTCCCCAACCAACAACCTCGCCTTCCTGCTGGCCGAAGGCAATAGGAGTAGAAGATAAGAGAAAACTAAGAATGAGGGGGATGCGGGTCAT
>Ga0066376_10005009_pt1 | contig 11371 bp, 12 predicted proteins | sample Knorr_S15_td_Bot_FD_77009 | JGI IMG/M metagenome (GOLD analysis project Ga0066376, IMG submission 77009) | Marine microbial communities from Southern Atlantic Ocean transect - Knorr_S15_td_Bottom_ad_5009_LV_A | ecosystem: Environmental > Aquatic > Marine > Oceanic | place: Southern Atlantic... | reverse complement strand
TCTATGGCAAGGAAATGACGGCGTATTACGACCTTCACAACGGGCTTCGTACGCTCAAACGCCATTCCGACGAGGTTGTGCCGGTGACCTGTGAGAAAAACGACGCCATCGCCGAGGAACTGGAAGAATTCGCCGCCTGCATCCGGGAGGAGGCCAAACCCACCGTGGACGGCCAACGGGCAACGGAATCCCTAGCCGTGATCCTTGCCGGCATTACCTCGGCCAAGGAAGGCCGCACCGTCGATGTCGCCGAGATTTTGGCATGACGGCGATGGCGACCGGGGCAATGGTAAGCACCAACTGGCTCGAGGAGCATCTGGATGATGACGGCCTTCGCCTCATTGAGATTTCATCCACCGTCGATGATGCCGCCTACCACCGCGACGGCCATATTCCCGGCGCCGCCTGGTTCTTTTGGAAGGATATCTGCTGGCACTCCACCGACCGGCAATTCACGACGCCTGAAGCGCTAGCCGAACGCCTGGGGGCCATCGGGGTCGGTCCCGAAACCACCGTGGTGCTCTACGGCGATCCGGTTCAGTACGGCACTTATGCTTTTTGGGCTTTCACCATGGCCGGCCACGCCAACCTAAAGCTGCTCGACGGAACGCGTACAAAATGGGTTAAGGAAGGCCGCCCGCTATCCAAGGATACGCCTGAATTTTCGGCCGTCGACTATCCACCGGGTAAGGCCGATTCCTCCATGCGGCTCGGCCGGGATGATATCCGCGATAATCTGGGCCGCCCCGGCCGGTTTCTTCTGGATGTTCGCTCGCCCGAGGAATACAGCGGCGAGCGGGTTATGGAGTTTGGGCATTTCGACCACGGCGCCGAACGCGGCGGACGCATTCCCGGCGCCGTCCATCTTTCTTTCAAGAACCTGCTCAACGACGACGGCACCTACAAAAGCCCCGACGAGCTTTTAGCCATCCTGGAAGGCGTCGGCGCGACCCCGGAAAACGCCGACGAAATCGTCGTCTATTGCCGGCTGAGCCACCGGGCCACCTTCACCTGGGTGGCGATGACGCGCATCCTTGGTTTTGAGAACGTCAAAATTTACGATGGTTCGTGGACCGAATGGGGCAGCATCGTCGATTTCCCGGTAGAGAATTAAGCGCCAAATTCCTCTTTATTTGGTCGCGTCTCCGGCCTCGACGATGGTCAGTTCGTTCTGGCCGACGCCGTTCAGCCTGAATTTCCGGGCTTCCTGATATTCCGGTGATTCGTGGCACGCCACCGCCTGTTCCAATGACGGAAATTCGACCACGATGAACCGTTCGAATGTTTCCGGCCCCTCCAAGGTACGGTATTCACCGCCCCGGGCCAGCGGCTTGCCGCCGAAATTTTTGACGATATCCGGCACCATATCGGTGTATTTCTTATATCCGACGGGATCGTTGATTTTTGCTCGGGCTACCCAATATGCGGTCATTTTAAACTCTCTCTTCTCATTTTTTCTTGCCGAATGGAGGATATCATCATGCCAAGAAGGTCTTGGCAAGGAAATGCCCATGCGTTGACTTTCGTTGCCAGCCGCCATTTATAGAGTTTCCATTTCTGGCCATCCACCGCCACGGCACGCCGCCAAAGGACCCCGGCAGATATGTCTGACGTAACGACAGTCCCACCGTCGCGAAACAACCTTCGCGGCCTGATGTGGATGTTGGTGGCCGGGGTTTTCGCGACCTTCATGCATGCCTCAATCCGCCATGTCTCCGCCGATTTGCATCCATTCGAGATCGCCTTTTTCCGCCTGGTGTTCGGGCTGCTGCCGCTTGTGCCGTGGTTCATCCGGCTCGGCTGGTCGCCGCTCAAAACTAAGCGAGCCGGGATGATCATTTTTCGCGGGGTGTTGAATGTGATCAGCATGCTGGCATTTTTTATGTCGTTGTCGATGACGCCGCTGGCCGAGGTCACGGTACTGGTGTTCACAGCCCCGATCTTCGCCACCATGCTGGCGGTGTTCGTGTTCGGCGAAAAAGTCGGGCTTTTGCGCTGGGGCGCCATCGGTTTCGGTTTCCTCGGCGCGGTGGTGGTGCTCCGGCCCGGCTTCGAGGCGATTCACTTAGGCTCGGCACTGGCGCTGTTCGCCGCCGTCGTCTGGGGGGTGTGCCTGATCGTCATTAAATCCCTGGGCAAGACTGAATCCAGCGTCACCATCACCACCTATATGTCCCTGGTGATGGCGCCGTTGTCGTTGTTGCCGGCACTGTTTTTCTGGCAGACGCCGAATATGGAACAGCTTCTGTGGCTGGTCGGCATCGGAATTTTCGGCGGTATCGCTCAATTGGCCATGGCCGAAGCGCTCAAGGCCGGCGAAACCCAAGTCGTCATGCCGATGGACTTCGCCCGCCTGATCTGGATTTCGGCAATCGCCTACCTGGCCTTCGCCGAGGTGCCCGGCGCCTATACCTGGATTGGCGGGGCCATGATCTTCGCCGCCACCGCGTTCATCACCTGGCGCGAACGGACGTTAAAAAAACCGCCGACGCCGAAGGCGGAACCGGCTTAAGCGGTGATTCCTTCCAAATGAAGGCGTCATAACATATGCTTATTGGCATATAATTGGTTAATGCGGCCAAGAAACCGGAATGAATAGAAACGTTGATGCCTATGGCGTCGAAATTCTTTCGAGATATTTCGACCCGGGCGAGACCCCGATCGACTACCAAATTGAAATCCTCCGGTATTGTAAAGAGAAGAGGGGTGAACGGTTAGGGCCCCGATGGGATGAGATTTCCCTGCCCGAGTTGCCGCCCAAGGCCGTTCCATTGCTTAGCGTCACCGACCTCGTGGAGAAGCCGTTGCAATCCACCTACCGTTTTTGGGGATCCGGCCTGTCGGAGGTTTTCGGCGCCGACTATACAGGGAAAGGCCCTTAGGATGTGCCACCCAAAACGTCCGGCATTAACATGGAAGGCGGGTGTGCGCGGTTGATCCTAGACCGGAAGGCCCACTTCGAGATCAAGGATTTTGAAACCGATGCGGGTTTGTTTGGCCGCGCTTTGGTCCTCCGCCTACCCCTTTCCGATGACGGTGAAACCGTCAACAAGGTGATCCTCCCCCACTGAGTTGGTCCACCATTATAGTTAGTAAAGGAGGACCAACTCAGTGGGGGAGGATCACCGCGCGGCACCGCCAATTTCTGGCTCCTGATTACAGGCCGGCGCGCAGCGTCGGTATCATCATCCGCGCCGACCTCGGGGCCGTTCCCGCGTTCCATCTTCTGGGCGACAGCGCCTCGGCTCAATACATGTTGGACAGCGTCGAGGATGCAATGGGAGAATTCGTCGGCAAGCCTGTTGGCATATCGGCGGTCCGCCGGGCGAGGGAGGACTGAAGGCCGTGTTCACGCTTGCGTTGCCGAGATTCAATCTGCACTTGAGCGGCGCCCGTCCGGCGAACTAATTATTTGCGTCTGCCCGAATGATGACTTAAAGCACTTAGGCCCTATATTCGTTGTAAAGTGATCGGCGAAATGAACAAACGAAAAGGCATCAAATTCCAGGATCCGCACCACGCATCCATCGATCTGAGTAACGAATTGGAGGCGGCGATCGGCCGTGAGGTCAGGGCTTTCCGAAAAGAACTCAACATGACGGTCGTGGATTTGGCTAATGTCGCCGGACTATCGGCCGGCATGTTGTCCAAGATCGAGAATGGCCAGACCTCCCCCTCGCTGGCGACGCTGCAAAGCGTAGCCAAGGCGCTGAACGTTCCGGTCACGGCGTTGTTCCGGAGTTTCGAGGAGGAAAGGAGCGCCAGCTTCGTCAAGGCGGGCGATGGGCTCAACATCGAGCGCCGCGGCACCCGGGCGGGCCATCAGTATCAGTTGCTGGGTCATACGCTCGAAAAAAGCATCGGCGTGGAACCCTACTTGATTACCCTCACCGACAAGTCCGACGTTTTTCCCATATTCCAGCACGCCGGTGTCGAGTTCATCTACATGCTGCAAGGCAAGGTCAAATACCGCCACGGCGACCAAATCTACACCCTGACCCAGGGCGACTCCTTGTTCTTCGACGCCGACGTACCCCACGGGCCTGAAAATCTCGAGAAGCTTCCCATCCGGTTCCTTTCGGTGATCATCTATCCGGGACGGGACAACGATTCTTGAAATTCATGACAGGAAATTAATTATTCTGCCAGTTGATTTCGCCAAGTGCCTCCTTTAAGCTTCGAAAAACGCGCGGATACGCGCGGACAAGAGGATAACCCAGGGAACAACCGTGTGCGGCATCGTCGGACTATTCATCAAGAATCCTGACTTGAAAAACAGTCTCGGGCGGCATCTCAGCGAGATGCTAATCGGCATGAGCCAGCGCGGACCCGACAGCACGGGGTTCGCGATCTACCGCGGCAACGGGCTTGATGATTCGATCAAGCTTACGCTTTTCAACGGCTTGTCGCCGGCGGGCTGGGATGGCCTTGCGGCGGAACTCGAAATCGCCGTCGGCGTTTCCGTGAGCCTCGAAATCCGCAGCTCCCATGCCATGGTCACCGCCCAGTGCACGGTTGACGACATCCTGGAATGGCTCACCCGCCACCATCCCGAGATTCGCGTCGTCGGCTACGGCCATTGCATCGAAATCTATAAGGAAATGGGGTTGCCCGCCGACGTTGTCGGGCGCTTCGGTCTGGCTGACATGTCGGGCTCGCACGCCATCGGACATACGCGCATGGCGACTGAAAGCGCCGTGACGACCGAACATTCTCATCCTTTCATCGCGGCATCGGATATCTGCCTCGTCCATAATGGGTCGTTGAGCAACCACAACCGGCTGCGCCGGCGGCTGCAGGCCCACGGTATGTCTTTCGAGACCGATAATGACAGCGAGGTCGCTGCCCGTTATGTCGCCTACCGGATCGCAGAGGGCGCCAGCCTGCGCGAAGCCCTGGAAGCCGCTTTAAAGGATCTCGATGGGTTTTACACGTTTGCCGTCGGAACGCGGGACGGGTTTGCCGTCGTCCGCGACGGCATCGCCTGCAAGCCGGCGGTCATGGCCGAAACCGACGACTGGGTGGCGATGGCGTCCGAATACCGAAGCCTCGCCTACCTCCCGGGTGCCGACAAGGCCAAGGTTTGGGAACCCGAACCGGCTGTCGTTTATAGCTGGGGCCGGGAACAGACAGAATGACTGTCATTGACCTTTCGAAGACGTCCATCCGGGACCTCAATCAGAGGCTACACGACTTAAACGGCGCCGACCGAACCAATGAATGGCGGATTACCAACCCAAACGGCGAACACGCGATCGCGGCGGGGCTAAATGCACCGATTAACGTCCAGATTGACGGGCCGGTCGGTTACTACTGTGGCGGCATGAACAAGGAGGCGATGATCACAATCAACGGCCACTGCGGATGGGGTGTTGGCGAGAACATCATGTCCGGTTTTATCCGGGTCAAGGGCAACGCGTCCGAATCCGTGGGCGCGTCGGGTGTCGGCGGCCTGATCGTCATTGAGGGCGACGCCAGCTCGCGGTGTGGTATTTCCATGAAGGGCGTCGATATCGTCGTCACCGGCTCGGTCGGACACATGAGCGCCTTCCTGGCGCAAAAGGGGCATCTCGTGGTGTGCGGCGACGTCGGGCCCGATCTCGGCGCCTCGATCTACGAGACGGTCATCTATGTGCAGGGAGAGGTCGGCCGCCTTGGCGCCGATTGCATCGAAAAGGAAATGACGCCAGAACATCGGGAAAATTTGACCCGTCTGCTCCGGCAAGCCGAGGTCGACGCGGACCCCGCCAGGTTTCGACGGTACGGCTCCGCCCGAAAGCTCTACCACTTCAACGTCGATCACGCGGACGCCTACTAGGCGGCGGCCGGGAAGACTAAAAGGGCATGCGATGACTGATGATCGACCCCCCCTCAGACAATCGGCCTCGTTTCCACCCGAAGTGCTCGCCGAAATCCATCGGGCCGCCGACCAAGGCGTCTATGAAATCCGGGGTTTCGGCGCCAAGCGGAGTCTGCCGACTTTCGACGACCTGGTGTTTCTCGGCGCCTCGGTATCGCGCTATCCCCTCGAAGGGTACCGTGAGAAATGCGAGACCAACGTCACCCTCGGCACCCGGTTCGCGAAAAAGCCGATCGAGATCAAGATCCCCATCACCATCGCAGGAATGAGTTTCGGCTCCCTCGGCGCCAACGCGAAGGAGGCCTTGGGCCGGGCCGCCACTGAGATGGGCACGAGTACGACGACCGGCGATGGCGGCATGACGGAAGAGGAACGCCAAAGTTCTAAGACCCTGGTCTATCAGGTCCTACCGTCGCGCTATGGGATGAATCCGGACGACCTGCGTCGTGGAGATGCGATCGAGGTCGTCGTCGGACAGGGTGCCAAGCCCGGCGGCGGCGGCATGCTGCTGGGCCAGAAAATCACCAAACGCGTCGCCGGCATGCGCGCCCTGCCCCAAGGCATCGACCAGCGTAGCGCCAGCCGGCACCCCGACTGGACCGGGCCCGACGATCTGGCGATCAAGATACGCGAGCTTCGCGAGATCACCGACTGGGAAAAACCGATATACGTGAAGATCGGCGCCACCCGTACCAGCTATGACGTGGCGCTTGCCGTCAAGGCCGGCGCCGACGTCGTCGTTCTTGATGGAATGCAGGGGGGCACCGGCGCAACGCAGGATGTATTCCTCGAACACGTCGGAATTCCGACCTTGCCTGCGGTCCGGCTCGCCGTGGAAGCCCTGGAAGAACTAGATATGCACCGTGAAGTGCAACTGATCGTGTCAGGCGGTATCCGCACCGGCGCCGATGTCGCCAAGGCGCTGGCCATGGGCGCTGACGCGGTTTCCATCGGCACCGCCGCTTTGGTGGCTCTGGGGTGCAACAAAGCGGTCCATATCGAGGATTACCAAGCACTCGGCACGGAGCCGGGTTACTGCCACCACTGCCATACCGGGTTGTGTCCGGTCGGCATCACGACGCAGGTACCCGAGTTAGAGGAACGGCTGCCGCCCGAACACGGCGCCCGGTTGCTGAAAAACTACCTGACGACGATGGTGCTGGAAGCGCAGACCCTGGCCCGCGCCTGCGGCAAGAGCCACCTGCACAACCTGGAGCCGGAGGATCTTGTGGCATTGACCATCGAGGCGGCGGCCATGGCGGGAGTACCGCTCGCCGGCACCGACTGGATACCGGGTCGGGGGGCGACTTGAACGGGCCTGTGAGGAGCCGGGCCTACTTGATCAGTGAAAAGGAAACAGAATGAGTAAGAACTTGGCGGCGATCGCAAAACAGAAAAAGATCAAATATTTTCTTATCAGCTTCGTAGACCTGTTCGGGGTGTTGCGGGCCAAACTGGTGCCTGCCCGGGCGATCGCGGGCATGCAACGCGACGGAGCCGGTTTTGCTGGGTTTGCCGCCTGGCTGGATATGACCCCGGCCGACCCCGACATGTTTGGAATTCCGGACCCGGACAGCCTGACCATCCTGCCGTGGAAGCCGGAAGTCGCCTGGCTTGCCGCCGACCTCTGGATGGGCGGCAAGGAGGTCGAGGCCTCACCCCGGGTCGCTCTCAAACGCCAAGACGCGCTTGCGCGAAAGAAGGGCTACCGCCTGAAAACGGGAGTCGAGTGCGAATTCATCATCATCAACCCCGATGGCACCGCGATCTCGGATGAGCGCGACATCCAGGAAAAGCCTTGTTACGACCAGAGTGCGCTGATGCGTCGTTATGACGTCATTTCCGAAATCTGTGACAGCATGGACGCGCTCGGCTGGGGGCCGTACCAAAACGACCACGAGGACGCCAATGGCCAGTTCGAGATGAATTTCGAGTATGACGACTGCCTTCGCACTGCCGACAAGCAGGCGTTCTTCAAATTCATGGTCAAGTCGATCGCCGAGAACCACGGGCTCCGCGCTACATTCATGCCGAAGCCCTTCCTAGAACTGACCGGCAACGGCTGCCATATCCACACCTCGATCTGGGACCGCGCGGGCCGCAAGAACCTGTTCCTTGACCCCAAGGGCGAACTCGGAAACAGCAAGCTGGCTTACAACTTCCTTGGTGGCATTCTGCACAACGCCGAGGCGATGTGCGCGTTCCTCAATCCGACCGTCAACAGCTACAAGCGCATCAATGCGCCGGTGACGCTGTCGGGTGCCACTTGGTCGCCAAACACGGTCACCTACGGCGGCAATAACCGCACCCATATGGTCCGAATTCCGGACCCGGGCCGCTTCGAGCTCAGGCTCATGGATGGTGCCGTGAATCCGTATCTGGGCGCGGCGGCTGTGCTTGCTGCCGGCCTCGACGGCATCGCCAACAAGCGTGATCCAGGAAAACGACTGGACATCGATATGTACGCCGAGGGTCATAAAGCCAAAGGCGCAAAGAAGCTGCCGCTGAACCTGTTGGATGCCCTCCGCCTCACCGACAAGAGCAAGGTTCTGCGGGCTGCCATGGGCGACGAAATCATCGACAGTTACATAAAGCTCAAGATGGAGGAATGGAACAAATACACCCGTCATCTTACTCAGTGGGAGCGAGACCATACGCTCGATTGTTGACGGAACGGGCGAAGACGGGCGAGGCCTCAGAGGACCGGGAATTGGGTCGAGATGTTTTCACGATTGCCCGGGAACAGCCGGACAGGGCAAATCGGGAATTTCACCTTAAGAAAACTTATTTACCTATAATAACTTTTTCGTTTAAAATGATGCCAACAAAAATAGCGGAACAATCTTAACAGGGAAGCCGACGTGTCAACGAATTATCGTTTTTTTTTCAAACAATTGCCGTCATGACGCATGGCGAGATTTGTGCCGACGGAAGGCCCACTTCGAGATCAAGGATTTTGAAACCGATGCGGGTTTGTTTGGCCGCGCTTTGGTCCTCCGCCTACCCCTTTCCGATGACGGTGAAACCGTCAACAAGGGCCTGAACTCCTATTTTTTCGAATCCATGACCGAACAGTCGAAATTGACCGACTTCTACGAAACGATCTTCTCAAAAATCAGCTAAGCCCTAAGCCAGACAATAAAGGCCCCCCGGTTTAGCGGAGGTTTTCGATGGTGGGCACGGCTGGGCCCGGCGCGCAAGCGCCAAAACAAAGACTCAATCCCCCGCCCTATCCCCAAGCCCCGAACGGCCAAAACCCCCCGGTTTCCCGGAGGGTTCTGATGGTGGGCACGACTGGGATTGAACCAGTGACCCCCTCGATGTCAACGAGGTGCTCTCCCGCTGAGCTACGCGCCCTTGCCATAAACTCTCAAGCCCGGCGTTGTAACGCCCGCGGGCGGTCTTGGCAAGTGAGCCGGTAGGCGGTTAAGGTAGCGGTTGATGTTTTCCTCCGCCGGGCGACCTGTGGGCTGCCGGTGTCGGGATGGATTTTTATAAGGAAATGACGCCGTGACCCCACCTGACGACAGCGCCCAGACCCTTTTAGAGGAACCGGGGCCTGACGCCTCCCCAGGCCCGCTATCGCCGTGGCGGGTCCTGGCTCCTAGCGTCCAAACGGCGCCGGTGGTTTTTGCCTCGCCCCATTCCGGGCGCGATTATCCGCCGGATTTCATCGCCGCCTCAAAACTGGACGTACTTAGGCTGCGGCAATCGGAAGACGCCTTCATGGACGAGGTCTTCGACGCCGCCCCGAAATGGGGAGCGCCGCTTTTATGCGCGCAATTCCCAAGGGCCTATGTTGACGCCAACCGCGAGGCCTTCGAACTCGACCCGGAGATGTTCTCCGACCCGCTGCCCAATTACGTCAACACCTCGTCACCAAGGGTTTCCGCGGGCCTTGGCACCATCGCCCGGGTGGTGACCGACAGCGAACCCATTTATCATGCGCCGCTTCGCTTCGCAGATGCCAAGCGCCGGATTGAATGCTATCACCAACCCTATCACCGGACGCTGAAGGGATTGGTGGAGAAGACCAAAAGACGCTTCGGGGGCTGCCTGTTGATCGATTGCCATTCCATGCCGTCCACCCAGGAGGCTATTTCGCTTAAAGCCGGAAACGGGACAAAAGCCTTCGATGTTGTCCTCGGCGATTGTTTCAGCACCGCCTGTGCACCGGCGGTCACCGACATAGCCCAGCAGGCCTTTGAGGCCATGGGGTTCATCGTCGCCAGAAACAAACCCTATGCCGGCGGCTTTACGACCCGTCATTACGGCCGTCCCGGAAACGGCGTTCACGTGCTTCAGATTGAAATCAACCGCGCCCTTTATATGGACGAAAAACGCATCACCCGAAGCGCCGGCCTGCCCAGGCTGAAACGCCGCATCGGAAGGCTGATGCGGGTCTTGGTCAGTATCGACGCGGCCATTTTGAAGGCGGCTTGAGCTTTCAATGCCCGCTGATGCCGAGACGGGTACAATCCTGATCCGCGCGGTCGCCGACGGTGACATGGAAGCGATTCAGGATATATACGCCCACCATGTCCTGGAAGGCCTGGCCAGTTTCGACGAAACGCCGCCCGACGTGGCCGAATTGACCCGACGCCGGGACGCCCACCTGACCGCCGGTTATCCCTATTTGGTTGCCGAGGTCGAAGGCAGGGTCCTGGGCTATGCCTATGTTGCAGCCTACCGGCCTCGGCCGGCCTACCTTCACTCCGTGGAAAATTCCGTTTACGTCGCCAAGGGCACGCAACGACAGGGGGTCGGGGGGCGGTTGCTGGAACGTCTGATTGAACGCTGTGCGGAAAAGGGCTACCGCCAAATGATCGCCATCATCGGTGATTCAGATAATGAATCCTCCATCGGGCTGCATTCCCGGTTGGGATTCGAAATGATCGGTGTTTTGCCCTGCGTCGGCTTCAAATTCGGCCGTTGGGTCGATCAGGTCATCATGCAGCTGCCCTTGGGCAGGGGCGGCGACACCCTACCCGATTCCTGAAAAAAGTAGGGCCGAACTCGAACTTAAACGAAAACGCGAGATGGATCGCCTCGGCGGCGGCAATAAAGAAACCTTCGCCGCCAAGCGCGCCAAGCAATTAAAGGATTGGCGCCTCAAGGTTTCCGGTCAGGGCGTTAACACGGCTCTCCTGGGCTATTTGTCGCCGAGGCGGAAACTATCGGCAACCGGCATTGCGGCCAACGCCGCCGGGGCATCTGTCCGCTAGACTTGATGCTGAAAATATTTCAGCGTGTTTCGAATTCCGCTTCAGCCGTCATCCCCACCCGGCCCTGGTGATCGAGCGCCCGCAATGAAGCCTTGCCCCCATCTTTAGTAGGCGCACCGGTAATCGTAAACGGGCCGAGGTCGAAAATCGGCCCGCGCGCCCTATAATCGAAACGCGCCAGATGCCTCCCAGAAACCTCACGGCGGCACAGGTCCATCAACAAGGTCGCAATCAGCGGCCCATGCACGATCAAGCCGGGATAGCCCTCTTCCTGGGTCACGTAGTC
>Ga0066376_10005008_pt1 | contig 11376 bp, 11 predicted proteins | sample Knorr_S15_td_Bot_FD_77009 | JGI IMG/M metagenome (GOLD analysis project Ga0066376, IMG submission 77009) | Marine microbial communities from Southern Atlantic Ocean transect - Knorr_S15_td_Bottom_ad_5009_LV_A | ecosystem: Environmental > Aquatic > Marine > Oceanic | place: Southern Atlantic... | reverse complement strand
GGCGGGGCCGCGCCGCCGATCATCTCGCCGCCCCGGATGAGGTGGCGCTCTATCGCTCCCTGGTCAGCTACGTCGCCGATCCCGCCGCCCTGGTGCTGGGGGCGACGGAGCCGCGCGGGGTGCTGTTCGACAGCAGCGTTGCCCACGACATCCCCGATTTCATGGAGCGCTGCGGTTTCTTCGACAGTGTCACCTCCCTGCCCGATCAGATGCTTGCCAAGGTGGACCGGGCGAGCATGGCGAGCGGCCTCGAGGTGCGGGTGCCGCTGCTCGATCATGGCGTCGTCGAGCTGGCCTGGCGGCTTGCGCCCTCGGTCAAATACAGCGGGCGTGACGAAAACAAGCGTCTGTTGCGCGCAATTTTGTATAACTACGTGCCGCGCCCGCTGGTCGATCGGCGCAAACGCGGCTTCGGCGTGCCGATTGCGGCCTGGCTGCGCGGGCCGTTGAAAGATTGGGCGGAAGCCCAGCTCGATTCGCGGCGGCTGTTTGATGAAGGGTTTTTCGATGTGGGTACAGTACGCGCCATCTGGGCGGAACATCTCTCGGGCGCCGGCGATTGGCAGCGCGTGCTGTGGCGGCTGCTGATGTTCCAGGCCTGGCTCGAGCGCGAAGGGGCGGCGTCATGACGCGCTCTATTGCGGTGGTGGTCCTCGGCGCCGGGCGCAGCGGTACCAGCGCCGCGACCCGGGGCCTGGCCGCCGTCGGCGTCGATCTCGGCGACCGCTTGCGGGCCGGCTGGGGCAAGAACCCGACCGGCTTCTTCGAGGATCGCGACATTTTGGCGCTCAACCAGCGCCTCAAGCGCATCCTTGGCGTGCGAGGCGACAGCGTACGGCTGATCGAGCCCGAAGAATGGGACAGGCCGGAAGTCGTGGCGCACCGCGCCGAAGCGGTGGACACCCTTAAACGGCGGTTCGGCGGCTCGCCCTTGTGGGGCTATAAATACGGCCGCACCTTGCGCTTCCTGCCGTTCTGGGAAGCGGTGCATGAGGCGCTTGATCTCGATGTGCGCTATCTGCTGGCCCTGCGCAATCCGCTCAGCGTTGCCGCCTCGCGGGGCAAGCTCGATTCCCGCCGGGGCCGCCAGCAAAAGAGCGATCTCGAGTGGCTGGTCAATATCGTGCCCTATTTCCGGCGCGCCCGGCCCCGGCCCCTGGTGGCGGTGGATTTTGATTCCCTGCTGGCGGCGCCCGAGGTGCAGCTCGCGCGCATCACCGAACAGCTCGCCCTGCCGCCCGCCGATCCGGCTGAGATTGCCGCCTATGCCCAGGCGTTCCTGCGTCCCGGCATGCGGCATTCGCGCTTTACCGCTGATGATCTGGAGGGTGCAGCCGACCCTCTGGTCTATGACGCCTATCGCTGGCTGCACGGGTTGGCGAGCGATGCCCTGACCAGGGACGATGAAACTTTGTGGCAGGATTGGGCGCGCATCGAGGGCGCCCTCGACGCCATGAGAGGGGCGCTCAATCAGCTCGATCACGTCGAGGATGAGCTGCGTGCCGCCAAGCGCCATCCCCTCGGCGCCCTCCAGTCGATCCCCCCTCTCTGGCGGCGCATAACGCGCGGGTAAAAGGTTTAACCACAGAGACACAGAGAAGTAAGGAAGAAAGTTTTTAGGCGCGAAGCGCCAAGAGATTTTCTTCCTTACTTCTCTGTGTCTCTGTGTCTCTGTGTCTCTGTGTCTCTGTGTCTCTGTGTCTCTGTGTCTCTGTGTCTCTGTGTCTCTGTGGTTCAATACTCTAGCGGATGGCGCGCAGCACGTGGCGTAGCAGGACGGGCAGGCAAAGTGCTTTGTGGGAGAGCGGAATTCGGGCGTCCGCCAAAACGCGGAGGTTGGCCGCCAGATAGGCTCTGAAGAAGCGCCAATGGGCGGCCCGGTCCACCGGCCGGTAGGGCTGAGTGGCCGGGGTGGACATGCGGTAATGGAACTCGGCGTCGTTGGTGCCGCAGACCCGGCCTTCCAGGATGAGCCCCATGAGAGCGACATAGTCGCCGCCCCAGGCGTAGCCGAACCGATCCGCCGCCGCCTGGGCGCGGCGCAGATCATCGGTGCGGAACAGGCCATAAATCCACGGTGCGCGGGGCCGTTTGAGCAGGGTGAGGGCGCGGGCCAGGCGGGATAGCCCGGCCAGACCGGGGAAGCGGCGGCGCTTCTCTGCGCCCTCGACCGTGTGCTTGACCACATCGCCGCAGGCCAGGGCGCAGTGGGGATAGGCGTCGAGCAGGGCATCGAGGCATTCGAGATAATTTGGGCTCGCCCAATCATCGCAGGCATGCCACAGGAACCGCCTGGTCTCGGCGGCATCGAGCAGATAGCGGAAGTTGGCCTGGGCGCCGATGTTGTCTGCGTGGCGGTGGATTGTGACCCGGCTGTCGCGTTTAGCCCAGGCCTGCAGGATATCCCAACTGCCGTCGGTCGAAGCATTATCGGCGGCGATCACGGTGAAATCGTTAAGGCTCTGAGCCTCGATCGAGGCGATCGCACGCTCGAGAGAGGCCGCCCCGTTATAGACCGGCACGCCGATAGTGACGCGGGCTGTCATTAGGCAATGCGTTTCAAATAGCCGCCGGGCCAATAGGTGATCTGCTCGGTCAGCTCGCTCTCATTGAAGTCGAAGGCCGGCGTCTCGAGGATGAAATCATCGCGCTCGGCGATGAAGTCTTTGGCCGCCTCGGTGGGGTTGTCCGACCCCCAGGACGGCTGGCCGCCGGGAACGTCCGTGAGCGCCGCCATGACCCCGTCGGCGGCGACCAGGTAGGAGCCGACGCTGACCAGGGGCGCATAGAGGCGCAGCTCGGCGAGCACATGATCGCGAGTGTGGTTCGAATCGAGCAGCACCAGGACCTTGTCGCCAGGCTTTACGCAGGCCGCCACTGCTGCCACGGTGGCGGGCTCAATCGAGCTGCCTTCGATCAGGGTGATGGCCGGGGATAAGGCATGTTCCTCGATGGCCTTGCGGTTGTGCGCGCGGATGTCGATATCGACACCGACCACCCGGCCCGCACCGCTGCCGATTACCTTGAGCAGGCTGGCATAGAAGATCAGCGAGCCGCCGTGGGCGACGCCGCATTCGATGATCACATCGGGCGCAATCGCATAGATGACCTCCTGGATGCGCAGCATATCCTCGGGCAGCTGGATGATCGGCCGGCCAAGCCAGGAGAAAGTATAGGAATAGCGCATGCCCCAGCCGGTGGTGAGCCAGAGATCGGAGATCAGCTCGAAACCCGCCTTGCTGTAGAGCGCGGTTTGCTCGCCGCCGCTCTCGATGGTCTTGGCGTCCGTATCGATGGTTATCTTCATGGTCGTCTCTTCACGTTGTCTGATTCATCCACCAGTTAACAGCATCGGCCAGGCCCTGGTCGAGATCGCGCGCCGGAGTGAAGCCGACCTCCTGCTTGAGGCGGGAGATGTCGGCGACCAGGCGCGGCGGATCGGGCACCGCTTTCTCAGGCGCAATCGGATCGGGGCCGCCGGCCAGGCGGCTCAGGCGCTGGGCCAGGTCCGCAATGGCGATGCCCGTACCGCTCGCGATATTGACCGGCCCCGCTACATCGTCGGCGAGCAGGGCGGCCAGGGCGGCGCCCGCGTCACGAGCATCGAGGAAGTCTCGTATGGCGTCGGGCTCCTTAAGCTCTGCCGCCTCGCCCTTAAGGCTTGCGCGAATGATCGAGGGCGCCAGGCGGGCCTCGGCCTCATGCGGGCCATAGAGCAGGAACAGGCGGCCCCAGGCGTAGCTCAGGCCACTCTCGGCGATGCGGTCATGGGCGGCCTGCTTGGCTTGGCCGTATAGGGTCGCCGGGCGGCAGGGGGTGGTATTCTCGCGGCAGACCCCCTGGTCCATGGCCGTCCAGTCATATTCGGCGCAGCTTCCGGCAAACACCGCCCGCTGGCCGCCCGCCTCCTGGAAGCATCGCGCAAGGTCGACCGTGGCATCGAGCCAGAGTTCGTTTTCCGGCGCCGTCCAGAAATAGCCGTGGCGGGTTTCCCAAGCGAGATGGAGCAGATGGCTCGGCCGAATGTCGTTAATCAGCGCTCGGCGCGCGCCCCCGTCGGTCAGATCGAACTCGCGCCCCACGCCATGAACCTCGAAGCCCAGGGCCGCACAGGCGGCGGCCGCAGGACGGCCGATGAAGCCGCCGGCCCCGGTGACCAGCAGCTTTTTCATGGGGCGTAATCGGGGAAACCCGCGTCACGCTCGGAAATCACTTCGGGGGCCGCCGGCCAGTCGATGGCGAAGGCCGGATCGTTCCAGCGCACGCCGCGCGTAAGTGCCGCATCATAGGCGGCGCCCATCAGATAGTAGACCTCGGTATCGTCCGCCAGGGTGAGCAACCCGTGGGCGCAGCCCTCGGGGATGTAGAGGGCGCGATGGTTTTCGGCGCTTAGCTCGTGGCCACTCCAGCGGCCCTGGGTGGGCGAGCCGGGGCGCAGATCGACGGCCACATCGAAGATCACCCCCCGGGTGCAGCGCACCAACTTGGGCTCGGGTTTGGGCTCGGCCTGATAATGCAGCCCGCGCAGGGTGCCGCGCTGTTTGTTGAAGGCGATGTTGGTCTGCACGAAGCTGCCGGCCAGCCCCTGGGCGGCGAATTCCGCGGCGCAGAAACCCCGGGCGAAGAAGCCGCGCTCGTCCTCGATGGGCTCGATATCGACGACCATGACGCCGGCAATCTTGGTGGCGGTGAATTTCATTTCAGGTAGCGTCCGATCTCCGCCAGGCTGTGCTCTCGAATATCCCGGCCCTCAGCATGGGCGCGAAACCAGCCGACGGTCTGGCTGAGAGCGTCGGCCAGGGGCAGGCGCGGCTCGATGCCGAGGCTTGCCTTGGCCAGGGAGCCGTCGAGGAACAGGGGCCCGGCCTCGTGGAGATGTTCAGCCACTTGGTGAGTCCAGGAGGCATTGTCCCCCCAGGCGTCGGCAAGACGGTCGGCGACCCAGCCGACGGACTGGGCGTCCGCCGGGTCGGGGGCGAAATTCAGGGCGTCGGGCAGGTCCGCGCCGCTGACTAGGGCTTCGCCATAGGCGAGATAGCCGGCCAGGGGCTCCAGCACATGCTGCCAGGGCCGGATGGCGTCCGGATAGCGCAGGGCGAGGGGCTCGCCCTTGGCGACGGCGCGGAAGAAGTCGGGCACCAGCCGGTCCGCCGACCAGTCGCCGCCGCCGATTACATTGCCGGCGCGGGCGCTGACCAGCCGGACATGGCGCGTGGCGAAGAAGCTTTTGCGGTAGGCCGCCGAGACCATTTCCTGGCAGGCCTTGGAGGCGCTGTAGGGGTCGTCGCCGCCGAGCGGGTCGTCCTCGGTGAAGGCCTTGCCGCTGCCGTCGTTGGCATAGACCTTGTCGCTGGTGATGGTGATGATGGCTTTGAGGGAGGCTGCCTCGCGCAACGCCTCGAGCAGGTTCGCCGTGCCCATGACGTTGCTCGCGAAGGTTTCCAGCGGGGCCGCGTAAGAGCGCCGCACCAGGGCTTGCGCCGCCAGGTGAAAGACGATTTCAGGATCGGCTTCGGCGACGACGCTTTGCGATACGGCGGGGTCGCGAAGATCGCCGAGGGTCGAGGTTATTTTTGGCGCGGCTATATCGAACAGGTTGGGCGAGGTCGCGGGCGCCAGGGCCAGGCCGTGAACCTCGGCGCCCAGGGCCTCCAGCATGAGGGCGAGCCAGGCGCCCTTGAAGCCCGTATGGCCGGTGAGCAGAACCCGCCGGCCGGGCCAGAAATCCGCATTTACGGCCATGTTTTCACGGCCATGTTTTCCACGGGGCTTCGCCGCTCTCCCACAGGGCCTCCAGCAGGTTTTTCTCGCGCAGGGTGTCCATCGGCTGCCAGAAGCCGTCATGGCGCCAGGCGGCAAGCTGGCCCTCGGCGGCGAGGCGCTTCAGCGGCTCCTGTTCCCAGGTGGTGTCGTCGCCCCGGATATAATCGAGGACCCCGGGCGACAGCACGAAGAAGCCGCCGTTGATCATGCCGCCGTCGCCGCGCGGCTTCTCGACGAACTCGGTGACCAGGTCGCCGTCCAGCAGGGTCGCGCCGAAGCGGCCCGGCGGCTGCACCACGGTCATGGTGGCCAGCTTGCCGTGGCTTTGGTGGAACGCCACCAGGCCGGCGATATCCACATCGGCCAGGCCGTCGCCATAGGTCATGCAGAAACAATCCGCCTCGCCGAGATGGCCCGCCACCCGGGCCAGGCGGCCGCCGGTCATGGTGGCGTCACCGGTGTCGACCAGGGTGACGCGCCAGGGCTCGGCGGCCTGGTCGTGATATTCGATGCGGTTCGCGGCCAGGTCCAGGGTGACGTCGGAATTATGCAACACGTAGTTGGCGAAATATTCCTTGATCATATAGCCCTTGTAGCCAAGGCAGATGGTGAAGTCGGTGAGCCCGTGATGGCCGTAGGTCTTGAGGATATGCCACAGGATCGGCCGGCCGCCGATGGCCACCATGGGCTTGGGCTTCACGTCGGTTTCCTCGGACAATCGCGAGCCGATACCGCCGGCGAGAATGACTGTCTTGATGCTGTCTGTCATGGGCGGGCTGCTTTCTTGCGGAGCTTTTTCAGCGCGATGAAGGTTGTCAGGCCGACCGAGACCAAGGTGCTTGCCAGGGCCGCCATGCCGGCGCCGATCAGGCCGTATTCGGCGACCAGGAGGAAAATCAGCACCAGATTGAGGGCCGCCGTGATGACGCTGAGCCGCAGCATGATGCCGGGCCGCCCGAGGGCGAAGAACACCGGCTCGATGGCGAAGCCATAGAGCATGACGGCGGAGGCGGCGGCGATCAGCACCAGAAGGTCGGCGGCGCCGCCATAGGCCGGACCGACGATCAGGTTGATCAGCGGCTCGGCGATGACCATCAGCACCAGCACCACGACCACGGCGGCGCTGCCTGAGATCAGCCCGGCGCGCAGCATCAGCTTGCGCACCAGACGAGGCTCGCCCTTGGCGGTCAGTTTGGCGAATTCGGGGTAGATCGTGCGGCGCAGGATCGCCGCCGGCACCACCAGCACGCTGGCGAACTGATTGGCGATCTTGAACAGGCCGGCCGCCGTGGGCCCGAGCAGCCAGCCGAGCAGCAGGGTAATCAGATGGGACGCCGCCGCCGACAGGGAGGTGAAAATATTGGCCGCCCAGACGAAGCGCCACAGGCCGGGATGGGGCTTGACCAGGCCGCGCAGGGAGACAGTCAGATTCCGCAACAGACCCTGGCGGCCCAGTTCGCGCCAGCCGAGGGCAATCAGGGCTGCGCTCTCCACCGCGCCGGCGGCGAACCAGGCGGCGAGATAGGCGACCAGCCCGCCGTCCGATGCGTAGGCCAGGCTCACGCCGATCAGGCCGACCGTCGGACCGAGAGGGGTCTGCAGGGCGATCAGCTTGAAGCGGTCGAACAGGCGCAGCACGCCGATCGGGGTCGCCTTGATGGTGACCGCGATGAGCAGGCTATAGACCATGACCAGATCGACCGTGCTCGCGTCCCAACCGAGCGTCTCGCCGACCAGACCGACCAGGGCCATGGCCAGGGCCATGCCGATTACCGCACTCGCCAGATCAAGCAGGGTGGTGAATTTGATCAGCCGCTGCAGGTCGTCGGGTCGTTTTTCTTCAAGGCAGGTGGCGCCGAAATGGATCACCGCCTGCCAGGATTGGAACTTGGTCAACCCGCCGACCAGCTTGACGTAGCTGTGGATCAGGATGAGCGTGCCGAACAGCTCGGGCCCGAGACCGCGCGCGGTCACCGCCAGAGTGCCGAGCGACAGGGCGCCGGCGACCGCCTTGCCGCCGAGCAGAGCACCGGCGTTGCGGAAGATGCGGCCGAGAAAACCGTCGGCAAACCATTTCCGCAACGGCAAGGCCGCAGGCGTTCTTGTGCTGTCTTCGATCATCGCGCCCTATGTAGCGCACCCACCCCGCCCGGCACAAGCGAAGGGGTTGGCTTAACTCATCTGAAGGTCTTGAAGGGGGATGGCCGAATTCCGACAAAGTGAGATGAAGTTCTTGACCAGGCGGCTTTGGTCATCGACGCGCCAGGCCACCTCGGTACGGATCGTCGTGGGCACGTCTTCGAGGGGAATCACCCGCACGCCGGGCGGGTTATAATTAAAAGCCCGCTCAACATAGAGGGTCGTGCCGATGCCGGAAGCGACGAAAGCAAAGATGCTCTCCGTGGTATCCGCCTCCTGCACCAGCCTGGGGGAAAACCCGGCTTTTTTGCACAAGGCTTCGACCCGCTCAACAAAGGGCGCCCATGTCTCGCGACGCCCGAGAATCATGGGTTCGCCCGCAAGCTCGCGCAACCGGATGCTGGATTTTGACGCCAACGGATGCGCCTCGGGTATGACGGCGACGAAGCGGTCGCTCTGAACAGCGAAGCTTGCGAGGCCCGCATGCTCGATGGTTCCGACGACGAATCCGACATCGATTTTCCCGTTAGCTAGATCGTCAATGATGCGCTCGGTGAACGAGGCCTTCGAGTCGATCGAAACGGCCGAATAGCGGGACCTGAAGTCTCGGAGTATTGCCGGAAACTTGCCCTCGATGGCGAAGTCCATGTAGCCGACAACCAACGAACCGGCTTCGCCAGCCACCGCGTTGCGCGCAGCTTGCGTGGCAATATCCAGGTGTTCAATTGCTATGAGAATGTCCTTCTGAAACAGCCGCCCCGCCTGAGTCAGTTCGACATTTCGCGTACTTCGTTTGAACAGATCGGCGCCAAGTTCCTGTTCCAAGGCGCGGATCGCCCTGCTGAGCGCCGGCTGGGCTATGTTCATGCGGCGCGCTGCGCTTGAAAAATGCAAGTCCTCGGCGACTGCGAGAAACAGGCGGGCATTGCAAAAATTTATGGCCATGATGATTTTCTCAATTAATACCAATTTTGGCATTAAAAACGACCAAACTTATATTAGACAAGCATAAAAATCAGCGTGACTGTTCGCGCAGAGGCGCATGATCGTAGTGGAGGCACAAAATGATAGCGAACAGCATGTGCGGGATGATCCTCACCGGCAACGGCGGCCCAGATAAGCTGGTCTACCGCACCGATCTCGACGTACCAGAGCCGGCGGTCGACGAGGTTCTGATCGAAGTCACCGCCTGTGGCGTGAACAACACCGATATCTGGACCCGCGAGGGAGCCTACGGTGCGGAAGATGATGAGGGAGCGGTAACTTCATTTCAACGCGGGGAGTCCACCCTGACGTTTCCACGCATCCAGGGGGCGGACATTGTCGGCCGTATCGCCGCCGTCGGATCGGGCGTATCCGAGGCCAGAATAGGGGAGCGCGTGATGGTGGATTTCAGCATCTACAATGGTCGCACCGAAGATGGGGCGCGCGCGGACCTGAATTGCGCGAACCTGGATTGTATCGGCAATGGCCGTGACGGCGGTTTTGCCGAATTTACGACGGTTCCGGCCGATCAGGCCCGATTGGTTGATACGGACAAGACCGATATCGAGCTCGCCACCTTCTGCTGCGCCTATATGACGGGCGAGCATATGCTGGAGCCGCGCTCAGTGCCGGTGAGCGTTTCCTTGTTACGGGAGCTTCAGGCGGTGTCGGCTCTGCTGTGATCCAGCTATGCCGCGCGCGGGGCGCCATCCCTTATGCCCTGTCGAGCCTTGATAAGGAACGCGCGCTGCTCGAAATCGGCGCCGAAGTGGTGATCGCTAAAGACGCGGAGGATATGGTTGACGCTGTGCAGAGCGCCCTGACGGGACATGCGGTCGATGTCATCGTTGATGTGGTTGCCGGATCCCTGTTCAACGATCTGTTGCGTATCCTGAGGCCGGAAGGTCGTTATATAGCCTGCGGCGCAATCGCCGGCCCGATTGTCGAGATGGACCTCCGCACCGTCTATTTGAAACATCTGCGGCTGGAGGGCTCGTCACAAGGCACTCGCGGCGACTTCGATCGACTGGTCGAATATATCGTGTCCGGCACGCTCAAGGCCATGGTTGGCGGAGTCTATAAGCTATCGGACCTGCATCGGGCGCAGGCCGATTTCATGGCGAAAAACTTCATTGGTAAGCTTGTCATCGTGCCCGACGCTAAGTGGTCAGATAGCTAAGTTCAAAGGCTTGCCTTGTGGGGGGGCGAAAAGCTATTGTCGCGGCGAAATTAGAGCGTATTTGGAGGCGGATGTGTTTTTCAGCAACGAGCTGTGGGACGGTCGCAAGCATTATCTCGACAAGATGACCCTGAGCGATCTGCTGCGCGCTTATGTGGCCTATCCGGCGATTCGCGCCTATGCCCTGCTCGCGGTGGTCTCCGCTGGTCTGGTGGCGGCGCTGTGGGACGGCCGCGCGTTGGGTGTGGCGGCGGCCATGGTGATCGCAGCGATGGCCTATCCCCTGGTCTGGTATCTCCTGCATCGCTACGTTCTGCATGGCCGTTATCTCTACAAGAATGCGCAGACGGCACCCCTGTGGAAGCGTGTGCATTACGACCACCACCAGGACCCCAACGATCTCGGCGTGCTGTTCGGCGCGCTGTATACCACCCTGCCGACCATCGCCGCCGTCACCCTGCCGATCGGCTGGCTTCTGGCCGGGCCGGCGGGCAGTGCCGCGGCATTCGGCACGGGCATGGCGGTGACCTGTTTCTATGAATTCTGCCATTGCATGCAGCATCTCTCCTATGCCCCGAAATGGCGCTTCATCGGGCGCATCAAGAAGCTCCACCTGATGCACCATTTCCACAACGAACAGGGCAATTACGGCATTACGAATTTCTTCTGGGACCGGGTGCTGGGGACCTTCTATGGCGACGCCCAGGCCATCCCGCGCAGCGCCACCAACTTCAACCTGGGCTATGACGAGGCCGAAGGCGAGCGCTACCCCTGGGTCAAAGAGCTGTCGACTGCGCCCGGCGCAACGAGCGATGCCTCTGGCGGTGACTGATCTCCGCATCGAGCAGGTCGGCGACAGTGCCGGTATAGACCGCTTCATCAGAGTCCCTTTCGACATCTACGCCGATGACCCCCATTGGGTCGCGCCGCTGATGCTTGAGAGGCGCGACCATCTCAATCCGAAATCCAATCCGTATTTCGATCATGCCGAGGTCGCCTATTGGCTGGCGATCAGCGATGGCCGGCCGGTCGGGCGCATCAGCGCGCAGCTCGATCACAACTATCTCGAACGCTATAACGATGGTTGCGGGAATTTCGGCTTCATCGAGGGCATCGACGATGGGGCGGTCTTCAAGGGCCTGTTCGCCGCCGCCGAGGGCTGGCTCCGTGACAGGGGCATGGTTACGGCGCGCGGGCCGTTCAGCCTGTCTATCAACGATGAATCCGGCCTGCTGATCGACGGCTTCGACAGCCCGCCGTCGATGATGATGGGCCATGCGCCGCCCTATTACGCAGAGCGCGTCGAGGCC
>Ga0066376_10005005_pt1 | contig 11394 bp, 13 predicted proteins | sample Knorr_S15_td_Bot_FD_77009 | JGI IMG/M metagenome (GOLD analysis project Ga0066376, IMG submission 77009) | Marine microbial communities from Southern Atlantic Ocean transect - Knorr_S15_td_Bottom_ad_5009_LV_A | ecosystem: Environmental > Aquatic > Marine > Oceanic | place: Southern Atlantic... | reverse complement strand
TGCCGAAAGCCTGCTTTTGCGTCTCTTGCTAACCATCTGACATTCATATGGAAAATTCCTTATCTATGTCAGCCCCTAGATTTAAGACGTCAACGCTGGCGCCGGGGACAATAGAAGCTGGAGCGGCCCGATTGCACGATGCGGCGGATGGCGCCGTCGCAATCGCAGCCCGGGCAGGGCTCGCCCTCATGGTCGTAGACCGCGAAGTGGTGCTGGAAATAGCCCAATTCGCCGCTCGTCTGGACGTAATCGCGCAACGAGGAGCCGCCCGCCTCGATGGCCTCGGTGAGCACACTACGCACGGCGCTCGCCACCCGCTCAACGCGGGCGCCGGCCACCGTATAGGCCATGCGCTTGGGCGAGAGCCGCGCGCGATAGAGAATTTCGCAAGCATAGATGTTGCCGATCCCGGCGATCAGGCTCTGATCGAGCAGGGCCGCCTTGATCGGCGTGCGCTTACCCTTGAGCATGGCGGCCAGGGCCCGGCCGTTGAATTCGTTTCCCAAAGGCTCCGCCCCGAGCTTGGCCAGCAGGGGATGACGGTCGAGGGCGTCACTGCCCACCAAATCCATCATGCCGAAACGCCGGGCGTCGTTGAAGACGATATGGTGGTCATCATCGGTATGGAACACGATATGATCGTGGCGCTGCGGGCTCGGCGCCTCGCCCGCGTGGATGGTCATGCGGCCCGACATGCCGAGATGGGCGATGATCACCTCACCGCCACCGGGACCGACACCGGGACCACCATCGAGATGGATGAGAATATATTTCGCCCGACGCGCCACCTTGGTGACGCGGTTGCCTTCGATGCGCCGCGCGAAATCCTTGGGCAGGGGCCAGCGCAGGGCGTCGATGCGCTGCTCGACGCGGGTGAGCACGCGGCCTTCGAGCACCGGGGCGAGGCCCCGGCAAACGGTTTCGACTTCGGGAAGTTCGGGCATGGCGCATGGTTCTAGTCCCTTGCACCAAGCGACGCAATGCATAGTAGGCAAACGCCGCCGCTTGAAGTAAAGTTTCCTAATTGGAAACTTTACGAAACGCTCATGGAAAACCATATTCGCCATTGGCGGCGCGAGCGCGGTCTGAGCCAAGAGGCCCTGGGCAAGCTGATCGGCCTCGGCAAGCCGTCCATATCCAAGCTTGAGCGCGGTGAGATGAGCCTGCGCGACACCACTATCGCCAAGCTGGTCGATGCACTCGATGTATCAGCGGGCGACCTGCTCGGTGACTATGCCAGCGGCAGGGCCGCATCGGAGTCGACGAATCAGACCGGGGCGAATCAGGCTTCGGCCTCGGCGGAGACCGATTTCGGTGATCAAAGGGTCGCCATGGCTGAAAAGGCCGGCCTGGTGCGCGATGTGTTCACCTCGGTCGCCTCGAGCTACGACCTGATGAACGATCTTATGAGTATCGGCGTTCATCGCCTGTGGAAAAACGCCATGATCGATTGGCTCAGGCCCCGGCACGGCCACTGCATTGTCGATGTCGCCGGCGGCACCGGCGATATTGCCTTTCGCATTCTCGAGCGCCAGCCGGGCGCCCATGTGACGGTCTGCGACATCAACCGCGAGATGATCGAGATCGGCCGCGACCGGGCCATCGACCGGGGCATGATCACAGGTGACGTCCCCGGCGACAGCCCCGGCGCCCCAGGCACAATCGACTGGCTGTGCGGCGACGCCGAGGCCCTGCCCCTGCCGGATGCCTCGCAGGACGCCTACACCATCGCCTTCGGCATCCGAAATGTGACCCGCATCGAAGTGGCCTTGCGCGAGGCGCGCCGTGTGCTCAAGCCCGGCGGGCGCTTTCTCTGTCTCGAATTCAGCCATGTGGCCTGGCCCGCCCTGGCCCGCCTGTATGACACCTATTCCCTGCATGTTTTGCCTGCCATCGGCGCGGCTATCGCCGGCGACGGCGACGCCTACCGCTATCTCGCCGAGAGCATCCGCCGCTTTCCCGACCAGCAGCGCTTTGCCGCCATGATCGAGGACGCCGGCCTGGGCCAATGCCGCCACCGGGATCTGTCCGGCGGCATCGCGGCACTCCATTCGGCCTGGCGTCTCTGATGCTGCGCGCGCTCCGCAATCTCACCCGTCTCGCCGTGATTTGCTGGACCCTGGCCCGCCACGATGCGCTTTTTCCCATTCGCAACGCCGGATTCGAAACCCTCGACGCCCTGCTGCGTGGTCTGTTCGCGCGAAAAGATGTTATGGGGCGTGATGGCCAGGGTCGTGATGGTGTACGTCGTGATGGTGAGCGTTTGGGGGCGGCTTTTCACGCCCTCGGCCCCGGCTTCATCAAGCTCGGCCAGGCCCTGTCCACCCGCCCCGATCTGGTCGGTGAGGAAATCGCCGCCGATCTGTCGGAACTCCAAGATCGCCTGACGCCATTTGCAGGCGCTGAGGCACGCGATGTGATCGAGGCCGAGCTTGGCGCGCCCATCCATCGTCTTTTTTCTCATTTCGAGGATAAGGCGATTGCCGCCGCCTCCATCGCCCAGGTCCATCGCGCGACCACCACCGAGGGCGACGATGTGGCGGTCAAGGTGCTCAGGCCCGGCGTCGAGGCAGCCTTCGCCGTGGATACGGAGCTGTTCTTCTGGCTCGCGGGCCTGGCCGAGCGCGCCCAGCCGGCATGGCGTCGCCTGCGCCTGGTGGATATCGCCGCCACCTTCGCTGACTCCGTCGCCCGCGAGATGGATTTGCGCTTCGAGGCGGCGGCGGCGTCCGAGCTGCGCGAAAACCTGGCCGACGACGAGGGCTTCCACGTGCCCGCCGTCGATTGGCAACGCACCGCGCGCCGGGTTATGACCCTGGAGCATATCGAGGGCATCCCCATCGACGAGCGCGATAAGCTCATTGCCGCCGGCCATTCGGTGGACGCGGTGCTTGAGAAGGCGGCGCGGGCCTTCTTCAACCAGATTTTCCGCGACGGCTTCTTCCATGCCGACCTCCATCCGGGCAACCTATTCGTGGATGCCTCCGGCGACATCGTGGCGGTCGACTTCGGCATCATGGGCCGCCTCGATACGGACACCAGGCGCTATCTCGCCGAGATGCTGCTCGGTTTCCTGACCGGCGATTACAGCCGGGTGGCGCGGGTCCATTTCGAGGCCGGCTATGTGCCCGCCGGCCAGTCGGAGGCAAATTTCACCCAGGCCTGCCGTTCCATCGGCGAGCCGATCCTGGGCCGGCCGCTCAATGAAATCTCGCTTGGCCATCTGCTTGCCCAGCTCTTCCAGGTCACCGAGACCTTCGACATGGAGACCCAGCCGCAACTGCTGCTGTTGCAAAAGACCATGCTGCTCGCCGAGGGCGTCGGGCGCTCGCTCAATCCCGAACTCAACATCTGGTCCCTGAGCCGGCCGCTGATCGAGACCTGGGTCGCCGATAACCTGGGCCCCGAGGCGCGCATTCGCGGTTCCGTCACCGACGGCGCCGCCCTGGTCCAGCGCCTGCCAAAGCTCGCAGCCAATGCCGAGGCGGCCCTCGCCATGATCGCCGAGGGCGGCGTCCGTCTGCACCCGGACACCATGGCAGCTCTCGCCAAGGCGACCCAGAGCAGCAACCGCAGCGGCGGCCTGCTGTGGCCGATAGTCGCCCTGTTGGCAATTGCCGTGGCCATAGTGTCGTGATACTGGATCGCCCATGGCAAGCGTGACAGACAAACTCCATGACGAGATGCGCGCCTGGCGGCACGACATCCACAAGCATCCGGAACTGGGCTTTGCGGAGGAACGCACCGCCGCCAAGGTGGCCGCGTTGCTCGAGGGCTTCGGCCTCGAGGTTCATGGCGGCATCGGCACGACCGGGGTCATCGGCATCCTGCGCCGGGGCGGCTCGAACCGCGCCATCGGCCTGCGCGCCGACATGGACGCCCTGCCCATTGCGGAGCGCAACGAGTTTGACCACCGCTCGGTCCACGAGGGCGTGTTCCACGGCTGCGGCCACGACGGCCACACCACCATGCTGCTCGGCGCCGCCAAGCATCTCAGCCGGAGCGAGGGCTTCGACGGCACGGTCTATTTCATCTTCGAGCCGAGCGAGGAGGACGGCCGGGGCGCGCTGTCGATGATCGACGACGGCCTGTTCGAGCGCTTCCCCATGGAGGCGGTCTACGGCATGCACAACATGCCGGGCATCGCGGCCGGCCACTTCGCCATCCGCCCGGGCCCGATAATGACCTTCGAGGATAACTTCGTCATCACCATCACCGGGCGCGGCGGCCATGCCTCCATGCCCGACCGCCTGATCGACCCCATGGTGATCGGCGCCGAAGTCGTGCTCGCCCTGCAGACCATCGTCTCGCGCTCCATCGGGCCGCAGGATTGGGGCGTCGTCTCGGTCACTGAAATGATCACCGACGGGGCGCGCAACGTGATCCCCAGCAACGTCACCCTCAAGGGCGATTGCCGGGGCGTGAACGACAGCGTCTCGGCGCGCATCGAGAGCCGCATGGGCGAAATCACCGCCGGAATTGCCAGCGCCCACAATGCCGAGGGCCTGCTCGATTACAGCCGCTCCTTCATCGTCACCGAAAACGCACCCGAGGAGACCGAAGCGGCCATCGCGGCTGCGCGGGCTGTCGCAGGCGACGTAGCGGTCGACGGCAACGCGCCGATCTGCGGCGGCTCGGAAGACTTCGCCCGCATGCTGCGCATCAAGCCCGGCAGCTACATCTTCATCGGCAACGGCGACGAAGGCCCTTGCGCCACCACCCTGCACAACCCCCACTACGACCTGAACAACGAGATCCTGGCCACGGGCGCAGACTATTGGGCGAAGCTGGTTGAGATGCAACTGCCGGTGCGGGGGTAGGGGGCGCCGGTTTGACTTAAATCCTGCGCGGTTAGCAAAATTGCCTCTTGCGCCTAAGAGAAATCAGGGCACGGGTGGCATAGCCGGAGACGAAGCCCGCTGCAAAGATCGCGACAACGATCACCCACTGATCCATAACCCCGATCCCCCATCGCGCAAGCGAAGACTGAACATGTTCAGACTGAAACTCTACCAAAGGATGCGGAGCTATGAATGACGATTTTGTTGCAGGCTGCGACAAACGACCCTAGGCGCACATCGCTATTTGACCTTGAGCTTGAACTGCAGGGTCAGCCTCGGCCGGATCGCCCGCTTCGGCGATTTGCCCAAGCTGCTGGGCGTCAGGACGGCGCCGGACAGCGAATAGGGGGGCGAAAACCCCGGCTCTTGCGCCCAAGCCGCCTCGGCCTTACCTTCTTCCTCATTATGACGCCGGATATGACCCTTTGCGGGAAGCGCATACTTTTGGTGATTTCGGGCGGCATTGCCGCCTATAAGTCGCTCGAGCTGATCCGCCGCCTCAAGGAGCGCGGCGCGGAGGTGCGCTGTGTGCTGACGGCGGGCGGGGCGCAGTTCGTCACGCCGCTGTCGGTCTCCGCCCTGTCGGGGGAGCGGGTCTACAGCGCGCTGTTCTCGCTCACCGACGAAGCCGAGATGGGCCATATCCGCCTGTCCCGCGAGGCCGACCTGATTGTGGTCGCCCCGGCCAGCGCCGACCTGCTGTCGCGCATGGCCCAGGGCCGCGCCGACGACCTCGCCGCCACCACCCTGCTGGCCACCGACAAGCCGGTGCTGACGGCGCCCGCCATGAACCTGCGCATGTGGCAGCATCCGGCCACGGTTTCCAATATGGAAACTTTGGCGCAGCGCGGGGTGATGACCGTCGGACCTAACGACGGCGACATGGCCTGCGGCGAATACGGCCCGGGGCGTATGGCCGAGCCGGGCGAGATCACCGCCGCCATCGAGCATTATTTTGGCTCGCGCGCCCCCCTCTCCGGCCGTCACGCGCTGATCACCAGCGGCCCGACCTATGAGGCGATCGATCCGGTGCGCTACCTCGCCAACCGCTCATCGGGCAAGCAGGGCCACGCCATCGCCATCGCCTGCGCCCGGCTGGGGGCGGTGGTCACCCTGGTCTCGGGCCCGACAGCCCTGGCCGACCCGGCGGGCGTCGCCGTGGTGCATATCGAGAGCGCCGCCGAAATGCTGGATGCCTGCACGGCGGCCCTGCCCGCCGATATCGCGGTCTGCGCCGCCGCGGTGTCCGACTGGCGCGCCAGCGACGTCACCAGCCAAAAAATAAAGAAGCAGGGCGCCAAGGGGGACAACGGCGGCGCGCCGACGCTCACCCTGATCGAAAACCCCGATATTCTGGCGACCCTTTCAGAGGGCAACCAGCGCCCGGCCCTGGTTATCGGCTTCGCCGCCGAGACGGAGGCGTTGATTGCCAATGGGCAGGCCAAGCTCGCCTCCAAGGGCTGTGACTGGATCGTCGCCAACGATGTTTCCGGCGACGTTATGGGCGGCGATGACAATACCGTCCATCTGATCACGGATGATGGCGTCGAGGACTGGCCGACCTTGAGCAAGAGCGACGTGGCGGCGCGCCTCGCCGAGCGTATCGCCGCTCATTTCAACCCATGACCCCCTTCATATCATGACTATGGGCTTCGCATGACTATGAGCCCTCTGCGCGTCGCGGTGACGCGGCTTGCCGGCGCTGGCGATCTGCCCCTGCCGGAATACGCCACCGCCTTGAGTGCCGGGATGGATTTACGCGCGGCCCTGGCTGAGCCCCTGGTCATCGCACCCGGCGGCCGCGCCCTGGTGCCGAGTGGCCTGGCCATCGCCCTGCCGGCGGGCTACGAGGCCCAGATTCGCCCGCGCTCCGGCCTGGCGCTGAAGCACGGCATCACGGTATTGAACGCGCCGGGCACGGTGGATGCGGATTACCGCGGCGAAATCAGCGTGGTTCTGGCCAATTTCGGGAGCGAAAGCTTCACCGTGACCCGCGGCATGCGGATCGCGCAGATGATCGTCGCCCCCTTCGCCCAGGTCTCGTGGGAGGCGGTCGAAGTGCTGCCCGAGAGCGCCCGGGGCGCCGGTGGCTACGGTTCCACCGGCACGGGCTAGTCCGGCCATGGAGTTCACCGACGACCAGCTTCACCGCTACGCCCGCCACATAATCCTTCAGGAAGTCGGCGGCGTCGGCCAGGAAAAGCTCCTGGGCGCGAAGGTTCTGGTGGTTGGAGCCGGCGGCCTGGGCTCGCCTGTACTGATGTATCTCGCCGCCGCCGGGGTCGGCACCATCGGCGTCATCGATGACGATGTGGTCGAGCTTTCCAATCTGCAACGCCAGATCGTCCACGCCACCTCGCGCATCGGCGAGGCCAAGACGGCGAGTGCTGCCGCGACCCTGGGCGAGATCAATCCCGAGGTCCGCGTCATCACCCATGAGGAGCGGCTCACCCTGGCCAATGTGGAGCGCTTGATCGCCGGCTATGACGTGATCGCCGACGGCAGCGACAATTTCGCCACCCGCTATCTGGTCAACGACGCCTGCTATTTCGCCGAGCGCCCCCTGGTCTCCGCCGCCATGCTGCGCTTCGACGGCCAGATTGCCACCTTCAAGGCCCATCTCGGCGGCGACAATCCCTGCTATCGCTGCCTGTTCCGCGAGGCGCCACCGCCCGGGCTGGTGCCGTCCTGCTCGGAAGCCGGCATCCTCGGCGCCCTGGCCGGCACCCTGGGCTCATTCCAGGCGACCGAGGTGCTCAAGGAAATCCTCGGTATCGGCGACAGCCTCTCGGGCTCGCTGATCCTCTATGATTCCCTGGCGGCCAGTTTCCAGAAGATCACCGTCAAGCCCGACCCGGACTGCCCGCTGTGCGGGCCCAACGCCACCATCAAAGATCTTTCGATCCATGACCAAAGCACCTGACAAGCTTTCCATCGTCGTTTTTTCGGGCGATTTCGGCCGCGTCCATTACGCCCTCGCCATGGCCGCCGCCGCTGCCTCGGTTGATCGCCCGACGACCTTGTTTTTCACCATGGAAAGCATTCACGCCCTGGCCCCGCGCAGGGCCGACGGAAGCCACGGCTGGATCGCGTTGCCGGGCGCCGCTGAACGGGATGCCGAGTTTGCGATACGCGGCGTCGGCGGCTTCGAAGAGCTGTTCGACGCCTGTATTGCGCTGGATGTGCGCATCATGGTCTGCGATATGGGCCTGCGCGCCATGGGCCTTGGGCCCGAGGATTTGCGCCAGGATTTCAAGCATCATTCGGGCGGTATTGTCACCTTCCTGAACGACGCAAGTGCCGACGGCGCCATGCTTTTTATCTGATTTCCCTCTAATGTAATACAACCTGTATGACAGTGTATTACAGAGACGCTTTGATCACCATTGCTTGGACGCGCGGCCGGCGATCTCAGCGTTCTCGGCGCGGCGGATTTCGTCGGCGATTTTGCTGGCCCGATCCGCATCGGGAGTACCATGGGAGTTAGCAACACCGGCACAGCGGGTACGTTCCTCCAGTACGACGTCGATGATCGCCTTCTCGATGACATCGGTCACCTTTTTCGTCTGATCGGCGTCCGGCGATGTTTGCATCGCCGAGAAATTTGATTCGGCAAGGTGATCTGCGCGCGCACGTAATGTCATGATAAAATCTCCAAAAAGTTTGTTCCCTGTCGATTCCGCGAGTCCCGCGCTTACCGGTACGAGAACGATCGCCGGTATGGTAACAAATTTGTCCGCCGAAGACTAATCCAGTCGATTCAAACCGCCGCCATGACGCAGGCCATAAAATCGTTGGTTGCCGCGTCGTCGAGCCAGCGGGCGACGACGACAAGGTCGTGATCGGGCTCGACCCAGATGTGGTTGCCACCGGCGCCCATGGCGAACAGGCTGGTCTCGGGCGCCGCGGGGCAGAGCTGGCGGCCCGTATTGAGCCACCAGAGGAAGCCGTAATCGGGTTTCAGCGGGCAGGGTTCGGCGAGGGCGGCGAGATAGTATGGCGGAATGATCTCGCGCCCTTCCCAGGCGCCGCCAGCGAGCATCAACTGGCCGAGCTTCGCCTGATCCCTGGCCGATATCCGCAGGCCCCCGCCCCAATGGGTGCCACCCGGCACCGAAGGCATATCGACCCCGCCGATCTCAAAGCGGGCATTGTCATAGGCATGCCATCCCCAGCCGTCTGAGCAGCCCAGCGGCGCCATCACCCGATCGCGCAACACATCCTCGAGGGGCTTACGGAAAACCTGGAGCAGAGACAGGCTCAGGCGGTTGACGCGAACGTCGTTATATTCCCAATAGGCGCCGGGAGCGGCGAGGTCGCGATGCTGGCCCTTGCGCGAATTATCGCCGCCGCCGACCTCCCGGTTGTGGTCGATGAGGTCGGGCTTGCCCCACAGAGCTCCTTCCCATTCGCTGGTCTGCTGTAGCAGATGACGCCAGGTGATGGCGCGGTTCTGAGCCGCCTTGAAGCCGTCATCGAGGGCATAATCGGCGACGCAATCGTCCATATCCCGTATTAGTCCATCGGCCAGGGCGACACCGGCCAAGACGGCGAGATAGCTTTTGGCGACGCTGAAGGTGAGGTCGGCGCGATCCGCATCGCCCCATTCGATGACGGTCTCACCACCCCGTATGATCAGTCCGGCGGGACCGCCGCGCGGCCAGACCGGGCCGAGAATTTCATTCCAGGGCGGTGGTTCGAACTGACCGTCGCCGATCTGCTCGGCGAGATCGCGCGACCAGGGAATCTCATGAGCCTCGGCAAACTCCGCCGCTTCGGAAAAATCGCCCAAGGCGGTCAGCCGTAGATATCGATGACCCTGTCGGGCGGCACATGGCCGTCGATGAAGGTCTTGATGTTGATGATGACCTTCTCGCCCATGTCGATACGGCCCTCGATCGTCGCCGAGCTCATATGGGGCAGCAGCACCACGTTATCGAGCGCCAGCAGCTTGGGATTGACCGCCGGCTCATGCTCGAAAACATCGAGGCCGGCGCCGGCGATATCACCGGCGCGCAGCATACGGGTCAGGGCGTTCTCGTCGATCACCTCGCCGCGCGCGGTATTGACAATATAGGCGTGGGGCTGCACCAGCTTGAGCTGGCGGGCGGACAGAAGATGGAAAGTCGCCGGCGTATGCGGGCAATTGACCGAGATGATGTCCATGCGGGCGACCATCTGATCGAGGCTTTCCCAATAGGTCGCCTCAAGCTCAGCCTCAAGCTCCTCATGCACCCGATGGCGGTTGTGATAATGGATCGACAGGCCAAAGCCTCTCGCGCGGCGCGCCACGGCCGTGCCGATACGGCCCATGCCGATGATGCCCAGTCGTTTGCCCCAGATACGGTGGCCGAGCATGGTGGTCGGACCCCAGCCGCGCCATTCGCCGCTGCGCATCAGCCTCTCGCCCTCGGCGAGACGCCGCGGCACCGCGAGTATAAGCGCCATGGTCATGTCGGCGGTGTCCTCGGTCAGCACGCCGGGCGTCGAGGTCACCGTGATGCCGCGCTGATTGGCCGACGCCAGGTCGATATTGTCGACGCCGGTGCCGAAATTGGCGATCAGCCGGAGATCGGGGTTGGCCTGGGCGAGTATGCCCTTGTCGATGCGGTCGGTGACCGTGGGCACCAGCACGTCGGCGGCCTGGGCGGCGTCGATCAATTCCGCCTGGGTCATGGAGTGATCGTCTTCGTTGAGGCGGGTGTCGAACAGCTCCATCATGCGGGTCTCGATGACTTCGGGCAGCTTGCGCGTGACGATGACGAGGGGTCGCTTCTTGGCCATGCCGGTCTCCGGTGGGATACGCTTGCGAACAACAGCATGGGTGGCAGTCATTCGCCTCTCCTATGTAGACGTTTTACCATCGGCCATCAAGAATGACCGGGCTATACTTCGCCCACCATGACCCAGGGGGCCTCTGCCCGTGAACCCGTTCGCAGCCTTGCTAATCGCTCTGTTGATCCTGACCAGCCCGGATCTTGCCGCGGAAACCGGCGCGCCCTTGCCCCGCTTTGCGTCGCTGCGCTCAGACGAGGTGAATTTACGCGCCGGGCCGGGCAAGCAATATCCCGTGGAATGGGTGTTTCTGCGCCGCTCGTTGCCCATTGAGATCACCGCCGAATACGGCAATTGGCGCAAGCTCCGCGATGTAGACGGCTCGGAGGGCTGGGTCCATAAAAGCCTGCTGACCAGCCGCCGCTCGGTTTTGGTGACCGGTTCCGTGCGAAGCCTGCGGAGCGATCCCGATGGCGCCTCGGCGGTGGTCGCCAAGCTGAAACCCGGCGTGGTGGCAGCACTTCTTGTCTGCGCTGGCGGCTGGTGCCGGATCGAGGCCGACGGCCTGAAAGGCTGGCTGCCCCAGGCGTATTTCTGGGGCGCTTATCCTGACGAAACGGTGGAGTGAGGTAGGGGCTATCAGCAGTCAGCGGTCAGCCTTCAGCTTGCTTCTGATAGCTGATAGCTGATAGCTGATAGCTGATAGCTGATAGCTGATAGCTGATAGCTGATAGCTGATAGCTGATAGCTGATAGCTGATAGCTGATAGCTGATAGCT
>Ga0066376_10005002_pt1 | contig 11398 bp, 11 predicted proteins | sample Knorr_S15_td_Bot_FD_77009 | JGI IMG/M metagenome (GOLD analysis project Ga0066376, IMG submission 77009) | Marine microbial communities from Southern Atlantic Ocean transect - Knorr_S15_td_Bottom_ad_5009_LV_A | ecosystem: Environmental > Aquatic > Marine > Oceanic | place: Southern Atlantic... | reverse complement strand
TCGAGATCGTCCGCGGCGACTCCAGACGTGGTCTTCCGTGGACACTGGGTCAGTTCGGGAGCAACACCTCCTTCACGGAGTCCCGCGCCAACTACGCCTCGGGCATGGACGCCGTCCAGAAGCTCAAGGAGATCGCGGCGCGCGAGCTCGGAGGCTCGGCCGCAGACTACGACCTCGAAAACGAAGCGGTCTTCGCAAGGGCCAATCCCTCGCGGCGCCTCACCTTCGCGGCCGCGGCTCAGAGGGCCATCCAGTTAGGAGGACGCTTCAGCGGCGAAGAGGTGCCCGACGACATCAACGCAATGACCCGCCGCGCCGTGGAGGGGATCGCCGGTACAGGCTTGATCGGAGTGGCGAGGGACAACCTCGCGCGCCCCGCTACCGTTCCCGCCCTGGCAACCGGTTTCATCGAGATCGAGCTGGACGTGGAGACCGGCCAATTCGAGATCATCGACTACCTGGGCGTCGCGGACTGCGGAACGGTACTCCATCCGCAGGGCCTGGCCGCGCAGATCAAGGGCGGGGCCGTGATGGGGTTCGGGATGGCGGCCCTTGAGCGCCACGTATACGACACACACTACGGTCTGCCGGGGTCGGTCGGATTTCACCAGACCAAGCCCCCGACCTATCTCGACGTTCCTAGCGAGATGGGGTGGGCCGCCGTCAACATTGCCGATCCCGCGAACCCCGTGGGGGCGAAGGGGATCGGCGAGCCGGTCATGGGATGCGCGGCAGCCGCGCTGTTGTGCGCGATCTCCGACGCCCTGGACGGCCACTACTTCAATCGATCGCCGATCGTGGCGGACATGATCGTCAATGCCGCCTCGGAGCAGGCACAATCTGCCGGTCCACTACAGGTGCATACACAGTGAGGGGAAGCCCCATGAGTGAGAGCCCGCTGACAGGCGCCCCCACGTGGAAGGAGAGCCAGGCATGCTGAAGGACATGATGTCGCACTTCGAGTTGTATCAACCCACGGATGTGGACAATGCGTTCGATCTCTTGGATCGCTTCGGAGAGGACTGCTGGACCATCGCCGGCGGACCCGACAGCCTGGGCTGGTTCAAGGATCGGGGGAAAGCCCCCTCGGCGGTGATCGACCTCGCTGGGATCGCCGAGCTTCACGGGATCCGTGAGACGACGGGCGGAGGCATCGAGCTCGGGGCCATGACCACCCTCACCGAGGTGGAGCGCCATCCGGTCATTCAAGAGAGGTTCGGATTGATCGCCGAGGCGGCCCGCATGGTCGCGAGCCCTCAGATCCGTAACTCGGGAACCATGGGCGGCAACGTTGTACAGGACACCCGATGCTGGTACTACCGCTTCGGGCTCGCGTGCTACCGGGCCGGTGGCAACACGTGCTACGCAAGCGCGCCCGAGGCCATGAACCGGGAGCATGCCATCTTCGGAGCCAGCCGGTGTGTGGCTGTTTCGCCCTCCGATCCTGCGCCCGCACTCGTGGCGCTCGCAGCGGAGATGGTGATTCGCAATTCCGGCGGGGAGCGTGTCGTGTCCGCCGAGGACTTCTTCATGACACCCGCCGTCGATATTCAGCGCATGACGGTCCTGCATCCCGAGGATCTGCTTACGACGATCCGCATTCCCGACACCTGGGCCGGGGCCAACTTCTACTTCGAGAAGGTGGCGGACCGGGGCAGTTGGGACTTCCCGCTCGTCAATGTCGCCTCCGCGCTCCGGATCGAGGGAGGCCAGATCGCCGACGCGCGCATCGTTGTGGGCGCCGTAGCATGCGTCCCACGGCGCCTTAGGGACGTGGAAGACTTCGTGCGAGGCCGCGTCCAGAACGAAGAGACCGCCAATATGGCGGGCGCGATGGCGATCGAGGGAGCGGAGCCCTTGCGGTACAACGGCTTCAAGGTGCCGCTCATGGAGAACCTCGTGAAGAGGGCGGTGCGCGACGCCTAACTAGGGGGCCCTGGGCGGGAGTGGCGGCTCCTTTTGCGTGTGGAAGGGAGAGGGATAGATGGTCCCCCTCCGGCCAGCGCTTCGCTCTACGGCTTCGCCGCAGACTGTCCTACGCGGGACCATCGATCCCTCTCCCTCGAGCGTGTGCTCTGGAGCCGAACATCGCCCGCCCGGGCTTGGGGGGCATTGGCGGGTAGGTGGGTGAGCAGCTTTGGTCGGCTTCGCCGGAGGCTGATCCTGCGGGGGACCATCGTTCCTCCTCTCTCGATCGCGTAGGGAATTGGAGCACTCTCGGCGGCCGGTCTCCTCCGTCTGGCGCTTTGGTTGACGGCAATCCCGTAGATCGCCGCTCCTGAGGGGCACTGCCCTCTTACTTCCCAACGGTTCGGTAGAACCGGACCCAGGCCCTATCACGCTTGAGGGGGCTTTGGCGGGGTGATGGGAATGACCTTTCCGCTCAACCCCTCAACGCACCTTGCAGCGGTGCTTTGGCCCCCCGACATGCCGACGTGAAGAGGGGTTCACGGTCCCGCGCAAGACAGTCCGGCGCCTAAGGCGGTGGAGCGAAGCGCTGGCTGGAGCGGGACCGTGAACCCCTCTTCCACCTACGAGCCAAAGGGGGCCCCCGTACCCGACGGCCAAGGAAGTCATCCCTAGCCCGACGACTCCAGCCAGGTGGTGTCCTCCCCCGTATTGATCGCGAGGTGCTCGCCGGCCAGCCCGGAGGCGGCGCCGTGCCAGTGCTCCTCGTCGGGGTCGATCACGACCACGTCACCCGAGTGGAGCCGGAGCTCGTTGCCCTCGCGGTCGACGACGACGCACGTGCCGCTGAGTCCGTAGAGCACCTGGACGTCGTCGTGTTTATGCCAGTTGGTACGGGCGCCCTCACCAAACGTGACGCGGTAGACGCGTACGGGCAGCCCGTCGGCACGGCCGAGCAGGGGCTGCATCAGCGCGGGGAGCTCGAAGTGCTGTTCGTCGGCGCCGCCATGGGGCCGGCTCGCGTGATCGATAACTTTCATTTTTCGGCCGTCGTGACAAGGCGAGAAGGCAGTTGAAGAAGTAGATCGCCACGATGTCGCGGTCGCTTGCTGACGGCAAGGCCATGACTCCGGCCTTCAGCTTGACGCGTGCCAGTGCAACGCCTACCTGTCCATGGCGTGGCCCCCGAATTTGCCCATGTAGCCGACCACAGGCCAAGCCAATGGACTTCACCAGTCTCGCAAGCAAAGCCATCGAGGAGGCCCCCCTCACCCCCGAGGAGTGTCGGGCCGTCTTGTACGCCCCAGACGAGGACATCCTGGAGTTGCTCTCGGCGGCCTACAGCGTGAGGAAGGCCTTCTGTGGGAACAAGGTGCACATTCACGTCCTGATGAACGCCAAGAGCGGCCTGTGCCCCGAGGATTGTGGTTACTGCTCCCAATCCAAGCTTTCCACGGCCGATATCTCCAAGTATGGGATGGTGAGCCGAGATCAGCTTCTTGAAGGAGCGAGGGCTGCGAAGGAGTCGAAAGCCAAGCGTTTTTGCATCGTGACGAGCGGCAGAGGCGCCACTTGGGGAGAAGTCGAATACCTCAGTGAGGCCGTCCGTAGCATTCGGGACGAGGTGGGCATCAAGGTGTGCTGTTGCGTCGGGCTATTGGACGAACCCAAGGCCAGGGCCCTCAAGGACGCCGGCGTCGATCAACTCAACCACAATCTCAATACCAGCGAAGAGTTCTATTCGGAGATCTGCACCACGCACACGTACCAAGACCGGTTGGATACGCTACGAGCAGCCCGGTCCGCGGGACTCAATCTGTGCAGCGGTGCCATCTTTGGGATGGGCGAATCCGACGACGATGTGATCGACACGCTCATGGCTCTACGGGACCTCGCCCCGCAGTCGATCCCGATCAATTTCCTCATCCCCATCGAGGGCACGCCCCTGCAGGACGTGCATCGCCTGACCCCGTATCAGTGCCTCAGGATTCTATGCCTGGCAAGATTCCTGAACCCTAAGCAGGAGATCAGGATCTCGGGCGGCAGGGAATTCCACCTGAGGTCTCTCCAGGCCATGGCACTCTATCCGGCCAACTCCCTCTTCGTGGACGGGTATCTGACCACACCGGGACAGTCGACCAAAGATGCGTGGCAGCTGATCGAGGACATGGGGTTAGAAATCGAGCTAGATTGACCGTTCTTATCGACTGTCATTGACCGTTCTTACCGACGTCACGGACCGTCCTTGTGGACCGTCATTGACCGTGATCGACCTTCCTCGGAAAGAGGCCCCAGAAGGCTGTTGAAGGAGTAAGCCCGCTCTAGCATGGCGCATCCCTATCGGATTTGGCATCCCTTTACGCAGATGGCCCGCTTCGACGCCGAGCCGAAGCTCGTGGTGGAACGGGCTGAAGGGAACCGCCTGATCGACCGCGACGGTCGGGAATACATAGACGCGGTGGCGTCCCTGTGGTCGGTGATCCATGGGCATGGGCATCCGCAAATCGTCGAAGCCATCCAGGCGCAGGCCGCGAAGCTGCAACACAGCACGTTGCTGGGCATCGGCCATCGAGTTCGCGGACTCCCTCGTCCGCCATCTGCCTCAGGGCCTCTTGCACGTCTACTACAGCTCGGACGGGGCTAGCGCCATCGAAGTGGCGCTGAAGATGGCGGTCCAATACTGGGTCAATCGGGGTCAACCCTAACGTAAGCGCATCGTCGCGTTGGACATGGCCTATCACGGGGATACATCAGGAGCCAACAGCCTCGGGGGGCCCGGACCCTTTCGGGATCCGTACGAGCCCTTGCTCTTCGAGCCGCTTCGGATTCCAAACGGGTATCGTTACCGCTGCCGGTGGTGTGCTTCAGGCCCGGAGTGCGACTCTTCATGCGTCAATGCGCTGCGCGACCTCTTCGAGGCCCGGGGAAGCGAGATCGCGGCGCTGATCATCGAGCCCCGAGTGCAAGGGGCGGCCGGGATGATCGTTGCGCCCGAGGGAAATCTCTCGAGCATCCGACGGCTATGCGACGACCATGATGTCCTGCTCATCGCCGACGAGGTGGCAACCGGATTCGGACGGACCGGCGAAATGTTCGCCTGTGACCTGGAAGGGGTGGTGCCCGACATCATGACGCTGGGGAAGGGCATCACCGGCGGGTATCTCCCGCTCTCGGCCACCGTTACCACCGAGCGGGTCTACGATGCCTTCTACGACGCGTCTGCTCGCAACAAGACGCTCTTTCACAGGCACACGTTCGCCGGGAACCCCATCTGTTGCGCCGCCGCGATGGCGAGCTTGAGGATCTTCGAGACGGAGCCCGTCTTGGAACGAGTACGCAGGCGAGCCGCTTTTCTCGGATCGCTCCTGAACGAGCTCTTCGCCGATCACCCTCGGGTCGGAGAGATCCGGCAGCAGGGCCTCATGGTCGGCCTTGAGCTGGTTCGTGACCGAGTGACACGGGGAGTCCTTTCCGACGGCCGACGCCATCGGTTGGCGCGTCTGTATGGCGGCCCGCGACAGGGGCGTGTTCATTCGTCCTCTGGGCGATGTCGTGGTCATGATGCCTCCTCTCTCGATAGAAGAGGACGAGCTCGTTCAAATCGCCGAGGCCGTGCGGGATGGCCTCGACGAAGTTGGGAGGGGCCCTGACGCGGTGGACAGGCCATGACGCCGACCAGCGATCCGGCGAGCGGGAAGACCATGATGCCCTGTACCAGCGTTCTGGAGTGTGAGAGACCATGACGCCCTGGACCAGTGACCTGGAGAGCGACCTGCGACGAGCGGACGGGATCTCGCTCAGGCGCAGCATCGTCACGCCGGAGACCGGACAGGAGCCTCACGTCTTGTTGCAGGGGCGCCGATACACCCTGTTCACATCCAACAACTACCTCGGGCTGAGTACTCACCCCGAGGTCATCGAGGCATCCATCGAGGCGACTCGCGCCTATGGGACCAGCGTCTCCGCCTCGCGGCTGCTATGTGGGTCCCACTCCCCTCCATGAGCAGCTCGAGGCCAGGTTGGCCGCGTTGAAGTCACGCGAGGCATGCTTGCTGTTCAGCTCCGGATACTTGGCCAACCTGGGATTGATGACGGCGTTCCTGGAATCAGACGACGTGATCTTCAGCGACCGTTTGAATCACGCCTCGATCGTCGACGGCGGTCGGCTCTCAGCGGCGAACGTGGTGCTCTACGACCACTGCGATCCCAACCACCTGGAACTCCTTCTGCGCGAGACGCCCGCGAAGCGCCGGGTGATCGTCTCGGAATCGGTGTTCAGCGTGGACGGAGACCTGGCCTCTGTCCCGTAATTGCTCGCGCTAGCCGAGCATTTCGGAGCGCTCCTTGTCCTGGATGAGGCACACGCTACAGGAGTGTTGGGTGAAGACGGCGCGGGCGTCCTCAGCCTGTTCGGCATTTCCGACGGGCCCATCGTGATCGTGGGCACGCTCTCGAAGGCCCTGGGGGCCATGGGCGGTTTCGTGGCGGCTGACCAGACGCTGATCTCGGTGCTGATCAGCCGAGCGCGCTCGTTCATTTTCAACACCGCTCTCCCCGCCGGGCCGGTGGGCGCCGCGCTCGCGTCCCTCGAGCTGCTGGAGGCCTAACCGTGGCGCAGGACGCAGTCACTCTCTCTGGCGCGTTCCCTCCGCGACGGAATCCTCGAGCGTGAGCCCCCCCCCTCGAATTCCGTCACCCAGATCGTCCCTCTCATTATCGGCAACGCCGATGCGGCCCTGGCCCTCGATTCACGGTTTCGCGAGGCCGGTGTGCTAGCTCGAGCTATCAGGCCACCGACCGTGCCGGAAGGCACCTCGCGAATCAGGTTCAACGTGATGGCGACCCATACGGGGGAGGGCATCAACCAGGTGTTGGACCTCCTCGTGCCAGGCCTGCCTGATCGCGTATGGGTCGCATCGTACTGGTGACCGGCACGGATACGGCGGTCGGCAAGATCATCGTGGCCGCCTGGTTGGCGTCGCTCTCATCCCGATCCCAAAGAGTGGCGCTGGTCAAGGCCATCCAAACCGGTGCTGACCCTGCCGTCGACGGCGACGAGGCGTTCTACAAAGCAGCCCTCGTCGGACACCCCGTCACGATGACGACGTTGGCCACGTTTCCCGAACCGCTGGCCCCGCCGATCGCGGCCCGAAGGTCAGGAGCCACGGTCGACGCGCAGGAAATTGCGCGGTCTTGCCTGGAGATTGCCCAGGCTCACGATTTAACCATCGTCGAAGGCTCCGGAGGCCTCATGGTACCCGTCGATGAGAGTACGAGCTTCGCGGACCTTGCCGGAGCTCTGAGCGCCGACCTGGTTGTAGTGATCCGGCCCGGGCTCGGGACGTTGAATCACACGACGCTCACGCTCGAGGCTGCGTCCAGGCGAGATCTCTCCGTCGAGATGCTGGTGTGTAGTGGGTTGGCCGCCGAGCCCAGGACCGTAGAAATCGAGAATCTTCGATTCCTTCGCAGCCACTATCCGGAGATACCCTTGATCACGCTGCGCCGCCTGGACCGGGCGAGCCTGCACCGTCTATCCCTACTCCGACCGCAGATCCTCGGCGACCCCCCCCACCCTTGCTGCAGGGCTCGACGTTACAACTGATGGAGGTTCCGCAGCCGGGCTCGTGACGACTGCTCGAACGGCCTAGGAGCTGGGGGGGTACCCGCCGGAGGCGGGTCAGCATCCGCGACGTGGCCCACGCCCTCTCCGAGCACCCTCCAAGGCACGTTGGCGCGCGAAGGCGAAGCCGCGATAACACAAAAGACCGGGCCCGGGTAATCTCCCCGGACCCGGCCCCTCACAGTCGTCGTATCGCGTTAGCCCCCGACTTGAAATGCGGGCCGCTGACGGGCGTCACACCGAGTGGATCGGTCCGACAATGAAAGGTTTACATTGGCGTTGAACTCGAAGTTCTGCATGAGCATACGAACGGCTCCCTGCAAGTCGTCTCCATTCACGTTGATTTGTATCCCTCCAAACTCGCTCCCCTCCGCGCTGCGCGGGAACCAAGTTCTGGGGTCCGCCGTCAATTGGTCCCGGATCTTCCAAGACCAAAAGCGGCCCTCCAGGAAGTGTTCCCTCCGCACCTCCTCAAGGATCATGTTCGTGATCTCGTCGCCCGCCGGCGCGTACGTCACGTTGGTCAGTCCGGCCGCAGTTCGGACCTCGTTGATCCGGGCAACGGCGTTCGCTGGGTCGGCCATGGCACGGATGAACGCCATCTCCTGCCACTTCACCAAAGCAATGGCCTCGCCCGCGGTCGCGTACTTTTGTTGTACCCACCCCGTGTTTCCGTCGGTGAGCTCCGCTCCGAACTGCACGTCCACACGGGAATCCAGCGTCGAGCCCGCCCCGATCGTGATCGCATTACCAGCGACGTCGACCGCTCGCCCAGTGGCGTCTTCGATGGCCAACTCCCTATACCCCGTGAACGGGATGAGAGCCTGAGGTCCCGCGATTCCCAGAGAATCCACGAACAACGGCCACGGTGCGCCGGGCGCGGTCCCCAGAGGATCAGTCCACCAATCCACGGGGCCGGCTACGTTGGCGTAGAGATTCGCCGCAGTCTCACCGTACATCAGCCAAGCGTGGTTCTCCCGCTCGTCCTCCAAGCCTGCATTGCGGGTCACCCAAGCGACGAAGCCCTGTGCCACCTGCGTTGCATCGGACACCGCCCCCGTCGCGTCTCCCATGGCCCAACGGGTGCGAGCTCGCAGGGCGTAAATCATGTCCACTACGTCGGTGGTGATGCTGTAGGGCAAAGCACGGGCCTCTGCGTCGGTCCCACCCGCCGCGACAAAGTCGCTGATGTGAGTCTGAATGTGGCCGAGGGCCGTCGTGAGCCAACCCTCGCCTACCGCCAGGGTCTCAGTTGGGGTCTTGAGCTTACCGGCCACAGCGCCAGCAGAGCTAAAGGTTATCTCGCAAAGGTGCTCCCCAAAAAGTGTGTAGGCAATCGAAGAGTAAAGGGCCGAAACCCCCAACATTTGCTCGCGGCTATCGAAGTTGATCAATCCACGGTCGATATCCGCAGTTTCCCAGTACCTGTTCTTCGAGGGATCATCTGTAAGCCGCTCATAGATATCTTCGGAGAGGAACCGGGCCTTCTGCCCTGGATCCCACCAACTGAACCCGTCGTCGCCCCCGCTGTCGCACGTATTACCGCCGTCGACAAACACTTGGTACTTGAGAGCCCCCGCCCCCTGCAGCTGGTCGAGCACTATGAATACGTCCTCGTTACCTGCCGAGTTGCTGGCATTGAAGCGCGAAAGGGTACACTCCACCTGGCCGATAGCCGAGTTAACCAGAACCTCGGCCAGTTGGGGATTGTCCAGTGCTTCCGTCGTGACGGTTCCGGGAAGGTCGACCTGAAGGAGCTCTTGGCACCCCGTCAGGAACAAACCAAGCCCCAGGGTCATGACCGCGGCGAAACGCCACCGGCCCTCGCGTACATGCGTTCTGTTAGGACTAATGTGATTCATATTATTCCCCTCGAGTCCATGGGATGGTCATCAGACAGTCGGGCAGAAGCCGCCCGGGCGGACGGCGCATCAGCCGTCCGCCCGGGGCGCCTTCTAGGTTAGAAGCTGACCCGCAATACGAACGAGTAGGCAGCGTACGACGGCGCGTTCTGTAGAGAGAAGTTCGGCTCGCCGGAGAACTGCGATACCGACTCTACATCCGGAAGCCGGACACCGGCCCGGTCCCTCCACTGCCTCCGCCAGATCGTGATCATATTCGAGGCCGAGAACGCGATCGAGGCCCGGTCCACACCCAGCGACCCCACAACAGACTGGGGCACCTGATACCGGGCTCCGATCTCACGAACCTTCCAGAAATCGGCGCTGTACCGACCCGTCCAGCGTTCGTCGTCCGCTATGCTCCGCGCCCCGATGAAGGTGGCCTGGTTGCGCAGCCAGGACTGCCTCGCGTTGTACCTCGTACCGCCCGTGCTGCTCTGCTGGTCCACGTCGATGTTGGCCAGCCACCGGCCGTACTGGCCTTCGATCAGGCTGTAGACTTCGAGCTGATTCTGGAGGAATCTGAAGGTGGGCGCGATGCTCCACGTGAACGCAGGGAACGCGGCTGCCCACATGAGCTGCTGGTCGTTAGCCGCCTCCACCGCACACGGAACGCTCGGACCACCCACTGAAAGCCCTTCGATACTGAGCGGATCGCCGAAGTCGCACCAGGCGTCGACAGCGGACGTGAAATCACTTGGATCGGAGAACTTGGCGGAGTCCATCGTGTGGGACACGACGTTGGGGTAGTACCACCCCTCCTTGAAGTTCGAGTCCTCCAAGATGGAGTCATCGAGCTTCGTGATGATATTGGCAGTGTGGTCTCCCGAGAACCTCATGTTGAAGCCGAAGTTGTCACCCTCGATGATGGTGATGTCCAGGGCCGCCTCCCACCCCCAGTTTTCCATCGAACCGAGGTTAGATGAGATGTTGCCTGTAAAGGGGTTGCTGGGAGCCAGGGCCTGCGGTACCAGCGCGTCTGTAACCCACTGTTTGAAATAGGTGAACTCACCAAAGACGCGGTCGTCCAAGACGGCGATGTCGACGCCACCTTCCCATTCCACACTCGTTTCCGGGCCCACATCCGGATTGCCGGGGGTGTCGAGACGGATGGCCGGACTGCCTCCCGGACCCACCGCCACGTCGAACTGGGGCGTCCTGGCGAACGCGTTCGGCTGACGCCCCGCCTGGCCCCAGGCGCTTCTGACCCGCATCGAGTTGACGAAGTCGAAGTCCCAGAAGCTCTCCTCCGAAACGGTCCAGGTACCGGAGACCTTGGGATAATACTGACGCTCGAAGTTGTCACCGAAGGCCGAGCTGTCGTCGGCTCGCACGGCGGCCGTGAGGAAGAGTCGACCATTGAAGCCGATCTGCTCCTGGACGTAGAAGCCCAGAGACTTGTCCTGCGAGACCCTGTGGAACGGGTCGTCATAGTCGGTGATGTTCGAGAGGCTCGTGAAGAAGGGTCCGGGGAACGCATCCCCGTCCGCCTCGAACCTGACCGAATTGACAGTGTTGTACTGAACTCCCGCGGAGCTGACGAACTGGACCGTGCTGTTGGGCTCGTAAATGGCGCTCGCGGAGTAGTCGAAGCTGAACCGGTTCTGGGTGGGCGACGATACGGTGATGTGCCCGTCGCTGGTGTAGGGGAAGGGGAATGTCGTCCTCCCGGCACTCCGAGGTACCAGATACGTGTTCTCGGTCCAACTGTTGTCGATTCCGACGGTGAGCCGCTGGGTCAACCACGAGCCCAGGTTGTGCGTCGCCGTGATGCTGGACGTGACGCGCGAATAATCCCTCAGCGCAAGGACGTCCTCGTAATGCCTTGGGTCACGCTCGTAGAAGCCGTCCGCGTCACCAAGTTCCGATTGGGGTGCATGGGCAGGATTACACGGCACGTCCGGCCCTAAAGGTGTGAAGCTCGGGGCAGGCCCGCGGTCGACACACATCTTGTTGGGATCGTTGA
>Ga0066376_10005001_pt1 | contig 11399 bp, 10 predicted proteins | sample Knorr_S15_td_Bot_FD_77009 | JGI IMG/M metagenome (GOLD analysis project Ga0066376, IMG submission 77009) | Marine microbial communities from Southern Atlantic Ocean transect - Knorr_S15_td_Bottom_ad_5009_LV_A | ecosystem: Environmental > Aquatic > Marine > Oceanic | place: Southern Atlantic... | reverse complement strand
GGCGACGGCCTAGTGCGCTTGGCTACCAGACCCCGGCCGCGTTCGCGGCCACCTGTGTTCTGGCAGATTCCGCTACGCTCCATCCACCAGAACACAGAACTACCACTGACCTGAAACTCTCTCATTAGGAGTGGTACAAGATCTGGGGGTAGGTCACACAGGTCGATCTGTCTATTTGCCCATCGAGGTAAAATACCGGCGGCGATGGTCAGAAAGCGATCTGAAGGGTGTCGAGTTCTTTCGAAAGAAATACGAGTGTCATCTGCCGCTGATTGTCACCAGGGAAAGGGCTCACTTTGCCGCTGACGCAAACGAGAGGTTTCGCATTCCACTGCCATTGTTCCTGTTACTTTTCGACTGACCGTGGGTCGGTACACGGTTGACTGGGACACCGGATTGGAGTTCGAGTTTCCCCGTCGGCTCCCGCGGAGATCACCGCATCGGGGTGGCTTCGACCGTCGGGACCGCCGTGGCATCACGCGGTGGGACCAGTTCGAAGCTGCGTTCGGGGAGCTGGACCGAGTCGAGCAGTGACTGCACGCGGTCTTCGATGGTTCGAGTCAATTCGGCGGCGGCATTCCGCTTCCTCTCCTTGGAAACCAGGATCGGTTCTCCCAGCACCACCACCGCACGACGCCGGGCCCGCACCGTCGCCGTCGGTCGCTCGAGTATGTCCTCCTCGAACTTGTCGAGCGTTTCGGCCAACCGGTCGATGCTCGGACGCTCGGCCACGTAGTCACCCGGGTAGCTGAACAGCTGAGCACACAGGTAGCAGTCGTCGAGATCGTCGGCACACAATCGGTATTCGTCGCTGCCCTCGGTCGCCTCGGTGATCGCCGAGATCGCACGCTGTCGACCCTGCTTGATCCGCTCGGGAATCGTCTTCCCCTCGGCCGAAATCTCGTACTTCTGCTCCACCCGCTGCAACACCCCATCGGTCAGGAACGCGATCCGATCGGGCACCGGACCCTGCCGGGCTCCCCCCAGGAACTCCAGTTCCTTGAGCCCCAGCATGCCGTCGGCGACCCGATAGAGCCGTTCGGAAAACGGCCGCTTGGGAGTCGGTCTCCAGAACAGAGCCTCCTCGACGTCGTCCATCAGTTTCAGCAGCGCCGGCAGCGGATCCTCGACGTAGTAGTACCTCAATCCGCACGGCACGATCACCACGTCGCGCTCTGCCTTGCGAGTGGCCATCACCGCTATCGCCGCAGGACCCTCGCGGAACGGTGTCACCCGCTCGTTGCAGTGGTAGACCTCCCCCTCGGGAAACACCACCAGAGGCTCCTTGCGGTTCTGCAACACGTCGATGGCCTGTTGCAACGCCTGGCGATCGGTCCCCTCGCGGTCGACGCTGAAGCAGCCGTGCAGCCGCAGAAAGGCCCGGGTGATCGGGTTGGCCAGGCCCAGCACCTGCCACGCACCCATGAAGTACAACGGACTACCAAACTCGACGGCCGCCTCGTAGACAATCATCGGGTCACCGTGGACCGAGTGGTTGGGAGTGATCAACACGCCGTGACCGGCGTCCAGCGCACCCCGCACGTGCTCGGCACCTCGCACCTCGATATCCGCGATCCGCGGACCCGTCCGGATGAACCGCCGTCTCAGAGCCCCGCTCAGCCGAACCGCCAGGGGACTCAGCATCGGCCCCCACCACCTCGGCGGCTTCTCGAATCGCGTCCGGTCCACAGGCCCTCTCCCTACATCCCACCACGTGCCACCACGTGCCACGATGTACCACGCGTCACCTGCCCGGGTGAGCGTCCAGAATACGACGAGCGAAAACCGATTGCGACCGAAGGGACTGGCTCCGCAACTTCAGGGACTGGCTCCACAGCCGCCGTTGGCGGCGCAGGTGCCTGTCCCCTACCACGGACACCTTGCGTCCGGGACAGGCACCTGCGCCCCGCCGGCGGCGGGGCTGCGGAGCCAGTCCCTTGGCTAGAACGAATAGACCGTTCCCGGTACGCCGACCTCCAGGCCTGCGACGCCCAACGCCTCGATCTCGGCCACCAGCTCTTCACGATTCGGCGGCTTCAGATGCACCGCAATCGCTCTCACCTCACGACCAATCTTGGCCAACTGCCGTGCGGTTCCCGATGGAGTCAGGTGCCCCGACACCTCGGCCAACTCGGCCTGAGACTCGGGGAAACTCGCCTCGATCAGCACTCCCGACAGATCGTCTCGAGCCGCCGCACGCTGCCAGATCAGATCGGTATCGCGGGTGTCGGTGGCCACCACCACGGTGCAGCCCGACCCACCCAGCAGGTAACCATACGTCGGCAGCACGTGATCAATCGGGACCGCCACCACCTCGATCCCCGCCACCCGCACAGGCGTGTCGACCGCCAACTCGTGGAACTCGATCAACTGTGCCGCGTCGGTCGAAAGCCGCTCGAGATCGGGCCAGAGACGGTCGTTGAACAAGTCGTTGCGGACCGCATCGAGTACGTCGCCGGGAGCGTGAATCCGAGCCGGGGCCAGGCCCGACTGCAGCCGGTTGACCGCGAACAGCGGCAGAGTGGCAACATGGTCGAGATGCACGTGGGTCAGGACCACGTCGGTGACCTGCTCTTGCAGATCCAGGCCGGCCAGGCCCAGGCAACCCGCGTCGATCGCCAGGCAATTGTTGACGACATACGTCGTCGCCATCTGAAACCGCGGGTCGCCGAAGCATGAGGGGAGAAACTGGATGTCCATGCTGTGTGACTCGTTCGGCTCGCCCGGCTCTCGACCGAGCACAACAACAACAGCCCAGCCCGGTACCCCCCTCAATAGTAGATTGAGAGGTTCCGATCAACGACAATCATCGACTCCATCCTTCTCCCCACAACACGATGCCGATCGCGCCATGAAGATCACCGATGTCGAGACGCTGCACCTGAGACTCCCGGACGTGGAAGAGATCGCCGACGGCACCCAGGACGTGCTGGTGATCCGCATCCATACCGACACCGGCCACACCGGCGTCGGCGAAGTCACCAGCCAGTCGTACGTCTGCCAGGCCATCTTCGAAGCTCCCCGGTCGGCCGAACGACGTCACGGCCTGGCCCAGATCCTGATCGGTCAGGAGGTCGACGACCTCGATCGGCTGTGGCAGCTGATGTACTACAACACGAACCGCTACGGACGCCGCGGCGCAGCCATCCACGCCATCAGTGGAGCCGACATCGCGCTGTGGGACCTGCTGGGACAGGCCCGCGGTGTGCCGGTCAGCGAATTGCTCGGCGGAGCCCGCCGCTCGAGTGTCCGGGCCTACGCCAGCCTGCTGTTCGGCGAGACCCCCGCAGAAACCGCCCGCCTGGCCTCCGAAGCAGTCGACCTGGGTCTGACCGCGGCGAAGTTCGGCTGGGAGGTGTTTGGGAAGGACCCCGAGACCGACGAGGCCCACACCCGGGCGGCCCGCGAAGCACTCGGACCCGATCGCGACCTGATGATCGACGTCGGCTGCAAGTGGGACGCGGCGACCGCCCTGCAGCGGGCCCGGTTGCTGGAACCCTACCGGCTGACCTGGCTCGAAGAACCCCTCTCGCAGGACGACCGCCGGGGCTACGCCGAATTGTGTGCCCAGTCGCCGGTACCGATCGCTGCCGGCGAAGGCGACGTGACACTCTACGACTTCGAAGACCTCGTCGAACGAGGACTCCACGTCGTCCAGCCCGATGTCGCCTTCTGTGGTGGCCTGACTGTCTGCCGCGATATCGGACACCTGTGTGCACAGCAGCAACGTCGTGCCGTACCGCACTGCTTCAGCACCGGCATCAACCTCGCCGCCAGCCTCCACTGGGCCAGCTCGATGGAACACGGAGACCTGATCGAGTACTGCCTGAGACCGTCGCCGCTGATGAGACGGTTGGTGGCCAACCTGCCACCCCTGGTCGACGGCGAAGTCCCCGTGCCCGACGCTCCGGGACTGGGGATCGAACTCGACGAGGAGATCATTGCCGAGTTCCGGGTCGGACCACAGAAGGCGGGCTGCTAACAGCCCGTTGAAAAACATAAGTTTGGGGATGGGACGGGGTCAGACGCCGCCCACAGAAAGTCCCGCTCCACCCAGAACGGCACGCAGGCGGGGCCTGATCCCTTTTCAAGCAGCACTCGTTGCAACTCGAAGAAGGGGTCAGGCCCCGCCTGTGAAACGCGACAGGTGAAGCAAACCCCGTTGTGGGCGGCGTCTGACCCCAGGGTCCGAGTTATTCAACAGCCTGCTAACCCTCGCCGTCGGAGAAACGCCGGCACAACTCGGCGTACTGCTCGGGAGTGTCCAGGTCCCAGAGCAACTCCGGACGACCCAGCTCGATCTCCTCCACCCGCTCACCATAACTGGCCACCAGGTGGTTCAGGCCCGCATCGGAAGGAATTGAGGGCAGCTCCCGGGCCACGTCGATGTCAAAAACCGTCGGGTGACCGCGACGGCCGCCCGAGGTCGGTACCAGCACCGGGGGACGTGTCGAGAACCAGGCCTCGGCCACCTCGCCCACCAACGCGGCATCCAGGACCGGATGATCCCCCGGGACCAGCATCCAACCGCCCACCTCCTCACCCGGCCAGCGACGACGCATCTCGCCCAGCCCGTACACCACGCTGGCCTTCATGTCCGGTGGAGCCTCGGGAGGACGGACCACCACCGCACCGGCCGACTCGGCCGCCTCGGCCAACTCACCGTCGTCCGGCCGGATCACCACCAGTACGCCCAGCACCAATGGATGATCCAGTGCCTCGACCAACCGGGCAATCACCGGGCGGCCGCCCAGCGGCAACAACAGCTTCGGACGACCCATCCGGCGGCTGTGACCCGCCGCGGGGACAATCGCTACCAGCCTGTTCGGTGATTCACTCATGCACTCCCGACACTAGGCTCTGACCACCAACCACTCAACAGACTCCCTTTCCGCTTGCCTTGGTCGACCCAACAGACGAACAATGGACCCAGAGGGACAGCCACCTGCGCCCCACCCCCACCCCCCACCACCCCAAGCGAACAGCCCCATGACACTCCCCAAACGGCTAGCCACCCCAACCACCACCCTCCTGTCCCTGCTCGCCCTCACCCTCAACGGCTGCAGCGACCTCAACGAAGCACTCAACTCAGAACCCAAACGCCGCAGCGTCGCCGTACCCGGAATCGCCTCAGCCGCCGACATCCAGGACGTCCAGGACGCCACCGGCGGAGTGTCCCCCTCAACTCCCACACCGCAACCCACACCGCAGCCACCACCCCAACCCACACCGCAGCCCACCCCTCCCCCTCCAGCCGCCGCTCCCGCCCCCCGCCCGCCAACACCAAAACCACGCCGCACCCCCATCGGCAAGACGACCGCCGAGGTGCTCACCTACACGACGTACCGCACCAACCCCTTCATCGTCGTCATCGAGAACAAGATCCAGGGCAGCGACCCTCTGACGATCGCTGCCACCGCTTACGTCTCCGCCTCATCCCGAATCAGCTCCCTGAACTTCAAGCGACAGCTGGACATCATCAAGGCCTCCAAGGGACGCGCACCGACGTTTGTCGAGTTCGAGAAGCTGCAGAAGCAGATGAAGATCGAGTTGGCCAAGCTGCCTCGATACCAGGCCTACGCATACGACGAATCAACCGGAGGGCTCCTGGTGGTCGAGAACAAGCAGTACAAAATCCAGATCTACCGCAAGGCGGGGATTCCGATCGAGGCCGGCGACAAGGTCTACGAGCAGAAACTCAAGACCGGGAAGAAGAAGCGCGGCAGCCGCTAGTCCGCCTGCGGCGGATCGCGGGCAGGCGATCAGTTCTTGCGGGCCAGCGGCGGCAATTCCTTGTGGCTCAGCGGGTGAAACCGCCGGACCTTCACGATCCGCCACTCGTCAGCCTCCTTCCGCCAACTCAACGACCACAACGTCGGCTGGTGGCCCACTGATCCGAAGCCCACGGCGCTCAGCGAGACATTGGCACGAAACCTCGTCTCGCCGAGGGTCTCCTCCGACGTCACCGTCGTCTCCAGCGCAGTGACCCGGATCTGGTCTTCGAAGTTGACCATGGCCAGGCCGGTGGTGGCCATGCCTTTGAGCAGCAGCTCCGAGTCGGAAAAGAAGCCGAGGACCTCGAACAGTTCCTTGTCCTGGACCGCGTCACGAAGATCGAGCACGCGACTCTCCAGCCGCTCACGCTCGGTCACGATCCGCCGCTCCAGTTCCCAGGCTCCCCCGGCCAGTGCGACGGCGATTGCGACGACGATCAGCAGGCGGTTGTCGCCGCGAGTGTTCCACGCCATGAACGCGCCGACCGCGACGACCGACAGCGCGATGATCACCGGCCACGGGTTTTCTGTCAGCAACCACATCGCTCGGGCCACTCCACTGGGACACTCGACACGACGGTCTCTGTGTCGGAAGTCTAGGCGCCTGGGAAGTCAGTTGGCAACAGGCGTCTTCACGGTCGAGTCATCCGCCCTCAACAGCACAATCCGCCGTCGGGCCACCTCATGGCCACCACAGCGTACCACCAGCGAGTACTCTCCGGGCACCAGGGCGTCGTGGAGTACATAAAGGAAGTTGGCCCGGAACGCCTCACGCGGGACCATCTGGTGGACTCGATCCAGTAACCGGTCCTCGCTGTCGTGCAGGTTGCACTCGATCACCAGGTCGGGATGCGGCGGGTTGAGCGTGCACTGGGCAAACAGCCGCTCGCCCTGGCGGAACGTCGACTTGTGCCCGACCACGTACCCGCCGATCAGCATTTCACCCATCTCGAGCGAATGCACCAGGTCCTCGGGACGAATCGCCGGATTGCTCTCCAGCATCGCCTCGACCGCCGCAGGATCCAGCTCGACCAGTTCGTAGGGACCCTCGGGACGTCGGATCCCGTAGGGGTCGAGCTGGTATTCGAGTTCGACACCCAGGACCGCCGTGACCAGCAGCGTGGCCGGAAACGCCAGTGCCAACCGGCCTCGCCAATGAGCTGCCAGGGGAACGACCACCGCTTTGTCCTCTGTCCCCGGATTCCAAACCCTCGACAGCCAGCCTCGCCAGCGAACCACGTCGCCGGCATTGATGAATGCCAGGTAGGTCACCATCGAGACCCACGGGAAGATGTGCAGACCGAGGGTTTGGCGTGTGCCGAGGTGGAAGCCGGCACCCAGCAGCAGCATGATCCAGCGGCCGTGGCCGCGCCAGCAGATGAAGATGAACACGATCTCCCAGACGATGCTGATATAGGCCATCGTGACCACCAGCACCGGGTACAGCGTCAACTGCTCGCCCATCGGGTTCGCATTGTTCACGTCGGTCATCAGCCAGAACCTGAGCTGGTCGCCGGAGAAGAAGGTCGGGGTGTGGATCTTGGTGATCGCGGCGCCCAGGTAGACCATCCCGATGAACAGCTGCATCAATCGGCGCGGCCAGGCCGGGAAGCGAGGGGGGTCGAGCCGCAGGGGTTGTGTACGCCGGGCCAGCCAGGCGTCGACACTCCACACCGTTCCGCACCTCGAGAGACTCAGCAGCAACAGCACGTGCGAAGCGATCGCCGAGTACTTGGTAAAGGTGCTCAGGCAATCGAGCAGGTTGAGGTAGGTGTAGATCAGCAGGCAGCCGACGAGCGAGATCCGGGTTCGCCAACCGATCATCGTGGTCACCAGGAAGACGACCAGCAGAGTCATCAGGATCACCGCCATCGTGCCCGAAGGCACCGGCAGCATGTTGAAGTAGCCGTAGTTGTCCGCCAGAGGGGCGACGCCGCCATCGGACGAAAAGAACTCGCGGGCATGGACCCATCGACGCAGCACCACGTAGAGCAGGATCACCGGCAAGGCCATCCGGCACAGTGCCAGGCCGTAAGGCACCTCCTCGGCAAAGAAGAACTCGCGTACCGAGACACGCAGTCCGGGGCGGGAGGCGGGGTCGATGCCTGGAACGGATGGGTTCAGAGTGGGAGTCGGATCAGACATGGCATGCCGGGTACGGGGGCCGGTGTGGGCAAGTCGAAACCAGGATCACTGGGCCAGTGGAGCACGCTCGGGATCGGCCGACGGGAACGACGATCGCGTACCGCCCGCGCCCATCCTCGGTAACCGGCCCGACCCCAGACCATCAAAGGGTCGCATCGTCGCCCGCAGTTCCCGTGATACGCTGGCCGTTCCCGAGTCGGGATGAGTCGGCAGGGGCCGGACCGATACCGCGAGGTTGCTCTGTCGAGACAGCCACGACGGGAATCTCCGTACCGTCGTCCCGCACGGTGCCAGCACCTGCCGGACCTGGAAGTAGCTGTACTTCTGGCGAGGCTCGTCGAAGAAATGATCCCAGACCGAATCGGGCAGGTTGTACTTCTTGGCCCAGTACTCCTCGATCACCAGGATCCGCCGCATCGGTTTGGCCCGAGTGTGCTCGAGACAATTCTGGACGAGGCGACTCGTGTGATTCAGGAAGGGGTCGTAGTGGTGCCGGGCCAGGTCGCCATAGGGAGTGAACTCGGTCCACGGCCCCGGTGCCAGCTCGTAGTACTTGTTGTCCTCGCCCTCGCCAACGATGTGCAGCCGGGTGGCGTAGGCCGACCAGCCGCAGAACATGTCCCAGACGACAAAGTACATGCCCGGGTGTGACGCGGTGTTGAAATTTAGCGTGTGGCAGACGATTCCGTAGCCGAGTGAGCCGAGGTAGCAGACGATGACCAGCGACACCGCCCAGCGCTTGATGGCGCCCAGCCAGGCCAGTGCACCGCTTGCTTCAGTCGTACCCATCCCTGGGATTCCACCTGGCTCGAGAACCGAGAATTCGCCGGCGGACTATCGTCCTCAGCCGCCAAGCCGTCAAGACGAGCCTGACCCGGGGACAGGCACCGCCGCCCCGCTACGGGCGGGGCTCTGGAGCCAGTCCCCTTTGCACACTACGACTCGGCCGCCACGATCGCCTCGAGCAGCCCGTCCCAGGTGTACTCAACCGCCTCGACCGCGACATCCAACCCCGCCTCCTCGGCCGCCTGGCTGGTGACCGGGCTGATGCTGGCCAATCGAGTCGACCCCAGGGACACCTGACGATCCGCCGTCAGCCGCGCAACCCCACGAGCGATCGATGGGCTCGAGAGCCCGATCCAGTCGAGTGTCCCACCGGCCAGCCGCGCAAGCGTCTCGCTCGAAAACGCCTCCACATCCTCGTTGCGGTAGACGACGACCTCCTCGAGACTCGCGCCGGCTTCCCGCAGCAATTCACACAGCACATCTCGCCCCCGGCTGGCTCGAGCCCACAGCACGCGAGCCCCATCGACCAGCCCACTCAACGCCGCACCCAACTCCTCGGCCCGGTACGCTTCGGGCACCACGTCGGCCCGCAGCCGGTACTCGGCCAACGCCTCGCCGGTCGCCGGACCGATCGCCGCCAGCCGACAGTCTCTCAGCCGCCGCAGGTCATCGCCTCGATCCCACAACCGCCCCAGCAGTCCCGCCACGCCGTTGGCACTGGTGAAGACGATCCAGTCGTAGTCACCGATTCGATCGAGCACCACGTCGACCGCCTCGAACGACTCCGGCGGCAGGATCTCGATCGTCGGCATCAGTACCGGCTCGGCCCCCAGCTGCACCAGCCGACTCGCGACTCCCGCCGCCTGCCCCACCGGGCGGGTGATTCCCACCGATCGCCCCATCAGCGGCCTCGATTCGAACCACGCGATCGCGTCGCGTTCACTCACGCATTCACCCACGACGATCAACGACGGAGCCGTCAATTCCGCCACCGCCACCGCCTCGGGCAGCTCGGCCAACTCCCCCGTCACCGTTCTCTGGGCCGGCAGCGTGCCGTGGCTGATGACCGCGGCCGGGGTGCGGGGATCCCGACCAGCCTCCAGCAGCCTCGAAACAATCTCATCCAACCGGTCCAAGCCCATATAAAAGACCACGGTCCCGGTGAACTTGGCCAACGCCTCGTAGTCGATCGTCGAGTCCTGCTTGGCCGGGTCCTCGTGCCCGGTCACCAGGACCACCGCCGAGGCCTTTTGCCGGTGTGTCAACGGGATCCCGGCGTAGGCGGTCGCGGCGGTGGCCGCGGTGATCCCCGGCACGATTTCAAAGGGCACCCCCGCCTCGGCCAGCACCCGAGCCTCCTCGGCACCGCGGCCAAACACCAACGGGTCGCCTCCCTTGAGCCTGACCACGGTCCGGCCCGCACGTGCTTCCTCGACCAGCCGCCGGTTGATCGCGTCCTGGTCCAAGACCTTGTGACCGTCTTCACCCTGACGCCGGGTCCGCTCGGTCGTCCCCTGGGTGTGCTCGAGCAACAGCGGATTGACCAGCCCGTCGTAGAGCACCAGGTCGGCCTGCTGCAGGCACTCCAGTCCCCTCAGCGTCAACAGACCGGGGTCACCCGGCCCGGCACCGACCAGGTACACTCGCCCCGTCGCGACTTTCGCACCGGAAGAATCCGACGGTGTGTTCTGCTGCGGGGTCATCGGTGAGACGTTTCGCTGGGGCCCGTGATCGGCCGGTGTTCGGCCGGTGGCGAGGTGTTGCGGAACCGGCCACCGCCGACTCCAATGTTGCTTCGATTATCCGGCTCGCCCCGCCCCGCCACAATGGTCCCCCCTCAACGATCTCAGCCCCCATGACTCCAGACACCGACTCAGCACTGGCCGACGTAAAGGCCCTGACCTTTGACTTCTTCGGCACCGTGCTCGACCTGGGCACCAGCCTGCGGGCAGACATCACCGCCTGCCTGCAGCGACACGACTCGGATGTGACGCCCGAGCGGTTCTGGGAGCTGTGGCGAGGACGACAGCGGATCGAGCAGTACCAGGACAACATCGTCGCCGTCGGCCACGGAGGCTACCTGGTCACCGCGCGGCGGGCGCTGCTCTACACGCTCGGGTTGTGCAAAGTGCCCGCCGGCGAAGCCGAGGTCGACGAGGTGATGGCCGCCTGGCAGAGGCTGTCTGCGTATGACGATGTCGCCGCCGCACTGCCACGACTTGCCTCCCGCTTCCGACTCGTCGGGCTCTCCAATGGAGAACCCGAGTTCCTGGCCCACCTGGCTGCCAACCGGATCGGCTTCGAGTTCGAGGTGCTGATCTCGGTGCAGGAAGTCGGAGTCTTCAAGCCGGATCCTCAGGTCTACCACCACGCCGCCGCCCGGCTGGGCCTCGAACCGGACGCCTGCCTGATGGTCTCGGCCAACTCGTTCGACGTGCTGGGAGCCCGCCTGTGCGGATTCCGCGGGGCATTCGTCAACCGGGGGCAACTGCCGTACGAGGACTCCGAGTACCGCCCGGATCTCGAAGTCCCCGACTTCCGCCGGCTGGCCGACGAGTTGGGGGTCTAGCCGCCCGTTGAAGAACTCGGACCCTGGGGTCAGACGCCGCCCACAACGGGGTTTGCTCCACCTGTCGCGTTTCACAGGCGGGGCCTGACCCCTTCTTCGAGTTGCAATGAGTGCTGGTTGAAAAG
>Ga0066376_10005000_pt1 | contig 11399 bp, 9 predicted proteins | sample Knorr_S15_td_Bot_FD_77009 | JGI IMG/M metagenome (GOLD analysis project Ga0066376, IMG submission 77009) | Marine microbial communities from Southern Atlantic Ocean transect - Knorr_S15_td_Bottom_ad_5009_LV_A | ecosystem: Environmental > Aquatic > Marine > Oceanic | place: Southern Atlantic... | reverse complement strand
GTCGAAGATGACGACGTCGGCCTGGGTTTCGGCGATTAGCTCTACAATCTCCTGGACCTTGCCCTTCCCCACGTAGGTCTGGGCGTGACGACTGAATACGTCCAGGATGAGGGCCGTGCGGTCTATTACCTTGGTGCCCAAGGCGTTTTCCAGGTTGCGTTGCTGGGTTGGGGTGAGCTCGTCGTCGAAGATGACGACGTCGGCCTGGGTTTCGGCGATTAGCTCTACAATCTCCTGGACCTTGCCCTTCCCCACGTAGGTCTGGGTGAAGTGCTCAGATCTTTGGGTAACCCGTGCTGCTACCTCTGCGCCAGCCGTGCGGGCCAAGTAATCCAACTCGTTAAGGGTATCCTCCAAGCTCCAATTCCCCCGGGCGTTTCGTGGCTCAACGGCGACGAGAATCGCTACTTCGGGTTCCGGCTCGGTGGATACTGTTCGTTTAGGTATGGGCTCAACCTCTCTGCAAGATAGGTTACAAGATTGTTTAGTTGAATGTCGAAACGAGACTAAGCGCTGAGCTGGGGCATGGTCCAATTCTCCAGCCTGCGGCAACCCTCTTCCACCCGGTCATCTGGAGTGGTCAATGACAATCTTATGTAACCTTCTCCGAATTTGCCGTAGCTGGAACCCGGAGTGACCACGATGTCCGTCTCGTCCAGTAGCCTAGCCGCAAACTCGGCGGAAGTGAAACCTTCAGGGATGGCAGCCCAGATGTATAAGCTGGCCCTAGGCACCGGAGTGCGCAGTCCCAGCTTGCCCAGGGCTTTTAGCACCCTGTCCCGGCGGCGCTGGTAGATTGCCACGTTTTCGTCCACACAGTCTTGGGAACTGGTCAGGGCTTCGATGGCCATTTCTTGGACGGCCTGGGGGACGCCCGAGTCCAAGTTGGCCTTTATCTGGAACAGCGCCTTAATCATGTCGGCGTTGCCCACGGCCATGCCTATGCGCCAACCGGTCATATTGTAGGTCTTTGAAAGAGAGTGGAACTCCATCCCGACCTCTGCCGAACCGTCCACCTGCATGAAGCTGGACGCCTTGTATCCGTCGTAGCCGACCTCGCTGTAGGCTGCGTCGTGGAGCAGCGCAATGTCGTTGTCTCGGCAGTAGGAGATGGCGGAAACGAAATCCTCTTCTGTGGCTACTGCGGATGTGGGGTTATTAGGGTAATTTAGCCACATCAGCTTGGCCGCTTTAGCCACGTCGGCTGGTATTGCGTCCAATTCAGGCAACCAACCGTTGCGTTCGTACAAGGGCATAACATGGCTTTCGGCGCCAGCAAACATGGTGCCCACGTTGTAAACCGGATAGGCAGGGTCCGGGACTAATGCCACATCGCCTGGGTCAAGGAAACAAAACGCGGCGTGGCCGATGCCTTCTTTTGCGCCAATCAAAGGCAATACTTCTTTGTCAGGGTCCAGCTTCACCCCGAATCGCTGGTCGTACCAATAAGCGATGGCCCGGCGCAGTTCGGGCAGCCCGTCGGTTTCCGGATACCGATGATTGGGCGGGTCTTGTGACGCCTTGAGCAAGCGGTCAATGATGGGTTGGGGAGTAGGAATGTCCGGGTCGCCGATGCCGAAAGTAACGACGTCAACTCCCGCAGCCCGTTTCTCCGCAATGATGCGGGAAATCTCCACGAAGGGATATGGGGACAACTTGCCCAAACGGTCGGAAAATTTCATGCTTGTTGTTCCTTGGTGTTTTGGTTGTTTTGGTAGTTTTGGACTATCATATCGTCCACTCGCCGGAGAAGACTTCCTCAGCCGGGCCTTCTAGGTATACTTCGCCCTCGCCGTCCCAATCAATCTTCAGAGTGCCGCCCGGCAAGGTTATGTCAACGCTCCCTTGGCTGATGCCTTGGAGCCGTGCCGCTACCGCTATGGCGCAGGCCCCGGTGCCGCAGGCCAGGGTCTCTCCTGAGCCTCGTTCCCAAACCCTGGCGGTCAGATTGCTGCCACTGACCACGTTGACCACTTCAAAGTTTACCCGCCGGGGAAATATGGCGTGATTCTCCACCTTGGGTCCGATGGTAAGTAGAGGGAAATCAGCAACAGGTTGCTCCATAAAAGTGATTGCGTGTGGGTTACCCATGGACACAAAAGTCAGGGGCAAATCTTCCCCGTCCATCTCGAATGGGTAGTTTACAACCGGACCTTCAGTGTTAAGTGACGAAGCGTCCAACTTGACGGGGACATCCCCAGGATTTAAGACCGGAAGGCCCATAGCTACCCTTGCTGACTTCACCTTGCCGCCCTCGTATCGGGGAACAATGGTACGCACCCCAGCCAGGGTTTCCACGTCCATGGACTGGATAGAAGTATTTACGATGCCTCGCTCGATCGCGTATTTGGCGAAGCAGCGAATACCGTTGCCGCACATCTCACCGACGGAACCATCGGCGTTGAACATGCTCATCTTGAGATCAGCCACGTCTGACTCTTGAATCAGAATCAGGCCGTCGCCTCCTATTCCGAAGTGGCGGTCACTCATCTGTCTGGAGAGGCTGGGCCAGTCGTTGCTCAGGCCACGGGCGTCTACGTAAACGTAATCGTTGCCTGCTCCGTGCATTTTTGTGAATTTCATCGTTTAGGTTCTGTGTCCAGGGTCCGTATCTGTAAATATGCGGTTTGAATCCGCGCTAATTGTACCATAGCAGGCACGATTAGCCAGGAAGTTTTCCACCGCCAGACGTGCCTGAGAGTCGATGGCCGGAGCACCAGCGTCGAACCACATTATCCTGGGGTCATCTAGCTTGAACCAGTTGTATTGACGGCGGACCAAGCGGTGGGTCTGGAACTTTGTGCGCTGAACAGCTTCCTCAAGGGATATGCCGCCGGACATAAACTCCCCCAACTCCCGGTAGCCGGGGCTGGCCAGAGGGCCATTCCCCGGCTCATAACCATCGGCAGCCAGGGACCGCACTTCTCCTTCTAGGCCCTGAGACATCATCCGGTCCACCCGATCGTCGATACGCTGATAAAGCTTCTCACGGTCCAAAGTCACGCCCAAAATCATACAGTCAGCCAGTGCCTGGGGTGGGTCATCTGATGTCTGGGGTTGCGACGCTTGGGCGCGTTGCACTTCCAGGGCGCGAATGACCCGTCGCACGTTCCGGGAGTCCAACTGCGCGGCACGCTTGGGATTCGCCTGTTGCAATTGTTGATAGATAAAGTCCGGGCCGTGCTCTTCCATCTCGGCAGTTTTCGCCGCCCGAAACTCAAGGTCGGGCGCCACTTCAGGGACCTGCCAGCCTTCAACCAACGCCCAGATATACTGCCCGGTCCCGCCGACGACTATCGGCAACCGTCCCCGCTCATGAATCTCTACGATAGCTGCCCTCGCCAAGGACAAGAAAGTAGCCAAGTCGAAGTTCTGGTCGGGGTCCAGGATGTCCAGAAGATGATGGGGCGCTTGGTCTTGCTCCTGGGGCGATGGTTTTGCGGTGCCTATGTCCATCCGGCGATAGACTTGCCGACTGTCAGCGTTGATTATCTCGCCGTTAAACTGCTGCGCCAACGTTACGGCCAGGCTCGTCTTGCCCGCTGCCGTGGGGCCGACTATCAGCAAGACCGGGGTGTTTCTAGGCAAATGAATTCCTTGGCTAAAATGAGTTAGCTAAACCGTCTTGGCCTCTGCGGTGATCCGTGCTATCTCTAAGAACTGGTCCCCACGCAGGGCTGCCCCGCCGACTAGGGAGCCATGGATGCAACTTTCGGCTGCATACGCGGCGGCATTGCCCGGATTGACGCTGCCACCGTAGAGCAGAGGAACCTGTCCTGCTGCTGACGGGTACAAGCCTTTCAAGGTGTCCAGTATCGCTCCACCCATCACGTCGGCGGCGATTTCCGGAGTTGCGGCTTGGCCCGTGCCGATGGCCCACACCGGCTCGTAGGCAACTACCAGACCTGCTATGTCAACAATACCAGCTAATCCAGCACGAACCTGCTGGCTCACAGTCTCGTGGGCCTGCCCAGCTTCCCGTTGTTCCAGGGTTTCCCCAACGCACAACACGGGAATCAAGCCCTTTTCCAGGGCCACCTTAATCTTCAAGTTGACTGTCTGGTCGGTTTCGCCAAACAATTGGCGCCTCTCGGAATGGCCCAGAATCACATACTCGCAAACGCCTTGAAGCATGGAAGCGGCTATCTCGCCCGTATATGCTCCTGATTCTTCATTGTGCATGTTCTGAGCGCCGATCTTCACGGACGTGCCAGCCACGGCGTCTTTCACCGACGCCAGAAAAATGAATGGCGGACACAGAACCAATTCCACACCCGACAAGCCTGCCGACCCCTTTGCCACATCCTTTGCCAAGGCCACGGCCCCTGCAGCGTCGGTGTTCATTTTCCAATTGCCTGCCACCACGGGAGTAGGCATGGAATCTACCTCATTATGTAAATTCGCTGGGCTTAAGGCCCGAATTTCGCCAGTTTGCCAGCATGGGCCAAGGCCATCAGCATTATCTGCGTAGCCGGGATGCGACCGATGGAGCCTTGAGCGCAGGTCCGCTCATTGAATGCAGGGATGCCCTCGCCGAGGGTGAGCTTGGAATGGACCATAAATGGCACCGGGTGCCAGCTATGGCCGGCCATAATGGCCGGGGTAGCATGGTCGCCAGCCACCATAAATACATCCGGGTTTAACTCGCGAATCCTAGGGATGAATGGGTCAAGTTCTTCCAACCGTTTCACTTTGGCCTCAAAGTCGCCATCTTCTCCGGCGGCATCGGCTGGTTTGTAGTGGATGAAAAAGAAGTCATGGTCATCGAAGTGTTTGTGTAGGGTTTCCACTTCGTCCCCGAAGGTGCGGCCCGTGGGTATGACATTCATGCCCGCGACGGTGGCCAGACCCCGGTACATGGGGTAAGCGGCGATTCCCACCGGGTCGAGGTTATACACCTCGCCCATGGGCGGCAGGTTTGGCAGTTGAGCAAATCCCCTGAGGAGCACCATATTGCCCCGCTCCTCCTCGGTCAGAAGTTTTTGTGCCTGTCTCAAAAACTCGTTGACCAGCTTGGCTGTCTTTTCCGCCGACGGTTCTTGGGCCTCCGACGCCAGAGGGGGCACGCCGGTAACCTGGGGGTCCGTGCCGGAAACTGCCTCCGATAGCCCAGGCCCTCGTAGCCGCAAGACGAAGCGGTAGTCTTGGACCGAGAACACATCAACTTGGACGCCTTCCAACTCGATACGGTCCATTCTTTCACACAAGGGGGCGCTCAATTCGGTGGGTATGCGGCCCGCCCGGCGGTCTACCACGGCTCCGTCCGAGTCCACGGTGCAAAAGTTTCCCCTTGCCGCCACATCGCCAGGTTGCAAGTCAACCTCGATGCCCAAAGCTTCCAGCGCTCCACGGCCAATCATATATTTCAGGGGGTCGTAGCCGAATAAGGCCAGATGTCCGGGTCCGCTGCCAGGGGTCACTCCAGGCAATACCGGCGTGGTGAGACCGCAGGCGCTCTGTCCTGCCATAGCGTCCAGGTTTGGTATATTGGCCTGCTCCAACTCAGATAGCCCAGTGTCTGGATGGGCCAATCCGCCAAGGCCGTCAACCACCAACATTACTATCTTGGAGGATGTTGAGGTGTAGCAATCCCTAAGCACTTCTAAATCAATCATTCTTCACCCTTGTGTCACCATAAACCCGGCATCACGCACACTGGCTTTCTCCACGCTCTATCTTGGTATCTAAACTATCTCCGCCATGAATATTGGCGGGCAGTCGATGAATCAGGCATCTGGCAAAGCTGTGATGCCCGGCAACTCTTTTCCTTCAAGGAACTCCAGAGACGCCCCGCCACCGGTGGAGACATGGGTCATGCGGTCCATAAGACCCATTTCCTCCACTGCCTCTGCGGTGGAGCCGCCCCCCACCACGGTGGTTACGCCGTTCAAGTCGGCCATGGCGCCGGCCACAGTGCGGGTACCCTGGCTAAACCTGGGCATCTCAAAAACGCCCATGGGTCCGTTCCAAACGATTGTTTTGCACTGGCCCAGGCTTTCGGCAAACAATCGGGCTGTTGTTTCTCCGATGTCCATGATGAGCCAGTCCGGCGGGACTTGGTTGACCAGCACCGTTTTGACGCCTGCTGCGTCGGCGGCGAACCGGTCCGCCACAACCACGTCCACAGGAAGATGGACCTGCACTCCCAACTGGGTGGCCCGGCTCAAGACCTCCTTAGCGAAGTCCAGCCGGTCTTCTTCAATGGACGATGCTCCTGTGTCGTATCCCTGAGCCTTGAGGAAAGTAACCGACATGCCTCCACCTACTATCAGGTGGTCAAGCTTTCCCAACAGATTCTCCAACACCATTATCTTGTCGCTGACCTTGGCCCCACCCATCAGCGCCGCCAAGGGCTTATTCTCGTCCTTAATGTCCAAGGCTTGGCCCAAAGATTCAACTTCGCGCTGCACCAACAAGCCCATGGCCGAGGGCAGCAAACCCGGGACGCCGACAGTGGAAGCGTGGGCTCTGTGGGTCACAGCGAAGGCATCCATAACGAAGCAATCGGCCAATCCGGCAATGGAGTGGGCGAATTCCGGGTCATTTTTCTCCTCCCCGGCGTGGAAACGCAGGTTCTCTAAGAGAGCAACCTCACCTGGCTTCATGGACGCCACCGACTCCTCAACACCGGGCCCGATGGTCTCGCTCAGGCACTTAACCGGGACTCCCAACAGGGTTGCCAACCGGTCACCCACGGGAGCCAGTCTTAGAGCATCCACTTCTTTGCCGCCGGGTCGACCCAAGTGAGAACAAAGAATCACACGGCAACGTTGGTCAATGAGGTAACGTATCGTCGGCAAAGTTGCCCGCAGACGCTGGTCGTAGGAGGCGATGGCCTCAACACCCTGTTCTATGGGGATGTTAAAGTCCACCCGGACCAAGACTCGTTTGCCAGCGACATCAAGCTGGGAGACGGCACGCTTAGCCACTGAATCTCACCCCATTTGGTACCCGCATCTCAGATTCCACCTTCCAACACTCGCTGCCCAAGGTTTTTAAGGTTTTCCAGACCTTGGTCCGCCAAGTCCGCTCCGTCCAGAGCCTCGATGGCTTGATTCATCAATTCGCTGGCCTTTGCTTCGGAAAAGACCTTGGAACCAGCTTCATCAAGTATCTGGACCAGCTTTGAGACGTCTTCGGGCTCCAAAACGCGCTTCATATATATTCCGCCCAGCTCCCTCTTGGCAGCCAGGCTGGAGTTTTCCAAGGCGTGAATCAAAGGGAGGCTTTTCTTTTTGTTCAGAACATTGCTGGCGGTCATTCCATCACCCGCTCCACCCCACAAATCCACGATATCCTGGCTAACCTGCCAGGCCATCCCCATCTTGATTCCCATATCGCGGAACTTGAGCCAGACGGGCTCATCGGTCCCCGCCGCCAGAGCGCCCGCTTCGGCGGAAGAGCCGGTCAAGGCTCCGGTTTTCCGGGAAATCATGTCGAAGTATGCGGTGCTGGTGACCACCATTCGCTCCTGAAATTCCAGGTCCATATACTGGCCTTCACACAAGGCCAGGCAAGCCCGGTCAAGGGATTCCACAGCATGAAGCACCTGCTCTGCGGGGATGCCCCTTTGGGCCAGGCGCATTATAGTTGTGCGTCCCAGAGCGTGCAAACCGTCACCGGCGTTTATCGCTTGGGCCGGCCCCCAAACCCACCAGATACTGGGCCGGTCTTGGGCATCGGGCCTGGCCGATTGGACGTCACCATGCACCAAGGTAAAGTTGTGCACTAGGTCCACGCCAGCCGCCGCTGGCAATGCGGCCTGGAAGTCCCCGGACAACGCCTGGCAGGACACCAAGGCTAAGAGGGTGGGAAAGTAAAGTGGCCTGGGAGTATCCGTCGGTTGGCCCTGTTGATCGGTCCAGCCCATGTGATAACGCAAAACGTCATAAAGAAAACCTTGCCTCTCGGCAAAGACTTCCCTGAGCTCGTGATCAAGGGCGCTGCGATAGGCCTCGTAGTCGTATAGGTTCGGTATATCGATTGCTCCTAAAACCGACTTGCTCTACGGGACTGCTGGTTAACCGATTTCTCCCAATATCTCATTCATAGTCAAAACGCCTTGTCGTAACAATTTGGGAACTTTTGTGGTGAGGTCGATGACGGTGGATGGGGTGCCTTTAGGGGGCGGGCCGGTTTCGACTATATAGTCCACGTCTTCGCCCAATTCCGTTCTGATGGCATTATAATCCAGCAAGTCCTGCTGACCGCTTCGGTTGGCGCTGGTGCCGGTTATCGGCCTGTCCAATCGTCTGATTATGTCCAATGCCACCGGATGGTTAGGCATCCGAACCGCCACCGTGTCTCTGCCGCCGGTAACACGGTCGGGCAATTCCTCCGCCTTTGGCAGCACCAAAGTTAGAGGGCCTGGCCAAAATCGCTCGACCAGTTGGTGAGCGGCTTCTGGAAGGTAACGCGTAACGGTCTCAAGATGGTCCCAGCAGCTCACGAGCAGTGGCAATGACATATCGGTGGGTCTATGCTTGATCGTAAATATGCGCTCCAGAGCTGGGAGCGAGAAAGCGTCGGCGGCAAGGCCGTAGAGCGTATCGGTGGGGATTACCACCACACCTCCCGCCTTCAACATTCGCACCGCTTCGTCGACGTCTGTGATTGGGGTCTCCCACTATGGATTGGAACGAGAATGGAGCGAGATTAGAACGCAATATTTCGGGTGCTCAAGGCTGCCGGGACCATTAGCCTACCCTCCAAAGCCGAGTATAGCATAGCAACATTAGAGGGGCGACAAAACGCCCTCAATTTTACATTATGTCTATACGCAGCGACTTATCCTGGGTATAATATCGGCACCCCCAAAGATCACTGAAACCGGTCATTCACCGCATATCCACTATAGTATTTCAATACTGTTTTTACCCTCACGAATTCACCTCAAGGAGGTACTCCCACGGTCGAGGAAAAGCTTCCCCGGGGACGGCGAGTTGCCACCAGCGACGATTTGGAAGTGTCGGCTTATCTGGAAATCGCCAGGGGCCAAGAAAGCGCCGAGTCTGATTCCGACACCGCATCCGAAGAGGCAGAGCTTGAAGCCAGTCTCGATTCTGATTACCAGGCTGTAAACGAAGGGATTGTCATCATCGACTTCGGCTCCCAGTACAGCCACCTGATTGCCCGCCGTGTGCGCGAGCTAAAGGTTTACTCGGAAATAGTCCCCACAAAAGGCTCTTGGGACGCTATCAAACACATCAATCCCAAAGGCGTTATTCTATCCGGTGGCCCCGCCAGCGTATTTGAGCCCAACGCTCCCACCATTCCCGATTGGGTATTTGAACGGGGTCTTCCAATCTTGGGTATCTGCTACGGCATGCAGGCTTTAGTGCACCAACTGGGCGGACGGGTAGCCCCCGGTTTGAAGCAAGAGTATGGTTCCGCCGTATTGCATCAGAACACCTCCGATGCCGCCATATTCGGTGACATGCCAACCTCCTTTCAGGTGTGGATGAGTCACGGAGACAAGGTGGAGGAAATGCCGCCAGGATTTTCGTCACTGGCTTACACCGAGAACTCACCGGTTGCGGCCATCGGCAACGGGAAGGGCATTTTCGGCCTACAATTCCACCCCGAAGTCCAACACACGCCACTGGGCAAGTCGATTCTAGAAAACTTTCTCTTCAAGTCTTGCCTCTGCAAAGGCGATTGGACGCCGCGAAATTTCGTGAACGATTCCATTGCCCGGGTGCGCAGCCAGGTGGGTGATGGCCGTGTTATCTGCGCCCTGTCCGGGGGTGTCGATTCCGCCGTGACCGCTATGCTGCTCAACAAAGCCATTGGCGATCAGCTAACCTGTATCTTCGTAAACAATGGCTTGCTGCGAGCGGAAGAAGCGGAACGAGTTCAAGCCACACTCAACCGCAACCTAGGGCTCAAATTGATATATACCGACGCGTCTGACCGGTTCTTGGACAAACTGGCCGGGGTAACCGACCCCGAAACCAAGCGCCAAGTGATTGGCGAAGAGTTTATCCGAGTCTTCGAAGATGCCGCATCGGAACTGGGCCAAACAGACTTCTTGGCTCAGGGCACCCTCTACCCCGACGTCATTGAAAGCGAGACCCCCGAAAACCGGGCATCGGCGCGAATCAAGACGCACCACAACGTGGGCGGTCTTCCCGAGCACATGGACCTGAAACTGGTGGAGCCCCTGCGCTACCTTTTCAAGGATGAAGTGAGGGAGGTCGGCTTGGAGTTGGGGCTTCAACCCGAGATGGTCTATCGCCAGCCCTTCCCCGGTCCCGGCTTGGCCATCCGAATAATCGGAGAGGTCACCAAAGAGCGCTTGGACATTCTCAGGGCATGCGACTGGATTGTCATCGACGAGATAAAAGCCGCAGACCTGTACAACCAGATTTGGCAGAGCTTCGCCGTGCTCAGCGACAGCCGCACCGTTGGCGTCATGGGCGATTACCGGACCTACGGTTACGTTTGCGCCATCAGGGCAGTGAATAGCGAAGACGCCATGACCGCCGACTGGGTCCGCTTGCCCTACGACGTGCTGGCCCGGATTTCCAGCCGAATCGTAAATGAGGTGCCGGGTGTAAACCGGGTGGTTTACGACATCACCAGCAAGCCGCCGGGAACTATTGAGTGGGAGTAGGTGAATGGGAGTAGTATCCCCAGAGGCTAATATTGGGGGAGATGCTGACGTGGGAGTGATAAGGGCGGTGAAAGCAAAGGGCTCGCATCTTCAAAAGCACAAGTTTAACCATCGGGCCGTTTGGCCACATCAGACTAATTCATGAAAGTCCTCCTCTTAGGCTCCGGCGCAAGGGAACACACCATTGCCTGGCGGCTTCTCCAGAGTCTTCGCCTGACCAAACTTTGGGTCGCAGACGGCAATGCTGGCACTGCGGCCATCGCCACGAACCTGCCTATCAAACCCGATGATATTGACAGAATCATCGATGCCGCAAGGTCCTTGGAGATAGATCTGGTGGTGGTAGGCCCTGAATTACCTCTATCTCTAGGCATCGTCGACAGGCTAGCCTCGTTGGGAATCGCAGCCTTCGGCCCCAGCAAGGCGGCGGCCAGAATCGAGACAAGCAAGAGCTTTGCTTTGGAAGTGATGAAGGAAGCAAATGTCGCCTGCCCTGATTTCTGGGTGTTTCAAGATGAAAGCTCGGCCCTCAGGTTTCTGAAGGGCCGATCCGGGCCGATGGTGGTAAAAGCCGATGGCCTCGCTGCTGGCAAGGGGGTCATCCTTTGCGCCACCGCCAAAGAAGCCGCCGAAGCCGTAAGCGCCTGTATGGGTGAACGAGCGTTCGGAGATGCGGGAGACACGGTCGTTATAGAGGAGATGCTCACCGGCCCGGAGGTTAGCGTGTTCGCCTTTTGCGATGGCCAACACATCTCGTCCTTGGCCGCCGCCTGCGATTACAAGC
>Ga0066376_10004999_pt1 | contig 11400 bp, 14 predicted proteins | sample Knorr_S15_td_Bot_FD_77009 | JGI IMG/M metagenome (GOLD analysis project Ga0066376, IMG submission 77009) | Marine microbial communities from Southern Atlantic Ocean transect - Knorr_S15_td_Bottom_ad_5009_LV_A | ecosystem: Environmental > Aquatic > Marine > Oceanic | place: Southern Atlantic... | reverse complement strand
TCGCCCCCCGGCTCCAGAGACGGTAAAACCTGCCGACTGGTTCCTTAGAATGCCCCAGCTTCTTGGACCTCAGACGCCTCAAGCTCCAGCATAGGATGTCGTACCGCACTGAGGGGCACGTCAGGGCCGGCCTCGGGAGGACTCACAGATCGGCGTCAGGCCCTTGCATTGCCTCGTGGATGGCTGCGGTCATCTTGAGTCCACACCGAAGAGACTAACAGACTTTGCGACGAGGGCCCCGGGGAGACTCATGACCGACCGCATCGAGTACGAACCCACCAATCTGAAAGAGAAGTTCGGTCTCCTCACGGAACAGTGGCAGCCCCGAGTTGTGGCCGAACTCAACGACTACCAGTTCAAGGTGGCCCGGTTGGAGGGGGATTTTATCTGGCACGATCATCCGGAGACCGACGAAGCCTTCCTGGTCATCGAGGGCAGGTTGCGGATCGACTTCCCCGACGGATCGGTGGACATCTCAGCGGGCGAGCTTTTCGTCGTGCCCCGCGGCCTGCGGCACAAGCCGTACGCGGAATCCGAGGTCAAGCTCTTGCTGATCGAGCCTCGCGGCGTGGTCAACACTGGAGAGGAAGGGGGCGAGCGAACCGCGCATCAGGATCTATGGATCTAGAGAGCGCGCGGGGATCCGCGGATTGAGGCCCGAGCCTAGTCGGTCTGTTGCGCCCAGATGATTCTCGAGATCTCACCGAGCAATTGGTCGAGACTCTCGAGACTGCTGCGGTCGGTCCGGGTCATGACACACATCACATAGGGCGAACGCGGCCGGTAGATGATCCCGCACTCGTGAAGCTCGTGGTGGAGCTGCCCTGAGACCTCGGATCCGTGGAATCCGAACTTCGACGCGACCACGACGTCGGTCGGCAGGTGCCTGCGTAGGCCGTCCGGGAAGTAGCTCTGCGTGAGCAATTCCAGAGCGAACTCAGAGTGCTGACGACTCAGGAACGAACTGTTGTAGAGCACGCGCAGCAACCCCACCACAGTGCGAGCATCGACGTACAACGTCCCGTCCTGGAACGACTGCTCGGCGCTCAGACTGTAGAGCATCCGCTCCATTCCCTCGCCCGTCTCTTCGTCGATGAGCATTTGCGTCGCGTAGTTGTCGGAGTACCAGATCATCCGGCGGAGAAGTTCCTTGCACGAGTACCGCACGCCTCTTTGAAGCCGGAGGCAATCGGGCGCGCCCAACATGCTGTCGTCGCCGAACATCATCTCAGGCCCGGGAAACACGACCTCCTGAGCGAGGAAGCCGGGGTCCGATTCCTCGTCTGCGGCTCAAGAGACGTATCGCAACCCGATCATCGACAACCTCGAGGCCGCGGATCCGACCGTCATTCTGTACCAGGGCACGTACTACCTCTACCCGACATACAACGGGCGCAGAGGATACGACGCCTTCGCTTCGAACGACCTCGTGCATTGGCAACACCACTCGACCGTACTCGTCGACCAGCGTGGCGGAGCCTGGGCGCCTGATGTCTTCCACCATGTTCGCGGCGACGGCAGGTTTTATCTCTACCACACGGTGAATGAGCCCGGTGGCCGGAAGCTGATTGGTGTCGCGGTCTCCGACAGCCCGCTCGGTCGCTTCGAAGACCGGGGCACGCTGGTGCGCGGCGCCATCGACGCCCATCTCTTCCAGGACGACGACGGGCGCCTTTATCTCTACTCGGTCGATCTACAGGGCTTCAAAATCGTGGTGCATCCGATGGCGGACCCCCTGACCATCGCCGGCTCCCCGGCGACCGACATCGAGCCCACCGAGACCTGGGAGCAAAGCAGGGCCCATGTCACAGAGGGGCCGTGGATGCTGAAGCACGAGGGCCTGTACTACTTGATGTACTCGGGCAATGCCGCGGACGGACCCGGCTACGCGACGGGATCCTCGCCGACGGGCCCGTTTTCCAAGCATGCAGGCAACCCGATCGCACGACGGGGAAACGGCGTCTTGGGACCGGGACACCACTCGGTCGTCACGGGGCCGGACGGTAGCCTCTGGATGGTGTACCACCAGAAGGACGGTGAGGAATTCGGCTGGAGGCGTTCTCTGGCAATCGACCCGCTCTGGTTCGACGATGCGGGCGTTATTCACGTGAAGACGACACGCGGCACGGACGAACCGGCACCTGGATCGCGTGGCCCGGGCGGATGACGCTGGGACGGGCTGAGGGGCCCAGGGTCAGCCCGACGGCGGTCCCCCACCCGGTCCGCGCGGCGGCCCACCTCGCTGCCCATCGCCCCGCCCACGCCGGCCCCCGGGGGGTGGCGGACCTCCGCGACCCGGAGGCCCACCACCCGGCCCCAGTCCCGGGGGCGGTCGACGCCCGAAGTCGCGTAACCGCCTGGTCTGGTCCGTATCGAGAAGCGAGCTCAAGTCGGCCTGCAACTGTTCGAGCGTACCCCCTAGTGCCTCGTTCGCCGCTTCGATGATCTCGCGATTACGCTCGTCGGTCGCTTCGAGGAACGGCAGAATCGCGGCTCTTTGTTCTTCGTCCCGGGGCTCGATCACGCTTTGGACGTGCGATACGAAACCGCCCGGGCCGCGTAGATCGTCGAGTCGCTGCGTGCGCACCTGCGCCAGGCTTCCCACCCCGAATGCTCCGATGGCCACGCCCAGCACGAGTGTCACACTCAGGATGCCGGCGGCCTTGGCGGTCGAGGATCCGGTTATCGAGCTATCCACCGTAGAGTCCCTCTCCGATAGAGTATGCCGACTCCAGCGTAATCGGCTCGAGCCCAAGGGCCGCCTCCCAACGCGACTGATCGGGCGCGTCGAGGACCAGCAGATTCACAGCGAATAGAGCCAGCGCAAGCGCGGCAGCCACGGGGGCCAATCGTGTGAAGAGGCGCGCGAGTACGGTTTCGAGTGATGCGGCCTCATGTTCCGCTCGCTCGCGGCGGATTCGCGCCATGGTCCTGGTCGCGAAGCCTTCCCCGAACCTCGGCTGCGACGTGTCTTCGAGCGCCGCCTTGAGGGCTCGCACACGCGCGAAGTCGGCCTCGAGTTCGACGTCGGTCTCGAGCCGCGCGTCGAACGCCGCCTTTTCTTCGTGGGCGAGCTCCCCGAACGCCGCGCGAAGCAGCCGATCAGAATCTCGTCGACTCACGATATGACCTCCGGTTCCAGTAACAACTCGAGCTTCGCAAGCGCCCTCTTCAGTCGAGACATGACGGTCCCCTGGGGGACGCCCAAGATCTTCGAGACCTCCGCGGTAGAGCGGTCCTCCATCATGCGCAGGACCACGACCGCCCGATGCTTCGGACTCAGGTCGTCCAACGACCGCCCGATGCGCGCGGCGCTCTCCGCTCGCTCCAGGTCACCTTCGTCGGGTGTTTCGGTCGCGATCGCCTCTGCATCGGCGTGATCCAGCGGCACGTGCCGCTGACGCATACGCTTCCTTCGCTTCAACGCGTTCAGAGAGAGGTTCATGGCGATCCGAGTGAGGTAGGTGCCGAGCGTGGAGTCCCCACGAAAGCGGTGCAATGACCGATGGAATCGAATGAACGTCTCCTGGCCAACATCGTCTGCTTCATCTCCTGTACCCAACATTCGGATCACGACGCCGGCGACCGTGGGCTCGTAACGCTCCATCAACGCACGGAACGCTATGTCGTCCCCTGCTCGAACCCGACGAACGAGCTCCAGGTCCGGCGTTCCAAGGCCGCTCTGCGGCCGCTTCAATAGTTGGACAACCGGATGAGCTTCGTCATTCCATTCTCGCCGGGCCAGCCGCAGAAGCGCCACACTCGGGCCGTCTCGGCCAAATGGAATGCAAGCGGGCGTTCGGTTGTCGAACGAGTGCACAACCACTCAAATACGATTCGCAGGAGCTACCATGCGCACTCATCGCACGCACGCCCGATTCGCTCTGGGAGTCGGCATCGCGTTTGGAGTTTTGGCTTGCTCGACGGACAGCGTTGTTTCGATCGATGACGGTCCGAAAGGCGTCTCCGTGGATATCACTCCGATACTGAGTCAATTCGGCAGCGAAGTCGAGGTATCGATCGACGGTGACGTCGTCGTCCTCCGCTCCAACGGCGTCCCCAACCACGTGAGCCCGTACTTCGACCAGTCCGACAGTCAATACGCGGCCTATGATGGCAGCAATACGAACTTCAACCTGAACCCGAACACAATCGCGGAGCAGAATCTCGTCTTCCGCGTCCCCAAAGAGGTGCAACAGGCGACGAATAACGCCGCTACGCCTCTAGGCCCGATCGGCGTCGCCGTGAACGGGGTCGCGATCTTCAACCAGTACGCCGGACCAAATCAGCCTCTGACGTTCGAGATCGACTCGTTCGATCAGTACAACGGACATCCACAAAACACCGGGCAATACCATTACCACGTCGAGCCACTGTTCATCACGGGCGTAGTTGGTGAAGACGCCCTCATCGGTCTGTTGCTCGACGGCTTCCCGCTCTACGGGCCGTTCGAAGGTGGAGTGCGGCTGACCAGCAGCGACCTGGACGACCTACATGGCCACTACGGCGTCACGGGTGACTTTCCGGGCGGGATCTACCACTACCACATCACCGACGACGACCCCTACATCAACGGCTCAGGCTTCTACGGTACCGCCGGTACCGTGACCGGATAGATCGACCATGATCAACCTCGGAACCACCTCGATTCTGGCGATCGGCGCTCTGTCGATCGCCGGGGTCTGGGCCGCGACCGGGTGGTCTCCCCTCTCGGCGAAGCAGCCGATCGAGGTGGAGGCCACCGCGCCCGGGCTCGAGAGGGTCGATGGCGTGCTGTATCTGGACGGTCAGCACTTCACAGGAACGCTGGTCGAGCACTACGAGAACGGAGCCCTCCACTCGGAGACGGAGTACCGATCGGGCCAACGAGAAGGCGCGTCGACCGGATCGTATTCGGACGGGGCCCGCCGGTTCGAGCGAGAGTACCGGAACGGACGGAAGCAGGGCGAACACATCGGTTGGTGGCAAGACGGATCGCTGCACTTCCTGTACACGTTCGAGAGCGGCGTCCATGAGGGGAACGCCAAGGAGTGGTACCCCAACGGGCGGCTCTATCGAGACTTCAACTATGTCGACGGACAGGAGTCCGGGGCGCAGAGGATGTGGCACACCGACGGATCCGTCCGTGCCAACTACGTGATCCGAAACGGTCGGCGCTTCGGCCTCATCGGCAGCAAGGGCTGCGTAGGCGCTGGCGTGACGAACGAGGAGGAGACGGAATGAAACGTTTGTGGATTCTGCTCGCCGCGTGCTCCATGGGATGCGCAGCTGCGGACACGGACCTGCGTCGGGACGGAGCAGAGGCCCTGCCCTTCTACCGCACCCTCGAGTTGACACCGGAATGGATCGAGAGCGACGCACCGGAATACGAATCGATCCACCGCGTCGGCGCCTTCGCGCTGACGGATCAGCACGGCAGCGCAGTCACCGCGGCGGACCTCGAGGGTGGACTCACGGTGGCGAACTTCTTCTTCACCATGTGTGTCGAGATCTGTCCGCTGACGCGCGGCAACCTCGAGCGGGTGCGCGCGGCGTTCCAGGGGGACGAGCGCCTCACGTTGGTATCCCACAGCGTGATGCCCGACGTCGACACGGCCGACCGCCTGGACATGTACGCGCACCAGCACGGGATCGATGCGGACGGGTGGCATCTGCTCACGGGTGACGCAGAGCAGATCTTCGCATTGGCCGAACAGTCCTACCTGGTGGATCTACACGATGGCTCCGGGTACAGCGTGGCTTCGCTGGCACATACGGAGAACGTCATGCTACTCGACGCCGCGCTGCGCATCCGGGGGGTCTACAACGGCACGCTGGCAATGGACGTCAATCGGCTGATCGAGGACATCGGCGTCTTGCTCACGGAGATGGGTGAACGCGAGTAGCGGCCAAGCTCAGCGCGCTTTCTTGGGTCCGGGAGATCATCTACGGCAGGACGATTCTAGCAAGAGCCGGGTGGGTGCTCTACCGTGGCCTACCCTTTCCCGGAGGACCCGATGCCGTTTCGACACACACCCCCGGGCCACGCGCGATGACCAGTGGCGCGGACCACCCCCTCGATGTTCGGGCACACAACGAATCCGCTTGGGACAAACAGGTGGATTGGGAGAACCCCTGGACCATCCCCGTCACGACGGAACCGGTGGAACGCGCGCGCCGCGGAGATTGGGAGATCGTCCTGGCCCCGACCAAGCCCGTGCCGCGCACCTGGTTCGGCGACCTGCCGGGCCTGGAGGTGTTGGGACTGGCGTCCGGCGGCGGTCAACAGGGTCCGATCCTCGCCGCCGCTGGGGCCCGCGTCACGATTCTCGACAACTCGCAGAAGCAGTTGCGGCAGGATGCGACGGTGGTGGATCGGGACGGATTGCACATCCGTACCGTGCACGGCAGCATGACCGACCTCTCCGCGTTCGCCGACGAGTCGTTCGACCTGGTCGTGAATCCGGTCTCGGTGGTTTTTGTGCACGACGTTCGCCGCGTGTGGCACGAAGTGGCTCGCGTACTACGCCCGGGCGGCGCACTGATCGCAGGGTTCGGCAGCCCCGCGAAGTTCATCTTCGACGCGCTGACCTATGAGCGTGAAGGGAGGCTGGAGTTGAAGCACTTCCTTCCATACTCGGAAGCAGAGTTGTTCACCGAGGAGGAGCATCGAAAGCTCGCCGAAGAAGGCGAAGCCCTCGTGTTCTCCCATACCCTGGAAACCTTGATCGGCGGACAGCTGGACGCCGGCTTGACCCTCTGCGGCTTCTACGAGGACGGATACGGCAACGAGGATTTGCTGTCACGTCACATGCCGACCTTCATCGCGACCCGCGCCGTGAAGGCGCTCTAGGCGCTACTCCTCTTTGAAGCACACGACCGTATTGCCGCGCCCTTCGTTGTTTTCGAAGAGCTCGAACGCCTCGATGAATCGGTCGAGCGGGAATACGCGATCGGCGCGCGGTTCAACCGCCCCGGAAGCCATGTAAGCGAGGATCTCAGACACATTCTCCTGGTGGCGCTCCGGATTGGCGGTAGCCCAAGGCCCCCAGAGACTGCCGATGGCAGCGGCCTGCTTGATGAGCAGCATTCCAGGTCGAATCGGCTTCTGACCCGCGGTGAATCCGACCAGGCAGATTCGGCCCAGCGGCCGCACCGAAGAGACCAGCGCTGCCTCGAAAAGCTCCCCTTGCACCATGTCGAGCACCACATCGACGCCCTCGGGATGCCCCAACTCGCGCGATGCTTCCTTGACGTCGTTCTTGAACGCCCTGTGACTCTCCCGATCACGCCCGTAGCACAGCACCCTATCCGCCCCCGCCTCGGCTGGGTAGGTCTGCTTCTCGGGCACGCTTACGCCGGCGATCACCAGCGCTCCCATGGCCTTGGCGAGCTGGATGCCGGCCATGCCGACGCCGCCCGAGGCGCCATCGATGAGCACCAGATCGCCGGGACCGACCTCGCCGATGACCTTCAGTGAGTGATACGCCGCGAAGAAGTTGCGGCCGACGTTGGCGCAGTGCGACAGCGGGACGCCATCGGGGGCCTTCCACACGGCACGGGCGTCGACTTTGACTATGTCCGCCATCGCGCCGATCCCCATTTGCGCGATCACTCGGTCGCCCACCTGAAGGCCCTCAACACCCTCCCCGATTTCTAAAATCGTCCCGGTCAGGTCCATACCCGGTACATAGGGGAGGGGCGGTCTTACTTGGTAGAGTCCCTGCGCCTGGAGCGCGTCGGGATACTGGACGCCCGCATAATTGGCGCTGACCAGGACGCTCCCGGCTTCGCACTCGGGCCTCGATACTTCATCGAGTGACAGCACTCCCCGAAGCGGTCCCGGTGTCGGCACCGGCTTCCCGTCTTCTCCTAGCCCCGAGAACTGGTGGCAGCGAATCGCTCTGATGGGATCGTTCATCATTTGGCGTGGTGAGTGGAACGTGAAGAGGCCCGGCATGGTAGCCGGGCCCCTTCATGATATCCACACCCGCGGCGAAACCGAGGGTCGAGTCGGCGCTACTCCGCCGTTTCCGCCGCCTCTCCGTCCGCAGCGTCGGCTGCGGCCTCGGCGGCTTCCGCCGGCTCAGCAGCCTCAGCAGCTTCCGCCGGCTCAGCGGCCTCCTCGCAGTCGCCATCCTCACACCCGCAGTGCCGGTGCTCGCCATCGCCGTGATCGCCGTGGCACTGGCCGCAGGTGCAACCGCAATGCCCACATCCACTGTGACAGCTACAGGGCCAGGGCCCCGGCCAGCCGTAGTGGCGCCACCGCTTCCCGCACCGTCGGCGCCGGCAACAGATCCAGTATATGAAACACCAGATCATGAGCAGCTTGAAAAGTCCGCCCCCGGCCATGCTGGCCCAGAAGGAAGTGATGCTTTCGACGTACCAACTCAGTGCTTCGAAGATCATCCGCAGTACTCCCGCATCCCAGTCGCCATCGATGTGCGTACACGTATGGACGAGTCTGAGGTCCTGTTGGTTTCCTTCGGTTGCCGCCGCGCTCTTGCGCGCGAGGAAAGCCGATCCCCATCCTAAGCCCCAACACTCTCTCTTCCTTCCACGGGGACTCCCATGAACGAACTCCGCTCTCCGACGTCGTCCGATGGCTTCATGACCCGCCGAGAAGTCCTCGGCCAGTTGGGCATCGTCACCGTCGGCCTAGCGGTAACCCCCGTGCCGGGCTGGCCGGCGTCCTGGTTCGCTCAGGAGGCCGTCGTCCCGTTCACCGACGTTCCCGAGAGCTTCACAGGCCTTCGCGAATCCGGCCTCCGCGTCGCACAGGACCTACGCAATCTGACGTCGTGGACGACTCCGGTCGACGACTTCTTCAAGGTGGGGCACTACGGCTATCCCGAAGTGGATGGGGATGCGTATCGGCTCCGATTGAGGGGGCTCGTGCAGCGGCCACTGACGCTTACGCTCGACCAGATCAAGTCACGGCCGAGCGTGGAAGTCACGACGGTGTTCGAATGCAGTGGAAACTCGGCGCGCACGTTCCACGGCATGGTGGGCAACGCCACTTGGACGGGAACCGAGCTCTTGCCCCTCTTGGAAGCTGCCGGCCCGCTGGACGGCACCAGGGAGGTTCACTTTTGGGCGGCGGATACGGGAACGGAGGAAATCAGGGGCAACGAGTACGAGCAGAACTTCGCCCGCTCGATGTCCATGTAGCAGATCAGGGAGACGAACCCCGTTGTCGTGTACGCGATGAATGGCGAGCCCCTGATGAGGGAGCACGGCTTCCCCGTACGGCTGATCGTCCCCGGCTGGTACGGGGTCAGCCAGGTCAAGTGGTTGGACAGGATCGAATTGAGTTCAGATCGCCTGATGACCCGCTTCATGGCCAAGGACTACGTCACGCTCATGGGGCGCGAGGTCGATGGTCGCACGGAGTGGATCGAGACATCGGTCACGCGCCAGCGCCCCAAGTCCGCGATCGCACGTGTGACGCGCAGCGGCGGCCGATTCACGATCTTCGGTGCGGCCTGGAACGACGGCACTCGACTGGATCGCGTCGAAGTGCGGGTGGACGACGGCGCCTGGCAGTCGGCAGAGCTGGATCGTCCGAGTGACCCCCACAGCTGGACATTCTTCACGCTGGAGATCCCGGAGCTGTCAGCCGGGGAGCATACGCTGGTATCACGAGCTACCGAAGTCGGGGGACGCACTCAGCCGGAGCATCTCGACTTGAAACGGACGCGCTGGGAGAACAACGAGCTCTTCCACCGGAGCATCGAGGTCGCCTGACGGGCTGCTAGCAGCCCGTGGTAGAAGTACAGTGGGCTGCGCGCAGGGGTCTCGCGAGAACTGTAGTAGGCACGACGACGAGTCGTAGTTGTTCTACGGCGAGGAGGAGTAACGACCTACAGGGCCGCGACCCCCCTGCGCCCGTCAGCTTGCTTGTCATGACTTTACAGTGTGTGGGTTGGGGTGGCCCCGGCCCCATCTCCGTCGTTGGAGCTCCTCGACGTAGCGGGGCTATGCCTTCACAGCTCCGCCTAGGATCTGGGGCCGTGGCACTCCAACGCGGCCCGCTGTACTTCTACCACGGGCTGCTAGTCCAATGCGGCGGCTATGTTGTCGAGCGCGTGCTCGAGCATGCGCCGCGACGTCCCGATATTCATGCGCATGTGCCCTGCCCCGCCCGTGCCGAAGGTCGACCCGGGATTCAGGTAGACGCGCGCATTCTCGGCCAGCCAGCGCTGCACGACGAGTTCCGGGCTGACTGGAGCGACCGAGGATACGCTTTCCTTGGCGGCGATCTCCTTGGCGTGGATCTTGTCGACGACTTGGGATACGTCGAGCCACGCGAGATACGTGCCCTGGGCCTTCTTGTACTTCATCAGCGGTATGCGATCCTGCACGTAGGACTCCACCAAGTCGTGGTTCCCGTCGATATACGCGCGGCACTGATCGAGCCATGGCTCGCCTTCCGTCATCCCCGCATGGTTCGCCACCAGGCCCAACGTCGTGACGTCCGCCCGCGAATTGGTCTTGATTCGCTGCAGTAGGTCCGGATTGGTCGAGAAGTACCAGGCGACCTTGATCGCAGCGAGGCTGAACGTCTTGCTCGCCGCCTTGAACGTGATGCTGTTGTCGACGATGTCGCGGTCGGGGAGGCTGGCGAACGGCGTGTACGTCTGGCCCTTCATCACGAAATCGCAGTGGATCTCGTCGGCGAACACGATGACCTTGTGCCGGAGGCAGATCTCACCCATCCGCGTCAGATCCTCGGGCGACCAGCAGTTGCCTGTCGGGTTCTGGGGATTGCAGAGCATGAAGACGTTCGCGCGGGCCGCACGAACCTCGAACTCGTCGAAGTCGACCGAATACCGCCCGTCGACGAGCCTCATCTCACAGTCTTCGGCAACGGTCTGGGTATAGCGCAGGTCGCTATAGAAGCCGTTGTACGTCGGCGTCGTCATCAAGACCTTCGTCCCCGGCGGCGCGAAGGTTCGCAATCCCGCGATGATCGCGGGATGCACACCGGCAGTCCACTGGAGCGTCCCGGGATCGATCTCCAGCCCATATCGCCGACGGTTCCAGTCGGCGATGGCTTCGAAATAGTTGTCCGGTTTTCTCAGGTATCCCCAGTTCTGGTGCTCGCACCGCTCAGCCAAGGCTCGGGTGATGCAGGGCGCGGCGCGAAAGTCCATGTCGGCGATGCCCATTCCCACCTCGATGCCCTGACCGTACGTCGCGATGGCGCCGTCCCACTTGGTGCTGTCGGTACCGACTCGGTCGTAGACCTCGTCGAAGTCGAAGACCTGAGGGCCGGAAGCCGGCAGACCCTCGGGAACGTCGGATGCCAGGGCGGGCTTGACCCCCACAGCGCCCAGGAGGGCGGTTCCTCCGGCGCTCCGGAGGAACGCTCGGCGATTGAGTCCGCGGCGGGTACAAGCACTGGGATCAGACATC
>Ga0066376_10004998_pt1 | contig 11400 bp, 11 predicted proteins | sample Knorr_S15_td_Bot_FD_77009 | JGI IMG/M metagenome (GOLD analysis project Ga0066376, IMG submission 77009) | Marine microbial communities from Southern Atlantic Ocean transect - Knorr_S15_td_Bottom_ad_5009_LV_A | ecosystem: Environmental > Aquatic > Marine > Oceanic | place: Southern Atlantic... | reverse complement strand
GGATTGATGCCCAATAAAGTTTTAGATCTACTGCATAGAATGGCGGGACCGAATGGAGCAAGAAATAAAAATGTCACCTTCGCTATTCTTTTGAACTGGCAGACTCTGGAAAATATCTCAGAAAAAAATCACGAACGCTGCAAAGAAGTCGCAGAAAAAATGCTGCGCACAAACGGTTACAGCGTCACCTTCAGCATCAACCTCTATTCAAAAGATCAGGCCCTGGAAAAGCAGTGCGAGGAGATTGATGCCATCTACCAGAAGGTCGGACTGCCTAAAGACAAGCTCTATAAAATTCGGGTCAGCCCCGCGTTTCCAATTATTGGCGGCGAAGCAAATGTCTATCTACCGATCCGCGATTTCCCAAAAGTTGGCAGGCAAATGCTGAAAATTCTGCAACGATTTCCGCAAATGTGTTTCCGGTTCGACTGCTCGTTCCCGCCTTGTTTTCTGGATGAAATTGAGGAAGACCAGTTATCGCTTACCGACCGGTTCTTTTTTCATGGCAACAAACAACTGCCACCCACCGAAGAATGGAAGAACAACGATTATTATTTTGGCTGCGCCGATGGCAGCCCGATGGACATCGACTCAAAAGGCGATTGCTTCAACTGTTTCCCGTTCCACAACTTAAAACTGGGCAACGTCTCAGACTTTAAGGAAATGAACTCAATCTCCATGGCAAAAATGGGGTCTAAATTTCTGAACACCGTGTTCGACAAAACCCAAGCCAAAGAACCCTGCCGGTCCTGTCCCCATTATATGGTGCGATGCACCAGCGGATGTTTTGCCTACAACTTCATCGACGAAGAAGAAGTTGCAACAGTCGCTAAAGAATCCGGTCCAGTTTGACTTCCTGGCAAATGATGCCGATGTGGAATCCTTCATAAGTTTCTAACGGACCAAACGCCTTCCCCTTATGGACCGACATCTTTTCAATTCCATCCATTAAATAATCGTTAAGCTCATCGTTGCTCAAAGTTTTGAATCCGCCGCGAGGTTGTCGTGGGTCATGTTTGTTCCATCCCACTTCCAGCCAGCCCAGGTTTCCTCCATCCTCTTTAGAAGATGAACAAATGCTGTATTTACCCGCCAGCCTCATCAACATCTGCACCCGCGCAGTTTCGTTGGGCAAACTATCAATCGTTTCTTTCAAAAGATCCGCCACTTCTTTCTTATCAACCAGAATATGACGTATCTGTATCTGATGGGTCGCTCCCGCCATGTCTCCCCCAATAAATTAAAAAATGAAAGATGCCAATATAAAGCATTCCCCCCCCAATTACCAGCGTCGAACCGCCACAGGTAATTGGTCGGTACTTGTTTGCTTTACGGGAATGGACCTATTGGCCCCACGCCGAGTGGGGCTTGCCAAGGAGTAATGATTGCTGTATGTTTACGAACTTATGAATAATGGTGATTCTAAAATAGTGCTGGCGTCGCAGTCGCCACGGCGGGTGGAACTTTTAAAAGAGCTTTTCCCAGAATTCAAGATTGAGCCCAGTTCTATTGTTGAGGTGCTGGATCCTGGGTTACGCCCTGAAGATAATGCTCGAAATATAGCCCGTGCCAAAGCAGAAGATGTTGCACCAAGATTTCCTGATTGCTGGGTCATTGGTGCCGACACGTTGGTGACTTTGGACCATGAAGTATTCGGGAAACCCGAAGACGAAGCAGACGCCAAACGCATTCTCAAAAGGTTGAGTGGCAGAGAACACCTCGTCATCACAGGAATCTGCGTGGTGGGTCCCAAAAAAACCATCGATAAACCCATAACCTCGAAAATCAGATTCAAACCCCTCACCGATCAGGTGATTGAGAACTACATCGCCACCGGCGAACCCATGGATAAAGCCGGGGCCTATGCCATTCAGGGCAAAGGCAGTTTTATGGTGCGCTCCTTTTCCGGCTCAAAAAATAACATCATCGGCCTTCCCCTCGAAGAACTAAAAATCCTCCTGAAAAAAACCCACTACCCGCTAACGTGGTAGGCAATGGGTCTATTCCCATATAGCTAAAAGAAATTTTTGAGCCTTTTATTATAGGTTCGCTAATATGGCGATGTACTCCACCCGCATATTATTCCTATGTTAATCGGTAGATGTTATTAAATCCCCCTCACCCCAACCCTCTCCCTCGTGGGGGAGAGGGGGTAAAAAAGCAATGCCGGTGAAATTACAGTAAAAAGCTTAACGATAATTGTATCGCTTTATGGGAATCGACCTATTGGCCCCACGCCGAGTGGGAGAAAGGGGTTGACAAATTGGGGGTTTTGAGCGTTTTTAAATTGCTTGAGGCTTCAAATTAGCTTGCGCAAACCTGCGGATTATAATTTAATTTAAGGGACGGGTACTTTTGTGAGCCATCAGGAAAACGGCTTGCTCTTTTGTCAACTAAGGTGGAAAATGAACAAGCATCAAAATAATCACGAAATTCATGGGCGTTGCGAAAAATGCCAGGGACCCATCTTTTTGAATCGCACAATGGACTGGTATGGCAACAGCATTGTAACGCTCAATTGCTGGAACGGTCATTACAAGTGGATCAACATAGAAAACCTCGATACCTGCGAAGATTTGGCCCCCGAAACCAAACGCGACCTGGTAACCCATATCAGTTTTTTCAATTTGTAATGCGCCCAGGTATCACCTCCATTCTTCCTCTTATTTTTTTTGCAGTATTTTCTTTTTTCTCCTCTGCCCATGCTCAGGGCAATCCGCCAGCCAAAATGGTTTTAATTCCAGAAGGATATTTCCAGATGGGAACTTCATCGGGCAATGACGATGAAAAACCCATGCACTTTGTTTACACCTCCGGCTTTTATATCGATAAATATGAAGTCAGCAATCTGGACTACCAGATGTTCATGACCGCCACCGGTCACCCACCTCCTGTTTTCTGGGACGACGAACGCTTCAATGATCCCGAACAACCGGTGGTCGGCGTAAGCTGGCACGATGCCATGTCTTATGCAAAATGGAAGGGACGACGTCTGCCCACCGAAGCCGAGTGGGAAAAAGCCGCCCGCGGCAACGACGGTCGCCTGTGGCCCTGGGGAAGAAAATTTGATAAAGGGTTTTTCTTTTTCTTCGTGAATATTTTTGGCGAAAACGATAAATATGCCCACACCGCTCCTGTCGATTATTACCATACCGGGATCAGTCCATTCGGGGTATACAACACCGCTGGCAATGTATGGGAATGGTGCCTCGACTGGTATGATGAGAATTATTACCGCGCCAGTCCCGAGATCAACCCTGAAGGACCCCAAGGACCGAAGAAGATGAAAGTTCTTCGCGGCGGTTCCTGGATAAACAGCATCGAAGGCGTTAAAGTGGTAAAACGCGCACGCAACTTCCCGCATATCAAAAATGAAATTTACGGTTTTCGTACCGCGCTTCCCCTTCCGTGAGTCCGCCCTCCAATAAACTCGCGATTGTTTCCTGGTCTCTTTACGACTTTGCCAACACCATTTTTTCGATGAACGTGATCTCGCTTTACTTCGCGTTATGGGTGACGGTGGATCAGGGCGGACAGGACATTTTATACAGCTTCGCCCTTTCGCTTTCCATGCTCGCCGTTGCGGTCAGCGTTCCCGTCTTTGGTGCCATTTCAGACGCCACCGGCAAACGCCAACGCCCGCTGGCAACGCTCACTATTATTTGTGTCATTTGTACCGGACTGATTGGTGGCACCAGCAACTTGTGGGTAGGACTGTTTTTATTTGTCATTGCCAATTATTGTTATCAGTCGGCGCTGGTTTTTTATAACGGTATGTTGCCCTCCGTTTCACGGGGTACACATATCGGACTGGTCTCCGGCTACGGTGTGTCATTAGGTTACCTGGGTTCCATAGCCGGATTGTTGATGGTGAAACCGTTTGTCGAAGAAAGCGGTCGCTCGGCAGCATTTCTGCCCACCGCCGCACTGGTTTTAGTCTTCGCCCTGCCCTGCTTCTTTTTCGTTAGAGATCCGGAAAAGAAATCGGCCCCTCCCGTTCAAATCAAAAAGGTGTTTGCCACTCTTAAAGAAACGTGCGCACGCATCAAGCACTACAAATTATTATTCCAGTTCATCATCATTCATTTTCTTGTGCTCGATGCGGTGAACACCATCATCGCTTTCATGGCAGTTTACGCCACCAAAGTCATCGGGTTCAGCGGCGGCGAAATCACACAATTCCTAATATCGTCCACCGTGGGTGCGATGGTCGGCTCTGTTATTATCGGATTTATCGTAAAACATAAAGGCAGCATCTGGGCATACTGGGGGGTGCTGTGGATTTGGATTGCGGCTCTTTCTCTAGCCGCTGTCAGCCAAAGCGCCACCCTATTCTGGTATGTCGGCCCATTGGCAGGGGTGGGGATGGGAGGTGTTTGGGTGGTCAGTCGGGCTATCCTCATCGAGTTGTCGCCGCCTGAAAAACTGGGAGAGTTTTTTGGGTTTTATAGTCTGGCCGGGAAAGCCGCTTCTATTTTTGGTCCTTTGCTCTGGGGCTCTGTTATCTGGGCTATGGATGATACTCAAACTTTGAAGTACCGTGTAGCAGTCACCTTGCTTCTTTGCATCGTCATTGCTGCGACTTTTCTTTTCCGTAATTTCAGTCGCAATATTTCACAAGCCAAACAATTCGATTGACATCGTCCTTATGAATGATAAATTTTAAGCAATACCCAATTCCCTCTACCGCAGAAAGGAACCCTCAATGAAAAGGTTCATTCCTTTAGTTTTTATATTCAGCATTTTCTTTAGCAACCCAACCTCTTTGGGTTGGGCGCACTCGGGTCATAAACATGATGCGCTAAAAATCAAACTGCCCGAAGTCGTGGCAAAAGTGAATGACCACAATATAAAAAGCGACATCATAATCCGGGAACTCAAGAAGGCTGCCGCTAAATATAAAAAACGCGGTATGCCTCTGACAGCTGACCAGGAAAAATCTGCGGCCAAAACACTCATCGACGATGAAATTGGCCGCACCTTGCTGGTGCTCAAAGCAAAAGAATTGGGAACAAAGGTTTCCGAAAAAATGCTGCTGGCAAGACTGGCAAAGGTAAAAGCCAAATTCAAATCCGATGCGGTCTTCGAGCACCGCCTCGCCGACCGGGGCATGACCGTTGACCAGTACAAGCAGGAACTGGAAATCGATATTTATATGGACCAGATCATCAAAAAAGAGATCGAACCAAAAATTAAAATTGCTGAAAAAGATTCTCGCGCTTATTACGATAAAAACAAGAACAAGTTTGAAAGTCCGGAAAAAGTCCGCGCCAGTATCATGCTGCTAAAGTTCAATCCTTCAAAAGGCAAAGCCGGGGAACAGGCCGTACTAAAAAAATTCGAATCGATTATGGACCAGATTAAAAACGGCTCTGACTTCAAGACCATGGCACAGAAACATTCGCAGGATTCTCTAGCATCAAAAGGAGGAGATTTAGGTTTCTTCACCAAAAAGCAAATGCTGCCCGCATTCAGCAACCGCGCCTTCAAAATGAAAGTCGGAGAAATAAGCGAAATTTTCCGCACCGGGCACGGATTCCACGTCCTCAAAGTTACCGAGAAAAAGCCCGGAGAACTGAGCCCCTTCACAGCCGAAAAGGCCAAAATCGAAAAGTTTTTGACCAACAAAAAAGTCTCCCAAGCCACCCGCAACTACATCAAAACCCTTAAAAAACAAGCCAAAATCAAAACCTACTTCTAACCACTCGGCGTGGGGCCAAATAGGTCGATGCCCATAAAGCAAATAAGTACTGTCAAGCCTTTAACTGTAAGTTCGCTAGCATTGCCACTGCGGCGAGTGGACTGGTAGAAAAAAGATGGGTTTTATGGTAATGTTGTGCGCTTGATTACCCCCCAAAACCTACTATTTTGATTGAAGGACTAGTGATATGAAAATTGGAGTTCCTAAAGAAGTCCATGCAGGTGAAAAACGGGTAGCGACGACTCCCGAAGTCATCGGCCATCTTAAAAAACTGGGATTCGAAGTTCTCGTGGAAGCAGGTGCCGGAGCTGAAGCCCATTTTTCCGATGCGGCCTACAGCGAAGCGGGAGCCACCGTTGTCAATGACGCCAAATCTGTGTGGAGTGATAGCGATATTATTTTAAAAGTTCGCGGCCCGGAATTAAATGGCAGCGAAATCGACCTGCTCAAAGAAGGCCAGATTTTGATTTCGTTTCTCTGGCCGGCGCAAAATCCTGACCTGCTAAAAAAACTGGCAGACAAAAAAGTCACGGCAATGGCGATGGACATGGTGCCGCGTATCTCACGCGCACAGAAAATGGATGCCTTAAGTTCCATGGCGAATATTGCAGGCTACCGTGCCGTGGTGGAAGCCGCACAGAATTTCGGTCGGTTTTTCACAGGCCAGATCACAGCAGCCGGCAAGGTTCCGCCTGCCAAGGTCATGGTCATTGGTGCCGGTGTAGCTGGCCTTGCCGCGATTGGCACGGCCAAGAGCATGGGCGCAATCGTACGCGCATTCGATACGCGACCGGAAGTTAAAGAACAGGTTGAAAGTATGGATGCGGAGTTTCTGGAACTCGAATTTGAAGAAGATGGTTCCGGCACCGGCGGTTATGCAAAAACAATGAGCAAAGAATTCATCGAAGCAGAAATGAAACTCTTTGCCGAACAGGCTAAAGAAGTGGACATCATCATCACCACTGCATTGATCCCCGGCAAACCTGCTCCCGAATTAATTAAGGAAGAAATGGTTATCTCTATGAAAGATGGCAGCGTCATTGTCGACCTTGCCGCTGAACAGGGGGGCAACTGCAAATTGTCGGAAGCGGGAAAAATTGTCAAGGTGCACGGTGTTTCCATTATTGGATACACCGATTTGCCGAGCCGCATGGCAGCGCAAGCCAGTCAACTTTATGGAACGAACTTGCGTCACCTGTTGACAGACATGTGTAAGGAAAAAGACGGCAACGCCAAAGTCGATTTTGAAGACGAAGTGGTGCGTGGCGCCACTGCCGTGAAAGCAGGGGAAATCACTTTCCCACCGCCAGCCCCGAAACTTTCAGCCGCACCTGCCAAACCGGCAGAGAAACCCGCTGAAGTAAAACCCGTAGAAGAAGAAAAACCCTCCGTACTCGGACCCCTACTCACTCTGCTCGCGGGAGCAGGCATATTGTTAGGCTTGGGTGCTGTTGCGCCAGCTTCGTTCATGGCTCACCTCACTGTTTTTGTGCTGGCCTGTTTTATAGGCTATATGGTCATCTGGAACGTTGCGGCCGCTTTGCATACGCCGCTTATGAGCGTGACCAACGCCATCAGCAGTATTATTGTGCTGGGGGCTCTTTTACAGATAAGTTCCGGTGAAAAGACGATCATGTATATCGCCGCGTTCGCCGTGCTGATCACATCTATTAATATTGTAGGCGGTTTCGCAGTTACGCGCCGCATGCTTGAAATGTTTCGCAGATAGGAGGCGAGGAGATGAGTGAAGGAATTGTAACCGCCTCTTATATTGGGGCAACCGTTTTATTTATTCTTGCGTTGGGCGGACTGAGTAATCATGAAACCGCAAGACGCGGTAACTATTATGGAATGGCAGGTATGGCCCTGGCCTTAGGTGCCACCTTCTCAGGTGTGACAGCTAATATAGGGGTCCTTGTTATTTGTATGCTGTCAGGTGGACTTGTCGGCCTGATATTAGCCAAGCGTGTACAAATGACGCAAATGCCCGAGCTGGTCGCCATGTTGCACAGTCTGGTAGGGCTTGCAGCAGTGCTGGTTGGATTCGCCAATTTCATGGACCCGGAACGATTGCTGCATTACACCGGGATTGAATTAACCATTCACGATGTCGAAACTTATCTGGGCATCCTCATCGGTGCCATCACGTTGTCGGGTTCGATCATCGCCTTCGGCAAACTGAGCGGCAAGATCGGTGGCAACCCGATGCTGATACCGGGTAGACATTTTTTCAACCTCGGCCTGTTGATCGGTTCCATCTACTTGTGTTTCATGTTCGTTGACCAATCTGCGGCAGGCAGCGGCATAACGCCGTTGTTGATTATGACGGGAATCGCACTGTTGTTTGGCATCCATATGGTCATGGCTATCGGCGGTGCCGATATGCCGGTAGTGGTTTCCATGCTCAACAGTTATTCCGGCTGGGCGGCAGCTGCTACCGGATTCATGCTCAATAACGATCTGCTCATTGTTACCGGCGCATTGGTAGGAAGCAGTGGCGCGATTTTGAGTTACATCATGTGTCGTGCAATGAACCGAAAGTTCATTGCCGTTATCGCTGGCGGATTCGGCACCACAACGGGCGGCGGCGGCGGTGCTTCAGATGAAGACCAAGGCGATGTCATTGAGGTGCAGGCTCCCGAAGTCGCAGATTTATTGACCGAAGCGAAAGAAGTGATGATCATCCCCGGTTACGGGATGGCGGTGGCGCAGGCGCAACATATCGTCAACGAACTCACAAAAACTCTTCGAAGCAAAAAAGTCAACGTGCGTTTCGGAATTCATCCGGTAGCGGGGCGAATGCCAGGACATATGAATGTGCTGCTGGCAGAAGCCAAGGTACCTTATGATATCGTTTTCGAGATGGATGAAATTAATGATGACTTTCCCAATGTCGATGTTTCCATCGTCATCGGTGCGAACGACATTGTTAATCCATCTGCGATGACCGACCCAGACAGTCCCATTGCCGGTATGCCGGTCATGGAATGTTGGCTGGGCAAGACAACGATTGTTCTGAAACGCGGAATGGCAACCGGTTATGCGGGAGTACAAAATCCGCTGTTCTTTAAAGAGAACACCCGCATGCTGTTCGGAGATGCCAAAAAGAGCCTCGATGAGGTTTTCAAAAACATCTAAATAAACACTTAGAAACCCCCTCGGCCTTTCTGATAAAGAGGGCTGAGGGGGTTTTCTTTTTGGGTTAATTTTAATTTCACATCCGCCTGCATATTAAGGAAAATTTAGACGAGAGGAGACCCAACGGCACCTTTCAAGTGAAGCACAAAGTGTACTGGAAAAAATATATTCTTATTTTGTAAACGCTCAACCACATTTCTCGTCATTGCGAGCGACCAGCGGGAGCGCGGCAATCCAGAACAAATAAAAAAACTACTTTAGCAATACAACCTACCAATAAAGTGGAATATTATTAAGTCTGGATTTACCCCAATTCGGGGCACGAAGACTAAGGTTAAATATCACGGCCACACTCCTTTTCAGTCGTTCGCGATGACGTGCAAGATGGTTTGGTTTGAGTACTTTGATCTAGACACACCCATACAATACGTGGATTAGCATGCCAAAACCTGCCAGCAAAAATGAAATATTTTTAGGAATGATGTTGATCGGAACAACAGGTGTCTTGATCGGACTGGTGGTAGACAGTCCGTTACTGATGACTATCGCCGGTTTCTTAGGGATGGTGATCGGTGGTTTTATCGGCTGGCTCGGCGGTCGGCGATTTATGATGATCATATGCCTGGGAGTTTTGATCGGCGCCTGGCTCGGTTATCGAACGGGGGATCGCGATATTCTAATTATTGCCGCAGGCTCAGGCGGGGCCTTCGCCGGCTTCATAGGTGCGCAAATCGAATCGTTTTACCAGAAATAAATAGGACTACTTGCCGTCATCGATCCAGGAATAATTGACGCGGCCGAAATCAAACATCAGGTTTGCATCCCAGACCTTTCCCATATCTTTTACGATCTGCCTGTATTTCCAAGCTTTTCTACCCTGAACCTGTTGCTTGCTGTCTGGCTCTCCCAGAGTTTTCAAGACATCTTCTTTTCTTTTGTTCATAAACGTCGATTCAAATTCGATGACGGTATAAAGTTTTTTTGAAGTTTTGACCTGCGTGACAGGAGTTTCTTCAGGTGCGGCCTGCAAAGTTTGCGGAGTCAAAAAGAATAAAAAAACCAATATAGAAAATAAAATTTTAAAGTGCATGGATTGATTATGACGGAATTGTTTTCGTTTTTCCAGTCTGCATTATTTAGTATTGATACTGAAAGTTTTCACACAAGAACCCATCAGCACGTCATCGCGAACGACTGGAAGGAGTGCGGCGACCCAGGCGGATGATGTGTTTTACGGCCTTCAAATCCTGCAAGGCCAATAAACACAGGCTCCTGCTATTATTGTGCGACCTTGCGGAGAGGCATTTCCAGCAAACATCTTTTGTCTAGGTTGCTTCGCTCCGTTCGCAATGACGAGAAATGGGGCAATGCATTTGCAGAAGATGCACGCATTTTCACAGATACATTTTAGCTACGTATTTGCCATAACCGTTATAAGGTAAAGTAGCGCGGACAACGTTGCTGCCGAGCATCTTTTCCCTGTTCTGTGGCCAACGCGGATGCGGGATGCGTGGATCGACATTGGCAGTAAAATCATATTCGAGTCCCTGCAAGGTTGTCCAGAAGGTCATGGGTTTGTAGTTGATGAGTTCAATTTTTACGATGGATTTTATACTCTTGAATCCATACTTCCACGGCACCGCCAGCCGGATGGGAGCCCCGTGCTGTTTCGACAACGGGTGTCCATAAATTCCTGTCGCAATAAACGTGAGATCGTTCATGGCTTCATCTATCGTCAAGCCTTCCGTGTAGGCCCAAGGTTCCCAAAAGGCGAGTTGTCCCTGCGCCGTGAAGGGTTGATAAAAGGTTTCCATTTTGACGTAGGTGGCGGATGATTTTGGCTCAACGAGTCTTAATAATTCTTTAAACGCAAACCCCGTCCACGGCACCGCCATCGCCCAGGCTTCGACACAGCGCAGGCGATACAGCCTTTCTTCTATCGGCATGGATTTCAACAGGTCATCTATATCGAAAGTTTTGGGCTTGTTGACGAGTCCGCCCACCGCTACCGTCCACGGTCGCGTGTTGAGTTTTTGTGCGTAATGGATTGGGTCCGTTTTATCGGCACCAAATTCATAAAAATTATTATAGGTACCTGCAACTTTTTCTTCTGTTAAAGGTCGATCCAATTCAAAACTGGAATTACTTTTAGCGGGGTAAATCGATTTTTCGATTTCGTTCCACTCGATTTCCGGTAGAGTCGTGGGTAAGGTGGAAGGACCGCATCCGTATAACGCGCCGACTGTAGCCAGACTGGTTAAGGCCGTGCCTTGCATGAATTCCCTGCGTCTTAAGTAAACAGACTCAGGGGTGGCGAGGTTTTCGGAAATCTGCCAGTCTTTTTTCTGGATTATGTTTGGCATGGGGTTTATCTTTTTTAGGAACCCCCTCAGTCCCCCTTGTCAGGGGGAGGTTTAACTAAATGTCCCCCCTGATAAGGGGGGATTAGGGGGGTTGCGGTAATAAAACTTTTTGAACAATTTCCCTGTCAGGAAGAAACCCAGTCATCGATTCCCTTTAAATATTCGGGCAGGCCTTTTTCAATGGGCAGGGAAATGATT
>Ga0066376_10004997_pt1 | contig 11407 bp, 15 predicted proteins | sample Knorr_S15_td_Bot_FD_77009 | JGI IMG/M metagenome (GOLD analysis project Ga0066376, IMG submission 77009) | Marine microbial communities from Southern Atlantic Ocean transect - Knorr_S15_td_Bottom_ad_5009_LV_A | ecosystem: Environmental > Aquatic > Marine > Oceanic | place: Southern Atlantic... | reverse complement strand
GTGATGAGATTCAATCACAATTAACTCAGGAAGAACTTGGACAAGCACGAAAACTTTCCAGGGAATTATGGGAGAAATATGGAAATACAAAACAAGACTTTAAAGCTAATACTAGAAGTCAATAGAGCATTTTATGATGCCTTTGCTGCTGGGGACTTTTTGGCAGTTAAACAGACCTGGTCAAGAAGTGAACAAATCTCAGTCATTCATCCGGGAAGTTCTGCCCTGCATGGTTACAAGGCGGTGATGGCGAGCTGGGAGCTCATATTTGAAAGTTCAGGCTCACATGACATCAAGTGTATTAATGAAAGGGTGTATTTGGCTGGTGAATCAGCCTATGTGGTTTGCAACGAAGTATTTCCTGAAGGCCAGCTGCTAGCAACGAACATATTTTTCATTGATGATGGTATGTGGCGAATGGTGCACCACCAAGCCGGCCCATGCCCAGATTTGGGCCAGAATAATGGAAGTACGCAAGGGTCGTCTACTTCACTGCATTGACTGATTTGAAAGATGCCACTCTGAAGCTAACTAGCGAAAAGAAGTTTTACGACGCGCCTTTTTAGCGTTTTCCCCCAGTAGGTTTCTTTTTTGAGCTTTTCTTTTTCATGACTTTCTTCTTCGTGGATTTTTTCTTGCTCAGATTATTATTTTTAGCACGAGAGGTTTTTGCCATGTTATTTTTGTACTTAATAATCTTTGCCTGTAGTTTTTGATCACTTTGAGCAATGATTTCTACAGCAAGTAATCCTGCGTTCACGCTGCCACCGATAGCAACACTGGCTACTGGTACACCTGCTGGCATTTGTGCAATTGAGAGTAACGAATCCAGTCCTTTTAATGTTTTACTTTCAACAGGCACACCGATAACAGGCAAAGGTGTCAGGCTGGCGACCATTCCTGGCAAATGAGCAGCACCGCCCGCACCAGCGATAATGACGCGGAGACCTCTTGTATGCGCTTCCATGGCATACACTGTCATATCGATAGGCGTTCGATGCGCGGATACAACACGTGTTTCATAAGGGATTTTGAATTTTTCACAGACATCAGCAGCGGCTTGCATCATTGGCCAATCTGAATCACTGCCCATAATAATACTGACAAGAGCTTGTTTTTTACTCATTTTTTAACCCCAAAATAAAGTACATCTGCTGCTGCTTGTGCAGCTTTTTCCGCCTCAGGTATCGTTTCTCCCAGTGCAGTCACATGTCCCATTTTACGACCCGGCATACTTAATTCTTTACCATAAATATGGATATGTACACCAGGCATCGTCAATGCTTCATCAAACCCTGCAGGCTGACCGCTGCCTTGATCTTGTCCAAGTAAATTAACCATCACAGCGGCAGGTTTGACCATTTTAGTAGAGCCTAGCGGCCAACCGAGAACAGCACGCACATGGTTTTCAAATTGGGAACATTCACATGCTTCAATCGTGTAATGTCCTGAGTTGTGCACCCTGGGAGCTAGTTCGTTAATGATAACCTCTCCATCTTTTGTCAGAAACATTTCAACGCCGAAACTGCCAATGGCACCGAAAGCAACTACAGCACGTTGGGCGATATCGATTGCGTTTTTAGTAATCGAATCAGAAACAAGTGCAGGGGCACGAACGATGTGGCAGATATGATCTCGTTGCACAGATTCAACAAGCGGGTAGGTCGCAACTTCACCATTTCGACTTGTGGTGATGATGATCGCCAGCTCAGAGACAAAGGGACAAAATGCCTCTGCATAGAGTGTTCGATTGTCACCATCTAATTTATCCCAGGCGGCGTTTATTTCGTTTTCGTCATTGATCGTTGCATTCCCTTTACCGTCATAGCCATTTCTACGTGTCTTAATGACGAGAGGCCAGTTTAATTCATTTGCAACCTCAATAATCTCTTCGCGTGATTTAATCGCCCTGAAAGGAATCAATGGTAGCCCAGCTTCCTGTAATGTCTGCTTCTGGATATATTTATCCTGTACTAAACCGACACTTTTTGATGTAGGGAATAATGTATGTCCCGCCTTTTCCAGTTCGGAGAGACTGTTGGCATCTACAAATTCATTCTCAAGGGTGATGACATCTGCATGTTCAGCTAGTTTTAGCAGATCATCAGGATTATCCCAATCACCAATAAATGTTTTACCCGCCAGGTTCATGGCTGGGCCTTCTGGTTTACGTTCAAGAATATGGATATCACAGCCGAATTCCAACGCTGACAGTGCGGTCATCTTGGCCAATTGGCCACCCCCAACAATACCAATACGTTTACCAGACTTATTTTCTGTTTCTTTATTCATTAATTATAATCTTGTGAAATTCGTACTGAAAAAAGGCGATTATGATACCGAATTATCTGTATTTTGGGGGAGTTTATTTAAGATATTTATGACCTGGAGGAAATTATTCTGATTTCTTCTGAGCGCCCCGAAATGCGCCAATTCGACGTGTAACCATTTATCTAATGGTTAATTCTTGATGACAAGCATTGGTGCGAGGTAAGCTGCAGACGCACATGAACCAGCAGAATACTCTGCTGGCATTGCTGTATCGTCTGTGGCTAACTACCTTACAGCTTATAGTTATGGCAAAGCCGGGATTGTGTGGTCTTCACCGTAATCTTCAGCTTCAGGAAAATGCTGATGAACAATGCTTCTGATTTCGTCAACTCTGTCTTTTGCAACATAGACCATGAGTAAAATATGTCCTTCTTCCATTGATTGCTGAAATCTTTTCAGCTTAACATTTGGTGTTCTGCTTCCGATAAAAAGACCAGCTGTCAAACCACCATAGATACTACCAACAAGGAAAAGAACCAGAACAATGCCTATTTCTAGTTGCATGCCGATAAAGTCTCGCAGAAAATAGATAAAGATATACTAATAATTATGAATATTTAGTGAATGACGGCTTTGTGAGTCTTGAAAATCACGATTTTGCCCACATCTAAGCTACAAGACATTTGATAAATATGCGCTAACTACTTGACACGTAACATAAATGGGAATATTGTCGCGCTCCATGAAAATGAACTATATGACAAAGCAGGCCTTTATTTGGCGCCATACACCACTGTGTGGCGTTATTTCGCACCTGTGCGTCATGGGATTTCATTAATGTAATAGCTTAGATTTAATCTAGATTCCTAAAAAGGCCGCAGGTGATTCACCGGCGGCCTTTTTTTATGCCCAGGGATGGGCTGTATGCCGCGGGTGCATGGACGCACAGGACGCCCACAAAGAAGTAGGCGGTAGAAAACGTATGGAACGTGTTTTCGAGCGGCGTCGCAAGGAATAAATGTTTTTTAACTTACAGGAGGCTCGTATTGTAAAAATAGAGAAATAGTAATGAAATTTTTAATCACCAATGTAATTGTATGGTCATTCATCATGTTCCAGTCCGTTTATGCTGGAAATGCTGATTACACCAACAGACACAACACAGTAATTGCCTGTGAATTATTCGCTACGGCTGCCTATCAGGCGGCGGACAATTTTAATGATGGTGTTGTGCTCAACGATATTCTGAATTTGATCGATGGTTCGCCTGTTTCAGACAGTAAGAAACATCGCGCATTCCAGGCAATTCAGTTCGTCTGGAAGAATCAATTGGCCAATCCTGTGATGGCCTATACATTGGCGATGGGGACATGTTTGGAGCCAAAAAAGGAGATGGCGCCGCTTGATGAACCGTGGATTACTTCTCCACGGACAAACAAAGAATATTTCTAATGTGAAATGCTTGTGCGGAAACCTGCGAGACGATGTGCTGCGACCTGCAGGGACAATGTCCCATGCCCAACATTAAATACGGGATGTAGGTTTGCTCGCTTTGTTGGTAGAAGGATCACAGCTTATTTAAAAAGTGCTCATTTCTTGAGTAATGCATGCTTCAATTTGTAGTGATCCGTCTCCTTCAAAATTGATAAATCTCAGGCCACAAGCCATATCCATATCATTATCACCCTCTATGGGATTAGAATAATACATTTCACACAACGCATTTATTCTCATGTCCATTTCAAATAACTTAATGCGAAAGGTCACATTCAGCAGTGGTGCATTAGTATCAGTAAATTTTTCGTTACCGGGATTTATTTTCTCTAAAGATTCACTGTCAGTGCGAATCTGAAGCCCGTCAGGTGAAATATCATGAATTCTGGCCTCCAGCTGCTGCATTTTATAGAGGATATTAACAGGAGTATCTATCACTATTCTCGGATACTCTCTTCTATCTTCATGATGCTCTTGCGATTTTGACTTGCCCATTGCTTATGCCTGTATGTGGGTTTAGATTGGCCTTGAATTTAGATTCTGACACCGCCTATTTCAAGGAATTGGTTCACATATTTGCTAAAAATAGACGGTTTTGTGATTTGGATCACATCATCTCAGGATGCTAATATCTGCGACAAGATCAATCAGGGACGCAACTATAGTGTGATATATTGTCTATAATCAGTATCGAGGCTACTTGAATCTCGGATGTGGTTTGCATATGAATAACAGAAAAACAATGATTTTCCTTTTCATCCTGTCACTGGCGTGTCTCGGGAGCCAGAATGCCCTGGCAGGCATTGTCTACCAATGGACAGACGAAGCGGGTAACGTCAATTTTAGTGATGTTCCACCAACCGATTTATCAGTCACTGAAACGCGTAACATCAGCATCAATGAACATAGCCCAGATAATGTTGATTTTGAAAAATATTCAATCATTAACCAGGCAGAACTAATGGCCGAATGGCGCAGACAGCTCACAGAAGAGCGCCTGGAAAAGAAGAGGCTGCAACTAGAAGAGAAGCGACTGGCCTATGAAATGGAACTAAATAGCCAGAATGAAGCTGTTATTTATCAAGCATATATCCCTTATGTGTACCCCTATCTGCCCTATCGGTATCGCCGGCATCATGGGTATAAAACAGGATTACACAGACCACATGTTCAACATAGGACAAGCCAAATATCATTTGGCAGAAATAAAGCATCACGAATGCATAACTCGGTTTCATCTATAGGAATGAACAGCAAAAGATTTTAGATTGTTGCCTGATTGTTCTTCCAAATAGCAGTTGTACTGACAATGAATTGATCCTTGGATAATTGCTACGCCAGACAATAACCCTGGACACTTTGCACCTCACCAATTTTGTAATCATTATTCAGCTGGAATAGACCGCATACACACCCTGGTGAGCAACAGGCAATCAGCGCTCTATCGCGCAGTAATAAATAAGTCATTGCAGATAAATACTGGTCAGTTCATTTATAAATTGACGCACTTCTTTTAAGTGCATGATGATGAGCTTAAACCTTGTGTTTCATTAGCCATACAGTTGATTTTTTAATTGTTTGGTGTACTAATGCAATGAGAATAATAGTTAATTAGTAGGGAATAGATTCGTGAATAATCAATCTTATCCGATGGCGCTACAAGCAGGCTTTGAATTACACTGGTATCGAGTTGAAAGTGTGCTAGGTCAGGGTGCCTTCGGAATAACCTACCTCGCGCATGATGTAAACCTTGATCGCCAGGTAGCCATCAAAGAATATCTACCATCCCAATTCGCTGTTCGTAATAATGACCGATCTGTTAGCCCTACAACTGATGAATATAAAGAAGATTTTGAATGGGGCCTGAAGCGGTTTATCAGTGAAGCAAAAATACTGACCAAATTTTAACACCCCAATCTTGTCAAAGTTTTCAATGTATTTGAAATGAACAATACAGCCTATATAGTTATGAATTACGAGATGAGCAAAAGTCTGCAACAAATATTAAAAAGCAGAAAAACATTAAATGAATCAGAACTGATGAAGATGATCATCCCACTGTGAAGTGTGGTTAGAAACCATGCATGGAAAAGGGTTTATACATCGGGATATCAAACCAGGAAATATTTTTCTTCGTCGTGATGGTAGTCCTGTGTTACTGGATTTTGGTTCGGCTCGTCAAACGCGTGCTGAACGAGGAAGCGAAATGAGTTCAGAACAAGAGACAGTGACAACATTAGTATCACCTGGTTATGCGCCGATCGAGCAGTATAGCAGTAACAGTAATCGTCAGGGACCATGGACAGATATCTACGGCCTGGGTGCGATTTTATACAAAGCAGCCACAGGAACAATGCCGCTGGCCGCTGTCGATTGAAATGAGACAATTATGCATGAAAAGAAAGATTGCTATCAATCGGTTTCCTATTTGGCAAAAGGTCTATATACAGAAAAATTTCTTGCAGCTATTGATCATGCTATGGCCTTCAAATCTGATGATCGCCCTCAGGATGTCGTTGAATGGCGTAGTGATTTCGGTGTTCTGGAAGATGATATATTAACATTACCGGTATCTAACTATCAGGCAATCTCTGGTGACGCCGCTACGGTTAAGTTGGATCAAACACCAGATACTGTCACGATCAAGGAAAGCAGTGAAGGACAGGAAGAAACAGATATATTTGATATAACTGAAATCGCTGATGATTCTAAACCGATCTATCTTCAAACCAAATAGATGGCAACTTCTGCAATAATTGTTGTTCTTACAGCATTCGGAATGTTTAAATTATCAGGCGAGAAGGGAGATGTAGTTATACCTATTGTTCAAGTACCACCTGATCCTGATCAAGTTGTCGTAGAAGAACTCTCTGCTACAGAAGAATCAACCGCACTTAATCTAGAGGAACAAGCAAAGATAGATGAATTGCTAATACTGGCCGAAGAAGATATTGCGGCGCTTCGCCTTACCAGACCGAAAGATAATAATGCCTTGAGCAAATATCAATCGATATTAATGATTGATGAAAATAATGCTGAAGCGAATGAAGGGATTCGTCTGGTTTCCGATAAATATGTATCACTCGCCTATGGCGCCATGCAATCCAATAAGCTGGATAAAGCTGATAAGTACATAGAGAAGGCAGAAAGAATTTATTCTGCATCAGATAAAGTTGCACCAGCAATTAGTGCGTTGCAGGCTAAATACGCAGAACAGGAAACCACTGGGATTGAGTCCGAGCCTGTGGCTGAAGAACCAGCGGATGAAAGCCAACAAACCTCTGCTGTAGAAGAAGAGGAATCTGGTGGCTTTTGGGATGATTTTAAAAAATGGAATGAGGATAACAAGAATACTGAATATGAAGAATCAGAAATTGACCGTAATGTCAGAGGACATTTTGAATAGGTCTAATCCTCACTTACGCATTGATAATGCATAGTCTATACTCTAGTTCACTGTGTATTTTAGAAAAACAATCATTTTAATCATCTGCTACTTCATTTATGGCTGTGGTGATTACCCATCAGGCCATAAAGATGGCTATGAAAGTACTGGAAAGAAATCATGGATTGTTTTCGGAAGGTCAGAATACCTTGATGGTTATTATGTGGGAGAAGCTGAAAAATTTCAGCAAGACTGGCTTGCTGAAAATTTGACAGAAACAAATCAATTACGGTTACAATGTCCGGATGTGTTCCTCGCCGATCCAATCATGTTCCTACCAATAGAATACAAAAAAGTCGGCCTTGATACCTATAAAATAGATTCTCATTAATCAATCTGTAAAAACGGTTGTTTAATTACTTTTATTAATTACTTCATTGATAATGAAAGACCAGTATCAGAACTTTGTTGTTGAATATTACTGATCAGCACCTGCATGGCAGATAATCTTTTCTCCGATCCATCATTAACATCTATTTCTTGCAAGTAAAAAGCGCCGCGGATTTTCATAACAACATATGATCCCTGTGCCAGCTCTTTGGTGCGGTCACAAAAGTCGGCGGCATAATCGGGTTTATCAGAAGCTAAATATCCGATACAGAGATTATTATAGGCAACCAATTCATCCGCTGGGTTTAATTCTTCTACCATTGCTCGATAGGCAAATTGAATACCACGGTTTACGTGGTTTGAGGCGAGTTCCAGGCTACTACGGTTTAACATGCTGGAAGTATTGGATGTGAACCAGGAGATATCACCCTGAACAATGCTGTTTTGTGCCTGAGCTGCAGTGACGTTCACTAATGTAAGTATAAATACCAGGCCGATTGTGTTTAATGTCTGTTTCATGATGCGCCTCTTTTATTAATCTGTTGGAAGATAGCTACATTATGATATATATTATTGAATAGTCTTCACCTATAATCATTTATCAGATATAAATATATGAATAACTCTATGATTGGTAATAAATATACTGAATATGGGACAAGAGGATTTAGCACTCAACCGTCATTCCCGCATGCTTTCAGCGGGAATCCAGTGTTTTTATTATGAATTTCGGCTTGAGCCTGTGCCTAGCTTGATTGGGTAAATTTACTGGAATGAAGTTATTTCTTTGGATTTACAAACTTAATCCTATAACTCTAATTTAGGTTAAATAGATATGGATTGGCGAGCATTACAAGATGTAGTCACAGTAGCAGAAACGGGCAGTCTTTCTGCCGCCGCACGTCGTTTAAACGTAAGCCAGCCAACCGTTGGCCGCAGGATAGAGCAACTGGAAGAGCAGCTTGGCACCTTGTTGTTTAATAGAACAGCCAGAGGGCTTATCTTAACAAAGGTAGGTGAGGGGATATTAAGCCACGCAAGGCAGATGGAAGAAGGGGCCCTGGCGATAGAAAGGATTGCCACTGGTGCGAACCAGGAACTTCAGGGTAATGTCCGTATCTCCTTGATTGAAGATCTAGGTATTCAATGGATTCCACAAAAATTGAACGATTTTCATAAGGAATACCCACAGCTAGTAATAGAAGTAAATATCGATAATCGTAATGTAGATTTATTACGTCGAGAAGCAGACATAGCCATCAGGTTGGCTAGACCAGAGCAAGCAGATGTAATCTGTCGAAAAGTAGGGATGCTGTACTTTGGTCTGTATGCAAGCCAATCTTATTTAGATGAACATGGAATACCTGAACACAGAAGAGATTTGAAAGATCATTTTCATGTCGGCTTTGATGACGAAATGGGGCACACACCACTGATTAAAAAATTAGAATCACTCTTCGATCCGGTTCATATTCGGCATCGCTCTAATAGTCACATGGAAATGGTCGAAGCGACGCGTGCAGGTTTAGGATGTACCGCAATTTGCTGTTTTATCGGAGATACACATCCAGATCTACAACGCGTGTTAATTAATGAAATTGACTATGCACGAGAAATTTGGCTGGTCACCCATGCAGAAATCAATAGCAGTGCAAGAATTCGCGCGGTATTTGACTTTCTGGGCAAAGCGCTGGAAGAAGATGCGGACAGGCTAAAAGGCGTAGGTAAAAGCAGCTAAAAATGTCAACAAAATCGGGATTGCCTATTTTCAGATTCCTTCAATGGGGTATATTCCAGGCATATCTAATTTGAGGCGTAAGATGTCGGTCATCTAAATCGATCATCTTGATTATAATTTAATTGGAGATTTCTGAACCATGTACAAAGGAAAAGAGATATGTTTTTTGTTCTGTGCTTTTCTCGGTTTGACCATGATCTCGCATCAAGCTTTCAGTGCACCCTGTGAACCAACTGAGCAAATGTCTATGGGCACACACCACAAACCCATAACACAACAAAAAATCGATATTGGACAGGGACTGCACATCAAAGGGATTGTTTTATCTGCGAAAGACTGTTCCCTCGTTGAAAATGCCCGGATCGAGCACTGGCAGACCAATTTAAATGGCCAATATGTGGATGCGTTACGCGCTTATTTACTATCTGATGCAAATGGTAAATTTGAATTTGAAACAGAATGGCCAGGGGCCCCCATTCCCCATATTCATTTTGTTGTTCATGCAGAAGGGCATAAAAAATTAGCCACCCAATGGGTGGGGTCTGAAATAATAGAGAATATCAACTTGGAACTTGTCCTTGATCCTCTACCAGAATGAGACTCTGTAATAGTTAACACACATCATTTGACAGTAGGAATACAGATTTGATACTTTGATTCGCTAACGGCTGTTATGAATTCTGTCCTCAATTATTTTTTTTATCAGTTCAGCCAAATCAGCCAGTATTGCTTTGGTTAGTATTTCCCCTTTTTCGATCGTCGCCAATCTCGCATCACCAATCACACCATAGGGCGAATAGTTTGGTTTATCTGGATCATTCGGATTTAATGGGCCGGCAACTAATTCAGAGTCAAAGCTTCTAGCTTTTGTCATATCTACTTTGTCCGGTGCAAGTGTCAACATGATAGAAGTCTCAATTTCATCTGCATGCCAACCGACTGCCTGTTGTTCTATTTCATTCACTGCATTGGTAAAATTGGATCCGGAATAGACGGTAAACAGAATAATCTGTTTATGTTTATTTAATTCGCCGAGCATATTTTCCAGAGGACGTATCGTACTTATGCCAGTGTTGAGTATCATTATCCTGTTTGCACCAGCCCGCAATATACTCTGCAAAATATCATGTGTGCTTTGACTGAAAGTTACTTCTGATACGCTACAACTACCCGGGTATTCAACAAATTTCGGATAAAAACCATAAGACATTATTGGCCAAATAAGTGATGGGCATAACAGCGATGTCTGTTGTGCCAGCCACTCTGCCTGTATGAAATCGGTATTCATAGGCAAATGGTGGCCGTGTTCCTTGCATGCTGCTCCAATCGGTAGAACCGCAAGATACCCTTGTTCAAGATACGCTTTTACCTCGGGCCAGGGTAACTCAGCAAGCAAATGTAAACTATTCAATTAGGTTTGCAACTCAATCAAAATAAATGTGGTGTGCACTAACACATCTGTTCCATGGGTGGAAATGAGTTGTGGATTAACATAGAACATGTAATTTCAAGTAATCTGTTATTTTGATCTCTTATGTCATTCCGCTTGAGTGTTCAATATCCGGCGGGTACCCGGCAATAGATCCGCTATCGCCAGGCATACCAGCCCGAAGGGCAGGTAACCTGCATATCCCAAAAGTGGCATCTCGAACAGGTGAAATGCTTGCACATAAGGGACACTATATTCCCAGTAGGCGAAACTCTTTACATTCCAGAGTTCCCAGAAGAAACCACAGCAGAGTGCAGCCAGCGCAGGCAATAACACTGGTTGCCAGTTACCGTGTGACAGCACGGAGAAAACGGTTTTCCCTTCAAGCAAATACCTTAACCCGATTATCACGAACAAAGGTGCAATCCATACCAATGGAAACAGGACTTCCGGCCATAATGTAGCCAGGCCCAGGGTGATTGATCCACCCAGCCAACTGGCGATTGCATATGTTCTTGGTTGTGGTATTTGCAATTTCCATAACTGCCTGGACGACCGGTTGAGACGGGAAAAAGTATTAAAGTATTCTGTGGTGCTGAGTACTGCAGGCAGTACAGTGGCATAGGCAAAACTGGAATGAATGATGATTTCTGCTGTGGTTAATTTTTCGGTACCGACGTAGTGCCAGTTCCTTATAAAT
>Ga0066376_10004995_pt1 | contig 11411 bp, 15 predicted proteins | sample Knorr_S15_td_Bot_FD_77009 | JGI IMG/M metagenome (GOLD analysis project Ga0066376, IMG submission 77009) | Marine microbial communities from Southern Atlantic Ocean transect - Knorr_S15_td_Bottom_ad_5009_LV_A | ecosystem: Environmental > Aquatic > Marine > Oceanic | place: Southern Atlantic... | reverse complement strand
TAATTAACAAATCAATGGTAAAACAACTCAAACTGCCCTATACTTATTCAGATTTAGAACCTGTAATCGACACCAAAACTATGAAACTCCATTATGACAAACACCACGCAGGTTATACTGCCAACACAACAGCAACTCTGAAAGAATTAAAAATTTTAGGCGAAGATCCAAAAGTCATTTTCTCAAATGCATCTAAAAACAAATCGGTTCGAAACAACGGGGGAGGTTGGTGGAATCACAATTTCTTTTTTGAATCTCTATCTAAACCTGATTCTGTAAAACTCTCAGAAAACTTCAACAAAATTATTGAATCAAATTTTGGTTCTTATGAAAACTTTGTTCAAGAATTCTCAAATGCCGCTACAACTCAATTCGGTTCAGGATGGGCATGGCTTGGTAAAAAATCGAACGGTTCATTAGAAATTTATTCAACTTCAAATCAAGATAATTCATTCATGGACATCAACAAAATTTCATCAACACCAATATTATGTTTAGATGTTTGGGAACATGCATATTATTTACAATATAATAATCGAAGACCCGATTATATCAAAAATTATTTTAGAGTAATAAATTGGGATATAGTTGAAAAAAGATTTAACATTAACTAATTTTTTAAGTGTTATCAATATATGTTATTCCGGAATGAGTAAACTAGATTATCTTCAAGAAAATATTGGTGCACTGGCTACAGGTATACTTTTTGGTGGATTTTGGATACCGGTTTTAACAGATAATATGCCGGCCGTATATGTGGCAGGAATATCAGCAACATATTTCGCAAGTGGTTATTATGGCTATAATTTCATTAAAGAATCAGAGAAACAAAGAGAGAATTTTAGAAATAGAACTTTTTCAAAAGAAAGAGATTTAATTGATATTCTAGAAGAATAAAACTTTAATAAAAAATTAACGCCCCTACCGAGATTTGAACTCGGGTCGCCAGATTGAGAATCTGGAATGATTGACCTAACTACACTATAGGGGCATATCTTGCCACTTATTTTTTAGTTTAAAAACTTAACTTTTATAAGATCGGATTATTAGATTTTAACATGACAAAAATCTACAATTATGCAATTGATTTAGATGAAAATACGAAAGAACAGTTCGATGCTTGTTGTAATCAGGATTTTGTTGAAAAGGCAGCTTTGATGCCAGATGCACATTCAGGTTATGTTGCACCGATTGGTTCTGTGTTTTTGACAAAAGATTATATTGTACCTTCATGGGTAGGATATGATATTGGTTGCGGAATGACTGCGATTAAATTGGAGATTAATCCGAAAGATATCAAGAAAAACGCCGAGAAAATATATGAAAAAGTTATGGCTATTGTTCCAATGGGAAAAGGTCGATATAATCATCCCAAAAATATTTCAGATAAAACTAGAAAAGATTTCAAAAAACTTTTAGAAAAATTTGAATCTGGTCCACATGACAAAGATATTTACAAATTTATTAAAAATAAAGCTCTATCTCATTTAGGAACTCTTGGTTCAGGAAATCATTTCTTAGAGATTTGCACCGATAAAAAAGATTCGTGGATTGTTGTTCACTCTGGTTCTCGTGGAATTGGATTTAAAGTTGCTAAGAAATATATGAAAAAAGTTTCTAAAAAAGATAAAGGATATGAAGATACCTTCCCGATAAAAGTTAGTTCTAAATTAGGAAAAGAATATATCAACGTTTTGGAATTTGGTTTAGAATTTGCATTGATAAACAGGATGGAAATGATTTACAAAACAATTGCAATTTTGGAAGGAATTTTTGGCAAACAAAAATATGAGCTTTGGGTAAATAAAAATCATAATCATGCCATCCCTAAAGGAGAAAAATGGATTCATAGAAAGGGTGCAACTCCTGCAATGAAAAATGAACGCGGAGTTATCCCTGCAAATATGAGGGATGGTTCATATCTTGTTGAAGGTAAAGGAAACTCGGAATTTTTGTGGAGTTCATCTCATGGTGCAGGACGAAGTTTATCTAGAACAGATGCTAAGAATAAAATATCTATGAATGAGTTTAAGGATTCTATGAAAGGGATTGTTGGAACAATCGATCAAGGAACTTTGGATGAAGCACCAATGGCGTACAAAAATATTTCCAGAGTTATGGATGCACAAAAAGATAGTGTGAAAGTGATTAAACATTTGAAACCAATTATCAATATGAAAGGTTCAAGTTTTAGAAAATATGGTGAAAAACACTATTAATAATTTAACTTCTTTTTCGGAAAAACAAAGAACTTGAAGCCAAAATTAAAACAATTGCATGAATTGCTGTGCAAGTTGAACAGATAGCGTATAAAACAGCCAGTTCGATATATACTAAATATGCGACACCGATGATTCCCGCAATTGATAAATATTTTCGATTGGTTTCATTGGAAAACATATATCCTAAAAACCATAATATTCCGAAAAATCCCAGAGGTATTCCGAAAAATTCAGAATATTGGCTTTTATTAACAATGTCACATCCGCCTCCAGGTAAACAAAATCCGTCGTCGGGTGCATAATGTGCTTGTATAGTTAAGAGTGAAAGAAGTATACCGAGAATCGAAAAAAAGTATATTAATTTTCGTTTCATGAAGTAATTAAATGAATATACTTTTAAAAGACACCCAATTTATTCTAGCAACGGGCCTGTAGCATAACTTGGATAGTGTAGCTGGTTTCGGCCCAGTTGGTCGGGGTTCAAATCCTCGCAGGCCCGTACACTATCCTTTTTTAACTTCAATTCAATGTAGAAATATTTATTAATCTTGAATAAAAAATTAAATATATGGGCGATATCGCATTAGGAATAAAATCAGAAAATTCATGTATGGTTGATAGTAATTGCAATTTACCTGGAATTATCTGTGAGTATTGTGCTGATGCAGATAATATTGAAAAGATGGAGTTAACTTTTTATTATTGTGTTGAACATAGAGGCGTTCATTTTCAAAAAATGCATAAAGATCATTAATCTATTGATCAGTGCATTATCTTTTTATATAATTAATTAGATTTCAACTAATGAATCACGAAAAAATTCTAACCGAACTTGCTTACAAAAGAACTGAACTTGCTCGGGATCGAACAGCATTGGCGATGGTTAGAACTTCTCTTGCTTTGATTTTGGCGGGAATTGCATTTATCGGATTTGCAGATAAAGCTGTTTGGTTTTATCCATCTGGAATAACTGCAATATCTCTTGGATTAATTTTCTCATTTGTAACAGCCAGACATTTTTTCAAACATAGTAATGAATTGAAAAATTTGATGGGCAAATCGTTATAAATAAGATCTGTTTTAATTTAATATGACATTGGGTATCGAAGGAATTATTTTTTATGTGGTTCTGATCGACAGCGTTATGGCAAACATAATGGTTTGGTTTTCGCCAAAATTACTAAAATGGTATAAAACATATTGGAGTAAATTTGCTAAAGACTTCCCGCCAGCTAAAGGTTGGTGTGCATATTATTTTGTGTTAGTTATATGGATCGGATACGGATTGAATAGATTAGGAATAATTTAAGAATAGACGCGGATGCAATGCACCCGCACAAAATAGCAGATTTAAATAATTACAAAACCGCAGCTATTGCAGAATACTTCATTATATCTACTAGTAGTTACAGCTCTATGTGCCTTATTGCACGACGTACACACTAAACTTCTTATGTTTTCAAATAGTGTCATTTTTATCACAAATATATATGGAAAAGGTAGTTTATTAAAATACTTACCCGAAAATGGAAGTATTTTCGAGTATATTCGCACATTTTTTAAATTTTTGGAATATTATTCCAATATGCGATTAGATACCAAAGATTTAGCTATACTAAAAATCTTAGAAAATAACGCAAAAAAAACAACTCAGCAAATATCTCGAGAAATTGGTGTTCCAATTACTACTATCCATAATCGAATAAAAAAATTAGAATCTTCTGGAATTATTGAAAAATATACTGTTTGGATAAATTGGAAAAAACTAGGAAGAGGTATTAATGCACGTCTGGCAATTACGGTTGGAAGGGACGGAGATCAAGATGAAATTTGTGCAAAACTTGTACACCATGATGCAGTTTTTGGCGCATACCAAGTAACTGGTGATGAAGATATTATTGTAAAATTAAAAGTTAACGATATTGATGAATTGCACGATTTTATCATGAATGAAGTTAGAACAATAAGAGGCGTAGAAGGAACTAAAACACTAATTGTCCTTAAATATTTTAAGAAATAAAAAATTAAAAGGAGACGCCAGATAAGCTTTTTAAATTAAAACTACGATATATATATATGGCAACAAAAGGTGATTGTCCCAATCTATAGTAAACGTTATCTAGCCAAAACTATTTCTGAAGTTCAAGCATCAATTTATGCACGAAAAACTGTAAAAATACGGGGGTGGGTGGCTAAAAAACGGACACTTAAAGGTAAAATCTTCTTATTAATCAGAGATAGCACAGGTGTTATTCAACGCGTTATCGCATCAGCCGATAAATCTTGGTCGGAGGCTACCTCAATAACTACTGAATCTTCATGTATGATTCAAGGTAAAATTGTCAGAGATCGAAGAGCACTAGGCGGTTATGAATTACAAATATCAACATTAGAAATTATTGGTCTGGCTGAGACTTGGCCAATTGCGCGAGATACCAGTCCCGATTTTTTGAGAGGAATTCGGCATCTATCTTTAAGACGAGAAAGGGAGCAGGCAATTATGAAAATTCGTTCGGGAGTAATTGGCGGATTTCACGAATATTTCAGATCAAGAGGTTATTTTGAACATCAATCTCCGTGTTTTACACCAACACCTGGTGAAAGCGGGGCAGAAACTTTTGAATTAAAATATTTTGGAAAGAAAGTTTATCTGACTCAAACTTGGCAACTTTATGCAGAAATGATGATTCCTGTTTTGGAAAATATATATACTGTAGCTCCAACTTTTAGAGCAGATAAATCTATGACTTCCAGACATCTAACTGAATTTTGGATGGCAGAGGTAGAAACTGCTTGGCAAGAATTTCCTGAATTATTGGAGACAATGGAGGGAGTAGTTAGATTTATTTGTAAAAAAGTTGCAAGAGAATATAGAGCTGAATTGACATTATTAGGAAAAGATTGGAAATATTTTGCAACACTTCCTAAATTTCAAAGAATAACTTATCGAGAAGCAATTGTTGAACTAAGAAAATCAGGATTTAATACTAAATTCGGAGACGATTTGGGGATTAAAGAAGAAAAATTCTTAGTTAACAAAAGGAAAATTCCGATATTCATTACTCATTATCCTACAAAACTTAAGGCATTTTATATGAAGCGAGATCCAGATGATCCTGAACAAGTTTTAGCAGCAGATTTAATGATTCCCGGAATTGGTGAATTGATTGGTTCATCTGAAAGAAGTTTAGATTTTAAAGATGTTAAAAAGCGACTAAAATTATCTAAAGAAGATCCTAAGAAATATGAATTTTATTTTGATTTAAGCAGATATGGTAAGGTTCCGCATTCAGGATTCGGACTCGGAATTGAAAGACTTGTTATGTGGTTAACTGGTGCTGACTCAGTAAAGGACTGTATTGCATTTCCTCGAACCCCGACTCGAATTAATCCTTAGTTCGTTTTTTAAGTTTTCATTACAGGCTATATCTGATGACTCTGGAAGATAAATTAAATCGAGAGTATATTAATATCTCGTTTGAAGATACTGGGAAAACTTCATATTCTGGGGAACATCTCAAAATTGCAAAAAAATTTTGGAAAAATTATTTTGGATTACCTAAATTAACTGGAACTCACAATCATACTATTTATAAAAATTTGGACGAATTTCATGAATATCTTGAAGACTTAGCAACAAATTCTAGTTTGGTTGTTCGTAGGCAAGAAGATGTAAATCCTGCAGCATGTATCTATATGCGCGATATTTTAATTGGAAGCATTTATGATAGTCGAAGAAATGGGTTTAAAGAACTTTTTTATGAGCGTCCAAAATCCTTCTAGAAAGGTTTAAAAAACGCAGATATAATTTATTTTTAGTGCAGACGTAGCTTAGCGGTAGAGCGCGTGGCTGTTAACCACGAGGCCGGAGGTTCGATCCCTCCCGTCTGCGCTTATAATTTTAATTGAGATTTCATATCAGAATAAAATTTCATCTGATTTTTTAATCTGCGAAAATTTTCTTCAGAATCCCATTCAGTTTTTCTACTTCGAAAATAGGTATTTTCAAAATAATCTATTAAAAATCTGGCAGATAATTCTAATGTAATCAATGCTGTTGCTTTTGGAATTAATTCTTTTTGAACAGTTTGGTTATTGGAAATATATCCTTCAATTGCAGATTTAAAATTTTCTTTAATAAAATTATACTCTTTATCTTTTGACCAGCTCCGCAATGCATCACCAATATCGATCAATTCATTTCCATACATTAATGTTTCAAGATCAACAATTGCAGTCACTCGTCCATGATCATATAGAAAATTTTGCCATTTTGGATCTCCGTGAATCAAACGAGAAGGTAAATCCGGTAAATAAAACTGTTCTATATCAGCTACAATTTGAGTATAATAATTTGAAACTGATTGCCATTTTTTTGTTGATCCATATTCAACTTTAATCTCTTTTAATCGATTTATAATTGCAATAGTGTTGTGAAAATTTGGAATACTATATTTTAGAGACTCATTGAATTCTGAAGTTTGTGAATGAAATGTAGATAGAGATTCTCCTAAATTATAACAAATTTTAGGTGTTAGAACTTCAAGTTCTTGGTTTTTAATATAATTCATAATTCGATATATTTTACCGTCATTTTCAGTATGTAATTCACCATTTTTCGTTCTTATTTGATTTGGAACTTTAACATCTGAATATGGAAATCTATTTTTAATATATTTTTCAACTGAATCATGATCATACGTCATGTTTTTATCTCGGATTTCTTGTAAAATAAATTTTCCTTCAGAGGTATCAACGATAAAAGTTGAGTTTATTATTCCGCCTTTTATTTGTTTTATTTGTTTAAAATCTCCTAGCGAATATTCAGTTAATACTTCTTTCATATTTTTTTCTATTTGATTCACTATAAAAAGGTTACACTAATACATTTTGTAGTTTAGAAACTAATATAAAATAAATTGACAAAAACAAATAAGAATGACTTCTTGGAAATTCGACTGGGCAGATGAAAGTAAATTTAATCTGAATCGAAAGTCTATGAATAAAGATGTTTCTGAATTTGTAAAAAAATGGTCAGATACTAGTTTCAAAAATAGTTCTGAACTATTAAAATCAGCTTTGATAGATTACGAATCCATCTGGGAAAAACACGGTTATGGTGGAGAAGAAGGATATTATTATTGGTTATTAAACCAATTAAATTTGAATAATAAAAAAAACAGATCAAATTTAAAATCAATTTCAGATTTTACAAGAGATAATTTCAATAAATTAAATTTTTTTAGAATAACTTTAGGTAAATTATCTGAAGAAAAACAAAATGAAATTTTGAAAAATAAAGAATTATCAAATTATTCAAAATTTTTGAAAGATATTTTTGATACGAGCAAATATATCTTGTCCGAAAATGAAGAAAAAATTATGTCTTTGAAAAAAGATTCAGGATATTCAATGTGGAAAAACATGCTTTCATCATTAATTTCAAAAGAAACACGAATTATTAACGGTGAGGAAAAAACATTTGAACAACTTATTTCAGATACATTATCTGAAGAAAAACAAGTTAGAGATTGTGCAAAGGATAATATAAATGAAATTTTGGAAAAATATTCTGAGGTCGCAGAAAATGAAATTAATGCAATTCTAAACACCTATGAAGTCAATGATAAGATCAGAGGTTATTCGCGTGCAGATTCAGAAAGATTGCTTTCTGATTCAGTTGATGAAAAATTTGTAGATACTTTGGTTAAAACTGTTTCAGACAATTTTAAAATTTCAACTAAATACTATGATCTAAAATCAAAAATTATGAAACAAAAATTGGGTTATCACGAAAAATCAGCACAAATTGGAAAACTCGATAAAGGATATAGTTTTGATGAATCAAAAAAACTTGTTGGTAAAGTTTTGAATAATTTAGATTCTGAATTTAAAGACATATTTGATGAGTTTAAAGATGGAAAATTGGATGTTTATCCTGCTATTGGAAAAAGAGGTGGTGCATTTTGTGTACATATGATTAAAAAGTTACCAACATATATTTTATTAAATCACACTGACGATTTATCCAGTGTAAAAACATTGGCTCATGAAGTCGGTCACGGAATAAACAACGAATTGACCAGAGATAAACAAAATGAAATTTATTTTGGAACTGCAACATCTACTGCTGAAGTTGCTTCAACATTTTTTGAAGATTTTGTTTTTGAAGAAATTTTAAAGGAATGTAACGATGAAGAAAAATTAATATTGATGGTTCAAAAATTGGGCGATGAAATTTCAACAATTATGCGCCAAATTGCAGCTTATAATTTTGAAACTGAATTACATTCAGAATATCGAAAAAATAAATATTTATCCAAAGAAGAAATTGGATTAATATTCAAAAAGAATATGAAAAAATATCTTGGTGATAGTGTTGATTGTTCTTGGTGTGATAATTGGTGGATTTATTGGTCTCATTTTAGAAATAGATTTTATGTTTATTCTTACGCTTCAGGTTTATTAATTTCTAAAGCACTTCAACGAAAAGTTAGAAGAGATAAAAATTTTATTGGCGAAGTTAAAAAATTCTTGGCTTCAGGAACATCTAAAACTCCTGAAGAAATTTTTAGCGGAATGGGAATTGATATTTATTCTGAAGAATTTTGGGAAGAAGGTCTTAATGAAATAAATGAAACTTTGAAAGAAACAATCTCATTAGCTAAAAAATTAGGTAAGATTTAATCCTCGTCAAGGTCTAATTTATATTCAAGAACTTTTGCCGTTTCTAAAATTTCTTCATCAAAACGTTCTGCAATAATTCGTGGGTATTGTGTTGCCAAAAATCCAATTAATCCGGCATAACCTAAACAAGCATTCTGGACAAATTCGTTATCATATTCAGTTATTGCAAGATATAGTATATTAACTTCTACCGAAATTAATCCCAAAAGAGTTGTAGTTTGAGTCAATTTTTTCTTTCGCTGCATTGAATTATAATATCTATCAAAATATTCATTATTATATCTTAATGAACTCACTCTATCTATCATACTTAACTTATTTGGAAAAAGGATAAAAAGAATAGGCTTAGACTAGATATATGAAACATCCATTATCTGAAAATATTAGAGAAGCTGTTTTCGGTGTTGAAGACGGTGCCGTTGGAAATCTCGGAGTAGTTATAGGGATGGCACAAGCGGCAGCGCCAAATAAATTTATAATTTTAGCTGGATTCGCAACAGTTCTTGCTCAAACTATTTCTATGAGTGCAGGAACTTATCTATCTGTAAAATCTGAAAAGGAATATTTTTCCGTTAATAAAAAAAATAGAAAATTTGGCAAAGAATATGCAAAACATAAAGTTCCTTTAATCTCAACAGCAGTTATGGGATTATCTGTAATGATCGGTGCATTAATTCCTTTAAGCTCTTTTTTCTTTTTTGAAGGAATTTCGGGAATAATTCCTGCAATAATAATTACATTAACTGGATTGTTTTTGCTTGGTGCATTTAAATCAAAATATACGAATAAAAATTGGTTTGAATCGGGTCTAGAAATCTTAATTATAGGTGGACTTGCGGCCGGAGCAGGATATATTATTGGAAGTTTATTTAGTGGACTATAACTTTTGACAAAAAGTAAGAGTTATATATTGTTTTTTCGTATTTTAGGCATGAAATTAATTGGCCATGGCGCAGAAGCAAAAATTTATGAATTAAAAAATTCAGTTTTGAAAATTCGAATTAAAAAATCATATCGACATGAATTAATTGATAAACGTTTAAGAAAACTTAGGACGCGTTCTGAGGCAAAATTATTAACTAAAGTTTTGGCATTAGGGATTAGTGTTCCTAAAGTTTTGGATTCAGATGATAAAAAAATGACTTTAGAAATGGAAAAAATTGAAGGAATAAAAGTGAGAGATATTTTTGATGATTCGGATGAAGCTCTTAAAAAAAACATTTGTAAAGAAATCGGAAAAACTATTAAAAAATTACATCAAAATGATGTAATTCATGGAGATTTAACAACTTCAAATATGATCTGGAACGATAAATTGGTTTTGATTGATTTTGGATTAGGAAAAGTTTCAGCTCGTGTAGAAGACAAAGCAGTTGATATTCATCTTTTGAAAGAATGTTTTAAAAGTAAACATCATGTTCACTGGAAAACTTACTGGAAAGTTTTCAAGGAAAATTATGCACTAACTAACAGTTTTGATCAATTAGAAAAAGTTGAAGCCCGAACAAGATATAATCGAATTAGTTAGATTTAAAAGGGTGGCAACTTATCTCATATCAGGATGAGTTGGCTAAGGCGAGCTTATACCAATAAGGTATATTCTTAGTTTATTTATCTGAACAAAATAACATGGCACGAATGCACGCAAGAGTCAAAGGAAAATCTGGAAGCAAAAAACCGCTGGAAAGTAAAGTTCCGAAATGGGTTGATAAAAAACCTAAAGAAATTATAATTTTAGTTGAAAAACTTGCAAAACAAGATTTAAGTTCAAGTCAAATTGGTTTAACTTTAAGAGATTCATATGGTGTTCCGAGTGTTAAGTTAATTACCGGAAAAAGTATTTCTGAAATTTTAACAGATGCAAAACTAGTTGGAAAAATTCCTGAAGATTTGAAAAATTTAATTAAAAAAACAATTACAATCAGAAAACACCTTAAACTAAATCGAAAAGATAACTTCAGTACAAGAGGATTGCAATTAACTGAAGCAAAGGTTAGACGGCTTCAAAAATATTACAAGAGAGAGGGCGTTCTGCCTGCAGACTGGAATTATAATCCGGACAGAGCAGAATTGTTAGTAGATTAATATGGCAAAAAGAAAAATTTCAACAAAATTGAGAATGCGTAAAGGAAAGAAAAGATGGTTCCCTGTTATGGCCCCAAAGGGATTAGGCGGAGCTGAAATTGCGCAAGTTACCGCATATGATCCTGCAGATTTATTGAATCGAAATTTATTAGTTCCAATGAAATCTATTACTGGTTCAGCAAGAGACAGTAACATCAATGTTAAACTAACAATAATAAAAGTTCAGGGAGATACCGCACAAACTGATTCAATTGGAATCTTTACTGGTGATTCTCAAATTTCTAGAATTGGAAAACGAAAGAGTACAAAAATTGATTTAGTCTTTTATACAAATGATAAATCCGGAACTAAAATAAAAATTAAGTTTGTTCTTTTTGCACGAGAAACTTTGACAAAAACTTTGAAAAATGATTTACG
>Ga0066376_10004994_pt1 | contig 11411 bp, 11 predicted proteins | sample Knorr_S15_td_Bot_FD_77009 | JGI IMG/M metagenome (GOLD analysis project Ga0066376, IMG submission 77009) | Marine microbial communities from Southern Atlantic Ocean transect - Knorr_S15_td_Bottom_ad_5009_LV_A | ecosystem: Environmental > Aquatic > Marine > Oceanic | place: Southern Atlantic... | reverse complement strand
CTATACCGACAATGTATGAACAAAATAATACTGGATACATTTCTAAAGGATCAGATCTGCTCAAAATACAATATGTACCAAATAAAATGAGTACAATACCAAGATATGTTGATATAAATGAAAACTCATAGATAATAAAACCTAAAAGCACATGAGCAATTATTAAGCTAATCTTGGATAATTTCATTTATAATTCGTTTATTGTATTTTTCATAACTGAACTGTCTTGCATTATCCATTGCATTCTCTGAAAATGTTGATAATTCATGTCTCATTTTATGTAGTTTTTCAATTGTTTCTTTTATTCCCTTGGAAGTTATCCCAGATAATATAATTCCATTTTTTCTTTTTTCATTAATAATAGAATTAATGGCGGAAGTAGGAGGTGCAATTGGTATACAACCAAATGAAGATGCCTCAGATAAAACTTTGGGGAAACCTTCTGATTTGGAAGGAAGAATAATGAAGTGTGAATCATCATAAATCTGATTGATTTCTTGACGATTCAATATACCATGAAAAATAATAGGGATATTATTGGGAATAAGATATTTTTTTTGGATATCAATAGAATTTTCACCTACGCAATGCAATTTATCAATCCATTCTACTTTACCTAAACAACCAATTGCGTCTAGCAATGCCGGAAAACCTTTGTATTCATCTAATCGCCCAACGAAACAAAGGGTAAACTTTTCAATAAATGTTTTATTGTATCCTAATTCTCTATTATTTGTTATTTCTTTTTCAGTTAAACAGGGATTGACAAACGAAAGTAAATGTGATTGTTGTTTATTATGATTACCATTAATTGTTACAATTGATTTTTGCAAATTCATTCTGAGCCACCATCTTTGAAGCTTATAAGAAATTGGAATAGATTTTTTCTCCCAGTCTCCTGCATATTTAACCCATTTATTTTTATTTTTCAATACAGATAATAAAGGTAATACGAAAAGTCCTAAATTGGTGGGTGCCCTAAATTGAATCCATTGAGTTTTCACAATAGTTATAATGATTTTATACAAATTATAGGGCATATAATAAAATATATTTAGTTTACTGAAGAATTTTTCACCGCCCGTTGGTTTGATTGGAATATAAATTATATTTTTTGAAACATATGATAAAATTGCATTATGGGGAGGAGCGCTATGAAGTGGTGCAACATGATAGATAGTCTCGAAAATTTGAGATAAATTATTAATTTCTCTTACAGTAGGTTCTAACCCTACAATTGCACCATCATTGCTATAATAGTGAGGTGTATGTGAAATAATTGTAAGACTAAGCATTTTCTATTACTTGTAAATATCGATTAACAATATTACTCCAGTCATGAGTCTGTGCCCATGTGAAAGCATTATTGGAGAACAACTCTTTATTAGATATAATTTGGTTAATCGCATTTAAAATTTCATCACTATTATATGGATCGATTAATAAACCTGTTTTATTATGGATTATGGCATCTTCTATACCAGTCCCCTTTGAACCAATAGCGCTAATGCCACACAAATTTGCTTCAAGAATCACGATACCAAAACCTTCAACATCATACAAGTTTTTGTTTTGACTTAACATTATCAATATATCTGATTGTCTGTAAATCTCATTCAATCGATTATTTGGCAAATAACCATGTATAGTTAGATTTTTATCTACTCCTAATTCTTTCGCTGCATTTAATAATTCTTCTGCTTCAATATCCAAACCTATGCAATGATAATGAACTTTAGGGAATTGTTTAATAATTAAAGGAAGGGCTTTTACTAAATTTATTTGACCCTTTCTGTGTGTAATACTTCCAACAGTTAGTAAAAGGGGATAACCATGAATATTAATTGACTTCTTAAATTTCGTTTTGCTAAATATATTTTTGTTTACTCCATTTGGAATAATATATCTTTTGGATTTACTAACTGTATTTTCAGGAATTAAACTTTCTGTATATCTTGAAACAGAAATAACTGAATTTAATTTTCTTAAACTTCTTACTAATAATAATTTTGACAGTTTATTAGAGGGCAATAATTCACTACCATGAAGAATTCCAATCAGCTTTGTTCTACCTGAAAAATAATGAATAATACTTGATGTATATAAAATGAATCCCCCTGATAATATACAATGAGAATAATCATGTTTATTAAGATAATTTATAATATCATATATTCTCTTTATTATAGTTAAAATGGACAATCTATATCTTTTAAATCTATGTATATTTATCTTTTCTTTGCTATCAAATACACTACATTCTAAATGATTTGCATAATCAGATGCAGTTAAAACATGGACAGGATAATAATTATTTAAGTTTCTAGATAAATTCCATGCATGATTACCAATTCCACCAGGTCCAGGAGGAAATTCAGAAGCAATAAATAATATACTACTAGATTTTTTCAATATCAGGTCCTCTATTTATCATCTTAGATGATTTGATCCAGGAACGAAGTACCTGTATAAGAAAGATTGGCAATAACAATAAAAAAAAGAAAATACTTATTATATATCCAATTCGTTTCCCCTTCATAAAATATGGATTAATGGAAAAAGGTATTATATTTATACAAGATCTTATTGCGGCATCATTTTGCCAATATCTACGCCAATAATAAAGTACACTAGCTATTGGCCTCGGTGCAAAAATATTTGTTGGCCGAAAACCATCCCAATGCCCCATATCACGGAGTCCCCCCTGTCCAATTTTTAAATGTATACGAGATGCTATGGGATTGGAAACATTTTTAAATCCGTTTAAATAGGCCCTTAATCCAAACTCGCCATCTCCCATCCTCATTCTTTCAAACTGCTTATCAAATAAACCACATTTTTCAAAAACTTCCTTTTTAATTAACACATTCCCTGTATCCAATTGATCTGACCAACGAAAAAATGAATAATTTTCCGGCACTTTCGCCCCAATTGTAGAAATTGAAACTCCTGATGAAATATCTGCATTAAAATAATCAATACATTTTAGATGCTCTGAAATCCAATTCGATGAAATTCTTGAATCATCATCTAAGAATAAAATATATTCCGACTTTGCATATTTTATACCATCATTTCGTGCTTTCCATAGTGCTGGCTTCTGTTGTCTAATAACATTATAATTAAAATCAAAGTCCTCATAAAACTGCTCTTTAAAGGAATTACTCTGATCAATCACAATAACTTCAAAATTAGTATAAATTTGTTTTCTTATATCATCTAATACATTCCTTAGAGAATTATATCGATTATAAGTAGGTATAATTATACTGACTAATGGAGTTGTCTGGATAAGTATGGAATTATAATTGAAATAATCTCCATATTTATAATAAGTCTTAAAAATATTTATATTTTTTACTTTCCGAGTATGCCAAAAACCTAATAATTCATCAATTGGGTTAGAAAATAATATCCGCTGAAAAAAAGTTGCATATACCCATACTGTTTTATGGTATTTCCTAGTGAATCTATATATATCGACAGGTAACAATTCCATATCCTTAGTATTAATATTTTTCGATGTATTTTTTATAACACCCTTCATAAGTGCCTGATAAGAAGCATCCCAATTGTTTATTGCTTTATTTGAATATCCTACATCATAATTGATCATTTTCTTTTCCATCATGGATAATTCTTGATAATCAATCCATACATTATTCCCCTTATTATTTGGCATAATATGAAAATACCAAATGGGGCGAACATATTTCATCAATGAATAGCTAAAATATTTACTTAACATTATACTTCAATATTATATCCATTGATTCCCTATTTTGTATTTGGGTGAATTTATTATACGTTTTCTTACAAGTTTTTCATCTCGAATATATATGGTATTAAATTGATCATCACGCCAGGAAGTTAATTTTTTTATCACTCTTTCATATGGGGAATATTTAATTGGTGAAAAATTATTTTCCATGAGTAAGTTGTGAACTATTTCATTGGAGGATCCATATCTGTTGAGCCCCGCTAATTCAACAATTAAAGCATTTGTTTTAGGATGATTTAATATTTCTGATGCACCATTTAATACAAATTCCTCATATCCTTCTACATCAATCTTGATTAGTTGACTATAATCAGTGAAATCATCGAGTTTATTAATCATTACTTCTTGTAGATTTAATGCCTTATAATTTGTTAAACGGGTCATAGCTCCCATAAACTCAATTGTACTGCTTTAATTTTTATCACCTAATGCACAATTATACAATTTTATTTTATCTTGTAAATTATTTAATATTACATTTTCTTCAAGAAAATTATAATTTATACTGGAGGGCTCAAATGCCATTGTGTAACATCCAATTTGGCCTGAAGCTAAAATAGAATATGCACCTATATTTGCCCCTACATCAATAATTTTATCATTTTTATCTAAATAATGTAATAGAAATAACATCTCTTCAAAGTCTTCTAAATAAGTAAAGTAATGTGCTTGAATACCTGAACCTTTTGTAATAATTAATGAATGTTGTATAAAGGGGATAATACATTTCTGACCATTTCTATATTTAAAATGAAATTTTATATATCTAATAAAAGCACTTAAACGTTCATTGTGAACTAGAGGATGATTCCAAATCATTCTAATTGACCTACTAATTTTATTCCATACTTTTATCACTTCGATTAATTTATTTCTTTTTTTAAATAGGAAATCAATTGATGAGTAAAACCAGGAAAAGTAAAATATTCCTCCCAAAGTTTTCGGTTTGACATTTGAATTGCTTTAAATGAATCTTGTGTTAAGTTATTATGGAAATCTATAATTATTTTTGTGACATTTGAAATTTCATGCTCATCAATCCAGATTAGATGCTTTTTCCAATCTATTGTGTCATTAAAAGGCATAATACAGTCTGTATTGATAAAAACAGGAATTCTTCCTAATGCTAATGTTTCATAAAAGCGCGCAGAAAAATTTCCTGTTCCTCTAATACATAAGGTATAATCTGTATTTTTAATATTCTCATAAAATTCTTTTCTTAATATTTGAAAAGAATCCATATTTTTTGACTCTCCTCCCTGATATCGGCTCCTGCAAAAAAAATCCGTATGAAGGTCACCTGATCTATTCAGAATGTTTAGGATCTTTTTTCTCAAATAAGTGGGGGGAATAAAAGGTCCTGAATAGAATTGAGATAAATTCAGAGAATATCTCATATTCTGCCACACTAGCTTGGCCATTTTAATTGATGAAATAATTAAGTTAGAATCAACTTGACCGCAGAAACCAACGGAGGGTATTTTGTTAAACTCCCGAAGATTTATTGCATCTAATTCTAAAAATGATAAAGGATCTCTAATAATGACAGGCAGGGAGATTGTTCTTACATTCTGCATGGATTGATATTGACTGGTATAAAATCCAATGACATTATCAAATTGAGGTAATGAATAATAGTAATCACCAATTACCCAGATGAGTATCTGCTTATTTGCATCTCTGGCTTGTTCTATCAACTTTCTAGCTACAGAGACAGTTTTAGTTTTTATATAATAATTCCAATTAAAAGGCAATAAAAAACAATCCGATTCATCATGGTTTGGAATTATTTCAACAGGTGGAGAAGTTAATTGATATTTCCCCAAATCTATTTCTGGTATAATCGGTTTTAACAGATCAACCAATAAAGTTCGAAATTCTGACTTATAAGTAAAATCGCCTATAAAAACTTTTAATGGTGTCAATAAATTTTAAGCCTTATTTATTATATTAATTTATTATTATTAATCATATTTTTTATACTTGTAAACCCCTAATATTTTCATACCATTAATATCTATAGAGTAAATTTCATTATCAAATGGTGGAATATTTTTTTTAGCTAATTCATACTCTTTGATATTTTCCCTAAAGTTAGTTATATAATAATCTGGTTTAAAATCATCTTTATTTTTTATCATATATTCATAAATTAATCTTTTGCGATCTTTCTTATTTATTATATGGCGATTTAAACTACCTGGGTGATTCGCTGTTTTAACATATATTGAATCATTAGTATTAATTTTAATTAAATATTCTAATCCCTGTCTATATGAAGTGCCCCAATAATCACCATCAAAATTGCTCATAGGATCAGTGCCCGATAAAGAATTGAAATAAACTTGTTGAAAGGGATGCATAAATATGATTGAATATAACGGATTAATAATTACTCCTATTAATAATCCAAATTTCAAATATATTAAATTTATTTTTTTAAAATATTTAGATAAATAGTCATAAACTGAAGTTATAGAAAAACATATTATTGTAGTTATAAATGGATATATAAAGTAGAAATGCCTCCACCCATCATATAAAGTAGAATTAAATAAAATTGAACAGATGTAAGGAGTTAAGATCGAAATAATACAAAATAATAACATTAAGTTGTTTTCTGTTACTATATGCATTCTTATAATCAATAGTAATACTCCAATAATAAAAAATAAAATGAATATAATAGGGGTTGTGATAAAAATCCAAACAGGAACATAATACCAAGGAATATCTTTTGCTGGGATTAATTTTCCAAAGAAAAAAACATTACCACTAAAATCAAATTGTTTGGCAATATTAAAAGTTTCTAAAAAACCACTAATTGGATCTACCCAAAAATATGGAGTTAAAATATAAAATATAGTAGAACAAAAAATAAATACCATTATTGATCTAATAAATAGACTTCTTATATTATAATAACTGAAATTATTTTTTAATATAATATGATTTATTATTGAAAATAAAACTACTAAGACAGGTATATAAACCCCTACAACTCTACATGACATTGATATCCCCATTGCTATACTAGCAATGGTCAACCATTTATATTCCAATGATTTAATATATTTTACTATTGGATAAAGTGCTATTGACATTGAAGCCATAAAAATGATATCCTTAGGGTTAAAAAAACTGTGCGCAAAAATTCGCGGATGTAAAATATATATTAAGGTAGCTAGAATGGCCCTGTTATTTGAACCAAATAGTTCTCGGGAAAAAAAGAAAAAAAAGATAATCCCTATAAAATGGAAAGTAAAATTTAATTTATGTCTAAATAAAAATACTTCCTTTAAATCATCTAATGCTAATGCTTCTTCAATTACTATTGATGGTATACCAAATATCATCCCATATGGTGCGGCCCAGGCATAGTAGTTATCTTCTACCTTAGGGATATTATTAAATGCATCATTTTCGTAGCCAAATGTTTTGGCTACGTACTTTACATAGGATTGATGACCAATTCTACGGACATTTTCATCCCAGCTAATACCATAATCATCAGACAGATTGATGCCAACGATAAATAAACAAAAAAAGAATAGAATTGTGAAATGATATTTTTTTAAAATAGTTAGTATTTTTTCCCTGCTCCAATATTATTGATTTTGAGGACTAGATAGTTCAATCAGTTATCAATAACAACAAATGTTGGAGATAATAATTCTATATTTTTCGTAATAATAAACTTATAAACCATATATGGGAAATAACCCAATATTTTACCTTTGGGGAAAAGTTCCTTGATAGCTTTAATGGAAAAAAAATGTTTATGATCAGAATTTTGAAGATCCCTTGGTTTTTTACCAAATATTCTTGCTATATAATAAAACCAAAAATATGAGTTAGGAGTTGTTATAATAATTTTACCATCACTTTTTAATACTCTATTAAATTCATTAATACTCACTTTTGGGTCTATTAAATGTTCAATCACTTCACTACACCAAATTAAATCAAATTCGTTATCTTTAAACGGTAATCCTTTATTAACATCAACAATAATACAATTATTATATTTCTTATCTATATCAATAGATGTAGTAATGTAACCTTTTCGTTTTAACCATTCTGATTGAATACCTTCTCTGCATCCTATATCAAGCGCACTTTTATTTTTAGTATTTTCAACATAAGACATTGCAATCTTTTTCCCTTTTGTTATTGCACGCAATTCACCTTGACCAAAATCAACTGGTAATTTTTTTAATAGATTAATCATACTCATTGAATAAGACCTGTTTTTATATATAGAATAAACTTTATTATAAATAAGCCTCCAACAACAATCGTACTACTAACAATTGTTGATATTCCTAATATATCGATCATAATATATAGCATTATAATATTTATAATTGTAATAAACAGTCCAATGAATGAGTATTTACTAAAATTTGTTTTTTGATTTTTTATCTTATTTAGCATCTAATTAAAAAAAGTTTCTTTAATAGAGTAGCTCTCCACATCTTTATAATATATTTTAACAATAATATCTGCAAGTAAACCAAATACTATAAGTAATAGTCCCGAAATAATTAATAGTATTGTTAATATCAATAATGGTCTATTTGCAATGGGTTCATTATAGTATAGTTTGATAATTGTAAGATATATTCCTAATAATACTCCTAATAATTCCAAGGCTATCCCCATACCTCCAAGCAAATGAATAGGCCTTGTTGAAAATTTGATCCAAAATTTTAATAAAAGCATATCTAGAAACCCATTTATAGTTCTACTAAAATTATATTTACTTTTACCAAATTTTCTTTCTCTATGATTAACTACCACTTCAGAAACTTTAAAACCTTTTTGCTCCAATAGTTCTGGAATAAACCTATGCATCTCTCCATATAAAATTATATTGTTAAAGCATTCTCTACGATATACCTTTAATGTACATCCTGAATCATTAATTTTATCCTTAAATATTAATTTTCTTAATATATTTGCGACACGAGAAATAATATTTTTTACAAAACCATCCTTTCTATTCTTACGCCATCCTGAGACTACATCAAATCCCTTATTCATCTCATTTAATAATTCAGGTATATCCTCCGGATCGTTTTGTAGATCACTATCAATTGTAATAATAATTTCTCCACTAGAGTATTTTATTCCAGCATCTATAGCTGCTGTCTGACCAAAATTCTTCCTAAATTGAATTATTTTCAAATGAGGTTTATTTTTTCTCATATTAATAATAGCTTTTAAAGTACCATCATTACTACCATCATCAATAACAATCATTTCGTAAGAACTATCAATTCTTTGCATCACATTCGAGACTTCATCAATTAACTGACCAATATTGTCTTCTTCATTATAGGCAGGAATAATAATTGAAAAACGATATTTGCTATTCATAGTATAAATAATTTATTTAATATTTATTATCGATGTAAAATTTAGAAAACTCTTTCTCTTGATATGGTAAATTATATTTTTTCCTAACCCTATTACCAGCACTCTCTTTAATTTGTTTTAATGCCTTTTCATCTGTATTTAATATATTTATTACCTGATTAGCAATGCACTCAGAATCACGTTTTGGTATAACCCAAGCAGTTTCTTTATGTTGAACATTTTCTGTTAATCCTTCTGCATTACTAACAATACACAATAACCCCATCGCCTGAGCCTCTAAAACAGAGTTGCAAAAACCCTCTTGAATGCTAGGTTGAATATATATATCTGCCCATTCTAACTCTTTTATAATATTCCTTTGAGAAAGATAACCTTTAAGTTTCACATGATCCGTTAAACCCAACTGTTTAATAGCATATATAATGGGTTCCCTATAACTACCTTCACCCACTATATGATATTCAAATTCAATCTGTCTATTCTTCAATATATCTAGCGATTTTAATGCATATTCATAACCTTTTTTCCACACGAGTCTTCCAATCGTTAATATTCTTAAAGGAACATGCAAATTCTGATTTTTTGTAAATCTAAATATTTCTGTATCTATTGCAGGTGTAATCTTTACTACAGGTGTTTTATAGCTAAGTCCTAAACTTAAGGCTCTCTGGTAGAGATCATTAGATATGGTATGTACTTTATCTATCTTCTTCCAAAGCAAATTATAACAATTTGGATTCTGATGAGGATAGAGACAAATATCAAATCCCCTGAAACTAACTGCTAATTTCGCACCCATAGCTTCTGCTACATTCTCTCTCCTTAAAGCAACTGTAGCAAAACCAAAATGCAACCAATCTAAAGGCTTTCCAATAATATGAGAATTTATTATTAGATTTTTTAATGCTTCCGTCCAAACTCTACATGAGGCTCTCTCTAAATTCAAAAAACGAAAACATATTAATGGATTTAAAACAAATATTTTAATAAAATTATATAATAAAAAAAAATTATTATTAATATTTACTTGATAATATATATTGGTAGACTGATGAACATCCACGGAATTCCCTTTTCTAGAAACAAATAAAAAAACCTTAAATCCATTTTTAATCAAACCATTTATTTTATTATGAATAAATGTTTCTGAATACCCAGGCATAGCAGGCAAAACTAAACCAATACTTAATCTTTTCGACATAAAAATGCTAAATCATGTTGATGAGTTAAACCTAAAGAAAGATTATAAATACAATCATATTTGTACAAATCAATACTCTCAACAGAAGTAAATATATCATCTAATACGATTAAGAAATTTAAACCGTAGTTCCTGTAATGTCCATTACTATCAGGTTGATCATAATTAATAGTTTTTTCACTCATCCAATCACCAGGCACAGTTATAATTACAGTACCTGAAGGCTTCAGTATCCGAAATAATTCTTTAAGTGCTTTATCGTCATCTGAAACATGTTCTAACACATGATTACATAAGATGAGATCAAATGAAGCAGTCTTACAATCAATATTTCCAATATCTAGTTGTAAATCTACATCTGTTAATTCTAGATCAGCAGTAATGTATTCAAAGGGTTGAAATAGATTATAAAATACTGGCTCTGGTGCAAAATGTAAAATCTTTGGTGATTCTATTTTTTTTATTATATTCTTATAAATTTCATATAAACCACGATGTCTCTTTCTACTGCTACAATTAGGACAAATAGAATTATACAATATTCTCTTATTATTAGAAGAATGTAAAAAGTAAGTCGATTCAATTTTACATAAATTACAAAAAAAATGATTTTCCATTTTATATTGAGATAAATAATTCATGAATTCGGCTATTAAATAGTTCATTGACCCCTTAATATGACCATTAATAATAAATTTAGCAGTTTTTTTTATAATCATTAATAATGGTAGATGGGATATCTTTTGTAATGCTGCAGGATTATTTTTTGTTGTTTTATCCATTAATATATAATTCTTATAGCATGCTATCATAAAGAGAAATAAATTGATCGATTTGATGAGAAATCAGATGATTTTTTATGATTGTTTCCCTAGCATTAAGAATTATATTAGTTTTATGTGATTCATCAAGATCAATAAATTTTATTATTGTATTTGCCATAGAATTAATGTCTCTAACTGGTACAATAAATCCATTAATACCATTATCTATGACTTCTATCATTCCACCACACTCTGTAGAAATAACTGGAACATTCAATGCCAT
>Ga0066376_10004992_pt1 | contig 11415 bp, 13 predicted proteins | sample Knorr_S15_td_Bot_FD_77009 | JGI IMG/M metagenome (GOLD analysis project Ga0066376, IMG submission 77009) | Marine microbial communities from Southern Atlantic Ocean transect - Knorr_S15_td_Bottom_ad_5009_LV_A | ecosystem: Environmental > Aquatic > Marine > Oceanic | place: Southern Atlantic... | reverse complement strand
TACGTAACGAGCGGAACGATCAATCTGGGCGGCCGGCGGCCCAACAACACCAGCGGCGGCCACCTGTGCGAGGCGTATACCCACGGCATGAACATGGTCATCGAAAACGTCCGTCAATTGCGTGGGACGGTGGATGACTATTGCCCCCAGGCCCTGGAAGGTATCCACACCTACGACTACTCGGAGGGCCACTGCCGCCAAGTAAGGGACGCCGAAATAAGCATGAACATGGGTTGGGGCACGCCTGCGGTGGGTAGTTCCCTGATCATGAGGAGATAAAGGTATGCCCTCGTATGAATACCGGGGACAGCAGATCAACATCTCGGACGCTGACACCGAATACAAAGGGTATTTTGAGGCGGCCGCCGAGCATCGGCTGGTGGTGAAGAAATGCCTGGACTGCGGCCTGTTGCGGGGGGAGCCGGGTCCCGGCTGTCCCTGGTGCACCTCATTGCAATGGGAATGGAATCAGGTCAGCGGCAAAGGTACGATATACAGCTACCAGATAGTAGCTCACACCGTCGTTCCCAGCTTTCGGGACTGGGCGCCGTTCGCCATTGTATTGGTCGAGTTGGACGAGCAAAGCGGACAGCCCGATCAATATGACGGTCTACGCATCACCGCCAACCTGGTCGACGAAAACATGGAACCGGAAAAGGAAGAGAACGTGGCTATCGGCAAGCGCGTGGAGGTGGCTTTCCTAGACGGAGAAGACGGCTTCACCCTCCCCCAGTTCCGGTTGATAGACGAGCCGCCCAAGGGGACGGTTTGGCAGCACCAGGTTTAAGCAGCACACTGCGTATCACGCTCCGCTGTTGTCTGCCTTGAATAGTCGCTACATGAACGTTAGGATGATGTCATGTTGGATTGGTCGTCGTGTCCGGCTGTTGAGCATGACCCGCAACGCCTGGGTGGCACCTGGGTGTTCCGCGGTACGCGCGTCCCCGTATCGGCTCTCTTTGAAAACCTGGAAGACGGAGTGCAGCTAGCTCAGTTTGTGGAATTATTCTTCGGCGTCACTATCCAGCAGGCGCGCGCGGTTCTTGATCATGCGGCCGAAAGCCTTACGGTGTCCCAGGCCATCTGAGGAACATTAGCGATGTTGACCAAGTATACGCAGGCCGCTTTACGCCACGCGAAATATGAAATATTGGACGACGACGGTTCATTCTATGGTGAGATTTCCATGTGCAACGGGGTTTTCGCCAATGCCTCTACCCTCGAGGAATGCCGTGAGCAATTAGAAGAAGTGCTAGAGGAATGGATATTACTCCGTGTTTATAAGAATCTCCAATTACCAGTCGTCGACGGAATTGAGCTGAAGATTAATGAAGTTGCCTAATGCCTTCTTTTGGGCCGATTAGGCGGCAGGACCTCATTCGTTACTTGCGGCTGTCGGGGTTTGAAGGCCCATATTCGGGTGGCAGACATCAGTTTATGCTTCGGCAGGACATTACCATCAGGATACCCAATCCACATCAAGGGGACATTGGAAGAGGTCTTCTCTCCAGGGCGCTGCGGCAGGCCCAAATCAGCCGTGATGAATGGGAAGACCTGTAATAATCCGGCATCCCACCAGAGTCTGGCATGTAGTGTCAATAGCCCAACGTTCGAGGTTTAAATTTGGCCAAGCTAATTAGTTTTGATATTGACGGTACCCTGGAAGTTGGCGACCCGCCGGGTATTATTACCCTGGACATGGTGAGGAAGGCCAAGGAGTTGGGGTTTTTGGTCGGCAGCTGCTCCGACCGGACCATCAGCACCCAGCAGCGGATGTGGAGGGACAGCGGGATCTCGGTCGATTTCACGGTGTTGAAGCATCAACTCAGTACCGTGAAGGAGCAATTTGAGGCTGAGGAGTATTACCACATCGGTGACACCGATCTGGATCGCCATTATTCCGAGAGGGCTGGTTTCAGCTTTCTAAGCCTTGATGTTGGCGTGACGCCCCTGCTGGAGTCCCAGTCGAACAGCTGACGAATCTTTAGCCGGTCTTTCCTCAGCCGTTGGCGCTCGACTCCGATGCGTTTTCCTCCGAGCCGCCAGGATCTGCGATCTCCGCGGATGTTTCTCCACCAGTGACCGCGGCAATCGGTTCCGGATACTCTCGTCCCTGATCGGCGGCGATGGCTGTTTCCATGGCGCAGATGGCGACCTCTATCTGGGAGTCGTCCGGTTGCCTGGTGGTCAGCCGCTGCAAGATCAGTCCGGGCTGAGATATCATTCGCCCATACCATGCTTCCTGATGCGCCCCACTGAACCGGATGATTTCATAGCTGAAAGCCGCGATCACCGGTACCAAGGCGATGCGGGAGATTATCCGCCACTCCATGGGAGGCCGCTGCAAAAAAGCGAAAACGACGATGGATATCAGGACCACTGTTAGCAAGAATGCGGTGCCGCACCGGGGGTGAGGTGTCCCAAATTTGCGAACGTTCTCCACCACTAATGCCAGACCGGCTTCGTAGGTATGGACCGCCATGTGCTCGGCCCCGTGGTAGGCAAATACCCTTTTAATATCGCTTGAAAGCCCGATCAGTTTGATGTAGGAAACCAGGATCGTAAGGCGGATGGCCCCTTCGATCACGTTGCTGGCCAAGTCTGAAGCGATGTATGGGTCCAATAACCAGACGATCAGCAGGGGAAGAAGGAAAAACAATCCGATGCCTAGCAGCATGGATACGGCCAGCGTCCCGGCCATGGCCCAAGCGGGCAACTCCTCCTGCTGATCCCCGTCCTCTTCTTGCATGGCGATAGTGGCCGAGCGGCGAAGCGCCTTCACTCCCAGTGAGAGAGACTCCAAAAGGACCAGGATCCCTCTTAACAAAGGGATGCGCCTGACTGGGCCGGTAAACCAATTACTGAGGAGTTCTTGTTGACGGTAGATGGTGCCGTCCTGGCGCCGCACCGCCAAGCTGAAGTGAGTCCGCCCCCGAATCATCACGCCCTCGATAACCGCCTGTCCGCCGTAGTTAAATCTTGGTAGTTCCGCCAACGCTGTTCCTACCTCGTATTGCTCGCTTCAGGAAGTCGCTCCAGAGTACGCGCATGGCCCGGCAAGCGGTTGATCGTGATCCGAACCCCTGCGGAAGGGTATGGAAAATTGAACGGCGAGGGGATTATGCATGCCCACGGATGGGATTGTTTGCCTGCATTGGAGATTCACGCCTGAATCCGAGGGCAAGAAGTTAACCAGGCAACGTCTGGCGGCGCCAGGGCGCGGCCCAGACTAATCTAGGCTGTAACGCCGCTTCAATCGTTCGATACGGCCCTGGGTGTCAACCACCCGCTGTTCGCCGGTGTAGAAGGGGTGGCACTTGCCGCACAACTCCACGCGCATGGTGGGCTTAGTGGCGCCGGTATGGAACACGTTGCCGCAGGAGCAAGTTACCACAGAGTGATAAAATTTCGGATGGATGTCTGTTTTCATAATTGGATACCAGTCAACTTAGATTTGAAACCTGAGCCAAGACATTCAGTCTTAATCTTAGTTCGGTTACAGTAGTTTAGATGTCAGCTAGGCCGCTTTGGATTCCGCCGCCGCCTCAACGGGATAAACGCTGACTCTCCGCTTACCCTTTAACGCCCATTCAAAAGTGACGCGTCCATCTATTTTGGCGAATATGGTGAAATCGCGGCCCAACCCAACGTTAGTTCCCGGGTGTAAGCGGGTGCCGCGCTGCCGCACAATGATGGCGCCGCTGGTGACTATCTCGCCGCCGTATTTCTTGACGCCCAAGCGTTTGGCGTTGCTATCACGACCGTTGCTGGTGCTGCCGCCTGCTTTCTTATGAGCCATTTTCAGCGCTCCCTTCTTCCTCTGCTACCGCTGCGCGGGCCCTAGTCCTTCGGCGGCTGGGCGGCGCGGGTGGCTCGGACCGGATGTCCTGAATCACCAATCTCGTGTAAGTTTGGCGATGGCCTTTCTTTCGACGATACCTGGTCTTCGCTTTGTACTTGAAGACCATGAGCTTTTTGTCTTTGTAGTGGGAATCGACCCGAGCCAGCACCCTAGCGCCTTCAATCAACGGTGAACCGAAGGTGACTTCCCCGTTGTCGGAGATGGCAAGGACTTCGCCAAATTCGGCGATGGAATCCACGGCGACGGACAGCTTTTCCACGTCTAATGTGTCGCCCGGTTTGACCCGGTATTGTTTACCACCGGTTTTGAATACTGCGTAATCCATATTATTCCTCGAGCATCAATACTAAGCTAGAGCCTCACGAGTGTCAAGGAGAATCGGGGCTCTTGGCGGCGGGGCTTGGCCCGCTCCCGTGACGGCGGTGTTATATAATTGGGCGCAGATTGACACTGATCCGAATCTAAATGTCCATGGTATTCCGCCCGGGAAAACATTCCTATTGAGTCGCCTAACGATGTTACATCTAACCGCCGATGATTTGAGACAAGCCTTTGCCGCTGCCACTCGGGCCCTAGAGCGGCATCGAGAGGCCATCAACGCCCTTAATGTTTTCCCCGTGCCCGACGGAGACACCGGCACCAACATGTTATTGACCATGCGTTCGGCCATGGAGAAGTGTCCAACGGCCCCTGACAGCACGCTGGCTGAGGTAGCTGGGGGGCTGGCCGATGGGGCGTTTTGGGGGGCTAGAGGCAACAGCGGAGTGATATTGTCCCAATTCTTTAAGGGTTTCGCGGAAGCCCTCGAGGAAAAGCAGGTATGCCGAACGGAGGACCTGGCTAGGTCATTCTCCCTGGCCTCGGATGCCGCTTACCAGGCGGTGGGCCAGCCTGTGGAAGGCACCATGCTCACGGTTATCCGTTCTCTTTCGTCGGCATCGCGGGAATATCAGAATGGCGGCGGCGAGGCCCCACGGGATCTATGGGGAAAAGCCTTCCGGGCCGGCCAAGAAGCCCTGGACCGTACGCCGGAACAACTGCCGGTCTTGCGGGAAGCCGGGGTCGTCGATGCCGGGGGTATGGGGGTGGTGGTTATTATGGGTGGGGCCCTGGCCTATTTGAACGGCAGCGGCGATGAACAAGTAGCATTGGCCGTTGCCAAGGGCTACACCGGTTCGGATGCGGGACGGACCGCTGGGCTTGATGCTCATTATCTAGACTCGGTGTCGCATACCCAATGGGGATACTGCACCCAGTTCGTCATCACCGGTGAAGAACTGGCGGCCGAGTCGATTCGTCAACAGTTCGTGGAAATTTCCGAGTCGGCCGTGGTGGTTGGCGGCGGCCGAAGCGTCAGAGTACATGTCCACGCCCCGGACCCCGGGCCTTCGCTAAGCTTGGGAGCGTCGATGGGCCAATTAAACCAGATAGATATTCAGAACATGAACGAGCAAAATAGAGAATTTGCCGCCGCGCTAAGTACGGCCGTATCCGGTGGTGAATTGGCGGTGGTAGCCGTCGCTTCCGGGGACGGTCTGGACGCTCTATTCCGGGAGGTCGGCTGCGCCGTCGTGGTCAATGGAGGCCAGACCATGAATCCCAGCGTGCGGGATATTCTAGAGGCCGTGGAATCCGCTGGGGCTAAACACACCATCATCTTGCCCAACAACAAGAACGTGATCGCCACGGCGGAGCAGGTGATGATGGCTAAGGATGGAGTACACGTCGTGCCCTCCGATAGCGTGCCTCGGGGAGTGGCGGCGATGTTGGCCTTCAACCCGGAGGAATCTGCCGAGAACAATTTGGTGTCGATGAATTCGGCTCTGGCCGGAATCGTGACCATCGAGGTGACCAAGGCGGCGCGCCCGGCCACGGTGGACATGCTGAAAGTTGCCGCGGGCCAGTACATCAGTTTGTTGGAAGGGAAGATTGTCGCGGCGGGAGAAGCTCCGGAACAGGCGTTAGAATCGGCCTTGGCGCTGGCCGGGATGTCTCCAAGCCATGTGGTGACGTTGTACATAGGGGCGGCAGCCCATCGGGGCGATGCCGAGGCGTTAAGCCAACGGTTGGAGCAACAGCATCCGGGTATCCAGGTTGACCTGGTCGATGGCGGGCAGCCCCACTATCACTACCTGGCTTCTGTCGAATAAACGGTGGTATCCATTGAGCGCCTGAAAAAGTGGATGAGATTACCTTTGGTTGCTGTAGAATTCGGGACGAGAATAGCGAATGACACTCCAACGGAGGGAATTAGATCTAACCCTTTCCGAGACGGATGGGGACGCATTGGGCACAAAATACAATGGGAGGGTGCGATGCCCTGGCTAGTCATTCGAGCGCTTGACCTGCGGGCAACTTCGCGAGTAGAGAAATGGCGATCAGGATAGTCACCGACAGTTCTGCGGACCTACCGTCCGATGTAGCCGAGCGGTTGAACATCACCGTGATTCCGTGCAACGTGGTAGTGGGCGATGTCAGCTACAAAGACGGGGTGGACATTTCCCCCGATGAACTTTACGGCCATCTGGCTGCCGGCATTAATTATCCCACCACTTCCCAGCCTTCGGAGGCGGACTTCCAATCGGTATATACCGCTCTGGCGGACCAGGGTCACAGCATTCTTTCAATCCACGTTTCCGGCAAGCTGAGCGGGACCCTGAACTCGGCGGAGCAGGCCAAGGCATCGATGGGCGACCGAATCGAGATTCAGATCGTCGATTCCCAGCTTGCGTCGATATCCTTGGGGTTGGTGGTTTTGGCGGCAGCTGAACTGGCCGAAAAAAGCTTGCCACTGGCGGACGTAGTCTCCAAGGTGGCCGCCAGCCTGTCATTGACCAAATGCTATTTCCTTCTGGATACCTTGGAATACCTGCAAAAGGGCGGGCGTATCGGTAAGGCGCAAGCATTCGTCGGCTCCATTCTCAATGTAAAACCCATATTGGGTATGGAAGATGGGGAGGCTGTGCCGATTGAGCGAGCCCGCAACCGTCAGCGGGGATTGCGCCGGCTTTTGGCGTTGGCCCGCCAGGCGGCTCCGCTGACGCAGTTGGCGGTGATCCACAGCAATGATTCGCTCCTGGCGCAAGGGCTGCGCCAAGAGCTTTCGGAACTATTACCCGAAGACCAGATAGTCTCCGCCCGCTTTGGAGCCACCTTGGGGACGTATATCGGCCCCGGTGCCGTAGGGTTGGCATTGACCCGCGCCGGATGACGCGCCTGATGAATGGAGACATGTGGTTGATCGCGCTCCTAAGACTTGTTTCATGACACCCGCCACTAGGCCGCTGGGGAGCCCGTGATATACTGAATTTCCGATGACTTCACGACCAAAAAGCGGGCTTTCTTGGGTGGATTCATTCCGGAATATCCTTACCTTGGAAGAAAGCCGGGGGTTTGACAACAAGGCCGTGATGGGAGGTCTGGACCGGTATATCCAGACTTGGACCGAAGAGATGACCGCCCGGCTTAGCGGCCTGAAAACGGCTTCGGATCTCTTAGATAACTCGTACTTGGGGATGACCGCTGAGGAGCGGGGCGAATGGGCCGGCCGGTGGCGCGATCTGCTGGATGGGGACTCTTCATGGTCGGACGTTGGTGTTTCCCACCCGCAAGAAGCCGAGAAGGCCCAGCCGTCAACTCCCAGCGAACCGGTAAAGAAGCCGGCTCCCCGGCAAGCTTCAACCCCCGGCGGACTGACGGTGGATTCTCCCGTGGATCGTCTGCGGGGCGTCGACACCAAATCGGCGGCCAGGTTCAAGCGCTTGGAAGTCACCACTGTCCGCGATCTCCTTTATCTGTTTCCCCGCCGTCACATCGACTATTCAACCATCGCCAAGATTTCGGAAGTCTCGCCCGACGAACCTTGCACCGTGGTCGGCACCGTCTGGGAATCCCGGGTGGTCAAGCAGGGCTACCAGGGCCGCCGGGTAGACACCGAGACCGTGTTGAGCGATGAATCCGGCAACATAAAAGTCGTATGGTTCGGCCAGCGCTACCTGGCCCGGACTCTGAAGCCCAATACCCGGATAGCCATCAGCGGAAAGGCCGCCGTTTTCAAAGGTCAATTGGTCTTCGAGTCCCCGGATTACGAATTGCTGGACCAGGGACAGACCCAGATCCATACCGGCAGACTGGTCCCGGTTTACCCATTGACCGAAGGTTTGACCGCAAGGAACGTCCGGAGGTTGTCCTGGCAGGGGCTGCAAGAATGGTTGGCGGGCGTAGACGAATTTTTGCCGGAAGACGTTTTGTCTCAGAACCATCTGATGCCGCTGCAGCAAGCCGTCATGCAGGCCCACTATCCCGATAACATGGCCGCTTGGGAAGAGGCGCGCCGGCGGTTGGCGTTCGACGAATTGTTCACTCTTCAATTGGCGGTATTGGCCCGGCGCCACCACCAGGCGAACGAGGTCAAGGGAGTGGCGGTTCAGGTCGATAATCAGATACTGGCGGGGTTCTACGATTCGTTGCCTTTCACGCTAACCGCCGCCCAGCGCCGTTGTGTAGACCAGATCCTGGGCGATCTAGAGAGAGGCACTCCGCCGATGAACCGGCTGCTTCAAGGCGAGGTCGGCAGCGGCAAAACCGTGGTGGCTCTAGCGGCGTTGCTGGCGGTGGCCGCCGACGGCTATCAGGGTGCGATCATGGTCCCCACGGAAGTGCTGGCCGAGCAGCATTTTCATACGGTGGTCCGGTTGCTGGCAGGTCTGGCTCGTCCGGTACAGGAGGAAAATCTGGTCTCGGTGTATCTGGAATCTCTGGGAAGGCCGGTGTCGGTAGGACTGCTTACCGGAAGCACCCGGCGACCGGTAAAACGTGAACTCACCGAGATGGCTGCCGCTGGGAATCTGGACCTGTTGATCGGCACCCAAGCCCTGATCCAGTCGGGTGTTTCCATGCCTAAGCTAGTCCTGGCCGTGGCCGATGAGCAGCACCGTTTTGGCGTGATGCAGCGGTCCGCCTTGCGGCAAAGAGGGGACGAGACGCCTCACGCCCTGATCATGTCGGCCACCCCCATACCCCGCACGTTGTCGCTAACCCTCTACGGCGATCTGGACATTTCCACCCTCGACGAATTGCCCGCCGGGCGGCAGCAGGTTGCCACCCGGTGGCTCCCTCCGGAACGCCGCCCGGCCGCTTACGGATTCATTCGTAAGGAAGTTGAAGCGGGCCGGCAGGCCTTCGTCATTTGCCCGCTAGTGGGTGAGTCGGACACCATTGAGTCGAAGGCGGCGATCGCCGAGCATAAAAGGCTATCCGAGGAGGTTTTTCCAGACCTGCGGGTGGGCTTGCTCCACGGCCGGATGCCGGCCAAGGACAAAGACGCCGTTATGCGCCGGTTCCGGGAAGGGGAGGTCGACGTCCTGGTTTCGACCGCCGTGGTCGAGGTTGGCATCGACGTAGCCAACGCCACGGTTATGCTGATCGAAGGCGCCGACCGGTTTGGGCTGGCCCAGCTGCATCAGTTCCGAGGCCGGGTGGGCCGGGGCGAGCATAAGAGCTACTGTCTCTTGCTTTCTGATTCTCCTTCGGAGGCGGCTCGGGAGCGGCTGGGCGCGCTGGAGCAGATCCACGACGGCTTCCAATTGGCCGAGGTTGACTTGGAATTGCGGGGGCCGGGAGACTTTTTCGGCACCCGTCAGAGCGGATTGCCCAATCTGCGGATGGCCCAACTGTCGGACCGCAAGCTGTTGGAAACCGCTCGCGACGAGGCGGCCCGGGTAATGGATCAAGACCCGGAGTTGGCCGCCCCGGAGCATGCCGGATTAGCGGCTCAAGTGGCCCGATTCTTGGACCAGGTCACCGCCGAGGGAAGCTGATCGGCGGGGGTCGCGAATCGAACCTTATTCGTTAAGATGAGGTCTTGAAGCGGTAGCCGACATTCCAGATGGTTTCCACGTAGACCCGGCCGGGTCCTTCCACTTTAGACCGCAGCCGACGTACGTGCACGTCCACTGTCCGGGTGCCACCAAGGTAATCGTAGCCCCAAACCTGGCTTAGCAAGGCGTCTCGGGTGTAGACCCGGCCCGGATTGGAGGCTAGAAGCACCAGGAGTTGGAACTCCTTGTAGGTTAACGATACCCGGCGGCCGGAGACGGTGACATCGTAACGTTCCAGGTCAATCATCAACTCTCCGGCCCTTAGGACTTTAGAGCTGGCTGGACCGTTAACTCGATAAATCGCCTGTTTTACCCTGGCGGCGAGCTCCTGCTCCTTTACGGGTCCGAAGATAAATTCGTCGGCGTTAAGAGAGGGGTCATGATCCGAGGCCTGTTCTCCGGGAATAACCACCACAACGGGCAGCTTGAGTTGCTTGCATCGGTCAACGAACTGGTGGGTCTGGGCGGTGCCGACGGATGCCAGGTCTACCAGGACCGCTTCCGGCGCTACCGGGTCGCCACCTTCCTCCAAATGAGACAGGTCGGCGCCCACGCAGCACGAAAACCCGGCCCGGTCTATTACCTCGAGCAGTGGCAGCGCTCCGTTTGAATCATCCGCCAGCAGAAATAAGCTATACAACGCCTTGCCGTGTCTCCGCCGATGTTTTTGAGACTAAGTTAGGCAAGTATACCACCCGGTGAGTGCGTTTAGACGCCTACGTTACCCCTCCCTAGTTTACCCGGCTGAGCCAAATTGACTGGCCGGGAGGTGACAACTATGATGTTGGGAGATTCCGGTTGAATGCTGGCGAGAGATTATTACATAGCTGGCTGAGAATCGACCAAGGGAGAATTTGATGAGCACTCAAACCTTGCCCAAGAAGCCAAGTGAAGTGTGGCAACAGATCCGCGGCGGGAGTTGGCGAGGGGTAACTTCCGGGGTTGCGCCGGGTTACGTTCAAGCGAATCTGGCGATTTTGCCTCAAGACTTGGCTTTCGAGTTTTTGCTCTTTTGCCAAAGGAACCCTAAGCCCTGCCCCGTGTTGGAAGTTATAGAGGCAGGCAACGTTGAACCGGTGCTGACGGCGGCGGGAGCCGACATCCGTACCGATATTCCAGGGTACCGGATCTATGAGAACGGGGTGATGGTGGATGAGGTTGAGTCCTTGGTGCCCCATTGGCGGGACGACTTGGTCTCGTTCCTGATGGGCTGCAGCTTCTCCTTCGAAACCGCGATGATCGAAGCGGGCATCCCGTTGCGCCACCAAGAGTTGGGACGCAACGTGGCGATGTACATCACCAATATACCCACCGTTCCTTCCGGGCGATTTTCAGGTCCGATGGTGGTCAGTATGCGTCCGATAAAACGGGAGCAGATCGTCCGGGCTGTCCAGGTGACCTCACGGTTCCCGGCGACCCATGGCGCGCCGGTCCACATCGGCGATCCTGCGGCCATCGGCATCAAGGACATTTCCCGGCCGGACTTCGGGGATGCGGTAGACATCTACCCCGGAGAGGAGCCGGTATTCTGGGCCTGCGGCGTTACTCCCCAGGCGGTGGCGCTAAATTGTAAACCAAGTCTGATGATGACGCACACTCCGGGGATGATGTTCATCACCAGCCAGCGCGACGCTGACTACGCGGTGCTGTAGCTTTCAGCGGTCAGCCATCAGC
>Ga0066376_10004991_pt1 | contig 11415 bp, 11 predicted proteins | sample Knorr_S15_td_Bot_FD_77009 | JGI IMG/M metagenome (GOLD analysis project Ga0066376, IMG submission 77009) | Marine microbial communities from Southern Atlantic Ocean transect - Knorr_S15_td_Bottom_ad_5009_LV_A | ecosystem: Environmental > Aquatic > Marine > Oceanic | place: Southern Atlantic... | reverse complement strand
GTGGGTTTATTGGTCAAATTTTTCGTGTGCCGCAACCCCCAAGGGCCAATTCCCGTAATTGGGGGGGGGGGGGGACGGAAGATGCTGCACCAGGCCGCTTTGGCGCACGATGGGCAGTCGTTCCGGGCCGGTGTCAAGTTGTCATGCCTCCGCATGGCGGGCGATGGGGCCTGCGCGACGAGGGCGGTATCGGGCACGCCCCCGAGAGGCTGCCGTGGCGCCGGGCGAGCCTGGGTTCAAGGCCGGTATTCCGAACGAGACGCTCTCCCTCTATAAAACGATCAGTTACGTGACGGGTGCGACATTAACAGATCAGATTTGGTATCTGACCATCGCATCTGAGGCGGCCGCGACGGGCGGCATTTTCTTTGTTGTCAACGCAGCCACATCTTCGATGATGACCTATAACTACAAATACTTTTGGAACATCTGCTGCCGAGCTCCGCCCGGCCCCGATGGTATTGTACCGGTCAGCTCCACAAAGGCGATCATCTATCGCGCTCTCAGCGTGCTTCGGGTCGGCGCCCTTGCGCTCATATTCGGCAACACCATACCATCCGCCGCGATCGTGACCCTCGCGATCACCTTCAGTCGCACCGCCGTCTACGTCACCAACGACTACGTCTGGAACCACATCGACGTGATGAAGCCAATCAACAAGCCACCCAGCCGGCGAAGCGATTGAAACAAAATGTAACTGCCAATGAGCAAATGAAGCTGGTCACGACATCCATGACGGCCAGGTGATCGCGATCCGGGGAGCTTAGCGTTTAACGTTTGCTGAATCTATATGTGCTGGCGCAAGCTGGGGTTGATACCTGAGGCGGGTCAGCCGTTCTTGAGGATCGCGTCCACCGCCGCCATTTCGTCGCCATCGAGCCGCCAGCCCAGGGTGGCGGCGACATTGGCCTTGATCTGGCGCGCCTTGGTCGCTCCGGCGATAACCGTCGAGACCACCGCTCGACTGGTCAGCCAGGCGATTGCCAACTCGAGCAGGCTGTGGCCGCGCGTCGCCGCCCAGGCCTCCAGCGCCTCGATTTTGGTGAAGTTGGCCTCCGAGAGCAGGGCCCGGTAGTAATCGTCGTCGGCCGCAAGGCGGGCGCCCTTGGGTGGCTTGCGGCCGCGCTTGTATTTGCCGCTCAGCAGCCCCGAGGCGAGCGGGAAGAAGGGCATGACGCCGAGGCCGAAGCGCTCGCATGCCGGCACGACCTCGGGTTCGATGTCGCGCTCGAGCAGGCTCCACTCGTTCTGGGCGGCGATGAAGCGCTGGCTGCCGTTGACGTGCGCCTGCCAGTCGGCGTCGGAGATCTGCCAGCCGGCGAAGTTGGAGCAGCCGATGTAGCGAACCTTGCCCTGGTCGACCAGGCGGCTCATGGCGTCGAGGGTCTCGGCGATGGGTGTCTCGGGGTCGGGAGTGTGCAGCAGGTAGAGGTCGATGTAGTCGCTGCCAAGACGCCTGAGGCTGGCCTCGCAGGCGGCGATGGCATAGCGCCGCGAACCCCGGTTGACGTCCTCGCGCGCGCCCAGGCCGGCGAGCATGGGCAAGCCGAACTTGCTGACCACTACCACATCCTGGCGGCGCTTGCCGAGCGCCCGGCCGAGGTATTTCTCGGACAGGCTGCCGCCGTAGATGTCGGCGGTGTCGAACAGCGTGATTCCGGCGTCGATGGCTGCATCGACCACGGCGCGGGTGCCCCGCTGGTCCATGCGGCGGCCGAAGTTGTTGCAGCCCAGCCCGGCGAGCGAGACCTTGAGGCCCGAGCCCCCCATGTTGCGGTATTCCATTACACGTCCTCCCTGAACAAACCGTCCCCAAGCGCTCGATAATCCGGGGGCTCGCTGTCAAGCCGACAGATCCCGGATAACCCCATATTCAAAAAATCGTAACACTGTTGCGCCACCAGGAGAACGGCGAGTTTCATCGCATTTCTCAGCGCATGATGAATGGTCTTGCCACTAGAAGCGAGACGGTGCCGGAATTTGCGGATCAGACGTGCCGTTTCGCCCCCGTTTTCTCAAGATGGAGCGCCGCAAGCCCATTCACATGGCCTACATTGAATTTTTCCAGATATACGTTCGACGAACAGGGTTCTGGCAGAGGGACGGGGATTCGAACCCCGGACACCTTTCGGTGAACACGCTTTCCAGGCGTGCGCCTTAAGCCACTCGGCCACCCCTCCGCTTTGCTCGCGGGCGGACTATAGCGAAGCAGGCCGGCAAAGCAAGACACGGGGCGGCGGGGCGGCGGGGAGGCGCGGCCATTTACGGAACGGTTTTCCAAAGAGGGCAGCCGGGCTAAACTGAACCGAAATCTACTTGGGGATCGGGTTATGCGTCGATTGCTATTCTTCGGGCGTCTGATGGGCTGGATGTTGCTGCTGGGCGCCCTCGCCGCGGTGGCTTATGAAGCCTTCGGCTGGTGGCGCGACGGGGCCTGGCAGAGCGTTTCCTTCGGCGCCGCCTGGGCGAGCGTCAACGCCAACAGTCTGGTCGGCCTCGGCGCCTTCATCGAGAAATCGGTCAGCCCCTGGCTGTGGAGCGAAATCATGGTGCCGGTGCTGATCCAGCCCCTCTGGCTGATCCTCGCCCTGCCCGGCGCGCTCCTCACGGCGACCCTGTGGCGCAAACGCCGGCGCTCGATATTCGACTAGGAATCAGGCGTCTTGAGGGCCGCCAGGAAGGCCTCCTGAGGGATTTCCACATTGCCGATCTGGCGCATGCGTTTCTTGCCCTTCTTCTGCTTATCCAGCAGCTTGCGCTTTCGGGTGGCGTCGCCGCCATAACATTTGGCGGTGACGTCCTTGCGCAGGGCGCGCACGGTTTCCCGAGCGATGATATTGCCGCCGATGGCGGCTTGGATGGCAATCTGGAAAAGCTGGCGCGGGATCAGCTCCTTCAACCGCTGACACAAGGCGCGGCCGCGAGCCTCGGCGGTCGAGCGGTGAACGATCAAGGAGAGCGCATCGACCGACTCGCTATTGACCAGGATGGTGACCTTGACGAGATCGCCGAGCTCATAGCCGTCGCTCTGATAATCGAAGCTGGCATAGCCCCGCGACACCGACTTCAGGCGGTCGTAGAAATCATAGACCACCTCGTTGAGCGGCAGGCGATAGACCGCCATGGCCCGGCTTCCCGCATAGGTCAGGTCGAGCTGGGCGCCGCGCTTCTCGGTGCAGAGCGCCAGCACCCCGCCGAGATGCTCATCGGGCACCATGATGGTCGCCTTGATCCAGGGCTCTTCCATATGTTCGATCTGTTCGGGCGGGGGCATATCCACCGGGTTGTGCAGCTCGATGGCGCTGCCGTCATAGAGCACCACCCGGTAGATCACGCTGGGCGCCGTGGTGGTGAGATCGAGATCGAACTCGCGCATCAGCCGCTCGCGGATGATTTCGAGATGCAGCAGGCCGAGGAAACCGCAGCGGAAGCCGAAACCCAGGGCCGCCGAGGTCTCGGCCTCATAATGGAAGCTGGCGTCGTTGAGGCGCAGCCTGCCGAGGCTCTCGCGGAGATCTTCATAATCCGCCGCATCGGCCGGGAACAGCCCGCAGAACACCACCGGCACCGAGGGTTTGAAGCCGGTGAGCGGCTGCGCCGCGGGGGCGCGCTGATCGGTGATGGTGTCGCCGATTGAACAATCGGCCACCGCCTTGATCGCCGCGGTCAGGAAACCGACTTCGCCGGGGCCGAGCCTATCGACGCTCTCCTGCTTGGGCGAGAAAACGCCGATCCGCTCGATCCGGTAGGAAGCGCCCGTGCCCATCATTTCGATCTTCATCCTCTTGGTCAGCTGGCCGTCGATGACGCGGACCAGCACGACAACGCCGAGATAGGCGTCGTACCAGCTATCCACCAGCAGCGCCTTGAGGGGTGCCGTGGCGTCGCCCTTGGGCGGCGGCAGGCGTTCGATCAGGGCCTCGAGCACATCGCCGATACCGAGCCCGCTCTTGGCGGAAATTTCCACCGCATCCGAGGCGTCGATGCCGACAACCTCTTCGATCTGGGCGCGAACCCGGTCGGGCTCGGCCGCCGAGAGATCGATCTTGTTGAGCACCGGTACAACCTCGTGGCCGGCGTCGATGGCGAGATAGGCATTGGCCAGGGTCTGGGCCTCGACGCCCTGGCTGGCGTCAACCACCAGCAACGAGCCCTCGCAGGCCGCCAGGCTGCGGCTCACCTCATAGGTGAAGTCCACATGGCCCGGGGTGTCGATCAGATTGAGGGTGTACTCGACCCCATCGGATGCTGTGTAGAACAGGCGCACGGTCTGCGCCTTGATGGTGATGCCGCGCTCGCGCTCGATGTCCATATTGTCGAGCACCTGGGCCTGCATGTCGCGCTCCGCCAGGCCGCCGCATTGCTGAATCAGGCGATCGGCCAGGGTCGATTTGCCATGATCGATATGGGCGATGATCGCGAAGTTGCGAATATGGGAGAGGTCGGTCATGCAGGTCGGCTAGGCTCGGAGCGTCCCGCCGGTAGCCTTTTCGACGGCCGCGACGATGTTTTTCGAGACCGCCTCGATGTCGGCGTCCGTCATGGTTCGATCGATCGGTTGCAGGGTCACCGTAATGGCGATGGACTTCTTGCCCGCGCCCAGGGCGGCGCCCGAGAAGCTGTCGAACACCGCCACCTGATCGATCAGCTGCTTGTCGGCGCCACGGGCGGCGCGCAATAGATCACCGGCGCGGATTTCATCATCGACCACGAAGGCAAAATCACGCTTCACAGTCTGGAAGGGCGAGAGCTTGAGCGGCGGTTTGGCGCGGCCCGGCTTGACCTTGCCTTCGGGAATGGCGCCTAGGAAAACCTCGCAGCCGACCAGGGGCCCGGCCACATCGAGCGCCGCAAGAACGCGCGGGTGAAGCTCGCCGAAATGAGCCAGAACCTTGGGCCCCAGGCGGATCGAGCCGGACCGGCCGGGATGAAACCAGGCGGGCGCATCGGCGGTGAACTGGGCCTTGTCGACGGGCCCGCCACAGGCGGCGATGACGGCCAGGGCATCGGCCTTGGCATCATAGGCATCGACCGGCCGCAGCGGCTCCAGCCAGTGTCGCGACCCGCTGCGCCCCCGGCGCACGGCGGTCGCCACCATAGCCTGATCGCCCGCTTCCAGGCCGCTATAGACATGGCCGGCCTCGAACAGGGCGAGATCGTCGAAGCCCCGGTCTATATTGCGCGCCACCGCCGCCATCAGGCCGGGCAACAGGGAGGGCCGCATATCGGTAAGCTCGGAGCTGATCGGATTGGCCAGGCGCAGGGACGCATCGCCGCCGCCGAATAGAGCGGCCTGGGGCTCGGAGATGAAGGACCAGGTCACCGCCTCGACCAGGCCGCGCGCCGCCAGGGCCCGCTTGGTCCAGCGCACCCGGCGCTGGGCCAGGGTCAGCACCGGCGCCGCGACACCATGGTCGCGGGGCAGGGAGACGGCGTCGATGTTGTCGAAGCCGTGGATGCGCAGCACCTCCTCGACCACATCGGATTCAACCTCGATGTCGGGTCGCCATGTGGGCGGGGTGACCCCGCCCTTGGCCAGGGTGAAGCCGAGGCCGCTGAGTATTTCGTGGGAGACGTCCTCGGCAATGTCGACGCCGCCCAGGGCGGCCACCCGCGCCGGGTCAAAGGGCAGATGCCGGGCGGTTTCGGGCTTGGCGCCGGCAATCACGACTTCGCTCGCCTCGCCGCCGCAAAGTTCGAGGATCAGGCGGCTCGCGATCTGCTCGCCAAGCGCCATGAAATCCGCATCGACGCCGCGCTCGAAGCGATAGCGAGCGTCACTCTCAACACCCAGCGCCCGGCCGGTGGCGGCGGTGCGCAGGGGATCGAACAGGGCGATTTCGATAAATACAGTCTTCGTCTCGGCGTCGCAGCCCGTGGTTTCCCCGCCAATCACGCCGGCCAGGCTGACGAATCCGCTGTCGTCGCAGATCGCCGTCATGGTCTCGTCGATCTCGTATTCGCGGTCGTCGAGGGCGGCAAATATCTCGCCCTTTTTCCCAAGGCGCAGACGCAGATCGCCTTTGATCCGGTCGGCGTCGAAGGCATGGGCCGGGCGGCCGAGATCGAAGGTCATCCAGTTGGTGATATCGACCAGGGCCGAGATCGGGCGCAGGCCGATGGACAGCAGGCGATCGCGCAGCCACTTGGGGCTCGGCCCGTTGGTGACGCCCCGGATATAACGGCCCAGGAACAGCGGACAGGCGTCGGCATGGTCCGGCGCGAAATCGAGATGCACCTTGATCGGCGACTCGAAGCCGCCGGGGAGCGGTGTCTCGTCATGGGGCTTGAGGGCGCCCAGGCCCGACGCCGCCAGGTCGCGGGCAATGCCAAAGACGCCCAGGCAATCGCCGCGATCCGGCGTGATGGCGATATCGATGAGCGGATCGTCGAGGCCGAGCGAGGCGGCGAAGGGCTCGCCCAGGGGCGCATCCTCGGGCAGCTCGATGATGCCGTCATGGTCGTCGCCCAGGCCCAGCTCGCGCTCGGACAGCAGCATGCCGTTGCTCTCCACATCGCGGATTTTGGTCTGTTTCAGCTTGAGGCCGCTGCCCGGAATGATCTGGCCGACGCCGGCGAATACGCCCTTCATGCCGGTCCGCGCGTTGGGCGCGCCGCACACCACCTGGACCTCGCCGCGTCCGGTATCAACCCGGCAGACCCGCAACGTATCCGCATTGGGGTGGGGGCTGGCCTCGATCACATGGGCGACGGTGAATTCCGCCAAAGCCGCCCCCCGGTCGACCACCGTCTCGACCTCGAGGCCGAGGGAAGTGAGCCGGTCGGTGATCGCCGCCAGGGGCGCATCGGTCTCAAGATGGCGCTTGAGCCAGGACAGGGTGAACTTCATCGAGCAAGCCCGGCGGGCAGGGTCGGCAGATCGAGGGCCGCGAAGCCGTAATGGCGCAGCCAGCGCAGATCGGCGTCGAAGAAGCCGCGCAGGTCGGCGATGCCGTATTTCAGCATGGCGAGACGGTCGATGCCGATGCCAAAGGCGAAGCCCTGATAGACCGTGGGGTCGATGCCGCAATTGACCAGCACTTTTTCATGCACCATGCCGCAGCCGAGAATTTCCAGCCAATTGCTGCCATCGCCGCCGATCGACAGGGTACCGTCCTTGCGGGTGCAGCCGATATCGACCTCGGCGGACGGCGAGGTGAAGGGGAAATAGCTCGGCCTGAAGCGCATGGGCACGTCGCCAACCTCGAAAAAGGCCGAGACGAAATCGGCAAGACAGCCCTTGAGATGGCCCATATGGGTCTGTTTATCGATCACCAGCCCCTCGACCTGATGGAACATGGGCGTATGGGTCTGATCCGAATCGCAGCGGTAGGTGCGGCCCGGCGAGATAATGCGGAGCGGCGCGCCCTGGGCCTGCATGGAGCGCACCTGAACCGGCGAGGTGTGGGTGCGCAACAGGCGGCGCTCGCCGTTCTCGTCGGGAGCGAAATAGAAAGTGTCATGCTCCTGGCGCGCCGGATGCTCGGGCGGGATGTTGAGGGCCTCGAAATTATGGAAATCATCCTCGATATCGGGGCCTTCGGCGATACTGAACCCCATATCGCCGAAGATCGCGATGATTTCATCGAGCACCTGACTGACCGGATGGACGCGGCCCTCGGGCGGCAGCCGACCGGGCAGGGTGATGTCCACATGCTCTCGGGCCAGGCGCGCCTCCACCGCGGCGCCGTCGAGGTCGCTCTTGCGAGCATCGAGCGCCGCCGCCAGCTCGTCCTTCAGCGCGTTGAGCGCCACCCCGGCGGCCTTTCGCGCCTCGCCGTCGAGATCGCGAAGCCCCTTCATTTGCGCCGTCACCACACCCTTTTTGCCGAGGGCGGCGACGCGCACCTGATCGAGGGCGGCAAGATCCCCGGCCTGGGCGATATCGGCCAGCAGGGTTACGCGGAGCGCTTCGAGGTCTTTCATCTCACCGGATACTGTTGTGGAAAAAATAAGGGGCCTTGTTGTTAAGGCCCCTTATTACACCATTTTCGGGTACGGCGCGCTGTCAGCTAGCGAGCGCCAATTGAGCCTTTTCCACCAGCCCCTTGAAGGCTTCGGGCTCCCGCACGGCGAGGTCGGCCAGCACTTTGCGGTCGAGTGCTACGCCGGAGCGCGACAGGCCATTCATGAACTTGGCATAGGTCAGGCCGTTGAGCCGGGCGGCGGCGTTGATGCGCTGAATCCACAGGGCGCGGAAAGTGCGCTTGCGCACGCGGCGGTCGCGATAGGCGTATTGCAGCGCCTTTTCGACCTTCTCCAGGGCGATCCGAAAGCAGTTGTTCGAGCGGCCCCGGTAGCCCTTGGCGCGACCCAGGATTTTTTTGTGACGGGCGTGGGATGTGACGCCCCGTTTTACACGAGCCATGGAATTATCTCCTCACGCGTAGGGTAGGAATTTTTTGATGATCTTGCTGTCGGCGGGGCACATGATGGTGGTGCCACGGGACTTGCGTTTCATCGATTGGGAGCGCCTGCGAAGCATGTGATTCTTACAGGCGAAGTTCCGGCGCATTTTACCAGTCGCGGTGAGCGAGAAGCGCTTTTTGGCGCTGCTCTTCGATTTGAGCTTCGGCATTTGCTATGTCCTAACGTTTAAGCCAGCCTCAAGCGGGGCAAAACCCCACAATCAGCGGCGAATTATTGACGATAATAAGCAGCTGGGCATGCCGTAGGCCGGACCGCTTCAAACGAGAGCACAGCTTATAGCGAGCGACCTTGGTAAATGCAAGCGCGACCGTTGATTTCTGGATTAGCCGCCAACGAACAATCGGGCGATTAAAACGACCAACCTCTTGCGAGCAGAGTATATTAAAATCTAACTATATATATCTAATTATTGATATACATGGATAACATTAGTATAAATGCTTCATGGATCCCGTACGAAACCCATTCGCCCCCGGCGCTGGTTCTCAGCCACCCGAGTTAGCGGGCCGCGATAAAATCATCTCAGACGCCCAAATAGCGCTCCAGCGAATTCTGCTCGGCAAACATGATCAGTCTCAAATACTTTTGGGGCTTCGCGGAACCGGCAAGACGGTCCTGCTAAACAGAATTGAGCGGATGGCGGAAGATTATGGCCATCTAACCTCATTTGTTGAAGCGCCGGATGACAAGTCTCTCGCTGATCTTTTGTACCCCAAAATTCATCAAGTTTTGCGCAAATTATCAATGATCGAAAATGCCAAATCCCATGCTCACTTAGCCATGCGAGCCCTGCGCGGGTTTGCCAGTGTCTTCAAATTATCCGTTGGCGACGTTTCGCTTGCTGTCGACCCGGAACCCGGTACCGCCGACAGTGGAATTCTTGAATACGATCTGTGCGATCTCTTCCTTCGCCTAGGCGTTACCGCACAATCGGCAAACAAAGCCTGGACACTCTTGATCGACGAGGTTCAATACCTCTCCGACAAAGAGCGTTCTGCATTGATCGTCGCCATGCATAGGGTTAATCAAAAACAGTTACCCATCATATTCTTCGGCGCTGGTCTGCCACAGATTGCGGCTCTATCAGGTGATGCAAAATCCTATGCCGAGAGGCTGTTCAATTTTCCGACCGTCGGGCCTCTTGACGCCATATCGGCCATCGCCGCCATTAGGCAACCGATCGAACAGGAAGGCGAAGCGATTTCGGACAACGCCTTATCTCTAATCATCGAGCGGACGGAGGGCTATCCGTATTTCCTACAGGAATGGGGCTATCAGGCATGGAATATCACCAATGCCTCGCCGATCGATAGCCATGATATCGAGAGCGCCTCATCCGCTGCGGTTCGTCGACTGGATGAAGGGTTTTTCCGCGTTCGCTTTGATCGACTGACCCCGAAGGAGAGCGACTATGTAACTGCAATGGCCAGTCTCGGCAGAGGTCCATACAGGTCATCGGATGTGGCTGAAAAACTGGGTGAAAGCGTTCAATCATTGGGGCCTTGCCGAGCAAAAATCATCAACAAAGGCATGATCTACAGCCCCGCTCACGGCGATATCGCTTTTACCGTACCAATGTTCGAAGACTATCTGCAAAGGAGCTTGCGCTGATCCCCTAAATCCTCGCCCGCCACACAGAAAGAGCCCCGCAGACGGCTGGCGTCTGCGGGGCTAAGTCATTCCGGGTAAGGCGAGGTATGGGGATAAATGTATCGGCGCCCAGAGGTCGCCACATTAACCCAAGTTAAGTTTGCGCAAATAATTTTACAAAAAGCAGCCTTAAAGCCTCTTAACGTATGATGATTCGATCAAACGGCGCTCAAACGTCACGCAGGCATACGCTGCAATCAGGGCCATCCGGCCCTAACGCGGCGACATCACCATGGTCATCTGGCGGCCCTCGACCTTGGGGAACTGTTCGATCTTGGCATGGGCGTCGAGATCGTCGCGCACCCGCATCAGCACCTTCATGCCGAGGTCCTGGTGGACCATTTCACGGCCGCGAAACCGCATAGTCACCTTGACCTTATCGCCACTCTCGATGAATTTCTCCATGAAGCGCAGCTTCACGAGATAATCGTGATTGTCGATGGTCGGGCGCATTTTGATTTCTTTGACGTCGATCGTCTTCTGGCGTTTGCGCGCTTCATTCGCCTTTTTCTGGGCGATGTATTTGAACTTGCCGTAATCGAGCAGCTTGCAAACCGGAGGATCAGCGTTTGGCGAGACTTCGACGAGATCAAGCCCGACTTCCCGGGCGAGGTCAATTCCGCGCTCACGCGGCACCACGCCCACCATCTCACCATCTTGGTCAACCAGGCGAATAGGATCCGCCTCGATGAATTCGTTCACCCGCGGGCCCTGTCGAACCGGCGGTGTGAAGACTCTTGGTCTAGCTATTTAAAAACTCCTTTTAAATGTTAACAACATTACATGTTTCATGGGCGTTACAAATTCCATTGGCGTCAGGCCGCAGGGGGCTTTGCCTCCGCGCTAAGTTTAGCGACCGCCCCATCAAGCGCAAGGACTTCTTGGCCTTCGGCGTCCATGCGGCGGATCGAAACGGTGTTTTCCTCGGCCTCGCGTTTGCCGATAGCCATGAACACCGGCACCTTGGCGAGGCTGTGATGGCGCAGCTTATAGCCGATCTTTTCGTTGCTCACATCGAGCGTGACACGCATCCCGGCGGCTCTCAGCGCGGCGGCGACCGTGCCCGCATAATCATCGCCGTCCCGGGTCACCGTGGCGACCACCACCTGAACCGGAGCCAGCCAGAGCGGGAACTTGCCGGCGTATTGTTCGATGAGCACGCCGATAAAGCGCTCCAGCGAGCCGAGAATGGCCCGATGCAGCATGACCGGGCGATGTTTTTCGCCGTCATCGCCGATGTAGCTCGCATCGAGGCGCTCGGGCAGCACGAAATCGGCCTGCAGGGTGCCGCATTGCCATTCGCGGCCGATCGCGTCGCGCAGCACGAAATCGAGC
>Ga0066376_10004990_pt1 | contig 11416 bp, 7 predicted proteins | sample Knorr_S15_td_Bot_FD_77009 | JGI IMG/M metagenome (GOLD analysis project Ga0066376, IMG submission 77009) | Marine microbial communities from Southern Atlantic Ocean transect - Knorr_S15_td_Bottom_ad_5009_LV_A | ecosystem: Environmental > Aquatic > Marine > Oceanic | place: Southern Atlantic... | reverse complement strand
TGGGGGTTCACATCAACCTGATCAGCGATTTGACCAGAATCGCTGACGAGTGTATCGAAATAAAACCTGCAGTATTGATCGCTGTTCCGCGGGTATGGAATAAATTCTACGATAGGGTGAATTCGCAATTCGCAGCTTCGCCGATCAAAAGACTACTATCAGGAAAGGCCCGTAAGCACGCTTCAAAGCGCATCGCTAAGGCTGGTATCGATTGCGATGCTGTTGCACCGGTAGGCTTCTTCGACAAATTCTTCGACAAATTGATCTGGCGTAAGGTCAGAGCGAGATTCGGTGGGAATATTCGCTTCTGTATGTCGGGAGCGGCTGCGCTTTCGCCAGATGTTGCCTCCTTCATCCAGATGGTCGGCTTCAATTGTTACGAGGGTTATGGACTGACCGAAACCGCACCGCTGATCTCAGCCAATGGCTGGATGGGCAAGGGTAAGAGTCGCCTCAATACCGTTGGCAAAGTGGTCAATGGTCAGCGGGTGGTAATCGATCGCGATGCCTGGGATGACCCAGACCGAGCCGATGAGGGTGAGATCATCATCTACGGACCAAATGTAATGGGCGGTTATTGGCAGAGACCAAAAGATACCGCTAAGGTAATTATGGCAGATGGTGGCTTCCGCACCGGTGATCTTGGAAAACTAAGTGAAGACGGTTATCTATCGATAACCGGCCGGGTCAAAAGCCAGTTCAAATTGGAGAATGGAAAATATGTTTCTCCCTCCCCACTTGAAGAGAATCTCAAACTCAGTCCATTGGTCGAGCAATGTGTTCTCGATGGGCGCAATCGTCGCAATACCTACTTGATAGTCCACCCCAATAACCAAGCCTTACGTGCCGCTCTAGGCAAAGCAGGAGTGACCGCAGCAAGCGATGATGCAGAAATGTGTGCCGACAAGTCGGTAAATGCTTGGTTATTGGCTCACCTCGCTAAGAATAATATGCAAGCTCCCAATTGGAAGGGCTATGAAGTGGCAAGGGATTTGATTCTCGACCCTGATGAATGGACTACCGACAATGATTTCCTCACCCCCTCACTCAAAGTGAAACTACGGAATTTACTGACACATCATGAGCAGGCGATTAAATCTCTGTGAAAAAACCGTATTACAAATGCTTTGTAGGCAATTGATTCATAGACCGACTCACTATATGAATTATAAATGACAACACCACATGTGGAGTTTGAAACAGCTGGCGGAGGATTGCTCGCTGCTTGTGAAAGACCCCTGGTAATAGGTATTGCAATCGGTCTGGTGATGGGATTCGCCAATGCACTGATTCTAGCGATTCCCCTGTGGATTTCTCTCGTATCCGGCATACTTCTCGGCGTTGTTGTGACCTTAATCGCCTGCCCTGGCCTGCGTACTACGCTCAGAGAGCGCCGGGAAGCAAATGCGCTGAAATCGAGCGATAAATCGCAATCGGTCTCGGCATTTACCGCTAGGGAATGACCGACAGGGCCAAAAGCCACCGTCCTCGGCCCGAATCATGGTCCGAGAGTTGATTCACGTCGAGCGAGTCGACCGATCGTTCGGCCCACTCGATGTGCTGCAAGACATCAATCTCATCGTCAACGATGGTGATAGAATCGGCATCGTTGGTCATAACGGCGCTGGAAAGACTACTCTACTCAATACCATTTCCGAACAAGCCCAAGATGTCGGTGAAATAGAATTCGCAGCTGGTATCCGTATCGCTTATCTTTCTCAAATTCGAGATATTAAAGCGGATTCGACCATCGAAGAGGAATTGGGCCGTAAGGGGCGTCAATTTCAGGAATTGGAAGAGGAGATCGCCGCCATTGAAGCACAGATGATAGAGCCCTCATTCTACGACGGTGATTGGCATTCGGTGATGGAACGCTATTCGGAATTACAGCAGACCCTAGGGGTTTCAGGCGGGAGTAATGTCGCCAGTATCGCCAAGGCCATTCTCATAAAACTAGGATTGGACAAGCACCCCATGGATATGAAAGTCGACAAATTATCGGGAGGCGAAAAGGCAAAACTCGCCCTAGCTCGTCAACTGGTAGGGCTGGCGGGAATCGACGTCATCTTCCTCGACGAGCCGACCAATCATCTCGACATCCAGACCACCGAATGGTTAGAGGAATTTCTGAGAGATTTCAAGGGCGCCCAATTAATCGTCTCACACGACCGCTATTTCCTCGACCAAGTCTGCACCCGAATCGTAGAAATCGACAATCTTAGGGCTTGGAAGTGGAAGGGGAATTACAGCCGCTTCATCACTCAGAAAACCGCCAGTGAAGCGGCACTAGGAGATGCAATAAAAAATCTTGAAAAGAAGATGAATTCAACGATAAGCGCCTTGAAGCAGATGAAGCGGGCCAATAAATTCGATAAATCTATCTCGGCAAAACACAAGATTCTCGAACGCCAACAAAAGGAACTCAAGGCGCTAAGGCTGAGGGTGCCAAAGAAGCGTAAACCCCTAGTCTTACGATTACAAGCGGTTGAGAAATCGAGCATGGATGTGCTTGAATTTCGCGCTGCAACCATGGAATTCGATGGCTTGCAACGCAAGATTCTCGATAACCAGAACCTCGAGGTAAGCAAAGGTGACCGCATCGGCATCGTCGGCGGTAATGGTCAGGGAAAAACCACCTTGCTCAAATTGATCAATGGCGACCTCAAACTCTCAGCGGGTAAAATCGAGGTCGCCCCCGGTTGTATCATCGGTTATTTCCACCAAGATCACGCAACACTTGATTTCAATCTGAGTCCGGTTGAGCAGATCGAGGTATTGCGCCCGGATTTCCAATATGGTGATATCAGAGCAGCACTTGGTAGATTCCAATTTGCAAAAGAGCAGGTCAATACCAAACTCAGTCGATTATCCGGTGGTGAAAGAGCACGGGTTGCCCTGTTAAAATTGCTATTGGAAGATAATAATTTGCTATTGATGGATGAGCCGACAAATCACCTCGATATGGCCTCCAAGGAAACCTTGGAAGAAGCGATAACAAATTACGAGGGATCACTGATAACCGTAAGTCATGACCGCTGGTTCCTCGACCAATGCGTCAACCGAATCTGGGAATTGCAAGATGGTCAAGTAACCGTCTACTATGGCAATTATACCGATTATATACGGGCAAAAAAGGGCCTTCCTCCGTTGGCAGAAGGCGAGATCAGCGACATTTGAGAACACATTTGAAAATCTGATCAAAATGAAATCTTTATGCCAACTACCGTCTAACGCATAGCATGCCAACTGTTGCAGCGGGACGTACTCCTGATGGTACTTTTCTTACCGGAGCTGAGGCAAGTGTTTTGGTTAGCATTAATGAATGGGCGCTAATCAATGCAGGTTGGTACTTGAAAATGCGAATGATGAAAACAGGAATTGTAATGGGTACATTAATTGCAGTAATTGGAGCGTTTTTGTCACCATTATTGATTATTTTTGGTGCTATATTAGCATTCGCTTCTATTATCACCATACATATTTCCAACCCACGCCCAGTGAAATTGAATCCAATTTCAGCCACTCAGCATTCAATTGTTGAGTGGGCGGGTGTAAAACACATCATCACGATGAATCAAGATTTGAATAAAAGAATAATACAAAGAGATGTCATTGGCAATAGGAATCCTCATGACCCCTCTTCTATCGCCGCAGCGGATATATGGCAACAAGGAAATGATGAATTCAAGGTACTGTCCCTACAAAGCGCAGATTCTCTAATTCAAACTGAAAAAACAAATATTCAATGTTTTGGAAGTACTACCCTATTTGAAAATTCGATACCCATCTTGCTCAATGACGGCTCATCATTGGCTGAACGAATTTTTCCTTTATTTCCTGATGAGTCCGTACTCGAAGATGTAATGTCAATCATCACAAAACCAGATGCTGCTATAGGGATTCATTGTCAAAAATTACTAGATTGGATAATGCAAACTCTAACTCATAATATAGATGTAACCCAACGCTCATATAATGAAATGAGTGCCGATCATAACATTTATTGTACTTGGTCTGAATTCTTGGCTAATCAAGGTAATATATTAGCGGATAGTGTTTTAGATTCATCAAAGTTGGGTTGGTCTCAAGCTTCGATTGGGCTGGATTCTGCTGAGCGGTCATTGGAGAATTCGGTGGCATCAGACATTATTGCTCAAGAGGAATTAGTAATGAGAGAAGTAGAACAGGCAGAAGCTAGAATTCGAGAAAAGGGAGCAGATCATCAAATAAACATCGCAGAGAAAAATGAAAAATTACAGCACAAATTATCTGAAATCGGTGGAATGTATTCCTCCCAAGAAAAAACTGTTTCTCTACTCAATCAAATTTCAGTAGAACAATCACTCACTTTGCAAAATTCATATGGCATTGTCAGCGGAGGTGGCGGCAGTGTCAGTGGCGGAGGTGGATATATCAGTAGCGTTTCAACCTCAGTAAAAACAGATTACTATTCAATAGCTAATCCCGCATGGGATACGATGATTGGTTTGCGGCATATTGCAAATGGGGAATTGAAAAAAATCAGTAGTATGCATCTTGCTGTCAGTAATGAAATAAGGGATCTTGAACAATCTCACAGTAAGATGCTTGAACATCTAAAAGCACAGCATAATGAGAGAATGAAAGAACTCGAAAAGGCAAAGGAGAGAGCGTTATTAGCAATTCGCAAAGATAGTATGGAAGTACGTTCGATTCAAAAATTGAATGCTAAGGAACCAAAACTTAGCGAATGGGAAAAACTCAATTCATCCATTACGGAATTTTGGCTTAGACCCCACCGTTTAGTTCAAGAAAAAATCGACAAGCATTGGCAATGTATTGACAATATGCAACGACTTTGTGATTTAGCGATAAGCGAAAAGAAAAATACAAATTCGATAATGAGTGGCACCCCTTTCCAAAGGGTGTTGAACGATAATCTAATCCACCATTGGGTATTGATTAATGGCCGGCCATTTAGTGAAATAATTCCTTTTTCAATGATTGAATTTAATGAGAATTCAAGTGTCCAAGTTGAAGAGGGTAGTAGTGCATATCTGCTTGGAATGAATGCCACTCATCTTAATTCTGTCGATATTGACGATTTGACTGTTTCAAATTCACTCGCGCGTTTAGTTCATTTGTCATTGCTAGACCAAGAAGTTGCTTTGACATTTAACAAACAAAAACAGCCTTTCAAATTCATTAAACGGGTGATGATGAAATGACAGAATCTGCAAAAACAACCGCGGTGCTCTCCCGTACCGCTTTAGAGGAGAGTGATAGCTTTGTAAGATTACACTCTGGTCAAGTTTTCCAAGATAATATTGTTCCTAACAAGGGTGGGCAGCAGCATCGGAATATTCACATCGGTGCTTGTGTGTGTGTTGAAGGAAGTGTGATGGGAAGTAGTATTACGATTCAAGCGGCTGAAAATATTATCATTGGCGATGGCTTACCTGCTCCTGGAACCGAGATACAGGGCTCCATCAATGCATTGAGCGATGTCGATATCGGCTGTGGAACGTGGATTCATGGTGGAGTTTTGGCTACAGGTGATGTCACTATCTCGGGGATTAAAGACGAAAAGGGAATCCCGGGGCATGTGCTTATCGAAGGCGGAGTCTTTGGTAGAAATGTTACCATTGGTGACGGCGTGGTAATTCTTGGCCCAGTGGTAGCATCAAAGTCCCTGTCGGTTGGTAATTGCGTTACCATTCGCGACCATGTTCGGGCACCGATTGCCAAGATTGGTGACGGATGTTTAATAGGAGGGCTTGTCTGTGATAAATCTATTACTTGTGGAAAATTATTGACTATTGCATCATCATACATTATTCTGCCAAAAAATATAGAGGGATGGGGTATTCCTCATTCGATTAGATCACCATATAATGGCTGTGATAAATGCCCATATGAGGACAGGTTGGGACCAGATTCCATTATTGCGCGGAAATTGGCATGCCATTTACATTCACATAAAGAATTCAAAGCGGGACGGTTTACAATTACACCTGGGGAATGTAAAAAGTGGACATACTTTCCATTAACGGATAAACAATTTCACTGGGCTATTCCAACCGGCGAAATCGTGGTTAGTTTGGTTCCATCATTGGTTACGAACTTATCTATTTACACCGATCAAGCTTCAATATGGGAAAGAGGTGGGGAATGATGCCTACATGTTGTAACGTATTTCACGTTGGCTGGATATGCCCACGTTGTGCACGTCCGATGACAATCAAACCTCATTCGGGTAATGATCCAGTTCCAGTAAGCAAACTGGTCCCATCGAAGATAGAGCAAAGTGTAACTGTAGTTCATGGCGATTATGTCCAAGGTTCCGTGATAAAAGACAGCGTGGTAATGGGGAGTGTTGGAACAGAGACAAAGCCAGAGGGTGATCTCGATATTAGTGGAAAAGTCGTCCCTGGATCAAATATTCAAGATTCTATTGTAATTTCAGATTCCGACCTCGATTTATGAGATCAGCGATGTTTGAGAACACGTGAAAGGAATGGAGGCACGTCTTCGGCCACCAGCCCAGGTCCGATTTCCTCACCGGCTAACTCGCCTGCTTGACGTAATAACCATGCTCCTAATCTCGCCGCTCCCCATGGACTGAGGCCCAAAGCGAGCAAACCACCAATGGTTCCAGCCAATAGGTCACCTGTACCGCCCATGGCCATGCGCGGATTACCGCCACTCACTACGCCACCGCGCCAACCAGAAGCGATTATCATATCCTCAGCACCTGTTATTATTACCACTCTATCCTCGCCATGACCCTCAACTAGTTCTGGAATAGCAGCGAAATCCCCCACCCACTTCTCCATCTCCCTTTGATGCGGAGTAACGACTCCTTTGACCCCTTTGGGCCAGCCACTCAAGGCGGCGATGGCATCGGCATCAATCACCATTGCAATCTCGGAGCACGATTCGATAACCAAGCGCACCGCTGCTAAAGTCGCCTCGTCTTGGCCTAGGCCGGGACCGATTACTAGCGCCTGAACCCCACGGCCAGACTGACAACGCTCGATGATTGCGCTAGCATCGCTGAATATCTCTTCATCGACAAGGGTTTCAGGTATCAATCCAGCCGGCCATTTGACTCGCGAACTCGCTTGTTTGGGCATGGCGACGTGAACCAAATCTACGCCTACTCTCTGCGCGGCCATGCCCGCGAGAATAGGAGCACCGTGATACGGTCCGCCGCCGATGATTAAAACGCGACCACGATCACCCTTAACCGCATCATCGACCAAAGCGGGATAACGCAACAAATCACCAGGCCCCGGATCCAAGGATTGGTCGGGAATCTCAAGACTAGCGATGAACAAGTCACCAACCTCTGGCAATAATCGCCCATCTGCATCGACCATATTGGCCTTAGGGGCGATGAAAGTGACGGTGCGGAAGGCATTGAATGCTAGACCGGATGAGCATCCGGTTGGAATATCACAAGCCAATACTTGGGGGCTGCCGGGAATCGCTTCCATCAGGCGAAGGATTTGGCCACGTGGTTGACCTATTGCTCCAGCGCCAAGCAAACAATCGACGAGGACTTTGGGCTCCTCTTCGGGGATTTCATCAATCGACAAGATTGGTTTGCTGCACTCATCACGTGCTCGCTGTGATAATTCGGTTTTTTGCTGTGGATGGGAGGCGATTACCACGCAATCAGCAATCATCTCGGCGAGACGGAAGCCATCGCCGCCATTATTACCCGGTCCACAGATTATCCAAATCGGCTGAGGTGAGCCCGCTAGCGCGTGCACTAATTCCTCGGCCGCCTTAATCATCAGCCGATTCATATCGACGCCAAGCGCTTCGGCATTGGCATCGATGATGGCAACCTCCTCCGGCTTGAGCACCCAGCGCGGTCGCATGAGTTGAGACAGGTCGGCTCGGCTCAATAACAAACCCGTGCAGCGATGCAATGATGAAGACTTGAGGGATGGCATCGCGCATGTCGGATGATGAGCCGGTGTTCACTACCAGCACTGGACCGGTGCGAGTTATCACCGCCGCATCGTTATTCGATGGTCATGATGCGGCGATAAACGTCATGCGGCGCTTGATTCAAGGCGCCGGGGCCGAAGTGATTCACCTCGGCCACGACCGCTCTGCAAAGGATGTAGTGGATTGTGCGATTCAGGAGGACGCTCACGCATTAGCGCTGACTTCCTATCAAGGAGGGCACGTCGAGTATCTGACCTATATCAGGCAATTACTCGACGAGGGTGGTTGTCCTCACGTTCGGATTTACGCCGGTGGTGGCGGAACCATCACCCCCCCAGAAATCAGGGAGTTGCACAACTCGGGAGTCTCCAAGGTCTACTCTCCTGACGACGGCCGAACCATGGGTTTGATGGGCATGATACATCATCTGATGGCTGGGGCGAGCGAGGTCGACTTAATCGACGAACAGAGAATCGCCAGTCTCAACCGGCCGATCACAACTGCGGATATGGCTGAAATCGGCCTATTACTAACCCTTTCTGAATGTGCTGAGCAAGAGAGGTTCGAGTCTATTCTCAAGACCTGTCGCTCTAGTGAAGCCAAGGTTCCCGTCATCGGTGTTACCGGTACCGGTGGGGCTGGAAAATCAAGCCTTCTCGACGAATTACTGCTCAGAATCCTGAGGGATAATCCCGATAAAAAAATCTGTGTCCTCTGTGTCGACCCAACCCGTAAACGTACCGGCGGTGCACTGCTCGGGGACAGAATTCGCATGAATTCCTTAGCCGATAATAACCTCTTCATGCGCAGTATCGCCAGTCGTGGCTCGGGTAGTGAAATATCCGACAATCTCGATAGAGCCATCGAAGTCGCCAAGGCTGTTGGCTTTGACCTCATCTTCTGTGAGACTAGCGGCATCGGTCAAGGCAGCGATGCCATCACCAAGATCGCTGACCATTCTCTCTACATCATGACCGCTGAATTCGGCGCCCATAGCCAATTGGAAAAAATCGAGATGCTCGATGTCGCTGATTTGATAGTCCTAAACAAATTTGAGAAGCGGGGTAGTGAAGATGCCCTACGGGCGATTCGTAAGCAGGTAAAACGCAATCGCAATCTATTCCACGTAGCCGATGAGGAATTACCAGTAGTGGCGACAATCGCCAGCCAATTCGCCGACCCCGGCGTCGATATCCTCTGGCAAAGGCTAGCAGCCGAGGTCGGATTCAAGGCCGCAGAACCCTTTGGCCAAGTCGGTGTGCGCAAAGGGGTAATCCCTTCCGAGAGAGTGCATTACCTAGCCGAGATAGTATCTTGCCTCCGCGCATATCACACTAATCACGAGGATATTGCCCTAAAACTCCGACAAATCCAGCACCTTGAGAGTGCAGCAACCCTTGTGCCAGAAAGCAAAGAGGGACTCTATCAACTCAGAGATGAACTGATGGAGCAAGTTGGTGAGCACGCGGATTCTCTAGACGAATATCGTGAACTTGCTAAGGCCTATAACTCTGGGGAATACACCTATTTTGTCAGAGGTAAGTCATTCTCGGTCATCACCAAATCCGAAAGTCTCTCGCACCAAATGATCCCAAAGGTTTCACTGCCAACTATCGAAGACGACGGCCAATTATTCTCGTGGTTGGCCAAGGAGAACGTGCCAGGGAGATTCCCATTCACGGCCGGCGTCTTCCCCTTCAAACGCAGCGACGAACTCAGTGCGCGCATGTTCGCAGGCGAAGGCCCTAGCGAGCGCACAAATCGTCGATTTCATCTGCTGTCAAAGGGTCAAGATTACGTAAGGCTCTCGACAGCATTTGACAGTGTTACCCTCTATGGCAGAGACCCTGCACCACGCCCTGACATCTGGGGTAAGGTCGGTAACTCGGGTGTCTCAATCGCTAGCCTTGACGATGCAAAGCGCCTATATTCTGGATTCGATCTCTGTGATAAAAACACCAGTGTGTCGATGACCATAAATGGTCCAGCACCAATTATCCTCGCCTTCTTTCTCAATGCAGCCATCGACCAACAGGTCGAGAATCATCTCGACCAAAAAGAGCATGACCAACAAGCCTACATCGGTGAATTACCCGAAGGACACAATGGTTTTGGACTTGCTACGATAGGTAAAAACGGCGAGGATCTGGTAGATAGCGCGACCTATCACCAAATCAAAAAGCGAACCTTGCAAACGGTTAGAGGCACGGTTCAAGCTGATATTCTCAAGGAAGACCAGGCCCAAAACACCTGCATTTTCTCAACCGAATTCGCTCTCAAGTTAATGGGAGATGTGCAACAATACTACATCGATAACGGGGTACGTAACCACTACTCGGTCTCGATTTCGGGCTACCACATCGCCGAAGCAGGTGCAAATCCGATTACCCAATTGGCACTGACTCTAGCCAATGGCTTCACCTACGTCGAATATTATCGTAGCAGAGGGATGGACATCGATGATTTCGCCCCAAATCTCTCCTTCTTTTTCTCCAACGGCCTCGATCCCGAATATACCGTTATCGGCCGCGTCGCTCGCCGCATCTGGGCGGTAGCGATGCGCGACCTTTACGGAGCGGGGGAGCGTTCGCAGAAACTGAAATACCACATTCAAACCAGTGGCAGAAGTCTGCACGCCCAAGAGATCGACTTCAACGATATCAGAACCACCCTTCAGGCCTTGCTGGCAATACAAGACAACGCCAATTCACTGCACACCAATGCTTACGATGAAGCCATCACCACTCCAACCGAAGAGTCGGTCAGAAGAGCACTTGCCATCCAATTGATAGTCAATCAGGAAAGCGGTTGGACCAAGACCGAGAATCCACTACAAGGGTCCTTCATCGTCGATGAACTGACCGAGATGGTCGAGGCAGCCGTGCTTGAGGAATTCGAAGCCATCTCGAGAAGAGGGGGGGTGCTTGGCGCTATGGAAACCATGTATCAGCGTGGTAAGATTCAGGACGAATCGATGTATTACGAGCACCTCAAGCACGACGGAACCCTGCCTATTATCGGTGTCAACACCTTCCAAAATCCAAATGCAAAGGCCTTCGATGAATCAGCAGCCGATGATTTTGAGATGGAATTGGCCCGAGCCACGCCCGAAGAGAAACAGGCCTGTCTCGACCGTACCAACGCACTACATCAAGCCAATACCGAAGCGACCGCTGCGGCCCTGCAAAGATTGCAAGCGGTAGCGAGAGAAGATGGTAACGTCTTCACCGAATTGATGGAAACCGTCAAAGTAGCAAGTCTTGGTCAAATCACCGAGGCCCTATTCCAAGTCGGTGGCCAATATCGCCGCAACATGTAATCGAAAACCCTCAGTACCGTATATGGTTGCATGGGTACCCTTCCAACTACCGGTGATTCGATGGGCCCCCCTTCCAACTTTCTTCAAGAAATCATAGTCTCTGCTCATATCCTGTGAGTCACGTGCTCAGCCCTTTGCAACCAATGCGTACTTTCT
>Ga0066376_10004988_pt1 | contig 11417 bp, 4 predicted proteins | sample Knorr_S15_td_Bot_FD_77009 | JGI IMG/M metagenome (GOLD analysis project Ga0066376, IMG submission 77009) | Marine microbial communities from Southern Atlantic Ocean transect - Knorr_S15_td_Bottom_ad_5009_LV_A | ecosystem: Environmental > Aquatic > Marine > Oceanic | place: Southern Atlantic... | reverse complement strand
GAATGGCAAAAAATGAGGAAAACGATTAGAACGCAATACCCTTATTCAAATTATTAGTCTGAGATTCTAGACGATTGTGTGTAAACTCGCAAACCTCTGCGCGCAGGAACAGAGGCTCATCCTCAAAGGATTCCTGCTCGGACTGAAGGCTGCTTCCAGATTAAAATGACCAGAATAAGGGTTTTTTTGGAGTCTAGCTCCTAGGGCTCAATCCCACAACTATAGCCTTCTGCATCATATTCATCTTCATCAAACCAAAGAAAGGTATCACAGCAGTGAGCAGGTATTACTCTGATAGTCTCCATCACTAACATGATAGCGTCTTCCCTCATGGGTGCTTTACATACACTACAGTATTCTAAATACAATGATGCTTCTACTATAAACAACACTTTCTCAGTATCTTGAGTCTTGGTGCTCCTAAGATGTGGTGGTACCGGAATGTCTGTTTCCAACAATGATAATTCTGCTCCGTCCTTACGGAGAACCCCATCGGATCCTATTTGATGAGGTCTCATGAGATTTTCTGTTCCTTTGTGTTTTTTCCCTGCAAGTGCAAAACTGGGTTTCCCTGGGCAGTGGTCGTGCAACTTCCACCCTCCCCCGTTAGGGAAATCAAACGGCTTCCACCTCCCATCACTACAGTGTTGCATCCAAATCATTTCTTCACAGAACTTGCATCTACGCGGGTATCCCGTTCTATCATTTTTTTCTATCATTTTTTTCCTCCTAAATTATTCAATCCCTCACACATACATACGCGTACAAAGAAAGGTAATTCTCTTTATTCTAGAGGTACTCAAAGGGTCGATGACCTCACGCATACACACGCGCACAAAGGAAGGTAATTCTCTCTATTCTTGGGGTACTTAAAGCCCCCAATGAAATTCTTCGCAACCTAATGCCCTAGTGGATTCTTGTGGAACAGAATCCTGGCACAGTTTTTCCTCTCTATTTTTCTACTCGCTCGCTTAGTGAGTATTACCCTTTATTCTAACGGTACTTAAAGCCCCCAATGAAATTCTTCGCAATTCAATGCCTTATCCTCAAGGGATTCCTGCTAGGATTGAAGGCTGCAGCCAGATTGAAGTGAGCGGATACATCGATGAAATTGTCTAAGGGGGTTCAAGGAAAAGAATCTATACTCAATGTTGTATTGAACAAACATGCGAATCCTGTCAGCACTGTTGGCAGTGCGTCTCGTTGTGCGTCCGTGTAACTTACCCCCTGCCCCCGTTTGCCGAAGAAACTCTGCAGTTCTACTGCTTTCTTTGGCGCTGCTCAGCGTCGTTTTTGCTCCCTTCGCCAGTGCTTGGGGCGCCACAAAAGATGGAGACCAATTTTACAGTTCTTGGTCCACGAATTGTAACACTGGAGATTCTGATTTTACGGATGGTGCAGTTTGTTCTTCTGACGCCAATCCAGCAACCGGTGTTTGGAGAGCTATTGCTACAGGTTGGACTGACGATCCAGATTGTATTGCTAGTACTACTATTCGTTTGGAGTATAATACAGATGGTTTTTGGGGGACTTACGATGGAGGTGACTTGTTTGCTCGTACTGCTTCAAATTCTCAATCTTCTGCCTATATTTCGGTAGGTGCTATACCTCAAAAGAGTTCGACCTCAATTCATGACTTTCCAGTGTCTGGATTAAAGCCTGACACCAGTGGCAATATCGATGTTAAGGCTGAAGTTGAGCAAGGTTCCACCTCTGAGCATTTTGATCTTAAATCTGTTAAAGCATCTTATACAAGAGTGACAGGTAACCCCTCTGCTCCGACTATATCTTCCTATTATCCCAGTTCTTCAAGTTGGGTGAAAGATGATTACATTGATGTGACTGTTCCGGGAAAAAATTCTGTAAGTTGTAGAATCTTTGCATGGTGGTTCACTGTTGATTCTTCTTCAAGTCCTCCGAGTGTTGGTTCACTTGGCAGTAATTATTTCCTTAATCCGTCTTCCTCAGCCACAACATATCGTCTTACAAGTGTTACATGTGGCGAATGGTATATCCATTCTCATTTTCAGGATGAAGCCAACCGATTATCTCAATGGACTACTTCCCACAAGATGAAACTTGATGAGTGTGACCCTACCAATGTCAATCTACACAACCCGGGTTCCTCTTACTATTCCACTGCCCCGGGACTCACTTGGGATGCTGCCTCTGATGCCCATTCTGATTTGCCGAGCAATCCTTACAAGATTGAAGTGAATGATAATCTGATTGGTCAGTGGATGTCTGGAACTTCTCTCGCCGGCTCTTCCTATTCAAGCCAATTGATTTGCGGTGAAAACACAATCAAATTGACCGTGAAAGACAATGTAGGTAACACTGCTACGGACGAGGAAACATTGTATTACGATGTCTGCGCTCCTACGCAACCTGTTCTGACTACTCCCCTCTCCCAGAACCAATACCATATCAATGAGAGTGGTGTACCAACCTTATCTTGGTCCACCTCAACTGACTCTGCTAGTGGTTTGGCAAATTACAAAATAAAGATTGGTAACTACCCAGAGGAAACGCTTAGTTCCACCACCACCTCTTGGCAGGTTACTCCCGCATTGACCTCAGGTACCTATGCATGCCAACTGAAGGCAGTGGATAATCAAGGGATTAATTCAAACGTCACCTTTTTCACTCTGAATATTGACACTACCGACCCTCTAATCACCTCTGTCACTTCGTCTTCGCACTCTTCGAGCATTTGGAGTAATTCCAACTCTGTCAGTGCCGCTGCTGTGTCCACTGATGCTGACGCTGGTGTTGACGAAATCTACTTCCTCCTCAGCAGTGCTTCGAGTGGTGTTTCTCCCTCCTCAATCATTTCAGCAGGTCATGATTTCACATGTAGTGCAACCTCTACCTGCTCTGCCTCATACACCTTGTTTAGTCCAATAAACGTCTCAGGTACCTACTACATCTGGGCAGTTTCAAGAGATGATGCGCGTAACGTAAATGGCAGTCCGCTGGGAGTTGGTTCAAACAACACAGCTACGCCTGTGCGCTCCAACGGGCTACTGATTGACCTCGTCGCACCATGGATGACCTCACCCCCATCTGTGCAAGGGTTGGTGAACGGCTATCTTGGATCTGGTAATGTGAGCATCAACCTTGGTTCAGCAAGTGATCAAATGCCGGGAAGCGGAATGAGTGAATTCAGATTCTATGTGCGCGAGGTCAATAGCAATGCCACGCCAACTTATCAGTACGTTTCTGCGTCTCAAAGCACTGGCACTTGGCCCATTGCTCTTGTTCATGGATTAACTTACGAAGCCTGCGTGCAGCCGATAGATGGAGCAGGGAATATCGGCAATTTATCCTGTAGTTCACAGTTCATTACTGACCTCAACCCACCAACCTTGGTAACCTTCCTACAGGATATGAACGGCTTGAACCTTACTAATTCCCAGAATTACTGGTACACAGTTCAAGACATTGATTTCGCTTGGGCAGCCAGCGCCACTTCAGGTATATCCAGTGTCTCCTATCGTTTCCACACCGTTCCGAGTGGCACCTGGAGTGGTTGGACGACTTTCGCCAACAGTGCTGGCTCGGGTGTCGATAGCCTGCCAACAATGGCAGAAGGGATCTATGATGTGGAGTTCAGAGCGACAAGTGGATTGGGCACCACTACTATCGATACTCACCGCTTGAACATTGATCTGTATTCCCCGCACTCGCTCACCTTGAGCGGGCCAGTCGGTTGGTCTGCAGCGACTACTCAGGTGCTGAATTGGAGCGCTAGCGATTCTTCAAGTGGTGTTGTGAATGTTACCTTGTTTGATTCTTCTACGGGTCAAATTGCCAATCTTTGCGGGCAATTGCACAACAGTGCGTGTACATCCTCCTTCTCGCCTCTGATTATTGCGACAGGATCGTTCTCACTCGCCCTTGACAGTGGCAACTACGGCTTCTTCTTTGAGGCCTGCGATTTTGTTGGGCATTGCTCCAATACTTCCTCTTCGCCAACAACTGTGCAGGTTGAACTCGGCACCCCCTCTTGCGACTTGACGGTGACTCCCTCAGGATGGACCTCGGGCGTGCCAGTGGTTGAGTTCTCACACGATGCAGGTGGTTCGGTGAGTAATATCGCCACTCGTTTGGTCTGGTCTTTCAATGGAAACGAATTGGATAATCGCACCTCTCCATCAAGCCCTTACAACCTGAATGGCGCCAATGATGGTGTTCACCTCATCTCCTTCGAGGTATGGAATGAGGCCGGTACCTCTGCCTTCTGCAGTGGCACAGCATATGTGGATGCCTCGGCCCCAGAGTCTGTGAGTAATATCGTCGGCATGCCGTCCAGGCCAACGAATGCAGCCCTGCTCTTCCTATCTTTCACTGTGGAAGACCAGATTTCGGGTGTTGATGATGTGTTGATGCGTATTGATGGCGGGATTGTCATCACCATCAATGGAGTTCAAAGTGCAGGAGTTCACTCTCCAGAATCTCTGTCTCGCGATATTGATATCTCTAGTTTCAATGACGGGGTTCACACTTTGACATGGACAGTTGTTGATCATGCGGGCAACACGCGCAACACCACGCGTACTTTCACCATTGACCGCACTGCTCCCGAGTTTGCCTACTTCACCTCTGCTAATGAGGACCACCTTTCTGCCGTGTACGGCCATGATGGTGTCACTTTGAAATGGCTGGTTACTGACCAAGACTCAAACTTGACCATTGAGTTGTGGCGTGATGGCCAACTATATGCTTCTGGGCTCAATCCGAGTGAGCCGGGTTATGAGTTGCAATTACCCACTGGTACGTTCGAAGTGGTTCTGAAGGCTATTGATTCCGCTCAGAACCAAAACTCCAGCGCGGTGTTATCCCTACAATTTTCGTTTGACGGTGAAGTGCCCATCATCCTCTGCACAGTCGTCGATGATACAATCAGTGAGTCCTTGCCAAACCAGTTTACGAGTGTGCCCAATGTCGTCTGTCAATGGACTGATGTATCTGCTATCGCTACCTCTTCAATTGTCGTGACCCTAGATGGCGGTCAGGTCAATCCAGATGCTTATGGTGACTTGAGTCAAGGAATCAGTTTTGCTGATTCTCTTTCAACCGGTTCACACAGTTTCACTGTGTCAGTTGCGGATGTGCACTCCAACACAGCCACTTTCTCCGCCACACTCGACGTGACCGGTGAACAGATGCAAGTCAGTTTCTCTATTGGCTCACCTTCTGTTCCTGGCCAGCAAAGCGTCTATCTGTTCACGACCGGAGGAGATATTGGTACTCGCAACTTCGCCTCGGTGAACCTCGATGGTATTTGGGTGTCAATTGACTCCACTGTTGGACAGAGTAATCTGGAAATCAATCTGCTCCTGACTCCCGGGCAACATAATCTGACTGTCATTGTTTCCGACCAGTATAGCACTGTGTCGGTCCCCCTCTTGTTTACAGTTGCCTGCCCTGAAGACACGTCATGGGACGCTGATAGTAGCAGTTGCATGACTGCTTCAGTACTCGATCCTTGTGCTGATATACCCCAGATTATTCCAAACACATTGCCTACAGAAATCAACTCTAGCGGCGTATTCGTGCTATACTTTGATGCTGTCATCACCAGCGATGTAGCAAGGGTGATGATAGAAGATATCGTACTTGACCTGAGTGTCAATAATCCCACGAGTTTGGCTGTTACCACTGATGGTCTCTCCCCGGGCGCTGGTATTCTGGAGGTGTTCTACTTCCCGACAGATACAGATGTATGTCCATTGAGTTTGTCTGCCGTTTCCATTATTGAGGTCCCAGACCCAGACCCAGATCCAGTCCCAGACCCAGACAACATGTCATCTGCCGATAGTGTACTGCCTTCTTGGTTTGGGGTTACTTTGATTTCTTTGTTGGCGGTTGGGGTTGTTATTGGACTTGGAGTTTTCATCCTCAGACGTGGGGGCAATGATGACACCAGTGAGGAATGAGATACTAATCATTCATATTCATGGTTGTGGGGTAATATCATGGTTGCAGTTCCCTCGAGCAGGAGTTTGAACTTGCATGTGTACCTCTTCATTCTTCTTCTCGTTCTGACGCCCTTTCACGGTTACCTCTCTGGCTCAGTGTTGAGCGAAGGGTCGGCTTCTGCTAGCCTTTCCAGCGAGGGCCCATTGAGCGTCACCTATCCAGAAATCATAGAGGTTGCCTTTGAGGTGACCCATCATCCATCCTCCGCTTCCACTCTGGTTGTTGACATTGTGGCGCAGAATGAACAAGGAGAGATTTCCTGGTATGGGCCCTCTCAATATTGGGGTTTCCAGCCCTCTGAGACTCATCGTTTTAGAACTCCCTTTGCGCCTTCGGATGACCTGCCTGCAGGGATTTATGACCTACAGGTGAACTCCTATTATTATCCCAGCATGGATTCCCATCTCACTAACTTCAGCATCGGGGAGATTTGGGTTGAGGAGCAGAACGTGAGCGCAGTTTTCAACTTGAGTTCCTTGTCCCATGCAACCTCGGTGGCCCAAGGCAACTTGCTGATGGTCACAGGTGCTGTGTCAAACACTGGTGAATTCCCTGCTCGTTTGTCCGTTTCCGCTATGCTGGATAACCTGACCCTGTCATCAACTGATGTTGGTGTTCGCAATGCTTCGGATGGCTGGTTCCTCCTCGAAATCCCTACCGATGGCTTCCCTCTAGGCAACACCCCTCTCTCTCTCGTGCTACATTCCACTCAAGGAGGAGAGGCACTTGACTCTCATACACTGAACATTGTAACAGAATTATCGTATGGTGAATTGAATCTCACCGGTTTGGCTATGGCACATTCGGAGTACTTTGAGTCTGCAAATACCTTCTACGCAGGCGATGAGCTTGAAGTAGCCCTTGTATTCACAAATTCCGGTTCCCAGTTCTGCTCCGGAATCCTGTTCCTGAGTTTGCTGAGGAATGCTTCTCAGATTGATATCAACCACACTGGATGGTACGTGGAGTCTGATGGTGTGATGGAGATGCAGTATCTGACCGTCTCTCATCCTCTGCCAGTGTACCTGCTACAAGGAGAGTATGATTTAGTATTCGAGTGGGAGGATGATGGTGATGACTGTGCCAAGTCTGTCAATTTTGGCTCCGCCACCCCCTCCAATCACGCCATCACCGTACTTGAACGCCCGGTGGAAGGAATCATTGACGCCATGGCCCTAGATTGGAATTTCACGGCAAGAATCACCAATACTGGTCCTCTGATGTCCGGCTACAGGGTCGAAGCCATCGTTGAGAATGAGTTCTCAATCAACACTTTGCCCTTGCAGTTCATCGATGTTGAAGCAGGTGGCTTTGGGCTGCTGGACTTCTCAACCAACTCTACTCTGCCATGCTATACAGGCACGTGGAATCTGACAATGAACCTATATTCCACTGATGATGAATTGCTTGACACGGCAGAGTACCCCTTTGCTTTGTTTTCAAGTGCGGATGGTTTTGGAGATGGGCGCATTCTCAATCACACGTTCAGTCAAGACAAAGCCCTTCCCGGAGAGACAGTGTTTCTCAATGTGGAGGTCCGTGACATCATGGGTATGTGCACCTATGAATATCTCGTCAGTGCTGCGATACGCCCACTTTCTGCCAACCCAACTTCATCAACATCCTACAGTGAGCAGTGGGTTGAAGTAAATGCAAACGGCACAGCATGGGTAAGTCTGGCGATGAATATCAGCGCATACGCAGAAGCCGGCCAACAGCATCTGGATATAATCCTCTGGGGGGGAGAAAATTCCTTTTTGGGCAACCAGAAGGAATTGCATAGTTCCGGTTCTGATGATTTTGAGGTTGAACACCCGATTTTCATGGGTTATTTGGTTTGTGACATCACAGAGATTGGGCGCGTTGGTTCTCCATCGTGGACAGGATGTACCATTGAGAATCACGGAAACACATTAGCAAGTTTCCGCGTCACAGCAACACATCTTGAATCAGGAGAGGCCATTACCTCGAGTCTGTTGACATTACGCCATGAAGAGGGCAGGAATGTCGCCAACGCCACCTACCAACTTCCATGGCTGCAGTATGAGGCCAATACCATCACTCTGACTTTGCAGGCGCTCGTCAATTCCTCTTGGGTGCCAGTGGATAACTGGACCCATACCGAATATCGGCCCGAGCCGATTCCTGTTTATCCTGATCATCGTATTGACAACGTGACTCTCTCACCACAAAACCCGATAGTAGGGGTGAAGTTCATCATATTTGTTGACACTGCTGGGAATGACGACCACGACTCTGGTTACGTTAATGTGAGTATTTCACGCGTGGGAGGGCTGACCTTCAACAAAGAAGAAGCGGTGCCATGGGGTACGCGTGTCGTTTCTTCGGCTTTTGATTTCACCTGGCCTAGTGATGATTGTGAGGAATATACAATCAGAATCCGACTGAAAGGCGAAGATGGTGTAGTATTCTCAGAATATGAGCCGATACGAAAAAATGGCTGTTCCTATGGCTCTTTGTCAGACCTACCGGATTTGGTTCCAGAATACATGTCGTTTGACGAAGATAGTAATGAATTAGCATGGGTAGTCACTAATCTTGGCTCTAATCCAAGTTCTGCAACAGACGTCGCATTCTTCGTTGACGGGCAACTGATAACAAGCAAATCAATACCTGTCCTTGAGCCGATGGACTCTCATTATGGCTCAGTTGAGTTAGTGGCCGAAGAAGATTCAATAATCACCATGATTGTTGACTTCAGCAACAATGTTTTCGAGGCGATGGAGGGTTCGGCTAACGAACTATCAATGAGTGCTGAAGCGGGGGTGACCTACAACAATGACCAGGATGGAGACGGCATTTCAGATGATACGGAGGGATATGGCTGGGAAGTCAATGTGATAAGACACCGTTCACAGTTCGAAGGCCTGCTAGACACCTTCGCCTCTGGGAGTATAGACATCGACCCCTATCTAGATGTATACTGGGTGACCTCCTCTCCCTTCCTCTTCGATACCGATGGGGATGGAGTGAGTGATGGTCAGGAATACGATGATTCCACTGACCCGAGAAATCCTGATACCGATGGCGACGGCCTCAATGACCTCATTGATGATGACCCCTTGGTAGTTGAACTACAAGCCCCTGTTGTTGAGTTGATCAGCCTCGAGCAGAACCAGCCGCAGTCATCGGGCACTACAGGGGCGAGGTGGGGTGCTGATTGGTACACGCTGGTATTCAGAGTCAGCGACCCGAATCTGCAGTCTCCGCCTCACCTTTTGAAAAGGGTTGATGGTCTCTTCAGCGACACAATTTCACTTATTCCCCTTGAGACGGTTGATGCTGAGCGAGGCATCTATCGCGCCCACTATCAATCTCCACTCATCTCCGGCTATGAGGTGGTGGTTTTTGCATCAGACACTTTTGGCAACGAAATAGAATTGGCGGTGGTGAATCAATCAGGACTGATTGAGATATTCATCACAACTGTGCTGGATGCCGCCACCAACATTCCGTTCATTTCAACATACACCGCTCCTTTTCTCGGCGTTGCATTTGGCCTCTATCAGTTCATCAGTGAGATAGTGGATGGCTTGGTTTTCCTCTGGGATTTCATCACCGGTTTCACCATGGAGGTTTTCTCAAAAATCTGGAGCGTTGTGCTCCAAGTCAAAGACTTCATCGTTGGGATGGATTTGGATGACATTGCCACCGCCCTAGGCTTCGGAAAGGACATTGTTGTGATGGCGGTGACTCATCCTTGGAATGCAGCGGTAAAGGCTAACCCCTATTCCTCTGTTGGAGATTCTGGAATATTCATCAGTACATTCATCGCAACATATCTGGTCTGCATGTATTTTGGTGGGGTGGCGCTGAAAGCAGGCCTCAATACAATCCCGCTCGTCTCAAAAGTGGTGAAATTGGCTGAAGATGTGGCTGGTTGGGCTGTGAGCAATACTGTGAATGTGGCAAAAACAATCTTGACAGGCGCAATCAGAATTGGTTCAAGCACCAGTGCAGCGGTAGTGAATGCCGTTAAGGCTGGGTTGAGCGGCTTTAAAGTGATATTCCACAACAAGAGAGGTACCCTTTCAATGGGTCCACACATTCGGCGCCTCCTCGATGCAGACAATTTGGTCTTGGCATCATCAAGAACTTTGTGGGCAGAGTTCAATAAGGTCATGATAGGGAAATTCGGCCGCGCCATAAAGGCTGATTTAGATTTTATTTCTAAAGAAATAGATGAATTACTAATTCACAATGTCCGAAATACGGACATTGCTGCAATTGTGAAAAAAGTTGGGACGCCGCCGAACTACTTAGAAGCTAAAAAAGTGATTCTAAGCACTATATCTGAAATTCGTGAATTATCTAAAGGCGGATACCTTTGGGATACAAAAGGTACAGCAGCATTTTTGGGCCAGGGCAAGAAAGTTTGGGCGGATGTGGTAAGAGAGAGTGCTAACCTGCACGAGTACGATTTCATCTCTGTTAAGTCAAGTACTTCTTGGCGGGAGATTGAAAAAATATGGACGAAAGGGAAGCATATTCCTCCAGATTACCTTAATGTTAATGACCCGAAATATACTGAGTGGTTACGAAAAATCACAGTAGATCCTTTGGCAGAGTTTTCCGGAACTCACAAAACAGTACTGTATTCTAATGAGGCTTTAGTCAATCACAATCTTCTATTACATCCACATGTAGAAATTGATAGTTCACTCAACGCTATTCAATCGTATTTGCGTAATGGAGCAGTAGTTGATGCGCTGAGTATGGAAGTGGAACCTGTGGAACCACTGATGATTATTCCCGAAGATGATTCTAACCTTGACATAATTGTGATGGTCATCATTTCCATTGTGATTGCCATAGCACTGAATGCCGTCTACAAGAGAAGGTTGGCGTCTTGATCAGCCCAGGCCTGCTTGCTGTCTTCACTCAATTCTGGCATTTCATTGTAAGTGATATCTACCTTGCTTGCATCCATTCGCTCACGCAAATCCTATCGCGCAGGAGAAATTCTCAGCATCAATGGTGGACGTGCAAGATTTGAACTCGCAAACCTCTGCGCGCATGAGCAGAGGCTGATTCTCAAGGGATTCCTGCTCGGACTCAAGGCTGCATCCAGATTGAAGTGAGCGGATACACCGATGAAATTGTCTAAGGGGGTTCAAGGAAAAGAATCTATACACAATGTTGTATTGAACAACATGCGAGTCCTGTCAGCACTGGTGGTTGCCCTTCTCGTCGGTTCATTGTTGAGTGGAATTGGGCAGTTGACGCACGTTCAGTATCTGGATGAACAAGATGCTAGAGGGGAGGTCGTCAACACATCGTTGGACGTGGGCAACTTCAGTCGCGGGGGATACCACCTCGTTACTGGAGACTGGTGGGAGCCACCTCGGCCGTTCAATGTATCAATAACAGATAGTGACGGTGATGGGGTTCCAGACAGCAATGATTCTCAT
>Ga0066376_10004986_pt1 | contig 11420 bp, 10 predicted proteins | sample Knorr_S15_td_Bot_FD_77009 | JGI IMG/M metagenome (GOLD analysis project Ga0066376, IMG submission 77009) | Marine microbial communities from Southern Atlantic Ocean transect - Knorr_S15_td_Bottom_ad_5009_LV_A | ecosystem: Environmental > Aquatic > Marine > Oceanic | place: Southern Atlantic... | reverse complement strand
GGGGGGGTAAGTCAAAAACTGCAAGTGGATTGACCACTTGGGTTTTTGATAACGGACAATCCTATGACTCGCAACAACTGGAATCAATACCCTTGACACAGGTACAATTAAGAGCTTTCTTTTTAACTCAAAAGGAGATATTCATGACGCCAGACGAAAGAATACAAGATCTTAATTTGATTTTGCCAGCACCCATCAAACTGCCTCCTAATGTTGAAATTAATTTTTCGTGGGTACGCGTAAGAGGAAACAGGGTATTCGTATCAGGCCATGTAGCCCTAAACGCCGATGGTTCAGTTTATGATGTCCTCGGAAAGGTTGGCGCACAAGTAACCATTGAGCAAGGTTATGAAGTCGCTCGACAAACTGGTCTAGCAATTTTGAGTAGTTTAAAGCGTGAACTCGGTACTCTTAATAATATTACAGCGTGGCTTCGAGTTTTTGGCATGATCAATGTTGCACCAGGCTTTACCAATACTCCGTCAATCATTAATGGATTTTCAGATCTGATTATTGAAGTTTTTGGTAAGGAAATAGGCAGCCACACACGTTCTGCGGTAGGAATTGCAGAGCTTCCTTTTGGTGCGGCCGTGGAAATTGAAGCTGAGATTGAAATTTCTACATAAAAACCAACCTTTGAAGATTGGCAGTGTTGATAGAGTTTAAGTTTTATATAAAAAAGCCCGAAACAATCGGGCTTTTTTTTTGGTAGAGATTTTTTAAGTTAATCACCTAGTGTGTGCAAACCACACTCACGACCGGCCTCAACCTTGGTTGGGTCGAAGTAGCGGGTTTCATCAGGCAAGCCATGCTTTTTAAGATAAGCCTGCATGTCTGCAAGCGTCCAATCCAGTAGTGGCGATACCTTAATGACATCGTTTGGACCAAGTGCAACCGTGTCCATTTCTTGACGCACTGCCGTTTGTTCGCGCCTAACGGCTGTTAGCCAAACGTCTGCGTTGGTTTCTTTCATGGCACGCAAGAAAGGCTCAATCTTAAATTGATGTGAGAATTCTTCGTGTGCAGGATCGTCAATCATTGGAATGCCACCCATCACAGCGTCGCGTCGTGCGGCACTGATCAGTGGTGTGTATACCGTCAGATTGAGATCCAGTTGTTTTGTCACTGCATCTGCAAATTTATAGGTTTGCGGCATGTTGTAACCTGAGTCAATCCAAAGCACTTCGGTTTCTGGGGCAACTTGATTAACCATGTGCAATAACACCGCTTCTTGCGGACCAAAATTTGTCGTAACAATGGCTTTGCCTTCAAGAGCTAATGCCCATTTGACAATTTGCTCTGCGCTCTTGCCTTCAAGGCGCTTGTTGGCATCAGCAGTATGAAATTCAGCTCGGTGATGATCGACCATGTCGGCTTGTTGTGAGCTGATCATGCCAGCGGCAACGGTGGCATTGGTGATTTTATCAATCAGAATAAAAGCGCCTAGACCTTTGTTATGAGTGAACTGCTCAATTGGTAATAAGGCATCAAGCTGCACGTCCAGCAAGCCAATTTCGTTAAGCTCTAATGTGTCTGCGTCAACGTTCTCAAGAGTGTTGATATCGACACGGTGATGGATGATGTCAACGCGTGCATTGACGCGACGCGTGCCTAATTTCAGCTCGTAGTCTCTATCAAGGGCAAGTGGCGTTTGATCCATCCACACTAGGTGAGAGCGTAATTTTTGTTGATTGGTGATGGCAAAATTATCTTGCGAATGCACTAATAGGTCGCCTCTAGAGATATCAATCTCTTTTGCAAGCGTAAGGGTAATAGCCATGCCTTTATATGCACGATCCAAATCGCCATCGGCGGTCATAACACGTTCTACTGTAGTACTCAAGCCACTTGGTAAAACTGTAATTGGGTCGCCCGGGGCAACACTGCCTTGGTTAAGTGTGCCACAATAGCCACGGAAGTCCGCATTCGGTCGATTCACATATTGCACTGGCAATTGAAAGCCATCAGCAATTTGGTCAATCGTTTGCTCCACTTCTTCAAGAAATGGCAGTAACGCTGGACCTTTGTACCAATCCATATTTTCAGATGGATTGACCACGTTGTCGCCTTTTAAGGCTGACAGCGGAATGAAGTCAATCTTGCTAATATTGAGTTGCTCGGCAAAGGCCTTGTAGTCGCTTTTGATTTTCTCGTACGTGACTTCATCGAAATCCACCAAGTCCATTTTGTTAATTGCTACAACTACACGCTCAAGGCCTAGTAAAGACACAAGGTATGAGTGGCGTTTGGTTTGGGTGATTAAGCCTTTGCGAGCATCAATTAAGATAATTGCAAGGTCTGAGTTTGACGCACCTGTGACCATGTTGCGAGTGTATTGCTCGTGTCCAGGGGTGTCGGCAATAATAAATTTGCGCTTCGAAGTTGAGAAGTAACGGTAGGCAACATCGATGGTAATGCCTTGTTCGCGTTCTGCTACAAGACCATCAACTAGTAATGCTAAATCAAACTCTTCGCCGTCTTTGGCGCCATCATGACTATTTTTAATGGCCGCTAACTGGTCTTCATAAACCAATTTTGAATCGTGCAGTAAGCGTCCGATAAGGGTGGATTTGCCGTCGTCAACACTGCCGCAAGTTAGAAGTCTTAGTAGAGTTTTGTGCTCATGCTGATCTAGGTAGGCATGGATATCTTCTTGGATTAGGTCGTCAGAATAACTCATTAGAAGTACCCCTCTGCTTTTTTGGCTTCCATCGAGCCCGCATGGTCAGAGTCAATTAATCGACCTTGGCGTTCGGAGGTTTTGGTAAGAAGCATTTCTTGAATAATATCTGTCAATGTAGTGGCCTTTGATGCAACCGCACCCGTTAATGGGTAGCAACCGAGTGTACGGAAACGAACCCACTCTTCTTTTGGTACTTCGCCTGGCTCAAGCTCCATACGGTCGTCATCAACCATAATCTTGATGCCGTCGCGTTCAACAATCGGCCTTGGCGCGGCATAGTAAAGTGACACAAGTTCGATTTGCTCGAGATAGATGTACTGCCAAATATCAAGCTCTGTCCAGTTTGAAATTGGAAAAACACGAATGCTTTCGCCTTTTTTGATACGAGCGTTATACAAGTTCCACAATTCAGGTCGTTGATTTTTTGGATCCCAGCGGTGCTTTTCTGAACGGAATGAAAAAATGCGTTCTTTTGCCCGTGATGCTTCTTCGTCGCGTCTTGCACCACCAAAAGCAGCATCAAAGCCGTGCTGATCCAGTGCTTGCTTAAGGCCTTGCGTCTTCATTACGTCGGTATGTACCTTCGAGCCATGCGTAAACGGGCTGATGTTCATCGCCACGCCTTCGGGATTAATGTGAGTCAGCAATTCCATGCCAGATTCTTTTGCCACTTTGTCGCGGAACTCGATCATTTCACGAAACTTCCAAGTGGTATCCACATGTAATAATGGAAAAGGTGGCACTGCAGGGAAAAATGCTTTTTTCGCTAAGTGCAACATTACAGATGAATCCTTGCCAATGGAGTACATCATGACAGGGTTGTTGAATTCAGCGGCCACCTCTCTAAAGATATGGATACTTTCAGCTTCTAGCTGCCTTAGGTGGCTAAGTCTGTGTTCTGGTAATGGGCTCATTGTGTAAGTTCTTGTTATTTAATTATTAAGAAGCGATTGCTCACTTCAAAAGTAGGGAGATTATAGTATTTATTTCTAAATAATTACAATATATAGAAAATATAATACTAATTTTTTCATATTATGCTATATATTTAGAATTTAATTCTATATATTGAATTAAATAGAGAAACGCAATTGACCTAATTTAAGATTATTATCTGCTGACGAGAAATAATATCGGCTAATTTTAAAATGGTTTATGCAAAGGTCTCTTATAATTGCCGCTAATGATTAGAGATGCAATTAAAACCACACTCCCCATATTTTTTGGCTACTTACCTTTGGGTATCGCTTTCGGCTTGCTTTTCCAAGAGCTTGGTTATCCATGGTACTATGCCACTCTAATGGGGGTTTGCATTTATGCCGGCGCAGCGCAGTTTATGGCCGTTGGTTTGCTAGCTGCTGGCGCAGGTTTTGTTGAAATTGCCATGGCTACTTTTTTTCTCAATTCACGCCACTTATTTTACGGTTTGGCGTTGCTCAATAGTTTTGGCAACTGGGGGCTAAGAAAGATCTATTTAATCTTTGGCCTAACAGATGAAGTGTACTCTCTAATGAGTACAATTGAACTGCCAGAAGGGACCGACAAGCCACAATTTTATTTCCTGATGACAATTTTCTCCCAGAGCTATTGGATTTTTGGCTGTACTTTGGGTGCCTGGGCTGGAACGAAACTTGTGTTTAATACTCAGGGAATGGAGTTTGCCGCTACAGCGCTGTTTACAGTTTTACTTATTGAGCAATGGATAAAAGTAAGAAAACCCCTGCCCTTTATTATTGCCTTGATTGCATCGGCCATTGCGCTGTTGCTATTTGCACAACATATGTTGATATTAGCTATTTCTCTTTCGCTTATTATGATGATGGTGCTACGTCTCACTAACAAGAAGGTGCACGATGAATATTGAGTATTTAGTTATAGTGATAGCGATTATGTCGGTGGCAACATTTGCCACAAGATTACCACCTTTTGTACTTTTTAGTGGGCGCGAGCAACATCCATTATTGCAATTTATTGCAAGGTACACACCGCCAATGGTAATGACTATTTTGGTGATTTACATGTTGAAATCTGTCGACTATCTTTCCACAGAGGGGCTGTATGCCTTTATCGCTCTGTTTGTGACTATTGGTGTTCATCTTTGGCGACGAAACGCCTTAGTGAGTATTGTCACCGGCACAGCTGTTTTTATGTCTTTTGTGCAAGGTTGGTTTTAAAGAGCCAACGAGTGAACAGTTGGTGCATAAGATGGCGTCTTGTGGTGCTTAGGTCGGCATTGAATTCGTAGTAAAATAAAAAAAATCCCATTATCAAATCTAAAATGATTTATGCATAGATCTCAAATAATCCATTTATTTTTTAAATAGCAGCAAATGCAAAGGCTGGTGAAATTATTCCCCTTTTTGGTTTGGTTTAGGCTAATCACCAGAGAGACTCTGAAGGCAGATTTTTATGCTGGCTTAACGGGTGCTATTATCGTCCTCCCACAAGGCGTTGCTTTTGCAACCATTGCCGGATTACCGCCAGAATACGGCCTTTATACCGCTATGGTGGTACCAATAATTGCCGCCTTGTTTGGCTCATCTCATCACCTTGTTTCTGGCCCAACAACGGCAATTTCAATCGTTGTTTTTGCGGCGGTGAGTAAACACGCAGTGATTGGTAGTGAGGAGTTTGTAGCGATGGCGCTAACGCTAACTTTTTTGGCGGGCGTTTACCAGTTAGCATTTGGCTTGGCAAAGTTTGGTATGCTGATTAACTTTGTCTCACACAATGTCGTGATTGGCTTTACCACGGGCGCAGCCTTGTTGATTGCCAGTAGTCAAATACCCTATATGTTGGGTATTGAGATTTTTAGGAGCTTTGGTTTTGCTGACACTTGGTTTGCTCTTTATGAAAGTATTACAGAGCTGAATATATTTGTACTTATTGTTGGGTTGAGTACATTGACCAGTGCTATTTTGGTTAAATTGTTCAAGCCCAGATATCCGAATTTATTGATAGGTATGTTTGTTGGTGGAATTGTCGCTGCTTTACTGGGTGGGCTGACAGATGCCATTAAAACGGTGGGAGAAATACCCGCTCTCTTGCCGCCTCTTTCCATGCCAGATTTTTCGTTGAACACTTTGAAGTCTTTAGCGCCAGAGGCATTTGCTATCGCACTTCTGGGTTTAATTGAAGCGGTTTCAATCAGTCGATCAGTGGCCACGAAGTCATATCAGAGGATTAAGCCAAGTCAAGAATTTATCGGCCAAGGCCTAGCAAATATTATTGGTAGCTTTTTCTCAAGCTACGCTTCTTCTGGCTCATTTACTCGAACAGGCGTTAACTATGAGGCGGGTGCGAAAACCCCGCTTTCTGCTATTTTTGCGGCATTGATATTGGTGCTCATCGTGCTTTTAGTGGCACCGTTGATGAAGTATTTACCCCTTGCCGCAATGGCGGGTGTTATTTTGTTGGTCGCTTATAACTTGATTGACTTCACACACATCAAGAAAACATTTAAATTTTCAAAGTCAGAAACCTCGATTTTCCTCGTCACTTTTCTCTCAACTTTATTGTTGGAATTAGAGTTTGCGATCTATTTTGGTGTGCTGCTTTCACTGATGTTGTTTATCGCCAAAACAGCAGCGCCCGAAGTGCATACATTGGCCTTTGAGAGTGGTCCAGAGGAGAGTATCCGTAAGTTAAGAGCAATACGAACTACGCCATTGACACAATGCCCTCAACTTAAAATAATTCGTATCGATATGTCCATATATTTTGGCTCGATTAACCACATTCAAAAGCAAATCAATCAAATCGTTGACAACCAAAGAATCTATCATATTTTGATTGTTGCCACGGGTGTTAACTTTATTGATCTTGCTGGTGTTGAGGGTTTGTTGTCTGAGAATCGACGCTTGAAAGAGCTGGGTGGTAGCCTATACTTTGTTTCAGTCAAAAACTCTGTTGCTGAATTCTTACAGAAAGTACACTTTGTTGAGCAAATTGGTGAAGACAATTTCTATGAATCAAAAGAATTAGCTATTCATGGTATCTACCAAAAACTTGATATGAAGAAGTGTGAAAAATGCCGTGCGCTAGTTTTTAAAGAATGCAACTAAACTTCTACATCGACACCAATCCAGTTAATTAGCGAAAGTATTCGGTAAACGAATCTACCTCTTCCCTTGGTGTGCGATAGCTGTTGACTAACGCCTCGGTATCTTCATAACCCACCGCCATACCGCAGAGCAGTATTTTATCGTCACCAAAGTCCAGTTCAGACTTTATGATGTGTTGATAGTCGGCAAGGGCTGCCTGTGGACAAGTGCTAAGACCCAAATCAAGCGCTCCCAGCATGACGGATTGAATAAACATACCACAATCCATAAAGCTGCCGGATTGCATGCCTGAATCCATAAAAAATAGCAGCATAACGGGCGCATCAAAAGCACGGTAATTGGCCGCCCATTGATCCATTTGACGCTCTTTATCTTCGCGCTTAATACCCAGGGTTGAGTACATTAATAGGCCACATTCTTTGCGCCTCGATTTATAAGGCTCTACCCACTCCGTGGGATAGTATTGGTAATCTCGCTCTCCCTTATCGCCTGAGCGAAAAGCCACCTCTATTTTCTCTTGAAGGTTTATCTTACTTTCACCCATGACAACAGCAACACTCCAAGGCTGGGTGTTTACCCCAGATGGCGCGTATCTTGCGGCATCGAGTATGGTATTGATTTGCTCTTCTGAAACGGGCCTGTCGAGAAAGGCTCGTATTGATTTGCGTTGTTCTAGGGCTTTAAGGACGTGCATGGGGAAATCTCTTATGAAAGTGCATTGATTTTAATACGCTTAGCGAAACTGTATATGTAAAAAATGTCCTGCCCTTGTTTTTAAAGAATGCCAGTAAAGAGGGTCTGAAAAATATCGTTGAAATTGGGATGTAAATCGTTATATACTCAGTACTCTCTAAACTATAGAGATTTGGGTTATGCAGAAATATACTAAATTTCTAGTTATTTTCTCCCTTGTTGCTTTGATGCTCGCTGTCAAAGCTGCACCAGAATGGGGCGTCAATACGCCAGGCGTTGCTCTAACAATAAGTAAAACTGATAGTGGATCCTATTCCTTAAAAGCGGAAAACTTACCTAGATCTCTTAGCTACACTCTTTGGATTAAGACTTTCAATGGCGTGTTCCCAGCTTATAAGCAAGAGTTTTATGTTGATTATTCTGGGCAGTTGAAGTCCAGAGGCGAATGGCCGATTTTTTTGAAAAACTTTCAGATAAATATCTCCGCTGATGATTTTCTCGATGGCGGACCGCTGGAGTTTGGCTTAATATCAACCGATGACAGTGTCAGGGCAATTGTTAAAATTATCCCCAAGCCAATTGTTGATGAAGATAGCGACTGCCGTTTTTCAATGGAGTTGGTTGCTGCAGATGGTATATCTTTTTTTGCTAAAGGCGCTGGATTTATTCCGGGTGAAAAGGTGGAGACCATATCAAAATCTGCAGACGAAGTCGTTAATTCTTCGTTCGTCGTTCCAAACAACGGCGCCTTCACTGCCGCGGTGTCACCAAAAGTGCCCGGTATGGAAACAGCGTTAGCAAGTTATACAATGAAAACCAGTCATTGCGAAATCAGTGTTGCTTTCCGATGGCGTGATTTAAACTATCGATAATTTTTAAGTCATCTAATGAATTGGGTTTTTGGTGATGCCTTTTTCTTGGGGCTTTACACTTTTCAACGATGAATAAACTGAGTCCAGTATTGTATATTCCGCATGGTGGAGGACCTCTACCCCTGCTCGGCGATGACGGCCATCAGCAGCTAACTTCTTTTCCTAAAGGTGTTGTTAAGGCAATGACAACACCTGCGACCATATTAGTGATTAGTGCACATTGGGAGGAAGGCAAGACAACAATAACAAGTGGTGCTAAGCCACCCCTAATCTATGATTATTACGGTTTTCCTAGTGAAGCATACCAAGTTGAATATCAAGCAGATGGCAGCCCACAATTTGCAGAAACTACTTTTCGTTTATTACAAGAGGCTGGAATTGATGCAAAACTAGATAGCCAACGCGGTTTTGACCACGGTGTGTTTGTGCCATTAAAAATTATGTTCCCAGATGCCAATATTCCGTGCGTGCAGTTGTCGTTAGCGAGTAATCTGAATCCTCAATACCATATCGAAATTGGCAAAGCCTTGGCAACGCTCAGAAAAGAAAACGTGCTTATCCTTGGTTCTGGTTTGTCCTTTCATAATATGGGGGCTTTTATGTCTATAACATCCGCAGAGCCTGATGCCAATAATGAGGCTTTTCAACAATGGCTTATTGAAACTTGTACAAATGAGTCTCTGCCAGAGAGCAAACGTAGAAAAAGATTAATCGGATGGAGCAATGCGCCTTTTGCGCGTTATTGCCACCCCAGAGAGGAGCACCTTCTGCCCTTACATGTGTGCTATGGCATTGCCAGCTCTGCTGCTAAACTTGTATTTTACGATGAAGTGATGGGCAAGAGGGCTTGTGCGTTTTTGTGGTGATGTCTTTTCCAGTCTATAGGTACTAAAAACCTTTTTCATAAATTTTTCAAAAGCTGAAACCCTCTTCGAGAAATTATCAATTTCTCTCTTTAGGTCTTGATACTTTTTCTGACGACCAGACAAAGTATCCAAAAAGAGTTCGCCCTCAAAACAACCTCAATCTTTCTAATTTCACTTCACTAGTTTTTCTTAACTCACTCCGCTCAAACAGTCGAAAAACTCAGCGTTTCGTTACGAGGTTCGTTCTTGGCTCCATAAGAACGAATAGCCCATCACCGCCAGTAATTTTCCCACCTGCTGTGTCTTTTTTGTCATTGCTTAATCTATAACCAATCTTAAGGTCTGGACTACTACCCATCGAATCACCTGCTGAAAATTCAACTATTGCATCCAAGCCTTCGATTATGAAATTTTTCTGTAATTAACTAATACCTTGAGCTGCGACACCCATACCGGATACAAAGGTGTCTTGGTCCAATACTGCGGTTAATGTATTTGCGGCGCTGTTTGCCAATGGGTCATCCGAAGCGCCGCCGAGGTACGTTTCAATGTTTTTCAAAATTCCAACTTCAACTTGTCTTTCACTAGAAGAATACCCAAACCAAGCCTCTCTTGTGTTATTAACTCCACCAAGGTCAGCATTTGTGAAATTCTGGAGCCTGAATGATGTTATTAATTCTGCACCATTGCCAATCGACTTTCTATATTGGAATCCCGCATAAGAGTCTCAAGCAAGCTGAAGAGAATCACTGCCCGAGTAGCTTGAATTTTCCCAAGTTTTGTAATCATATGCGACTGACAAACGGACGTCAGGAATAAAAACATATGTCTTCGCCTCTTCTGCGAGGATGGGAAAGTTAGCAAGTAAAAGAGCTACTGAAAGAATCAGCTTCTTCATTAATTATGACCTTAGGTGGGATAACGAATAGTACAACCACATTCTATAGAATTTCGATAATGACGATATTTAATTCCAGATTGGGATGCAATAAATCGTATGGTTTATATTAACAAAAGGGGAGTGCTAGCTTTTTATTAAAAACCGCAGTGGTCAATCCACTGAGGTTTTTGACTTACCTCTTTACTAAGCAATGCAAATAATACTTTGTGCCATGAAGCGGGGATATTTTGGTTGTTTGAGTGCAACGAGTTCCCGAAATATAGCGCAATAAGCAATAGTAATATTTAGTGTTGATTTGTAGGGCGACTTCTTTTTGGGTACTTTTTCTGGTCGTTAGACAAAGTATCAAAGCCTAAGGGGGGAAATCAAGGATTTCCGAGAAAGGGTTTATGCTTTTTGAAAGAAAATCTTGGATTTTTGGATGTAAGAAAATGGAGACTATGACTCGGATTCTAGCCGTGTATCAGTTTTTTCGATAGTTGCAAGTTAATATAAAATGTATATAATATAGTACAAAATAACTTACTATTTATTGAGTAGAATTATGAATATTAATCATGCACCCCTGTATAGCAGCATTTCTGATTTAAGAAAATCCCCAAGTCGCATTATTAAAGATGCGGGCCAAGAAGTCACAGCTATCTTTAATCATGGCGATTTAGTGTCTTACCTTGTACCACCAAAAGCATTGGACGAATTATTAGAAATGAAGGCCGATAAAGAATCCTTAGAGAGAATTAAAAATATGGATTTGTCTGAAGCGTTAGACATTGACATTAATGAGTTATAGGCTTCAATTTTTACCCAAAGCACTCAAGGCTTTTAAAAAACTGAATCCAGACATTAGGAAAAACTAAAAAAACAACTAAAGAGTCGATTGGCCAATCCAAAGATAGCGAAGTATTGCTTGCACGGGGATTTTCAGGGGCACTATAAGATTAAATTACAATCAGCTGGGTATCGCCTAATTTATAGAGTGATTGATGATAAGTGTATCGTGCTCGTGATTGAGCTAGATAGGCGAGATAAGATTTATAAGAAATATCGAGTTGAAAAATCAGATCCCGAGCATCTCGGATCTCTTGAAAATGGAGGCCGGAACCAGAGTCGAACTGGTCTATAAGGCTTTGCAGGCCCCTGCATAACCGCTTTGCTATCCGGCCAGTAACTTTGAGAAACAAAATAGCCTGTACAGACAGACTATTTTACAGTTTTCAATTTGGAGCGGGAAACGAGATTCGAACTCGCGACATTCACGTTGGCAACGTGATGCTCTACCAGCTGAGCTATTCCCGCATAGATGTGAAATTATAGTGTGTTTTTCCTAGCTGTCAAATGTTT
>Ga0066376_10004984_pt1 | contig 11424 bp, 9 predicted proteins | sample Knorr_S15_td_Bot_FD_77009 | JGI IMG/M metagenome (GOLD analysis project Ga0066376, IMG submission 77009) | Marine microbial communities from Southern Atlantic Ocean transect - Knorr_S15_td_Bottom_ad_5009_LV_A | ecosystem: Environmental > Aquatic > Marine > Oceanic | place: Southern Atlantic... | reverse complement strand
CTCAGCCCAGTCCTGGGCATCGGTGCCACCGGCTCCGGACTGCACGTGGCAGACGGCATCGCCCTCGTCGTACTCACCCGAGAAGAGCGATCGGACCTCCAGGGCATCGAGTCGCGTCGACAGGTCGGTGACAGCATCGGTGATCTCGCCGTCCAGGCTCTCGTCGCCCTCCTCCGCCGCCATCTCGGCGAGGGTCTCGGCGTCCTCCAGACGTTGCGTCAGGTCTGAATGGAACTCCAGGTCCTCGACGACGCCCGAGAGGTCCTTCTGGACCTGCCGACCCCTGTCCTGATCGTTCCAGAGCTCAGGATCGGCCATGTCGACTTCCAGGGCAACCCGGCGTTCGAGTTGCTCGCTGATCCTGAGGTAGCTGAACGCCTCGTCGAGTCGGACTCTCAGTGCTGCGAGTTCCGTTGTGAAGTCCTGCACGTCAGCCTCCGTGGCACTGCTTGTACTTGCGGCCCGAACCGCATGGACACGGGGCATTGCGCGACGTGTTCTCCCATTCGGTGTTCACCTTGGTGACGGCCTTCACCGGAGTGGATTCCTCCACCCTGGCCGGCACCCCGGCAGCAGCGGCGGCACCCACCACCGGACCTTCCGGGCCGCTCGTGGTCACATCGGAGGGCTGGCTGGACTCGTCGGCCCTGACGATCCGGATTCGCATCACGTAACGGAGGAAGTCCCGGCTTATGAGGTCGTCGAGTTGGCCGAACAGCTCGAAACCCTCGCGCTTCCACTCGGTAGCCGGGTCACGCTGGCCCATTGCCCTGAGGTGGATTCCCTCACGCAGGTGGTCCATCTCGTAGAGGTGTTCACGCCACCGCTGGTCGATGATCGAGAGCATCACCTGTCGCTCGACCTCCCGCATCGCCTCGCTGCCGAGCTCCTCCTCCCGGCCGGCATAGACCTCCAGGCCGTCGGCCATGAGGGTCTCGTAGAGGTCTTCGGTGCTGCGCTCAGCGGCCAGAGTCTCAGCATCCAGACCCAGGGGCCAGTAGGTGTCCAGTTCGGCGCGCAGCCCGTCGAGGTCCCATTCCTCAGGTAGGCCCGAACCGCAGTGTGAGCTGACGGTGTCGTCAACGACCAGGGCCATGACCTCCCGTACCTCTTCGGCCAGCTCGGCTCCGGTGAGCATCCGGTCACGGCGTCGGTAGATGACGTTTCGCTGTTCGTTCATCACCTCGTCGTACTTGAGGACGTTCTTGCGGACCTCGGCGTTCTTCTGCTCGACGGTGGTCTGGGCACGCTCGATCGCCTTGGTGACCATCTTGGACTCGATCGGCACATCCTCCGGAAGGGCCCGGTCCATGACGCCCCTGATGGTGTCCGAAGCGAAGAGGCGCATCAGGTCGTCCTCCAGGGACAGGTAGAAGCGGCTCTCCCCGGGATCCCCCTGGCGACCGCTACGGCCCCGCAGCTGATTGTCGATCCGGCGGGACTCATGGCGCTCGGTGCCCAGCACGTACAGACCTCCGCTGGCCCGCACCTCGTCGCCCATGGCGGCACACTCCGGCTCGAAGCGCTTCACCAGCTCAGCCAGGCGTTCCTCGCCCTCGGGGGTGGCTGGATCCAGGCCTGTCGTCTTCAGCTCGCGTTCAGCCAGGTTGACAGGGTTCCCCCCGAGCAGGATGTCCACCCCACGTCCGGCCATGTTGGTGGCGACGGTGACCGCACCGGGTCGACCCGCCTGGGCCACCACATCGGCCTCGCGGAAATGCTGTTTGGCGTTCAGGACCTCGTGGTCGATGCCACGTTTCTCCAGCTCCCGGGAGAGTCGTTCCGAGTTCTCCACCGAGACCGTGCCGACCAGGACCGGCTGGCCGGCCTCGCGACGCTCCACGATGTCCTCGACAACGGCGTCGAACTTTCCCGCCTCCGACTTGAAGATGAGGTCGGTCTTGTCGAGGCGCACCAATGGGCGATTCGTCGGGATGGGCACCACCTGGAGTCCGTAGATGCCTGCCAGCTCGGCGGCCTCGGTCTCGGCGGTTCCGGTCATCCCCGCCAACTTCTCGTAGAGGCGGAAGTAGTTCTGGAGCGTGATCGTGGCGAGCGTCTGGTTCTCCTCCTTGATCGACACCCCCTCTTTGGCCTCTACCGCCTGGTGGAGTCCGTCGGACCAGCGTCGACCCTCCAGAACCCTGCCTGTGAACACGTCCACGATGCGGACGTCACCATCCACGACGATGTAGTCCTTGTCCCGCTTGTAGAGCTCCTTGGCCTTCAGGGCGGCGTGGAACTGGTGGACGAGGTTCGCCGAGACCTGGTCGTAGAGGTTGTCGATGCCCAGTGCCGCCTCGACAGCGTGTACGCCGTCCTCGGTGGGGGCGACGATCCCCTTCTCCTCGTCCACGTCGTAGTGGTAGTCGGGTTCCAGGCCCTTCACGACAGCTGCGAACCGCTGGTAGAGAGCAGCGGCCTCGCTGAGTCGCCCGCTGATGATGAGCGGCGTCCGCGCCTCGTCGATGAGGATCGAGTCGACCTCGTCCACGATGCAGAAGGCGTGGCCCCGTTGGGCCTTCTCCGCATCCGACATCGCCATGTTGTCGCGCAGGTAGTCGAAGCCCAGCTCGTTGTTGGTGCCATAGGTGATGTCAGACGCATAGGCGGCCCGCTTCTCCACCCTGTCGCGGGCATCAGGTACGACGAGGCCCACCGAGAGTCCCAACCAGCGGTGGATCTGGCCCATCCACTCGGCATCCCGACTGGCCAGATAGTCGTTGACCGTGCAGAGGTGCACGCCACGCCCCGAAAGACCGTTCAGGTATGCAGGCAGCGTCGAGACGAGGGTCTTGCCCTCTCCGGTCCGCATCTCGGCGACCCAACCCAGATGGAGGGCCATCCCACCCATCATCTGGACGTCGTAGTGGCGTTGGCCGATCACGCGCCATGCGGCTTCGCGTACCACGGCGAAGGACTCGACCAGAAGCTCGTCAAGGTCCTCACCGTTGTCGAGGCGTTGCCGGAACTCTCCGGTCCTGGCACGCAGGGCGTCGTCGTCGAGCGCTGCCGTGGAATCCGCAAGCGCGTTGATGTCGGGCACGATCGCCTCGAGCGCCTTCACCTTGCGGCCCTCGCCGCTGCGCAGAACGCGCGAGAACAGACTCATTATCCGGCTGAGGCTACCGGCCAGCGCCGGCGGCTATGTCGGCAGTGACAGGTGTCCCGAAGGCTCCCGTCAGGCCCTTCAGGAAGCGGGCGACAGTCGGAGCAGGCCCATTCCAGCCAACTCCACCGGGGCATCGTCCACGCTGGTATCGAGGATCGCCGCCAGAGCCTGGAGGTCGTCACCACGGATGGTCAGGACCCTTCCGTTGAAGTCCTGACGCTTCACCTGGATGATCTCCAGGTAGCGGCGGATCAGGTCCACCTCTGGACCCGAGGCGCCCGCCAGGCCCGCCAGGTCAATGACCACCTTCTGACCCGGCTCCCATGCGGGGACGTCCACCTGCCCGGTATCGGCACCGCCCTGGGCGGTTGGCAGGAGCTGGTCCACCGGAACGCTGTAGAAGGTCGCCAGGCGATGCAGTCGCGGCATCGAGACCGCCCGCTCGCCGCGTTCATAGGCACCCAGGACCGATGCCTTGAACTCCGACTCGGACCTGGCCTCGACCTCCTGCAGGGAGAGTCGCTTCTGCCGGCGGATCAGGCGGATGCGTTCACCCAGCCGGTTGCTGTACTCAGCCTCATCCCGGTCTGCGTCCTCGCGCACATTCGTCACCACAGGACGTGACCGTATCGACCGCGCTGCGTGGTGGGCAACCATTCATCGAATACCGACCGATGGGCCGCCTGAACCGCTCCGTCAAGACTCCGTGGACACCCGACCATCGCGAAGTCCGACCATCAGGACACCAGCAGCGATAGCGGCCGTCTCAGCACGCAGGACAGTGGATCCGAGGCCCACCCGGCGCCGATCGCCCAACTCCGCATCAGTCCAGCCCCCTTCCGGCCCTATGAGCAGAAGCCCCACGTCGCCGTCGAGGCCGGACCCTCCCGGCTCGGCCATGGCGACGCCCGGGCCCTGGACCGCCACGGACACCGACTGCAGGGGCTCCAGCACCGGAAGACGGACCCGACGGGACTGCATGCCCGACTCCCGGACCACCCGGGTGAGCCTCTCCGTCTGGGCGGCGACCTTCCCGTCGTCCCGCCTCACCACAGACCCCTCGGCAGCGAGCAGCAGGATCCGATCCACCCCCAGCTCGGTGAGCTTCTGCACCACAAGCTCAGGCCTTCCGGCCTTGATGAGGACGAATCCCACCGCAACCTCACGTACCGGCACCGCCACCTCGACCACTTCGCCTGATGGCTCCAGACTGTCTCCGAACCTGGCTGGCCGCCACCGACCCGCTGCATCGCACACGGTCAGGGGGTCACCGTCCCTGAGGCGGAGGACCCTGGAGAAATGGTGACGGTCATCGACGGAAAGGACCGGGTCCTCGACGTCGTCCACGAACGCATGGGGACCACCCCGGCCATCGGGCAGGCCGCCGCTCACAGCCATCGTTACCTGAAGGCCGACTTGATCCTGGAGATCAGACCGTCCCCCGGTTCAGCCACGACCTCATCACGCTCAGCCGCCAGCGACCTGAGGTGCTCCTCGGCTTCGACACTCAGGCCTGTGGGCGTATCGACCACCACCTCGAGCACGATGTCGCCACGTCCCCTTCCCTGGAGGTGGGGCACGCCACTCCCCCGTAGGCGGAACACCTCGCCGGTCTGGGTACCAGCCGGGATGCGCACCTCGACAGAACCGTCAAGGGTCTCGTAGTCCAGGTCAACGCCCAGGGCCGCCTGGGTGACCGGCACATGCAGCCGGTGGTAGAGGTCCGCACCATGTCGCTCGAACACCGGGTGCGGACGGACGCGTACATGGACGTAGAGGTCTCCGGCGGGCCCGCCACGGCGGCCGACTGCTCCACGCCCCGTGAGACGAAGGGTCGTTCCCTCGTCGACACCTGCCCGGACGTTGACCGTGAAGGAGGCTTCCTCCACCCGTCTTCCCTCTCCGCTGCAGTCGACGCAGGGATCCGAGATCACCTCGCCGCGTCCCGAACAGGTCGGGCATGCGGCGCTGGTCACCATCTGGCCGAGCAGGGACTGCCTGACCTGGCGGACCTGCCCGGTCCCGCGGCAACCAGCGCAACGCTCCGCTGACGTGCCGGGGGTCAGGCCCGTCGCCTCACAGGTGTTGCAGGCCACCGCTGTACGGACCGTGATCTCCGCCTCCGAGCCGAACACCGCCTCTTCGAAGTCCACGAGGATGGTGGTCTCGAGGTCCTCTCCCGGCCTGGGGCCAGACCTCCGGGTGCCACCCCCACCGAAGCCCCCACCGCCGAAGAACGATTCGAAGATGTCGTTTATTCCGCCGAACGGATCACCTGCCGTGCCGCCACGGGGCCCGTCGTGTCCGAACCGGTCATAGGCCTGCCTCGCCGCCGGATCAGCCAGCACCTTGTAGGAGGCAGCGACCGCCTTGAACTCAGCCTCGGCAGCCTGATCGCCGTCGTTGGCATCCGGGTGGTGCTGACGGACCAGCCTCCGATAGGCCGACTTCAACTCAGCGGCGGTCGCGTCCCTGTCGACGCCAAGCACCTCGTAGTGGTCGCGTGGCACTTCTCAGCCACCCACCGGGGCACTGGAGACGCATAGGAAATCCGGCGCCAGGCCATCAACAGGCGGTTGGTGACACCGCCACCGGGCGAGCCGTCGCCATCCAGATCCACAGGTCATCGCCGCACAACGGTACCGGCAGGAGTCGCGGACTTCGTGGCCCGGCAATGCACCACACCGGGGCCGGGTCAGGTGCTGATCTGGTCGAACGGGACGACCTCTGCGATCAGTGGTTCCACGACGCCCCCGGCCAGAACCTTGAGCAGCTCAGTCCGTGCGGCACGCGTCTCCGACATCTGCTTCCCTTCGATTCAGCTCCATGGAAACCGGGTGGAGCCTGGGCCGTAGGCCATCGGGGGAACCAGCCAGACCCGGATCAACCCTCGGTCAGGCGTTCTCCCAGACGGCGGCCCACAACCGCCACCGTGGCCAGCGCCTGCGAGTAGTCCATGCGCGTCGGGCCCAGTACCCCGATGGAACCAGCGGGCTGGCCCTCGATCTCGTATGGAGCAACGACCAGTGAGCACCCGGCGAGCGTCTCCAGACCCGTCTCGGCACCGATGGCGACGCTCAGACCGCGATCGATCACGTCCTTCACCAGTGCCACCACAACGAACTGCCGCTCGAGCACATCGAGCACCCGGCGGACCCTCTCGACCTCGTCGAACGCCCCCGCCACCTGGGCGGTTCCGCCGACCCATGCCTGGTCGGCGCGATCGGATCGCTCAGCGAGCACCATCTCGGCGGTACGCAGCACAGCGTCAACCGACGGTTCACCGGTCACGGGGGTGGGCGCCACCGCACTCAACCGTCGACCGATGAGGGCACCCGAGAGGTGCGCCGCCGCAACGGCGAGCGTGGCCTCGGTCGGTTCCGCCGCATCGCCGACCAACTCCAGGGTGTGCTTCTCGACGGTGCCGTTCGCCATGACCAGCACCAGCAGGGCCAGGTCCGGGGTGAGTCCGACGACCTGGGCCGACCGCACCTCCAACTGGTCACGGTCGGGGGCGAGGACGACGGCTGCGCTGCCCGTGAGGTCAGCAAGGAGGTTGCTGGTGTCGGCGAGCATCTGTTCCATCTCGCGGTGCGAGCGACTGAAGAAGGCCTGGACCTGCTCACGGTCAGCCGAGTCCAGCGTGCCGGGCGTATCCAGGTGGTCAACGAAGAAGCGGTATGCCTTCTCGGTCGGTACCCGTCCAGCCGAGGTGTGCGGCTGCATCAGGTAGCCCTGGTCCTCGAGGTTGGCCAACTCGCTGCGGATCGTCGCCGAGGAGACCTCCACGGCATTGGACGCGGCAACACGTTCGGACCCGACGGGCTGCGCCGTATGGATGTACTCCTCCACTACGGCACTCAGGATCGCGGCCTTCCGGTCCTCCAACACAAACCTGATGCTAGCGGTAGGCCTGATGGCGTCCGGGCGCCCCGATCCGGATCCGGGCCGCTGCCGTCGGGTTCAGTCGGACAATCTGAGAGCTGAGACGAAAGCCTCCTGGGGCACCTCGACGCGCCCGATGGACTTCATCTTCTTCTTGCCTTCCTTCTGCTTCTCCAGAAGCTTCCGCTTACGGGTGATATCCCCGCCGTAGAGCTTCGCAGTCACGTCCTTGCGGTATGCCCGGACGGTCTGGCGGGCAATCACCCTGGCTCCGATAGCGGCCTGGATGGGCACCTCGAACTGCTGGCGGGGTATGAGTTCCTTCAGCTTGGCGGTCATCTTCCGGCCGTATTCGTCAGCCGCCGTCCGGTGGATGACCATTGAGAAGGCATCCACCGTTTCACCCTGGAGCAGGATGTCCACCCGCACGAGGTCCGACTCCCGGTAGCCCTCCGACTCGTAGTCGAGGCTGGCGTATCCCTGGGTGCGGCTCTTCATCTGGTCGAAGAAGTCGACGACGACCTCGGCCAGCGGCAGGTGGTACTTCAGCTCCACGCGTTCCGGCGAGAGGTACGTGATCCCCTCCAGCTCGCCACGACGCTCCTGGCAGAGCTCCATCAGGGTGCCTGTGTAGGTGGCCGGCGTGATGAGGGTCGCAAGGAGGAAGGGTTCCTCGATGCCGGCGATCTCGCCGGCCGGCGGGAGGTCGCACGGATTGTCCACCTCGACGGTCTCGCCATTGCTCCTGGTAACCCGGTATTCGACCGATGGTGCAGTGGTGATGAGGCTGAGACCGAACTCCCGCTCGAGACGTTCCCTCACTATCTCCATGTGGAGGAGCCCCAGGAAACCACACCGGAACCCGAAGCCGAGCGCTCCTGAGGTCTCAGGCTCGTACGTGAAACTGGAGTCGTTCAGTCGGAGCTTCTCGAGGGAGTCACGAAGGTCGTTGAACTCGTCTCCGTCGATCGGATACAGGCCGGAGAAGACCATCGGCTTCGGTTCCCGGTACCCCTCGAGGGCCACATCGGAACCGTTCCGACTCGTGGTGATGGTCTCACCCGATCGCGCCTCACCGACGTCCTTGATGCCGGCCAGCAGGTAGCCGACCTCGCCGGGACCCAACTCGTCCACCGGGGTGAGGTCGGGTCGCCGCACCCCGACCTCGTCGAGGACATGGACCGCTCCGGTCTGCATGAACCGGAGCGACGCGTTGGTCTTCAAGCGGCCGTTCATGATGCGGACCGAGGACACCACGCCGCGGTACTGGTCGAAGTGGCTGTCGAACACGAGTGCCTGGAGCGGGGCATCGGGATCACCGACCGGCGGTGGGGTGCGTTCCACGACCGCGTCCAGGAGGGCGGCCACTCCCTCCCCGGTCTTGGCGCTGATGTGCAGGACGTCCTCGGCCGCAATGCCCAGGACCTGCTCGATCTCCTCAGCGCATCGTTCCGGCTCCGCTGCGGGCAGGTCGATCTTGTTCAGTACCGCAATGATCTCAAGGTCGTTCTCGAGCGCCAGATAGCAGTTGGCCAGGGTCTGTGCCTCGATCCCCTGCGCAGCGTCGACCACGAGGATCACGCCCTCGCAGGCCGCCAGCGACCTGCTCACCTCGTAGCTGAAGTCCACGTGACCGGGGGTGTCGATCAGGTTGATGACCGCGTCCTTCCAGTCCAGACGGACGCTCTGGAGCTTGATGGTGATGCCACGCTCGCGTTCCAGATCCATGGTGTCGAGGTACTGGGCACGCATGTCGCGTGGGTCGACGGCGCCGCATAGTTCAAGCATCCGATCGGCCAGCGTGGACTTACCGTGGTCGATGTGGGCGATGATCGACGTGTTGCGAAGCCTCGAGATGTCCATATCACCTGAAACGGTACCGTCGGGCACGGACTCACCAGTGGGAGTGGACATCGGTCTTACGGGCAGGCGTCACGTTTGCGTTGGCACCGTTCCAGTAGTCCCACCGGTAGGATCGTCACCCGTGCCGGTCGGCAATCAGACCGTGCCCCGCCCCTACAGGCGGACCAGTACCCACCGACCAACAGGTACCCATCCCGTGGCGAATATCAAGAGCCAGATCAAGCGCAACCGCCAGACCGAGGTTCGGCGTGTCCGTAACCGCGCTGTGAGCACCGAGCTGAAGACCCGTGTCAAGAACGCCCTGCAGGCTGCCGAGACCGGAGAGAACGCTCAGGAAGCTGCAGCCCTTGCCATGAGACACATCGACCGGGCCGGCAACCGTGGCCTCATCCACCGCAAGACCGCCTCCCGCCGCAAGGCGAGACTCCAGAAGCGACTCAACGCCGCCTCGAAGTAGTCGTCCGCCGGTTTCTCCGGCCGCGACCGGCTAACGCCCGGCGAGGCTCGCCAGGCGGGCCACCAGCACCTCCACCACCAGTTCCGGCGGCCAGGCCGATCGACCCCTCAGGTCAAGGTCGGCCGACGCCAGTAGGCGGATCGAACGGGCGGTCTTCTCAGGTCCGAGCCTGCGGCTGGCCAGCAGCGCCTTCTTGGCCGGAAAGCCCTTTATGCCCAGGGCATCGGCGGAGCCCGCCTCGTCCTTCACCCCGGAGCCGTCCAGCCTCAGCAACCTTCCGAAGTGGATACTGAGCGATGCCATGACCGCCAGAGGATGCCGGTCACCAGCATCGAGCATCCTGCCGAGGCAGTCCAGCGCACCGGGAACATCACCCTTGTCGATCGCGTCAGTCAGGTCCCAGGGCGCGACGTTGCCACCTGAGCCCAGGAAGGGCTCCACGTCGGATACCCCCAACCCTGATCCGACACCGAAGACCGCTTCGAGGGTCTCCAGCAGTGGCACCACCTTCGCCCGGTCCTCACCCAGTCGTCTGGCCACCAGGGCACGTGCCGGCCTGTCCAGGTCCACCGATGCGTGGTCCAGGCGTTCGTCCAGCCAGCGGTCCGCATCGCGGCCCCGCCCGGTGCCCACCTTTCGGACCACTCCTCCGGCGGCGGCCACGGCTTCCAGAAGGTCCTTGGGAATCGGGTTCAGCTTCGGTTGCGTCGGTGTCCGACCCTTCTCCCAGACAAGCACCAGCGACGTGGACTCCAGAGGTGACTCCAGATAGGAGACGAGCGGAGCGACCGCATCACGGTTCGTGAAACGACCGAGGTGGCGACCGACCACCACCCTGCGTCCGGTCAGGAACGGTGGAGTCTGGGCTGCATCCACCAGCCGGGCGATTTCGAAGCCGGTCTCGGTCCGGTACTCCTCCTCGGTCAGCTCCTCGAGGGCCAGGCTGCGATCCTCGGTTCCGAGGGCCACCTCGACAACTGCCCGGACAGCCTCGGCCACCAGGCTCTCGTCGTCTCCGGAGATGATCGTGATCGGTGGTGTCATACGGAGACTCCGGGCGTTACGGACCCGGCGGCCAGGACAGCCGCCATGGCATCGGCGACACGCCGTCCGCCCCGAACGTCGTGTGCCCGGATGACCCGGCACCCGAGGGCGATTCCCAGGGCATGGGCCGACCATGAGGGCTCCACCCTCTCGTCGACCGCTGCACCGGTGAGGTCACCGAGGAAGCCCTTGTTGGAAGCCGAGAGGAAGACCGGAAGGCCGAGGGACACGAGGTCGTCGGTATGGCGTAGGAGGGATGCCGACATCGCGGGAGTCTTGCCGAGGTCGAGGCCGGCATCGACCATGATTCGCTCGTCGGGGATCCCGGCCGAGCGTGCCATCTCCACCCTCGCCACCAGAAACTCCCTGACCTCGGCGATGACGTCGACGTAGGTCGGCGTCGGGTCCGGAATGCGGGGCCCGATCCTGACGTGCGTGGCCACCACGGCTGCTCCGTGGCGCGCACATGCCGGAAGGAAGGTCGGGTCGGCGAAACCGCTTATGTCGTTGCCGACCGAGGCGCCGGCGACGAATGCCTCGTCGGCTACACGACCCCGGAAGGTGTCGACGGAGATCGGGAGGTCGAACCGGGAGCGGAGAGCCTCGATGGCGGGTATCACCCGCTCCATCTCCTCGGCCTCTGTCACCTCGGGTCCAGGGCCGGCCTTCGAACCGCCGACGTCCAGGAAATCGGCTCCGTCATCAACGTGGCGTTCAGCGAGCCGGAGGAAGTCATCGAAGTCCCAGAAACGACCCTGGTCCCAGAAGGAATCCGGGGTCCGGTTCAGGATCCCCATCACGAGCGTGCGGGTCGTGCAGTCGTAACGGTGGCCGGATCCCAGCTCGATGATCACGGGTCCGACGGTACACGCGGCTACGCCTACGCCGGTGCGCGTCTCACCAGCAGCAGGCCACGTTCCAGGTGCACCACCCAGGTGGTTCCGTCCACCGAGAACCGGGTGCCGTCGGCCGGAACCACGGCACCCACCGAGGCAGGAGGCCCCCAGCGTTGGTGGAATCCGAAGCGAAGGTCCAGGGCATCGCCGACACCGTTCGGAACCGG
>Ga0066376_10004983_pt1 | contig 11426 bp, 13 predicted proteins | sample Knorr_S15_td_Bot_FD_77009 | JGI IMG/M metagenome (GOLD analysis project Ga0066376, IMG submission 77009) | Marine microbial communities from Southern Atlantic Ocean transect - Knorr_S15_td_Bottom_ad_5009_LV_A | ecosystem: Environmental > Aquatic > Marine > Oceanic | place: Southern Atlantic... | reverse complement strand
CAAGAGTTCTATCACTATTGGGCATCTCGATACCGACAAGAGACTTACCAGGAATAGGGGCTTCTATACGAAGGCTGGGCGCAGCCAGCGCCAAGGCAAGGTCATCTTTGAGTGAGGCAATCTTACTGAGCTTCACGCCCTCAGCAGGTTTCAGTGTAAACTGAGTCACAGTTGGTCCGGGGTGTGCGTCACGCATAGTGACATCAATATCAAACTCTTCGAGCTTCTCTTCTATAAGCTTCGCTTGTGATTTCAGTTCTGCATCATTCACCTTCAGTTCTGAATGCGCACTGTCGAGGAGGTCGTATCCGGGGAATGTCCACTCTTCAAAGCGGGTGTCTTTCATCTGTAATGTATCTTTTATCTTCTTGCTTAGTACTTTTTTCGTACGGTTCTTTATGGAGTTTTGCGCAAATACTGGACGAACAATATTCAACTCTGGTTCCTCTTGGTCTTCCTCTATAAGGTCATCATCCTCATCCTCCTCGTACTCTTCTTCTTCTTCTTCTTCATCTTCCTCATATTCATCTTCTTCATCTACCACTTTCTTGCGACGACGCTTCTTTTTTGGCTTGATCATGCTGGCCATCCAATCCCATATCCCTCCAAAGTCTGGCTCGAAGGCAATAAAGAGACCAGAAATAAATATTGCAGTTAATACGGTGTAGCCAACGGCCCTACTCGTAAAGACGAGAAACGGAAGGCTCATCATAAACCCAACGGAACCGGCGAGTTGATCTCTATTGGATGCGATCTGTTCCAAGGGAGCACCAATATGCACTATTCCAAGAAAAGAGAGCAGGCAGAGCACCAGACCTACCGAACGCTTGGTTTCAAATCGTGTCTCTCTGGCAAACCAATGCAGTAGTCCTGAGATAATCAAGAATGCGGGGAAGATGCCACTCCATGCGCCAAAGAAAAACGTCATTGCGGTGCCCATACTGTCGCCCACTATTCCTGCATCTTTGTGTAATACCAGATAGAGCAATATTCCTGCAGTGATCTGCCCCGTGCCAGAAACAAGTCTCTGCGTTTCGGGCGCGAGATTGAGAGCATTCTTCTTCTTTCGCCTGCGGCGGTACTTGCGACGTCTTCTGCGAACCATTGTTGCTATAATACCTTATTGTTGGCTTATGTGAAAGTGCTAGGTTATACTCGTGCGCGTGAAAGTCCTTATTTTTGGTGCCAAAGGCTATATGGGTCAGTACTTTCTGACTCTCTATCCAGATGCAGTGACTCCATCTGTGGATATCGCAGACAGCAGGGCTGTTTCCGAAGTATTGGACACCGAAAAACCGGAAGTGGTCATCAACTGTGCAGGAAAGACCGGAAGACCGAATGTGGACTGGTGTGAAGACCACAAAGTGGAGACCATCCATAGCAATGTTATTGGCCCTCTCGTACTTATCGAGGAATGTGACAAGCGCGATATCTATCTTGTACATATAGGAACGGGGTGTGTGTACTCGGGCGATAGCTCCACACCGTTTTCCGAAACCGATCCTCCAAACTTCTTCGGTAGTTTTTACAGCAGAACCAAAGGAGTTATCGATCAACTCCTCGATGATTTCCCCGTATTAAACATCCGGCTCCGTATGCCCTTTGATGGAACAGATAGTGAGCGAAACCTCATCAATAAAATCAAAAAGTACGATCGACTTCTCGATACTGAAAACTCGATGACCTATATCCCTGATATGCTCAGTGCAGTCGGAAAGCTCATCGAAAAGAGGGAAACGGGTCCGTATAACATCGTCAATCCTGGAGTAATGACGCCCTATCGTATGATGGAACTCTATCAAGAGATCGTCGATCCTAGTCATACGTTTGAACTGCTAAAAGAAGAGGACTTGGCAGAGGTAGCGAGTACCGGACGTAGCAGCTGCGTTCTTTCTGTGAAGAAGCTAGAATCCGAAGGGATTACTATGAAGCCGGTGGAGGATGCTGTGCGAGAAGCTTTGGAAAAAATAAAAGGAGCGTAAGTTGTTGTTAATTTTTACAACAGATATGTGCTCTGCTACTTGAGTAAAAGCCAGAATCAGCTAAAATCCTGTTCGTGGGTCGGTACCGAAGTGGTCAAACGGGTCTGGCTGTAAACCAGATGGCTCCGCCTTCGCTGGTTCGAGTCCAGCCCGGCCCACCATATCTTTTCATGATACAGTATACGGCATGGACTACGATGTAATCATTGCAGGAGCTGGCCCTGTGGGTTTGTGCTTAGGATTGCGTTTAGCGCGGGAAGGTAAAAAAGTTTTGATATTAGAAAAAAACCAGACTACGCACGAACATTCCCGTGCACCGGGCATCTGGTGTAGGACACAGGATATTTTGGCAAACCTCGGTGTTATGGAGAGATTTGAGCAACAGGCGATCACTATGGATGCACTGAGGATGTACGACGTCGACAATCAGAAGGTGATTCTCAAAATTTCGCTTGATGAAGTTCGGGATAAGACCGACTACCCGCGTATCATGGTTATTCCACAGTCAAAGACAGAAAAGATTCTCGCAGAGGCTGTTAGCCAAACAGAGGGTGCCGACTTAAAGTTCTCCTGTGAACTCACGGGCTTCACACAAGACGAAACTTCGGTCACTGTGCAGTGGAGTGAGGGAGAAGACCTCAAGAATGCGACTGCAAAGTATCTTATCGGTTGCGATGGGGCACACAGTACCGTGCGCAAACTCCTCGGGTTTCATCTGGAGGGAGAAACGTATGGCATGGAGATCGCGCTTGCAGACATACAGCTGAAAGATGAGAGTACGGGTCCGTTGATATCTACGAAAGGTGTGATGGTCCTTGCCATAAAAATCGATACCGATCTCTGGCGCATGATTTTACCCCATGCAAAAAAAGGAGAAATGCTCCTACCGAAGCGCATCACCAAAGCAGCCAGTCAGCTGTTTCCAGGAAAGAGCTATGAAGATGTCTGGAGCAGCGAGTTTAGGCTACATAACCGTATAAGTTCTGATTTTGTACAAGGTCGCGTCGCTCTTGCAGGAGACGCGGCACACCTCAACAGTCCCGTTGGAGGACAGGGGATGAATGCAGGCATTCAAGATACCGAAGTTCTCGGGAACATCCTCATTCGCGCACTTGATGAAGACGATCCGTCACGGTTGGAAGTGTACCGACACTACCGCAAAGAGGCGCTGAAGAGAGGGGTAAACCGTTTTACAGATATTCTGACGAATGTACTATTTGTATGGAACGGGCGAATTTTTAAGTTGGTGATTCGAGTGTGGAACACGATACTACGTATTCCATTTGTTCGAAGGAGATTCGTAAAGCGGTTAGCCATGTTGGATTGAAGCCCTGAAAGTACAGAACATCAATTCAGAGCCTCCCGGCCCACCATCAATCTAAGCCGCCATCTGACTGGTTTCCAAAGATGCAACTTCCCTGGAGGATTTTTTGGTAGCTAATTCTCCTATTCTTATATCGAGTCCATCAGGGTTTCCTTGATTAGATATTTTTGTGTATTGCTGTCCAATCTCTTCAAGCGTAAAACCTGCAATCGTCAGATCAGCATTTCCCAGTTGTTTCATTCGATCAAAAAGAGCAGTAAAATTTGTAGAAGTCAATTTTCCAAATTCACGTAGGGTGAGATTTTGCATATCAGCTTGAGTCCAAGTTGCAATTTCTGCATTTCTAGCATCATCTGGATGCCCTGTAACTCTTTTTGTAGCAAATGCATTTCCTCCATCTGAATTCTTAAGGGTTCCAGCAAATGCTAGTGCAGCTACTGACCTTGCTGATCTGATCATCATTGCTCTGCGACTGCAGTTCTCAGGAAGCGCTGTGTTTTCAGGAGTCTCTCGTGGGACCATATGCTTACTAAACATTAGCATCTTCTCAGGGAGTCTGCCATGGCGCTTCCGTACAATATCACTACTTTTCAACCTCATCCTTCCATAGTTTGTTTTCGCTTCCCTTAAGGAACCGTACAAGATCGTTCCAAACATCGACAGGTGGCTCAGCCCCTTTGGCACCAGCAGGCGTAAAATTCTCTAAGAGAAGTTTAGCTGCGGATTTTATACTTCTAGCTCTTAACCATGAAATGGTCTCATTAGACAGGGGGCAATCTTCAAATCCTTTTCTTTCGTCATCAGTATCTGATGCAGTAACCACTGGCACATCTACTGTTCTTTCCACATCTGAAGACGACAATTCCACAGGCTCAGCTGGAATTCGCTTTACTACTTTTGCTAGTGTTGTTCGCAATGTTAGTAAATCTTTTTTTATCTGCTCAAGTACTGGAGATTTAAGTGCTTTATCAACGGCAGCGACCCTTTTGGCTAATGCTTCCGCAGTTGCTGCAGCGCCGGTCACAATTTCTGAAGGAGTGCCTTCTGCCATAGTAGGCGATGGTATGACTTTACTGTCTATCAGTCAATCGCTTTGTAATAATCCTCTCCATTTGCTCTCTATTTGGTAAATAGTGCGTATAATGCGGCCGCATGAAACCTGGAAACGACCACAATGCTCCGTCCTCTTCTTTTAAAGATATGGGCGTGAATGCGGCTCTGCTTAAGATCCTAGACCAAAGAGGCATCGATACACCGACGCCTATTCAACACCAAGCAATTCCTCTGGCTATAGAAGGAAAAGACCTTATTGGAATAGCGCAGACCGGGACGGGAAAGACGTTTGCCTTTGGACTTCCAATGCTCCAGCGCTTGGCTGAGGGTAAAAAGAGGGGACTTATACTACTTCCTACCCGTGAACTTGCGTATCAAGTAGAGGAAGCACTGAAACCATTTGCCTCTGCTCTTGGTATTCGCACGGCAGTATTTGTTGGAGGAGCTCCGATAGGTTTGCAGCGCAAGATGCTCAAGCAGAACCCTCGTGTCCTTATTGCCACTCCAGGTCGCTTAAACGATCACCTCGACAAGCGCACAGTGTCTCTGAAAGAAGTAGAGATCCTAGTACTGGATGAAGCAGACCGGATGCTGGATATGGGATTCAAGCCACAGATCAATAAAATTCTCTCACAAGTTCCAAAGCAGCGTCAGACACTACTGTTTTCTGCAACCATGCCACAGGAGATCTTCGCACTCGCAAAAAACGAAATGCACATGCCACTGCGTATAGAGGTTGCTCCAGAAGGAACAGCTGCTGCAAAAGTGGAACAAGAGTTGATCATTGTACGGCAGCAGGATAAAAAGAATCTTCTCTTCACACTCCTCCAAGAGCATCCAGGAAAAGTATTAGTCTTCTCTCGCACAAAACATGGGGCAAAAAAGATCACGAGGATCCTCAACGACAAACGTGTGCACGCAGCAGAAATTCATGCCAACAGATCCCTTGCTCAGCGTAGAGCTGCCCTTGATGGATTCAAAAAAGGAAAAGTACGTGTACTGGTGGCAACAGATATTGCCTCCCGTGGTATCGATGTGAGTGACATTCGATTGGTGCTGAATTACGATCTTCCAGACGACGCAGCAGATTACGTTCATCGTATTGGGCGCACAGGTCGTGCAGGTCGTACCGGTAAAGCGATCTCTCTTGCAACGCCAACACAGGCTGGTCACATCAGGGACATAGAAAAACTCATCCGTGGAACCATCCAGCGCAAGAAACATGCATCACTGCCAGATGTTGCTATGGAAAAGGGTATGAAGAAGGGGGGAGGAAGGCCACAGCGCAGGCCACAGGGCAGATCTAGTAATAGTCGTCGACCAGGACATGGTTCTCGGAGGCCACAAAGGAGGAGGCGGTAGTTTGACTTGCTATAGAGGTATTTCTAGTAGTACAGTTTCTTCCTGTCTATGAATCCTGACGAGCAATCTTTTGGCGAAGAAACCCGACGATATGAGGGGGTGACGCGCGTAGATCAAGATGGACATTTTTGGGTATACGGCACTGTAAATGAAATGGTCAATGGACATGCGAGGACTGCAGAGCAGCTCCTTGTTCCTAAAACACCAATTTCTTTGCATGAGGCGCAGCAGCGTCTGGGCATGAGGGCAAACCAACAAGCAAGTCTTCGCGAAACGTCAGCTAGTTGAGGAGGACGTGTATGCCTAAGCAGAAAAGTGAAGTGGAATTCCAACGTAAAACGTGTAGAATAACTAGTGATTTCCCCCATCCTCTATGTTCTTCGTCCAAAATGTCTCGCTTCCAGGCGTACTCGTAGCCACTCTCTGTAGCATGCTTTTAGGTATGGTTTGGTATAACCCTCATGTATTTGGCACCTACTGGAGCCAGCTTACCGGTATTACATGCGAGAAAGGATCCACCTGCTTTAAGCACTCAATGCTTACAGGCCTTGTAGCAACATTCCTCAGTACATACTTTCTTGCAGTCCTCCTTGCTATTTCTGGTACCGCAAGCCTGGCCGACGCTGCCTTTATGGCAGGGCTTGTGTGGCTTGCAGGATCAATGCCAAACGAACTGAGTAAAGTGGCATGGCAAAAGAGTCCGATAAACCTCTTTGCAATTAACGCTTCACACACACTTCTTGGCTTGATGGTTGCTTCTGCAGTCTTAATGCAGTGGCCCGGGTAAGCTCATTTTATAAACCAATGTCCTCTAAACTTCTCTTTCCGCTATTCGCGTTAGCAGTACTGCTCACTGCGTGTACTCCTGCAGAAGAAGCTCCAGAACCTGTCGTTCCGGTGCAGCCGCCTAAAGCAGTACAAGAAAGTAGCCTCGCGTCGTTTGGGTACAGCTCTTCGACAGCTTCAATCTTTAAAGTGGAACCTCTGCTAGAGGAGTAGAAGCAAAGCTATGGCACTGAGGAGAATAGAGCCATCACGTATGCCGACATCATTGAATCCTACTTGGGAGAGTATCCCTACCATTTGTACGATAGCGAGCATGCATCCGATTCTTCGTAGTGTAAGTTTTGGCAGAAGAATCAGCGTAGCGGTGAGTATTTCTACTACCCCGATTACCTTCATCCATGTTTCTTTGCTCTGCCCCAAGAGTCCATCCATCCACAGGGGCATCCAGCCTATCCAGACAAAAGGATCCGTAAACTTTCCCAGGCCAAAGAATCCAAACACCATAGCAAGGGAAACTACGAGGATGGTCTTTGCGGTATTCGGTGAGTGCATACGTGAAGTATACCACTTACCGACGTAGTTGCAGTAGTGCAGAGCGCGCTCGCGCATTATCCGGGTCGTATTTCAGCACTTCTGTAAATTGTTCGATTGCGAGGTCGATCTTTTTACGATCGGCATACAGAATGCCAAGATTGATCCGTGCTGCAACAAATGCCGGCTGTAGCTCCACTGCTTTCTCGTAAGCCTCTAGTGCTTCTCTGTTGCGGCTGACTTTCTTGTAGGCTGCTGCAAGGTTGTAGAATGCCTGTGGATAGAATGGGTTCTCTGACACTGCACCCTCCAGTAGTGTCACCGCTTCATCTGCTCTTCCCAAGTTGATGTAGAGCGAGCCGAGATTTATCTTAGCGGTGGTAAAGTTAGGCTTAAGTTTTATAGCATACAGATATTCCATTTCTGCATCGGTGTATTTCCTCTGCACCCCTAAGACAATTCCTCTCTGCAAAAAGAGGTGAGCATTATTAGGATTAAGATCATATGCCCGTGAAAGAGCTTCTAAAGCAATGGCATATTCTCCCTGTACCCTATGGGCAGATGCAAGGTTGCTGAGAATTTTAGACATCCCGTAGAGCGCAGGGTCACCACGACCATACTCTTCGCTCAGGCGCAACGCCTCATTGTAGGAATCGATTGCACGGGATATTTCATTGCGTGTGCGGTACATATTACCAAGGTTATTGTGAGCGGTATGTGCATCAGGATAGTACGTGATGGTATGGGTAAAGAGCGTCTCACTATTGGCCCAGACGAGAGACTGTTTTACAGAGAGGACACTCAAGACACAGAGTATGCCGAGAACTGCGCTGCTTACTACTTTCCAATGCTTTCTCCAGAGGAAAAATGCCGCAGACGATACAAGATACAAGATACCAATCATCGGGATGTAGGCATACCGGTCTGAGGCGAAGTACAGGAAATCTCCCTTCGAAAAGTTGAGCAGCGAAGGAGAGAGGGCGATTGCGAAGTATGCCAGACCAAAGAACAGTGTTTTTCTTTTGCGGATGTTTCCCAGTCCTAGAATCAGGAGTGCAATGCATATCACAAGAGGAATCAGAATTCTTGCAGACAAAAGATCAATAGATTCTGTGAGGGGATAGATCACCGATAGACCTGTAGGTACAAACATCTTTTGTAAATAGAAGGCGGTGCTCATTGGTGCAATCATTAGTTTCTCCATCGTCGTGGAAGAATCAATCACTCCAGTTTTTCCAACGTATGCGATGACGGCAAAGATCAAAGCCAATGCGAAGTAGGGGAGTTTCTCTGTGAGAGTTTTTTTATTGATCGGTCGCCCTTGGAGATAATCAATCAGAATCAATAAGGCAGGCAGAGTAAGCACGGTGACCTTTGCAAGTAGCGCAAGGACAAAGAACCCAAGGCTCCATTTCTTTTTACGGAGAAGATAGAAGTTCGTACTCAGAAGAAAGAAGAGTGTCGAGAGAAGATCCTTTCTTCCAGAGGCCCACGCAACCGCTTCGGTATTCAGGGGATGAACCAAAAAGAGCAGTCCAGTCAGCACACTGACCCATGTATTCTTTGTAAGGAGCTTGAGGAACCACACGACAAGAATGGCATTGAGAATATGGAGTACCAGACTATGCAGGTGATACCACGCAGCATTCGTTCCAGAAATCAAGAAATCAAACTGATACGACAGCAGTGTAAGTGGGATATACAGCTCAGGATCGTACGTCGTAAAGATTGTCTTTAGATTGGCAAAATTGAATCCGGCAATAGCAGGATTCTCATAAATCAACAGGCCATCGTCCCAGCGCACAAAGCCGTTTCCAAGCGAAGCTCCGTAGATCAAAAGCCCTAGGAAGAAGAATACGCCGATCAATACCCATATCGTAGATCGCATGCAGATATTCTAGAGGACAATCCCCACAACGTCTTTCAGAAGCACACCAATTCCATACGCAACAATAGCTCCAAGAGCTCCGACACTTACTATTTCTATAGGACCGCGAAAGAGCCTCTCTCGTGTAACAATGCTGCGTGTGAGCCCAAGGACAACGAGTGCTGCAAAGGTAGACCATATCGCAAAGCCAAATCTACTGGTACGTTCAATGCCAAAAATATACGGCAGTAGAGGAATAGCACCAAACATCACAAAAGAGGCGAACGTAATCAGCCCATGAACCATAGGTTTTTCTGTGCTCCCCAGGGACAGACCATGTTCTTCAAACATCATTGTATCCGCCCAGACATCATCATCAGACGTAATAACATCCGTTGCTCGTTTAAGATCTTCACCAGTAAATCCTTTCTTCTCGAGGGCAATGACGATCTCTTCGCGCTCAATCTCTGGGATCTCCTGTATCTCTTCCAGTTCTTCTTTGCGAATGCGGTGGTACTGGTCCCGCTCAGATTTAAGAGAGAGGAATGCTCCGGTTGCCATCGAAGTGCCATCAGCAAGAAGATTGGCGATTCCTAAGATAATCACAATGTAGTGAGGCATACCAGCGCCAACCGTGCCAGCTACAACAGCAAATGTGGTGACGATTCCATCATTCCCTCCATAGACCACATCTTGGATAAATGGCCCGAGTGCATTTCCATGAAGTTCACCCTTCATGTGATCTAAGGTCTTTTGACGAAGGTCAGGTGTATTTGACATACAAGAAGTGTATCACATCTTTGCTCTTCGATACCCGCTCTTATACAATGATCTCCATGATCAAAAAGAATACGATTGTGGCGTTTGTTGCTGGAATGGTGACAGTCATGTGTGCAACGGTTGCTGCGCAGCAATTTGGCGGCCTTATGTTCCCTGATGTTGTACCGAATGATTACTTTTACGATTCCGTGACGCGATTTGCAAAAAAGGGGATCATCAAGGGGTATAACAATGGACGGTACGCACCCCATGACTACGTAACGAGGGGGCAGGTTGCAGTTATTGTCGACAGGTACGATCAGCAAGTTGTTCGTCGCATGCGTGAGCAATTGGAGGTCATGCGTCAGCAGCTAGGACTTGGAATATGTGGAGATGGCGAAGTACAGGTAGGAGAAGTCTGTGATGATGGGAACCTCTTGAGTGGTGATGGCTGTAGCGCAGAATGTTTGCTGGAGATTCACTGTGCTGGTGGATACAAGATTGGAGACCGCTATCCAGCTCCTGATGGATGTAACATCTGCACGTGTACAGAAGTGGGTATTGCTTGCACGGAAAGTGCTTGCACACTGAAAAAGTGCTTTAGCAGCGGAGAGTGTGCCCAAAGTGAAATCTGCTCTGTGGAAGAAGGAGATTGTCGGTACCCCTGCCCTGTTGGAGCTGTCTGCATACAAGCATGTGCAGGAGTGTGTATTCCAAGGACGGCAACGGTGATCTGTGGTAATGGAGTCTGTGAAGAGGGAGAGTCTGCAGTGCCAGATCGTACGGGATCTACACTCTACTGCCCACAAGATTGTAAGCTCCAGGGTCCTGTCTGCGGTGATGCTATCTGTGCCTCGGGAGAAGCCGATGAGTACCGACTTGGAGAAGATGGTCCTATACTCATTCGACGAGGAGTATGTCCAGAGGATTGCGAAGGAGGTTTATCTGCCTGCGATCAGAAGAAAAAGAGTATTGATGTTCTATTTGCAAAGAATGTTGCCTGTGAGACAGATGCAGACTGTACGGTGTTTACGCGTGGTTGCAGTCCCTATCAGACCTGTGGAAAGGCGGTGCTCAAGTCAGCAATACTTCAAGTGTCTGCAGCAGTCTATGGATATGTCGATGATTGCGAAAAAGAAGAACCCGCACTGTGTGCAAGTTGTTTGCCAAACTCAGCAGCGTGTATTAATAGTCTTTGCAAGATCGTAGAAGAATTTCTATAGCCTACGATGTTTTTGCAAATGCGTTGCGCGTCATCCAGTACAGCCCTGCAATACTTCCGAAAATTACTCCCCACACGCCTGCCCCAGTCTCTGGCTGTCGCAGAGGGCCTCTTCCTTGTGCAATGGCACTGGCAACGACATTTGATGTACTGCCATCGGGTTCATCACCAAATGCTTCTGGTATAGGATTCCCAGATCCATCGAAAGGATGAATACGTTCACTACCAATGGCATACGGGTTTGTCGGAAGACCTGTGTCACTTGGAGGAAGTGGTCCAAAATCTTGAGGAGGACCGAACCCATCAGCATTAGCTGGTGGAGGTGTTGTGGTTCCTACAGGCTCTGCAAAAAAATCATTTCCTACCACTTCATTGATATCGATAAAGTCGTCTGCAGTTTGTGTGACGATAATAATTTCACCGATCAGTTCTTCTTCGATAGACGAGAAGTACTGGTAAATACCTGGCTGCATATCCGGTGTGATTGTGAAGTTGTCACTATCTCCTGTAAAGAGAGTGCTGGTCATCAAGCAAAATCCT
>Ga0066376_10004982_pt1 | contig 11426 bp, 10 predicted proteins | sample Knorr_S15_td_Bot_FD_77009 | JGI IMG/M metagenome (GOLD analysis project Ga0066376, IMG submission 77009) | Marine microbial communities from Southern Atlantic Ocean transect - Knorr_S15_td_Bottom_ad_5009_LV_A | ecosystem: Environmental > Aquatic > Marine > Oceanic | place: Southern Atlantic... | reverse complement strand
TGGCAATCACCCTCCGGCTGGGAAATTGAATGGGGTGAGCTGCGTATGCTGGAGCCGTACGAAGAGCGCATCGTCGGATACCCTGAAGCCGGCATGAGCGTCATCACCTACTCGAATGCAGGTGATGAGACTGCCGAACTGGTATGGGTCGGACGCACAGAATATCCTCGATCAGGCTATCACGCGGGAAACTGCCGCTCTGGCTTCGGTGCTGTACTATAACAACGATAGGTCGGTCCAACAAACTGTAGAACTGTTACAGCAGGCACTGAAACGGCAGCATATCGCTTACAGTAACGTGCTCAAGCACACTGCCCAGACCGGCGGGGCGACTGGCGACATGCCGGCTGCGTTGGCCGATACGCCCGATACCCGCGTTCCGATACGCAATACCAGGGGACCGCTCGACTTCGGTCTGCCGACCAGTATGCTGTCTGCAGAGGATGCAGCATGGTATCGTTCTCCGGCCTTCCCGCTCAGTGGTAATGCTCGTTTCGAACTGGTGAACTTCATCGACGGCCAACGTTCGGTCAGCAAGATCCGCCATGGCGTCAGCGCTACATTCGGTCCGGTCTCGCAGGATGTGGTTACGCGGTATCTGGATGATCTGGTGAAAATCGGGGTGGTTGTGTGGAAATAGTACTACTGGCCTCGCTTAAATCGAAAGGTTAACCATGCCACCATCTATTGTTGAGCTGCCATCCGCTTATGAATCCTTTTTATACGTTAACGATTGTTGCCGCCATCTTTATATCTTCGCTGTCCCTGTTCGCTCTCCTCCAAACGGTAAGAACTCTATATAGTTCCAAAGAGGAACAATTTAAAATGCAGCTCCTCTGGTCGGTTTCGGGTCTCGGTATTTCCACCGTGACTATCATGTCAGTCGTGTTTATTCTGCCCGAATTCTCTGACGCAGGCTGGGTTTCTCCAATGCTTGGAACGATATGCGGCATTTTGATACCAGGCACGATGGCCCATGCCATCGACAGATACGGTCTCGTTCCGTCGCAAAGTGAAGAAGCCTACCGATTGACGTATGACGAGGCGGTGGAACAGGCATGTCAACTGGCACTTCTGGACCGGATTAATACCGTTCTTAACAAAGAGACCGAATTGGAACCCATGATTCGTCTATTTGTCGAAGCCATCGTTGAGACGTCAGGCTATACCATGGTGGGCCTTTATCTGATCAACGGCAATGTGCTTGAAGTGCAACATTGTCACGGTTATAAAAAAGAGGCGAGTCTCGGCCATATTTCGATAGATACCGGCGTCAACGGGCGGGTGGTTCGCACCGAACAGGGCGTACGGCTCGAAGACGTACACTCGGATCCGGATTTTATATCGGGATTGGATGTGGCATCATATCCGAAATATGTGTTCCCCTGAAGGATAACGAGGGGGTCATCCGGACGCTGTGTGTGGACAGTATGGGAGACATAAATCTGACGAAACGGGACCTGCGCCTTATTCAGGCGATTGGCGATCAGGTCAGCCGGGCAATCGGGCGGGCACGGCTCTACAGCAGCTTAAGTCAGCAGGAAGAAAACCTCCGCCTGACGCTTGATGCGGTAAATCTGGGCATCTGGATTCGTAATTTAGAGACGAATGAACTTCAGATGAATGAGAGATTCTGTCGGATATACGCCATAGCGTCTGATTCTGAATCGGAGGCTTTTCCATTTTATAGATATTCCGATGATGGATAACGGTCGTTAAGGGATGGAATTTATCACATCCAGTTTAGCCTGTAACCGTTTGGCTGAGACCGGCTGGGCCGTTCCGAGATCCTGAGCAAAGACGGAGACACGATACTCTTCAAGCAACCAGCGGTAATCGTCAATCAGGCGTGGATTGGTCCCTTTTCGCTGTTCGATGGATACCAGCGCCTCCTCGAAGGGTTTCATCTGCTCTGCTTTTTGCCGGTCTTTGAATTTGTCCACCCTGGCCCGCTCGGCACGAAGACGAATGGCTTTTAAATAGCGAACCAGATGGGGTAATTGCACCGTCGGGGTGCGGGCTAAGAAATCAGCGGGCAAAAGTCGATTCAGATCATCTTTCAAACCGGGATAAGCCGCACCTGTTTTTCTGACCTCACGGAAGGTATCCGCCACGGCGTAGATCTGCGTCATAAACCAGGCGGGTAGCTTCTTCAGTAATGGCCTCGCTTCTTCTTTATCTTCCTCGAATCGCCTGGCTGTAAGCGGATGAAGCGGCTCTCGCGTAAACAACGCGGTTTTCAGGTGCTCATAGGCCATGTCCTGAAGGTTGGCTGTACCGCCTACATGAGCAGCCAGGTCGAGCAGGTCACGCATGCCCCGCAAATCGCGGCGTAACCAGGCCAGCTCTTCCTGAAAGGCGATTTCAAGCAAGCGCATCAGGCCTTCTCGCGTATGCTGTACGGCCTCGTCGGGATCACGAAAAAGATGCACATTGACCATATCATCATCCACCTGTAATCCGGGATAGCCGTATTCCGGCAGAGCGCCGGTTTCTCCCACCTCTACGCGCTCCGGCAAATCACCGATCGACCAGTTTTTCAGGTCATAGCGTGCCCATTTTTTCGCCTCCCGTCGCCAGGTCTCGGACTCCTTTGCACCGGACCGGTCTTTTATCGTTTCAACCAGCACCTCGAAGTCACGACCTTCCATCACCGTCTTGCCGTCTTTACCCGTTACCTGGACACGCATTCGCAGATGGTCCGGCAAGGTATCGATCGTCCAGTCGGAGGGGTCGATCTCGACATCGTATCGCTGTTTCACGAATGCGCTCAGGGACTCCTGCAGGGACGCATGGGTGGGTTCCAGATGGGCTGCGATGCGCTGTGCCGTTTCGGGGATCGGTACAAATTGTTTGCGTATACGCTTGGGTAATCCGCGCAGCAGGACCGTGATCTTCTCATGCAACAAGCCGGGCACCAGCCAGTCCAGGGTCTCCGGTTGTATAAAATGGACCAGCTTGTAGGGCAGCGTAATCGTCACCCCATCCCCATCCTGACCGGGACGGTAGGCGTAGGATAAGAGCAACTTTTCACCTTCGATCGTCAGAAATTCCGGAAAGGCGGCAGGGTCAACCGATAGATCCTGGTCATCCATCAGATCCTTCTGGTGCATGAACAGAAATTCCGGTTCGTCACGCCGTTTTGATTTTACCACCCGATTCAGGTCGTGTACGGAGGAGACCTCGTCCATCCGGCGTTCATAAAACCGGAACACGGCCTCATCCAGATCGAACCAATGCGCGTTTCGATGCTGCATCAACCACACTTCCGCCTGCTGACGTATTTGACTATTATGTTCCAGAAAGGCGTGTCGGGTTCGGATGTCATCATTGACCAGCGCTTCACGGATGAATATGGCCGTCGCTTCTTTGGGATCAACCCGGTGATATCCGACGCGCGCCTGGCCCACCTGAAGGCCGTACAGCGTCAACGTTTCGGTCACGAGGACGCGTCCGGCTTGACTGCTCCACCCCGGTTCTTTATAGGACGCCCGGCAAAGATGGCTGCCCAACTCTACCAGCCAGTCCTGCTGAATGCGGGCGACCGTACGGGCGTAAAGTCGGTTGGTTTCCACCATTTCAGCGGCCATGATCCAGCCGGGCGTGCTCTTCTTATTCGTATCCTCCTTCGTCACTTTCTTTTGCTTCGTGTCTTTTTCCGGTTTTCGTTGAAACAGCCCGGAACCGGGAAACAGCATCACGTCGCGACTGCGGGCAGCCCGGTAGAAGTTGCCTTCTTTCTTTTCGGCGATATTGCTCATAAGGCCGGTGAGCACCGATCGGTGAATGGCATCAAAATGCGCCTCTTCCTTACTCAGCCGGAAGCCGCGTATTTCACGAAGGGCACGACGAATCTGGGTGTAGATATCGCGCCATTCCCGCATCCGGCTATAGGAAAGAAAGTGCTGCCGACAGAATTTGCGCATGGCGTTTTGCGTCTGAAGATGCTCGAAGGTATCGTGGTAGGTGTTCCAGATGTTGAGCAACGTCAGGAAATCGGATCCTTTGTGCATGAACTTCCGGTGTTCCTGGTCCGCCTCCTGCTGCTGGTCCAGCGGCCGGACGCGCGGATCCTGTATGCTGATCGCCGAGGCGATGATGAGCACTTCACGCAAAGCCCCTTCCTTCTGCGCTTGAAGCACCATACGGGAGACTGTCGGCGCTATAGGCAGCCTGGCCATCTCCCTGCCCAGATTGGTCAGCTTATGCTTGCCGTCGATCGCACCCAACTCGGCCAGGAGCTGAAAGCCGCCCTGTATCGCCTGCTGCCCCGGCGGGTCGAGAAACGGGAAGGCGTAGATATCACCCAGTCGGAGCGCCAGCATACGCAAGATCACCTCAGCCAGATTGGCTCGCTGGATTTCAGGCGGCGTGTATTCCAGGCGGCCAAGGAGGTCCGACTCGCCATACAGTCGGATACAAATCCCGCCCGATACCCGACCGCAACGCCCGGCACGCTGACTGGCGCTGCTCTGTGCGATGGGCTCAATGGGCAGGCGGTGCGTCTGCGTCCGCGCATTGTACCGGCTGATGCGCGCCAGGCCGGGATCAATGACATATTTAATATTGGGGATGGTCAGCGAGGTCTCTGCGATGTTGGTGGCGACCACAATGCGGCGATTACGTTGGGGTTGGAAGACCTTGTATTGATCGGCTGCAGTCAGGCGACCAAACAGGGGCAGAATATCCGTATGCCGAAATGAACGGCCTTCCAGTCGGCGGCGCGTTTCGTGGATATCCTTCTCGGTCGGCATAAAGAGCAGGACATCACCACGCCCTGGCTCTTCCAGCACCGTATCCACCGCATCCACCGCCGCATCTATATACGTGTAATCCTGTACGCCTTCACCGATCTCCTCCAATGGCCAGTATCGAATGTCGACCGGATACACCCGGCCGGACACTTCAATAACCGGGGCATCGTCAAATGCTTTTGAGAATGTCGTGGTATCGATGGTGGCGGAGGTGATGATGATTTTCAGGTCCGACCGACGCCGTAGGAGCAAACGCAGGTAACCCAGAAGAAAGTCGATGTTCAGGCTGCGTTCATGGGCTTCATCGATGATGATGGTATCATACTCGTACAGATCCGGATCATTCTGCGTTTCCGCCAGGAGCATCCCGTCTGTCATCATCTTGATACAGGTTTCCTTCGCCGTCTCATCTGTAAACCGGATTTTACAACCGACTTCTTTACCCCATGTTACATCCAGCTCTTCCGCAATACGCCTGGAAACCGACAGCGCAGCGACGCGGCGGGGCTGCGTACAGGCGATACGCGCCTGGAGGCCGCGTCCGGCCTCCAGGCAGATTTTGGGCAACTGCGTCGTCTTGCCGGACCCTGTTTCTCCGGCAACGATAACCACCGGATGCGCACGTATAGCCTCCAGGATCTCATCCTTTCTGGCGGTCAACGGCAACTCGTCCGGATAGCTCACCTCGGGCCGGTGCGCCCGACGATGTTCAAGCAGCAAGGCCGAAGTCTCCGCCCGATCTTTCAGCCGTTGCAGCATCCGGCGGTCCGGTTTCCGCCCCCGGCGTCCTGCCTTCAACTGCCGCTCAATCACGATCCGATCCCGAATCATGCATCGAGGCAGAAGGGTGTCGATATCTGCGATAAGGTCGGACGACCCTTCGCTGTCTGTGGTCATATCAGGCTCACAGGTTAACGGGTGATCATGAAATCAGCCATGGACAGCCGTCCAGTGACCTCAGCGGTAAAACCAACGAAGGAAAAGCCGTAGCTATGAGCACGACCAAGGACGGTATCCAGCGGTGCCGGTTTTTCCGGATCTCCGGACCAGCTCATATGCCACAGCGCCTCCTTGTTTTTCAAGGTGATACGGTTCGGTGCGCCTGCCCAACTTCCTTCTGCAACAGTAAGAGGCCGGCTGTTCATGTGCCAGCGCGTCCCATGGGCAAGAACCCAGAACAAGCATTGACCGCCGTCGAGATTGAGCTGGTCCCCACGGAGATAGACGGACATCTCCGCATCTCTTACATCGATCGGATCGGCGTTGACCCAGTGTCGATAAAATATGAGAGGCAGAATAGATAGAGGGCGTTCGGGCGTGTCGGCGCTCCACCGTGTATTGTTCGACCACACATAGCCGGAATCATTTACACCACCTTTTCGTACACAGGTTGTGAGAATAAATACATTGGTGCCCTGGTCGACCATACTGGCATGGTAGTCGTATGAACACCATCCTTCAGGCCCATTTTTAAATGTATTATGGATCATTTGATATATCCTTGTTATAGCGTTCTGGGTTGAGCAATGCCAAATACAACCTTTAAAAATAACATATTATGGTAGAAGATACCACAAAATTGTATTACAATATAGAATACATACGTGGCCATTTACATTTTGGAAGATAAATATGAATCGGAGATCGCTACTATGAAAAAATATACCCTTATCATGTTCATTATGTACTTCACAGTACCTGTATCCGCGCAGATGGACCACGTGACGTTTTTAAGGCCACCCATAAGGATTCCGATAGAATATTATCTTGGTCATATCCAGGTACAGGACTTCGACGGCGATGGTAAAACAGACCTGGTCGGTGTCCTTATCGATGATAATCGGTCACCCGGCAGCTCATACCAGAGCGTGCGCATCTGGCGCAATTTGAGTAATCATGATGAAATCCGGTTTAATGAGCGCGTCCATCGGTTTTCTATCGGTCGTGATTCCCGGATAGTTATCCTGGCAGATATGAGCGGCGATAACCGACAGGATATCGTATGCATCAATCAGTCGGGGAGGGACTCAGACGGTGCTATTATCGTGTTGGTAAGGGATTGAAGGCGGAAAATCACCACCGATGGAGGAGGATGCGCAATATATATCCATGAATCTTGCCCGTCACGGTATGCTGCTGGCAGATAGTCGGTATCAAGATCATGTCCTGTTCTTTGATACCTATATCCATTACACCAGAATCGGCAACCACATTAACTGGCACTCGATATCCGACCGCGCCTCGTTCTCTCTGGATCGTGTCTCCATAGGAGACGGACGGGTGGACGATGTGCTGAAAAATGCGAGAGAACTTATAGAAGGCGCCGTTCTGGGACCGGATCGCGCGGTCGATTTCTCTCACGCGGATATGGTCAAGACCTATAAGGGTGGCGTGATTAAAAAAATCGCAGGACGCAGAGCCGGAAAGGCATCAGATCTTTAGGCGGACAGTCTCTGGCATCCTCAGGTTATAGGTCTGGATACAGACGGTCGTATTTTTGTAAAGTCGGTCGGCAAGGTCGTCGGACAAGAAAAAATTGAATTCATTCACCGATTGAAAGTGATAGATTAATTAGGAATTATGATTTTTGAATTCTGAATTGTGATTGAGAATAAGAAGACCAGCGATGCACAATCCTGCAGCTTGCGATGAAGGGTCTCTTTCCGCGTTCTATCTTACACATTCGTTACATCCGGATCATCCCAGAAATCTTCCAGCTCGACGCCAAGCCCATCCACCGTCCGGTTGCACCACGCGAAAAAGCCGGCAATCTGATTGATTTCCAGAATCGCTTTATCGCCGAATCCCTCATCGCGTAGCTGTTGAATATCGTTTTCGACTGTGGCCGCCGGTGTCAGCGTCACTTTACGTACGTAGTCCAGCATCGCCCGGTCCGCTGCGGTCAGATCCGCTTCCCTGTAGTCTCTTTTAATCGTATCTACCAGATCCTGATCCTGCACTTCTCTGAGGAGCCCCTCCCCATGATGGCGGATTCAGTATTCGCACTCGTTCAGGACCGAGACCGTCACGGCGATCATCTCCCGCTGCGCCAGGGACAGGTCACAGTCCCCGTGCATCAGCCCTTTGTAAAACAGCATCACCGACCGCAGCGCCGCCATATTCAGGCTGTGCGCCTTGATGATATGGTCCACACCGCCCCAGGATCGTTTTGTGCCGTCATAGATCTTCGCCAGCGGGCCTGCGGCTTCGTCTTCGTTTATTGTTTTTATCCAGGCCATTTTGTCTCCGGTTCAGTTGATGCCTGTATCGGTTGCATTATGGCTGCTTATCCTTGTATTCGGTGTACCAGTTCTGCACCTCGGTAACAGTTGGCTCTCTTGTTCGGATTCGAATTTGATCCATCAGGCAACAAGTACGCAATTTCAGTCTCCGATATTCAGGGTCGCTACCATGGAACGGACGGCTGTGGTACTGTCACTGTGCGTCCACGCAAAGAAAATCTCGTTCTCCTTACGGATCATACGAGGGAAGCCACTTTTTCGGGCTTGGCTCATCGAGGTGATTTTCATGGATGGATCTATCGAACCATCCGGCCTTACGCGACGGACACGAAACTCGGCCTGTTTGCCTGCCGTTTCCATCCAGCTTACCAGAGCGGCGCCCTCCGGCAGCATGATCACATCGACACGCCCCATCGGATCGCCATCATCCACAATAATCGGCTCCCCGAAATGCATCCCTTCATCGTTTGAGAAGCTGACTTTTATCTGAGATTGGTCATGGGCGGCGGTAAACCATGCTACAGCCACCGTCTGTCCATCGACGGCCAGGGCGGGTCCATTTACAGGACAGGCCTTGATTTCCCATCCATCATGAAATATGGGTTGCGGGACCGACCATTGTCCATCCTGCCATCGAACGATAGAGATATCACGGATGTCCCCATCGGATCGATCACGGTAGGCCACGATGGCGCCATACGAGGTTCGCACCGCCGATGTCTGGCAGCAGTCGCACACGCGTGCATCCAGTTCTGTTTCCTCGTGGAGGTGGCCGGCACGGTCCACCGTGGCCACACGCAAGGTCATTGAATGGGATACCGTATCCGGGTCAGCAGGATCCTTATTTGCAAAATTTCGACCGTCCAGCCAGGTGATCAAAAACGTATCATCCTCCCAGGGAAACATCGACACGAATCCGTGCTCGGTGTGTGTTCCATCACGATGGGGGAGGATGGGCGTACGCCAACTTTCCCCACCATCCAATGACTGTGCAAGGTTGACATTATACGCATAGGGATGATTATTGCTTCTCACCAGCCAATGTGCCGCAAGAACCCCATCCGCAGCCACGGCCATGGATGGGAAATCCGCCCAGTTTACGAACCAGCGTTCTCCTTCGACCACGGTACGTGGTTCTGTCCATTTATCCCCTTCATGGGTCGCGTACTGCAAGGCGTGTCGTTTTTCACCAGCCCGTTCGATCCAACTCAGATAGATTTTGCCGTCATCGCCGACCACGAGGTTGGGTTCTCCACTGACACTATCTGCAGGAGAAGAAATTTCCTGGAGGGACAGGATCGGTTCCGGCTCCGTTGTGCTCTGATTGCAACCTGAGCCTATGATCATCGATACCATAGCCGATAACAGGTATCTTGTGTGGCTGTAATGCATAACCCCTCCTGTGGTTTCTGAGGTGTGGATATAGACATTCTTGATGAGAGAAACTACGAAACTACGAAGCTACGAAGCTACGAACAGCGCCATTTCCTTTGACGATTGCAGGGTCCTCCGGACCCTACGAGCCCTCCGGGAGCAAATCGATTGCTTCGCAATTTGTAGTTTCGTAGTTTTGTTTGTTGACATGATCTGAAATTCTATAGCATCAGCGTTCTAAGGAATTTCGATATCTCCTCGAGAGCCAATTCGGAATGTTAAAGTAAGGGTGTGTACCATATCTTCTCCCTCTTTCTTGAAAGTCAAGGTGGCTTCTCCCTCACCGGATTTGGTAAAGATATGGCGCGTCCGGTACGTACCCGCATTGCGGAAAGCGCTTTGTGTTTCAAATGGTCCAAATTCCTTGCCGTCGATTTTGACTATAACGCTCACGTCCTGGAGGTTGGCGACCCCCTCTTCGGTCTTCAGATCGGTAATGCGCCATTCCAGAAGAATGACCTCATTATCCAGCATGGGTTCAGGGCTTCCTCCGAACACGACGCTCAGGCCGGCGATCTCCTTTCGTTCGTGCGACGAAGCGATTCCGGTGACCAGCAAAACAAGGATGATAACGCTGAAGCTGAAGAATGCTCTCATGGTTCTTTCTCCTGAGAAAAGTGTGAATCCGTTTCTTGCCTGAGCAGACAAGAAATGACAAATAGTTTTCAATCGAGATCGGTTAAACCCTTTCAAATAGCTAGGCCTCCTTTCATCGCCCGTCCGGCTGTCCTGTGTCTCCTCCGCCGGAGGAGCCGGGAGCGACATCCTGTGCCTGGGAGCGCCAGTAGTTCGGCAGATCGACACGTCCGGATACGGTGCCCGGCGGGTTTTCATACCAGCCCGGGTCCTCATCGTAGGTCGTCAATTGATCACGCACTTTGAGCACGGTGAACATGCCGCCCATGCCGATTTTTCCAAACGGACCGTCCCCACCCATCATGGGCAGAGTGTTGCGGGGGCCTTCCATGTGCGCTCCGTGTTCGGCGTGTTCCTCCATGCCACGCTCTCCCATCGCCATATAGCCCGGAAGCAACGCCTGTATCCGCTGCTCCAGGCCATCCTGGGAAACGCCCACCACGTTGGGGATGTCGTGGCCCATCGCATTCATGGGATGGTGACGTTTGTGGCAATGCAAGGCCCAGTCGCCGGGTGCGGCGATGAACTCGAAGTCCCGTGTCTGTCCCGGAGCGACAAGGACGCTCGTTTCCGGCCACTGGGCGGCTGGAGGAATATCCCCTCCGTCCGTGCCCACCACCTTGAAGGAGTGCCCGTGCAGGTGGATCGGATGAACGTCCTGGCTGACGCTGCAGATCCTGATCCGGACGCGGTCACCCGTGCGCACGACGAGCGGCGCCGTCCCCGGAAAAACGCGACTGTTGAAGGTGAAGAGATCGAAATCCGTCATCACGTTTGGATTGGGCCGGGCGGTACCTGGATGGACAGCCCACTCGTTGAGGAAGAGGACAAAGTCGCGATCAATCTTGCGCACGGGGTTGCGCGGATGGATAATGAAGGCACCCATCGCGCCGAGCCCGATCTGGACCATTTCGTCCCCGTGCGAGTGGTACATCAGCGTGCCGTGCTGGCGCAGCGGGAACTCGTACACGTACGTCTCGCCCGGCGGGATGCCTTTTTGAGTCAGACCCTGAACGCCGTCCATCCCGCTCGGCAGGAGCATCCCATGCCAGTGGATAACCGTTGATTCCGGCAGGTTGTTCGTTACGTAGATACGGACCCTATCGCCCTCGACGGCTTCGATGGTCGGACCGGGTGTCTGCCCGTTGTAGCCCCAGGCCTTTACGACCATGCCGGGGGCGAACTCGTGGTCTATTTCCTCTACGGTAAGATGAAATTCCTTCACGCCGTCTACCATACGCCAGGGGAGCGTACTGCCGTTGGGCGTGACGACCGGGGTGTAGGGTAGCTTTCCACGCCCTGCGTCATTTTGCTCGTCCCCATGAACCGCAGACGGCGCGAGACCACCGCCAAGCAGAAC
>Ga0066376_10004980_pt1 | contig 11428 bp, 11 predicted proteins | sample Knorr_S15_td_Bot_FD_77009 | JGI IMG/M metagenome (GOLD analysis project Ga0066376, IMG submission 77009) | Marine microbial communities from Southern Atlantic Ocean transect - Knorr_S15_td_Bottom_ad_5009_LV_A | ecosystem: Environmental > Aquatic > Marine > Oceanic | place: Southern Atlantic... | reverse complement strand
CTGATGAAGTTCTCCTCCGAATGCTGAACCAGGAGAACGATTACTTCATCAAGCGGGCGATTATCCGTCGCCGCCGTCGCGGAACTCAGCAATAGCGAATCCCTGGCGAATTTCAAAGCCCCCCGGTAGATTGCCGGGGGTTTTTTGTTTCCGGGTTTCAACTTGCTCGACGCGGGAGCCGCGCGGGCCCACGCCGATTGCCGTTATCAATTCGTCGATGACTAGCCGCGGGGCTGTGGCCCGTATTTTAACCGAGCCGTCGGGCAAGTTTTTTACCCATCCGGATATTTTTAGCCGGTCGGCAGTCATCGCAACGAATATCCTAAAACCCACGCCCTGGACCCTGCCACGCACGGTCAGTTCAACGGTTTTTATTTCGCGACTATTTTCGTTCATCGTCGGTTTTTTCGGTGGGTATGGCGGGGGGGTCTGGATGACCGGTGCGGCGGGGCCGGATGGTGGGTCTGCGAACCGGCTTGCGCTCTTCTTCGGCAAACCACTTGAAGAAAAGCACTGTCATTATTGAAAGGAAAACGAAGTTTCCTGGAATCCACATCAGCAGGCCGCCAACCCGCTGGTCTTCCGCTGGTGACCATCCGAAATGTCCAGGATTATCGAGATGAGCTCCAAAAATGACTGAATTAGAGAAGGTAATTACGGCCGCCAGCAGCGCCGATGGAGTGACTGCGAGCAGCAGAAATACTATTCGCTGGGGGTAGGAAAGTGGTGTACGAATTGGCGGCGGCCCGATGATTGGCCACCAGAAAAACACCGCGGGGGCGAACATGGTGAAGTGCATGACCAGGTGCAGCCACTCATTTTCCAGAGAGGCGTTGTAGGCCGCAGGGATGTGCCAGAGGTACAGCGAGCCGATGAACAACGGGAGAGCCACCGCGGGCCGGGTCAGGAACCTTAGAACCCGGATGACTAACGCAGCCTCGGTGAGCGCCGTCCCTGCGCCAGCACGTAATGGTCGTGGGAAGGCCCAGATGTACGCCGGCATTGGTCGTGCGATCAGCAGGAGTGGTGCTGCGAACATTGAAATCACGATGTGTTGGGCTGTGTGCGCGGAAAATAGATCGGCCGCATAGACATCCAAAGGGCCGGCAAGTGCGAACGCAAGGAGTGCGAAGCCAGCCAGCCCTGCCGCGAAGTTCCCCCAGAAGCCAGCGTTTGCCGTAGTCCGCATCGCCAGCCGTGCGGAGCCGACGATGTACAGGGCCGCGAGTATCAGGACCAGGACCGCGGGTGGGGAAGAAAAATCCCACGCGGATATGAAATCGCCGAAGCTGTCGATTAAATCGTGTTCTGAGTCGCCGGTCATGGCGTTGGGCCGTCCCCATATTTGGGTATTGGTGCTGGAGCCAACCGTTGGTGCCAGGTATGTGCGGACCCCATGGAGTCAGGACCCTGCGGCGGTGATTTTAAACGCTCTCGATAGGTGACGACTGGCTACCGGACCTGGTTACCGAATTGCTGGAGCAGCAGGACAAGCGTGAACATTCCAATTCCGATGGACATTGAGGCGGTGAAAATGTAAGTGAACAGCCGGCCATCGAACCGCAGGTGCATAAAGAATGCGACCACGCCGACGAACTTCAGGGTCGAGAGGCCAAGCAGGGTAGGGATGTACAGCCCACCCAGGCCCTGCACATTGAACAGCCACACTTCAAGCAGGGTGATTACGCCCAGGAACAGCCCGACCAGCCAGTAAAAACCTGGGCCGGCATGGGACACCCCGCCATGGGTGATCGTGCGCCAGAAGTTACTGAGCCACGCACCACCGATCGGACCCTCGAACGGGGGGTTTGGTTCCTGGCTGGCCGTGTGTGGCAGGTTCCACCACCCGTTGCCCTTGTGATATGTAAGTTTTTGCCAGAGATTCGCCATTGTCGGCTCCCGCGCCTATCCCTCGTTCCTAGCCATGGAGAAGTTCAGCGCCCGGCGGTGGACCGTCGTTTGCTGAAATCAGGTAAATAACCGTGAAAATTACGATCCAGACGATATCGACGAAGTGCCAGTAAAGACCGGCAATTTCGAGGTCGAGCGAGTTGTCGGCACGGAGCTTGCCCCGGTGCGACGAATACGCCAGGAAGGCCATCCAGATAACGCCGATAGTTACGTGCGCGCCGTGAATCCCGGTGAGGATGAAGAATGTAGTTCCGAAAATGTTGGTCCGGGGGGTCAGGCCTTCGTGCGCGAACTCCCTGAACTCAACGAACTGGAAGGCCATGAATACCGAGCCAAGCACCACGACGCCGAGAATCCAGAGGGTTGCCTTGTTCTTTTCGCCCTCCCTCAAGTAGTGGAGACCCAGGACCATGGCCAGCGAACTCATCAGCAGGACGAAGGTCGAAACCGTTGTGACCGGGATGTCGAGAATTTCGGACGGATATGGCCCGTTGAGGCTGCGGCCCCGATAAACGAGATAGGTGGCGATAAACGCCCCGAAGAACATTACGTCTGAACCCAGGAAGACCCACATCAGGAGCTTCCTGCTGTTCAACCCGGTCGAGGTGTCCTCTACGACGTTGTGTTCTGCCCGGGTGAGATGTTCTGTTGCTGTGGCCTGTGTCACGTTCGATGTCACTTTAAGTTTCTGGGATTTGTTCAGGAGACTGGAGATGAAGTCGGAATTACGGGGTCTCTGGCTCAGGGTCGTTTACCGGTTCCATTGACCAACCGAGCAGGCCCCAGATAAAGAATGGCGCGCCTGCAAACAGCACCAGTCCGTCGGTAAGGAATGCGATGCCGAAGATCGCGAGTCCTATGGACAGGATAAATGGGTAGTAAGACTGGTCTGGAAGATGGATTTTGCCGTGACCGTGTTCGTTTTCAGTGGTATCTGCCCCGTACGCGGCCCCCGATACCACTGGCACGTTCTCTTCGTCGACGGCCTCATCGACCTGGGCCCCCGAGGGCAACACCGGGTCGTGATCGTCATGACCGTAGTACTCAGCGATGGTCTCCGGGTACTTTTTGAACCAGAAGTCGTCGCGATACTCGACCTGTGGTATCTCATCGAAGTCGTGTGGCGGCGGTGGCGACGACGTAGACCACTCGAGTGTGCGACCGTCCCATGGGTCGGCCGGAGCCACTTTCCTCTGGATCCGCGAGACGATTACGTTGATCATGAATATCAGCACGCCGAAGCCGAGGATGAAGCCACCAATCGAGGCGGCGAGGTTCGTGCCTTCCCAGCCCATGTTTTCGGCGTAGGTGTAGATGCGTCTCGGCATTCCGTCCAGGCCCACCCAGTGCAACGGGGCGAACTGGATGTTGAAACCAATGAACATCAGCGCCCAGTTTGCGATTCCCAGCTTTTCGTTCAGGTACCACCCGGTGAACTTCGGCCACCAGTAGTAGATTCCGCTGAATATCCCGAGTAGCGACCCGCCGACAAGCACGTAGTGGAAGTGGGCCACGACGAAGTAGGTGTCTTGCTGTTGCGCATCGGCGGTTGGTGCCGCGTGCATCACACCGCTGAGACCGCCGATTGTGAACATGGCGACAAACGAAATCGAAAACAGCATCGCCGTGTTCAAACGGATGTTCCCGCGCCACATCGTGGCGATCCAGTTGAAGATCTTTATGCCGGTCGGGACACCGATCAGCATTGTGGTAATGGCAAAGGCCGAGTTGGCCGCCGGGCCGAGACCGACCGTAAACATGTGGTGGCTCCAGACGAACCACCCCATAAACGCAATAACGATCCCGGCGAAAATTACAAACGGGTACCCGAACAACGGTTTCCTGGAGAAGGTGGGGAGGACTTCGGAAACTATTCCCATTGCCGGGAGGATCAGGATGTAGACCTCCGGGTGGCCGAATAACCAGAAGATGTGCTGCCACATCACCGGATCGCCACCACCGAGGGAGTTGAAGAAGTTGGTGCCGTAAACGCGATCGGCCTGAAGCTGGATGCCTGCGACGGCCAGTATTGGCATTGCGAGCACGAGCAGGATCGACGTGAGCAGGGTCATCCATGTGAAGACCGGCATCTTGAACATGCTCATGCCTGGTGCACGCATATTCAGGATCGTGACGATAAAGTTAAGGCCGGCTGCAATTGAAGCAACACCCAGGATGTTCAGGCCGACGATCCAGTAGGTCATTCCCATTCCCGGATTGAAAGTCACCCCGGAGTGCGGCGCATACCCGAACCAACCCCCGTTGGGTGCGTTTCCGGTAATCCAACTGGCATTGATTATCAGAGAACCGGCAAGGAAGATCCAAAAACTCGCTGCGTTGAGCCGGGGGAACGCGACGTCTCGGGCACCGATCTGAAGAGGTATCAGCCAGTTAAAGAATGCCGCTGATAACGGCATGATGACCATGAACACCATCGTCGTGCCATGCATTGTGAACAACTGGTTGAAGGTTTCGGGGTCGACGAACGTGTTATCAGCCCTGGACAGCTGAATGCGCATCAATAGCGCTTCTATTCCGCCCACAATGAACCAGATGAACGCGGTGATGCCGTAGAGGGTCCCGATCCGTTTATGATCGACTGTCCCTATCCAGCTCCAAATCCCGGTTTCGGCCTTGGGCCGGGGAAAGAGCCTTGGGAATGTTAGGGATGTTGTTGTCACGAGTGCGCTCCGCTGTAGGACAGTATAAGACCGCCCTTGCAGGTAGTTACTTGAGTGTCTTCAGATAGGTTACGAGGGCATCAATAGTGTCATCGCCGAGTTTGCTGAAATCGGTGGGCATCACGGCCACAAAATCGGGGACGACGAATGCACCCGGCTCTCTGATTGACTGTTCGATGTATTCGTCGGCGCTCAGACCCGAAACCCTGGTGGCGGCCCGATCGCCAATCCCGGCAAGCCCTGGACCGACCTTCTTGTCGTCGGCCGTTGAGTGGCAGACCGCGCAGTTCGTAGCGAAGACTGCGACTGCATCGATTGCGGTACCCGCGCTGCTGTCATCCACCGGGTCGGGGACTGCGCCGGTCCCCGGCTTGAGTGAGAGGAGGTAGGTGGCGATGTCAGAAATTTCACTGGCGCTAATTTTCGCTCTGCCGTCAGGGGTGTCATAGATCGCCGCGTGTTGCTGCATGCGGGTTCCGATCTTGACTGAGGACGGATCGGTGATCCACCCAATAAGCGAATCCTGGTTCAGGTCTTTGAGGCCCGCGCCGAGCGTCAGGCGATCTCCGAGGTGAGTCAGGTTGGGTGCCGAAACGATCGAAGCGTTCTCAGTATCCGCCAGCCAGCCGTTCCAGCGCGCCTGCTGAATATTGATTTCCTGGGCATACGAACCAGGGCCGGTTGAGTTATTCGTGTGACAGGACGAACAGTTGGCGGCGAAGAGCTGTTGACCTGAAGCTTCGGGTGAACCAGGGGTGGGTGCATCGGGTGCGGTATGCATGCCGTTGAGCCACGCCTGGAAGTCCTCTTCGGTATCGACGATTACGCGGAAGCGCATGTGGGCGTGCGCGATCCCGCAGAACTCGGCGCACTGGCCGTAGAAGACGCCAGGTTCTGTGCCGATCATCCATATGAAGTTGTCGTTGAGCGGGACCATGTCGACCTTACCGGCGATCTTCGGAACCCAGAAGCTGTGGATGACATCCTGAGAGGTGAGTTTGAAGGCAACCGGACGGTCGACCGGGATGTGCAGCTCGTTCGCGGTAATGATTTCATGATCGGGGTACCGGAATTCAAACCACCACTGGTGTCCAATTGCTTCCACGCTCAGAACCTCGCCCTGGTCGGTGGGTACGCCGCTTTGCTGACCCCAGATCTGACTCAGCGTAGGGATGGCGACTCCGATGAGAATAATGGCCGGGATAATCGTCCATGTGATTTCGAGCTTAGTGTTTCCATGCGTCTGGTGAGGGAGCTTGTCGGAGTCGGAGCGGCGCCGGTATCGAATGGATACGTAGATAACGGCACCTTCGACGAGAACAAATACAACGGCTGCAATCCAGAAAATGAATATGAACAGGTTCGCCTGGTCTTCAGCAATCGGCCCGGCGGTACCGAACGTGGACTGGGCGTTGTCGGGCGTACACGCTGCCAGGAGGGCTATTGCGATAGGGGTGAGCAGTAGCAGGGCCGGGCGAAGGGAAATGGAAGGCTTGAAAACTCGGTGCATCTGGGAGCGGTGACGTGGATTCTGGCTGTTGACCGGTTCGTGGCAAAAAAAACGCCGACCGCAATGATCGGCAGAATGGCGTAGAAGTCATGAAAAGCGTAACACTCGCGTTTTACCCCCGCAACGGTTAATGTTCGGAGAATATCTACCCTTTTTATTTCGTGGTGATTTGGCCGACTCCTGATGCGGGGCGTAGGTTTGTGTATATGACTAAAAAACTACTGATAGCGACCCATAATCCGGGCAAGGTACGGGAGTTCTCGCGCATGTTGTCGGCACCGGACTTCAACGTGGCTTTTGAGGTCGTGGGATTGGGCGATCTCGGAATTGATCTGGATGTCGAAGAGACAGGGACTACGTTTGAAGAGAATGCTGTTCTTAAAGCCAGCGCTCATGCGAGGGTTGCCGGGGTACTGACGCTTGCCGACGATTCCGGGCTGGTGGTTGATGCTTTGGATGGGGCACCGGGGATAAATTCAGCCCGCTACGGTGGGGCCGGGCTTGATGATGAAGCGCGAGTGCAACTGCTGCTCGACAACATGAAGAATGTTCCCGGCTGGAAGAGGACAGCCAGGTTTATCGCGGTGCTGGCCCTGGTTGGGGCCGAGTTAAACGGACTTCCAGGAGTGCAGGACAGGTTGGTCACGAGCGAGGGAGCGCTTGAGGGTGCGATCGCCCACCAGCCCATCGGTGGCGATGGATTTGGTTACGACCCGGTCTTCTGGCTTGCTTCCCGGGCAAAAACAACGGCGCAGCTGAGCGGCCCCGAGAAAGATGCTGTCAGTCACCGCGGCGGTGCGTTACGTGGGCTGCGGGAGATTCTCAGGGCTATCGGAGCAGGTTGAGGGTAATTCGACACAAACCGGTCAGTGATCGGGATGTTTCACCGGTAGAATTGAAACTAATGCTCTCGATACAAGCTGCTGCTGGTCCACATGCCGCAATCGTCTGAATTTCCTCTTTCACGAGACATCGCCGATAAATTCGGTCGGCCCGTTCGCGACCTGCGAATTTCTGTAACGGACCGCTGTAATTTCAGGTGCCCGTACTGCATGCCGGCCGAAATATTCGGTGAGAAGTACGAGTTCCTTCCCCGTCCGCACATCCTGACTTTTGAGGAGATTGAGCGGCTCACCAGACTGTTCGTCGCAGCTGGCGTTTCAAAAATACGGGTTACTGGCGGCGAACCGCTTGTGCGGGCCGATCTTCCAGAGTTGATCGCGAAACTATCGGCTATCGACGGGGTCGACGATCTCACACTGACCACTAACGGTTATTTGTTGGCTCAGCATGCCGGGGCGCTGAGGGACGCGGGTTTGGGCCGTCTGACGATATCGCTAGATTCGCTTGACGAGGAAATCTTCAAAAAGATGTCGGGCCGCCCGCAGGGACCAGAGAGAACCCTTGAAGGAATAAGGGTGGCGTCCGATCTGGGATTCTCGCCGATCAAAATCAACGTCGTGGTGCAGCGCGGCATGAACGAGCACACGCTGGTGGATACGGCGCGCTATTTCAGGGGCACCGGAGCGATAGTGCGGTTCATCGAGTTCATGGATGTTGGGACTAAAAACGGCTGGGAGCTTTCGAAGGTCGTTTCGGCCGCCGAGATTCTTGATTTGATCGGTGCGGAGTTCCCGATCGAGCCGGTCGAGCCCAACTATCGCGGCGAGGTCGCGAGCAGGTACAGGTACACGGACGGCCAGGGGGAGATCGGCATTATTTCGTCGGTGTCGGTGCCATTCTGCGGGGACTGTTCAAGGGCGCGACTTTCAACTGACGGGAAGTTGTTCACATGCCTTTTCGCATCCAGTGGCACCGACCTGAAAACGCCGATGCGCGATGGCGCGAGCGATGCTGAACTTGCCGAGATTATCGCCAGGGTATGGAAGAACCGGGACGACCGCTATTCGGAGCTACGTTCCAAAGTTACCGAGTTCGCAGATCCGAAAAGCGACAAGATCGAGATGTACTACATCGGTGGCTGATCGGTTGATCCTGGCCGCGGGAAACTGGTGACGCTTCCAAGGTTCAACCTTCTTGCGGCGATCGCGGCAGCTTTAATGGGGATGATGTTGGCGCGCTGCGTACCCGGATAGACGGGTTCAGGCGTTTTTCGAGCGTGCCAGCCACTCGTGATCGAGCATTGAGTAAATCTCTAAGTCCAAATATTTGCCGTTCACGAATCCCGCTTCCCGCAGGGTGCCTTCGTGTGCAAATCCGAGCCGCTCGGGGATTCCGCGGGATGGCAGGTTTGAAGTGGCCGCTCGAATTGTTATCCGGTGGAGTCCGACTTCGACGATCAGCATGGTTATTACAGCCTCGACGGCCCGGGTCATTATCCCCTGGCCCTGCAGGTCCTCCCGCAGCCAGTAGCCGATCTCCACGCCGTTGTCGCGATTAGGAGTACCGAAATCGACGGTCCCTGCCAGCTCCCCCCTGTGTTCGAGGATGTAACCCCGGGAGCTATCGAAGAAATCCTGTTCAGCACGGCGCTTGTTGAACCCCCGGGTGTGATCGTCTTCGGTGTTGAACTCGGCCATCCATGGCATGTACCTGCCAAGATAGTCGCGCCCCGAATCGAGCGCTTTCCACATCGCATCTCGGTCGCCCAGGACAAGCTGCCGGAGCCTGGTCTCGCCGTCGACTTCGATCGTCGTTGCGGTCAGTGGTCTGTCGGGCGGCTTCGGTGGCCAGTTGTCCGCAAACGCCGCGTAGCTGGCCATGTCGAGGGTCCGGTCTTTGACGATGTGACTTTGCCGTCTAATCGATTCTCGCCTGATCCCGAGGCGTTCCGGTACTGCACAGCTGGCCCGGTTTTCGATTGAGCTCTGGATTTCAATCCTGATAAGTTTGCGTTCGGTGAATGCCCAATCGATCACCGCTTGCAAACTGCGGGTCATGATTCCGTGACCGGTGAACTCGCTGCCCAGCCAGTAGCCGACGAAACCCGAGCGGGTACGGTGAACGATACGGTGAATGTCGATCGCCCCGGCCAGGTGTCCGTCCGATTCGATCATCCACCAGTGACGGTCGCCGTTCTGGACGGACTTCAGGTCGTCCGCCATCAGCTTTCGGCGGTCTTCAACTGTTTTGGGCGGGTCCCAGACGCCGAGCGCGTGAGACAGCCGTTCGATGTTGTCGGCTGCCAGGTTCAGGAAGCGTTCCGCATCATCAAGTTCGGCAGGACGAAGTACAAGAGATTCTCCGGCAACAAGGATCGGAGTCTCGAAACGTTCTGGCATATTGGTCGATATCGTTGGCATACGCGGCTCCTGGAGAAGTTCCGGGCTGTGCCTGATTGTGGGTCGCGGGTATCTTAGGTGCAATGGCAAAAGATAATGACAACACCGTTTACGCATTTTCCGATGGATCGGCCCTTGGGAACCCGGGCCCGGGCGGATATGGCGTGGTGCTGAAGTACGGGGATAACTTGAAGGAACTCAGCCAGGGCTATGTGCACACCACTAACAATCGAATGGAGCTGATGGGCGCGATCATGGCGCTCGAAAGCCTGAAAAAGCGCCAGCGAGTGGTGCTTACGACCGATTCACAGTATGTAATTAACGGTATTGAGAAGGGTTGGGCCAGAAAGTGGCGTGCGAACGGTTGGATGCGCAACAGGAAAGAACGCGCACTGAATCCCGACATGTGGGAACGGCTATTAAAGGCGGTCGATCGCCACGACGTAAGATTTAAGTGGGTTCGGGGGCACATGGGCCACCCCGAAAACGAACGGTGCGACGAACTGGCCAACGGCGCGGCCCGGGGTGGCGATTTGATAGTGGACGAACAGTTCGTTGAGGCCGGAGGTTAGTTGTTCGGATGACTGGATCTTCTGGTGGACTCAGCCACCTTGACGAGTCGGGCAAGGCCCGGATGGTAGATGTCGGTGCGAAGGACATCACCGAGCGAGTCGCGGTGGCTGGCTGCGAGGTCCACATGCAGCAATCGACTCTCGACCTGATCAAATCAGGCGGTTTCGACAAGGGCGATGTGCTGGGGGTGGCACGGATCGCTGGCGTGATGGCGGCCAAGAAAACATCCGACCTGATACCGCTCTGCCACCCGATCGCCCTGACCCAGGTGACGATTGATTTCGAAGACCTTGTTGATGGCATCGGTCTTTCCGTAACGAGCACTGCCCGCACGATGGGGAAGACCGGTGTCGAGATGGAGGCGCTGACCGGGGCGAGTATCGCGGCGCTTACGGTTTACGACATGTGCAAGGCGGTTGACCGGGCCATTCAGATCGACGGGCTCAGGCTGCTGAGTAAGACTGGCGGGAAAAGCGGCGACTGGGGCGTTTAGCTCCGGGCGTGGGGGTTGTGCTCCGGGCATTCGTCCTTGGTCGCGCAGCGCAAGCTCCGCGGGGCACACCAGGGCCTGCAGGCGTGGGGCTTATGCTCCGGGCGGACATTCGTTCCTTGGTCGCGCAGCGCAAGCTCAGCGGGGCACGCCAGAGCCTCCAGGTGTCAGACTGGACCGTTTGCAGAAAGACGCATTCGGGTCGCTCCCGACGATTAACCTCACTCCGCAATTCGTTGACCGGCCATTGGCCCGTGGCTACCATGAATGGGTACAGTTTGTGGTGTGAATCACGGGCTGTATTGAATGTAATGGCGATGTAGCTCAGTCGGTTAGAGCGCGCGCTTCATAAGCGTGAGGTCGTAGGTTCAAGTCCCACCATCGCTACCATTTATTGGTGACTGTGCAGCTGGCGCTGGCCTGATGGATGCCAGTTGCGCTATTACGAAGATACAATTGCATATCCGGGCGATTAGCTCAGTTGGTTAGAGCGCTTGCTTCACACGCAAGAGGTCGGAGGTTCGAGTCCCCCATCGCCCACCACCAGGCCTGATACGCCTGGATACATCGTGCCGGGGTGGCGAAATGGCAGACGCGCTACGTTCAGGGCGTAGTGCCCGCAAGGGCGTGCGAGTTCGACTCTCGCCCTCGGCACCACATTTCATCGGCCGGTTTCGCACCCGGCCGAGCGGGCGACCGCAACAGTGCGCTTGTAGCTCAGCTGGATAGAGCGCAGCCCTGCGAAGGCTGAGGTCGTGGGTTCGAATCCCGCCAAGCGCGCCATTTGTTTTTTGTTCGTTAGTCGCCGGGCGTCCGAGGCGGACTAGGGCGACGGCGCGAGCTCCGCGGGGCACGCCAGGGCCCGTTGGCGTTGGTCGCCGTGTGTGCCGAGGCCGCACTTGCCAGATGACTGGCGTAAGCAAGCCGATGGCGAGAGCTCCGCGAGGCACGCCAGGGCCTGTTGGCATTGGTCGCCGGGCGTTGGATCTGGGGTCGCGGACGCGCCCATGTGCGAGACGTG
>Ga0066376_10004977_pt1 | contig 11434 bp, 6 predicted proteins | sample Knorr_S15_td_Bot_FD_77009 | JGI IMG/M metagenome (GOLD analysis project Ga0066376, IMG submission 77009) | Marine microbial communities from Southern Atlantic Ocean transect - Knorr_S15_td_Bottom_ad_5009_LV_A | ecosystem: Environmental > Aquatic > Marine > Oceanic | place: Southern Atlantic... | reverse complement strand
GCTGTTGGCGCGATCGGCAATCCTGGCTTGACCTACTTAAACGCACCTGAATTGGGTGTGCCCGCCCTCTACCCCAACGGGGTCGGCACCGCCGTTCGCTTTGATGGGTCCAAGGATCAACGTCTGCTGGTTGCCGATCATGCGGATATTAACATCACCAACGGACCGTGGGAGGAGATGAGCTGGGAATTCTGGTTCAAGCCGGAAAAACTTCCGACTGCCGGTCAGACTATCACCCTCTATGAACAAGGGGGGAACACTCGCGGTGTTCACATCTACCTCAGCGGCACCCAGGATTCGGACCCAACCGAGGCCGACATCTACATGATGGCATTGAACCGGGCCGAGACCTTCTGGGGTGGCGTCACCTTAAATCAAGTCGGCGACGAGGGCGTAACCTTGGTCAAAAGCACCGTTAAACTCGGAAGTGTTTATCATGTGGCGTTTGTCATGGACGGCGATCCGAGCGGTGATCTGGAGGGAACACTGACCGGTTACATCAACGGCCGCCAGATCGGCCAGGTGTCCGGCGTTCATTTGTTGTATAACCACTCGGATGACATCGCCTTTGCCTACGCAGCTGCCCAGGCTGTGACCCATTACGGGAATAGAGGAGAACAGTCTGGCCTAGGCTTCACCGGTGTGCTTGATGACGCGGCATTTTACACCACCGCACTGTCCGAGGAACAGGTCGTGGCCCATTTCGAGGGCGGCTTTGCCGGCAAGGTGCCCGATGCCATCGAGATCACCGCACAGCCGCAGGACGCCACCGTCCAAGAAGGAAAAACGGCAACCTTCAGCGTTGATTTCGCCGGAATGCCATTGGTCGATGTGAAATGGCTCGTCAACGGGGAGGAAGCAGCAACCGATGCCGCCATCTCCGGTTCAAGCCTCAACATCGTGGCCACCGAAGCCAACAGCGGTGCCAAGATCAAGGCCGAGTTGACCAACGCCAACGGCACGGTGACCTCTACTGAGGTCACCCTGACCACCGTGGTGGACAAAACAGCGCCTGAGGTTGCCTCCATCAGCGCGGTGGCCGGCACCCTCAACCAGGTCACCATTGCCTTCAACGAGAAGGTCAGCGCCGCAACAGCCGAGAGTGCAGGCAACTACACCATCGAGGGTCTGACCGTCAATAGCGCCACCCTTGGAACCGACGGTAAAACGGTCACTCTCTCCACCAGCCAGCAAACTCCAGGTAGCTACACAGTTGCCATCACTGGGGTGAAGGATGTTTCTTCACGAGAGAACACGGGGGATATCTCTGCCTCAGTCGACTCGGCAATTGATTATGCGGCGGAGGTGATCTCCGACGGCCCAGTCATTTACTGGAAATTGGGCGAAACCGAGGGCACCGTGGCAAACGATGAAATGGGTAACCGCCCTGGAGCCTATGCCAGTGCCAGTGGCAGTGAACCCCCGACACTGGGAGCAGACAGCCTGGTCGCCTCGTCACAGGATGGTGCCGTGCATTTCAATGCAGCGAATGATCAACTTATGAGAGTTGGCGATCATGCCGTAATGAATGTGGGTGGACCCTACACCAACAAGTCTATTGAGCTTTGGTTCAATGCCGACTCCCTGCCAAGGGCAACTCCCGATAAGGACTTCTCGCCAAAGATGATCGTCTGGGAACAAGGGGGAGGCTGGAAGGCCATGATCATTTACCTGAATGGCACACAGGATTCAGATGATCCGACCAAGGCAGACCTATATTTCAAGGTAACCAGCCACATCGGTGGCAACCCCGATGCGTTATGGGGTGGAACCACCGATGAGAGGGCAGTAGATATCCACGCAGGTCATGCCGACACAACCCCGGTTTTTGCAAAAACAGAAGTTGAAGTTGGCAAGACCTACTATGTTGTTGCCGTCATGGAGGGCGATCCAGATGGAGGCCTGGAAGGCAAACTGAAACTCTACGTCAATGGCAGCCTTGCCGCTGAAACGGGGGGTGTCGGACAGCTCTACAATCATGGCAACGATGCCGGCATGGGTGGCACAAATGCGGGAACGATCTTCCATGATGAACTCAATGATGCCGCTCTTCTAGCGGACCTTTATCACTTCAATGGGACTATCGATGAGTTTGCTGAGTTTAACACCGTGCTGACCGACGACCAGATCGCCGGTCGCTACGAGATCGGCAACTTTTCTGCTGAACCGCCTGCACCGCCAACGATCAGTGTGGTCAACAATGGCGACGGCACAGTGACGGTCACCTTCGAGGGCAAGTTGCAGGCTGCAACCTCGGTGAACGGTCCGTGGGCAGATGTCGAGGGCGCAACCAGCCCGTTGACGATCCCCTCAGACCAGGCGACACAGTTCGGCCGGGCCGTGAGATAAGTTTTATACCACCAACTAAACCAACCCGAAGGGTCCGGCTCCGGCCGGGCCCTTTTTTTGGCCAAGCGCTGAGGTAGGGCGTGCTGTCCCCAGCGCGCCGCGATTTTAGTGTTAGTTTTGGGTTGCCTCGGCGCGGGTTTGTGGCTTGATTGGGTCGGTTCACCCACAGATTTGAGCATAGAGATTGCAACCCACCAAAATGAAACGATTACTGATCACGATCACCGCCATTGCCGCGCTTGGCCTTCCGGCCCCGGCTCAGACCGCCGTAAAAAACGTGGCTTGGCTTCAGGGAGCCACGCTCAAGAACGGCTCCCCCATCCTCAACAGCATCGAGCCGATGGCGATCAACTGGGCAGCCCACTCGTCGATCGACCCGGCGATCTACGATCACCTGCTGGTGAACTCGTCCATGTTGACCATCCGGAAGGCCGGCGACTACCTGATCGCGGTGACGCTGCCAATGAAGGGCAAGGGAGTCCGCTCAGCCCAGGCGATTGAGGTTTACGTCAACGGGCAAATCGCGCCGGGAGCCGTCAGCCGGTGCGCCTACATTCGCGCGGCTACGGGCCAAGAGGAGTCGTCCGCGCATTTGGCGACTTTGTTGGCGGGATTGAAGGCGGACGATGTGATCGAAGTGATGACCCACAAGGCCACCCACAACAAGGTGGCGGTCGAGATGGAAACAGCCAGCCTCTACGTGGAGCGGGTGGAGGATTCCCGAACCGTTTTTTCCGGCACAGCCACCGAGGCGGTCGGGGGCGCCATGCTCAATCGCGCGGAGGGGGAGGCCGAGCCGGGCGAACTGGCCTTGGTCTGGAAGGCCAACCGAACCGGGGCCGCCTTCGGGCACTCCGGCGAAACCATCACCCTCAAGGTCAAGGGCAGCTATCTGGTTTTTGTGAATGTTCCCCTTCAAGGCAACGTGACACACGCCAGCGTGGGTTTGCAGCTTTGGCTCGGAGGCTATGATGAGGGGGATATCGCGGTCGGCGGACGCGCCCAGCAGGGATACATCCGCAACGTCAGCAACCACGACAAGTCCTCCCTCCATTTTTCCGGCTTGATCCACACCACCGAGGCCGACCAGGAATTAACAGTAGAGACACTGCAACTCGCCGCCATGGGTGACATCACCATGGGGAACAAGCAGGCGTCCATCTACATTGAAAAAGTGGACGCGACCTCCGGGCTTTTTTACAGCACCGCCTTTAGCCTGACCGACGCCGAAAACTGGAACCCAAACAAAAAGGACTCTGTTTTCTGGGAAGCGATGGAGGAGCCGATCATCGACAAGAGCCTGTTCGGCCACAGCGAGGAAGGGGGCAAGGAGATCGTGATCCGGAAAGACGGCAGCTACCTGCTGGTTTACAACGATGTCCTCGAAGGCGGCTCAGCCCGTGCCAACCCCCGGATCACGGTGGAAATCAACGGCAAGAATGTGCCGGGAGCCCAGTCCAAAGCCCATTACATTCGCAACGCCGGGGGCCATTCCGCCAGCTCCGGTTCTCTGGTGTTCCTGTTGGAGAATTTGGTAGCCGATGACGTGTTGACGGTAAACGCCGCGCAGGAGGCCGGCGGCGGGGAAGTGTACGCCCAGGAAGACGCCCTGTTGACCCTGCAACACAAGGAAACGCTGACCCTGCCGGATGGGGACACGACCCCTCCCCGCATCATCGCCTTCCAGCAGGTTTTGAAGTCCCCAAGGGGGCGGCCGGTGAACGGCTTCTCGCTGGCAATTCAGGACATGGGGCTGAACCTCGATGACGCCTCCCTCAAGGCCTCCCTCGATGGCAAACCCGTGAAATTGAAAGTGGCCCGGGCCGGCGACACCCTCGCCGTATCGTTCATGGAGAACCGAAACCTGAAGACCGGGCACATCTGGTCGCAGGCGGACATCTCATTCTCCGACACCGGCGGCAACAGCCACGAGAAGGTTTTCTTCGGCAAGGCGCCCGTCACCCCTCCCCCGTTTGACGAAACCAAGACTCAACTCGCCCTGCTCCTGCCCAAGCCCCCGGTCATCGATGGCCGCATCGATTTGGCTGGCGGCGAATCGTGGGTCTGGGCCGGTGGCGCCGCCGGGGAATCGTGGCGCGTAGAATACGACGAGACCATGACCGACGGCATCCGCGGAGGCGCCATCGGGGACAAAGGCACGCCGCCCAGTGACAAGCAGGACTTGGGCATCCGGGTGTTCGCCGGCTACGACGCGGACAACTTTTACATCGGTGTCAAGGTGCAGGATGACAACTTTTTCGGCGACAGCGCTGAGGAGGAATCCAGGAACGGCAACACTTGGCATGATGACGCCGTGGAAATTTTCATCGACGGGGACAACAGCAACTTCGCCACCCGTGACACCAGCGGGAACAACCCCAAGGTGGTGGGCACCGGCGGCCAGTTCGTCATCTCGGTGAACAACGCCTATCGCGAACAGGAGGCCGGCAACCCGGGTTACGGCGAGGACGAGGCGTGGTACGCCCGGGTCGCCACTTATGACGGCGGTTACGACGCCGAGTTCCGTATCTCCATGGACACCATCGGCAACCCCAAGCCCGGAGATGTCATCGGGTTCACCGTCGGCGTCAACGACGACAACGACGGCGGCCCCCGGGAACGCCAAATCCTGTGGGTCGGCATTCCGCACACCGAAGCCACCTACGGCAACCTGCTGCTCGGAGGCAAAACCTACACCGCCCCGAAAAAAGCCGCCCCGAAAATCGATGGCGTGATCCATGCCACCGAGTATGCGGGCGCTGAAAGAACCTACGTCAACCCTCACAACGGGATTTACGACATCACCGTGGGTGACGACTCGTGGGACTCCAGCGACCAAAGTTTCTTCGCTTGGGTGACCCACGATTACGAGGCCGTCTACGTCGCGGTCGATGTCACGGACCCCAACGTCGTCACCGACTCCGCCGCCGCCGGGACCGAGGACGGGCAGACTTGGCAGGATGACAGCGTCGAAATCTTCTTTGACACCGACGAGAGCAACGACGCGGGCCGGGGGAGCAACGGGTTCGAAGGCCAATACGTGTTGAGCGCCAACGGCGCTTGGCGCGACAACGAGGCCAACAACCCCAAGTTCGGGAAGGACGGGGACTGGTTTGCCGCCACCAAGCGAACCGGCAAAGGCTACCAAGTCGAGTTCAAGATCAAGAAGTCCGCCCTGTCGAATCCCGCCGACGGCGCGGGTCTTGGCTTCAACATCGCCATCAACGACGACGACGGGAAAAACGGCTCGCGCAAGTCACATCTCAACTGGAGCGGCTTGGCTCACTCGGAGTTCACCTACGGCCGGTTGATCCTCGAGGAGGGTGAGGGAGGGGGGCCGCCCCCCGCGATCAGCGCCACGCTCAACGGCGACGGCACCGTGACGGTGACCTTCGATGGCAGACTGCAAACGGCGCCAACCGTCAACGGCCCGTGGGCCGACGCGAATGGCGCAAGCCCGTTGACGATCTCCGCCGACCAAGCGCAGCAGTACGGCCGCGCGGTGAGATAAGTTTCACCCCCAACTAGGCCAACCCGAGAGAACCCGGCCCCGGCCGGGTTCTTCTTGGTTTTGCGCTTGGCCAAGCGCGGGTGGGGATGGCTGTCCCCAGCCGTCCGCGACGGGGTTTGTCCGGCGGCGCGCTGGGACAGCACGCCCCACCATGCGGCTTGGCCAAGTGCGTTCTGTTTGATTCCTTGAAACTTGTGCCTTGAAACTTGAGACTCCCCCCGGCCAAGCGCAGTCGCTGCCCAACTCATGGCGTTCGATCAACAGGCTCTCTCCCAGTACAAAGAGAAACTCCTCATCATGGCCAGCCATGCCGAGGGGATGCTCACCCGGGCGGTGCGCGCCCACCTCGACCGCGACGAGGCCTTGGCCCGGCAGGCGCTCGAGACCGACGAGACCATCGACCAATTCGAAATCCAGATTGACCATATCGCGCTTGGCCTGTTGGCCCAGCAACCCGGCGAGTTCGATCTGCGGCAGATCACTTGCGGCATGAAAATTGCCCGCGACCTCGAGCGCGTCGGCGACGAGGCCACCACCATCGCCCGCCGGGCCATCAAGCTCATGGCGCTCCCTCCCCTGTCCACGCCGCTCGACATCGCCGAGATGACTTTTCTGGCCAACGCCATGCTCAAGGACGCGCTCGACGCCTTTGTCAATGGCAACACCGTGCTCGCCCGGGGAGTGATCCCCCGCGACAAGCGCGTCGATGAAATGAACAAAACCTATCAGGACAACCTGACCGAGTTGATGGAAACTGACCCGGAGAACATCCGGCGCTGCCGCCATCTGGCCGTCATGTGCAAGTGCCTCGAGCGAATCGCCGACCACGCGAAAAATATCGCCGAGGACGCGGTCCTGCTGCACGAGGCCAAGGACATCCGCCACACAGGCGCCGCCGCCGGGTAACTCATGCCGCGCAAAAACAACATCCGAATCTTGGTGGTCGATGACGAGCCGGACGTCCTCGAGCTGGTCGTCTTCCATCTCGAGAAGGAGGCCTACCGGGTGGACGTGGCGGACACCGGCGACAAGGCCCTCAAGATGGCCCGCGAAAATCTGCCCAGCCTGTTGGTGCTCGACCTGATGCTGCCGGGAATCAACGGGCTTGAGATTTGCCGCCTGCTCAAGCGCGACCCCAAGACGCGCGACATCCCCATCCTCATGCTCACCGCCCGCGCCGCCGAGGAGGACCGCATCAAGGGGCTCGAGCTGGGGGCGCACGACTACGTGACCAAGCCGTTCAGCCCGCGCGAGCTGGTGCTGCGGGTCAAAAACCTGCTTCGCCTCACCGAGAAAAGCCCGGACGGCGTCGAGGTCATCGAGGCCGGGCCGTTCCGGCTGGACACCGTCCGGCATCAGGCCACGGTCGATGGTCAGGCGCTGAACATCACCGCCACCGAGTTCAAACTGCTCTGCCTCTTGGCCAGCCGCCCCGGCGAGGTGCAGCCGCGCGAGACCCTCCTGCGCGATGTCTGGGGCTACGAACCCACACTCGACACCCGCACCGTGGACACCACCATGCAGCGTCTCCGGGCCAAGCTTGGCCAAGCGGCCGATCGACTCGAGACGGTTCGTGGCGTCGGCTATCGCTTAACCGACTTGAACGCATGACCGGCTGGATTGTTGCCATCCTGCTCTTGCTTGGCCTCATCGGGCTGCACCTTGGGTGGCGGCGGCGCTACCGCTTGCTGGCGCTTGGCCAAGCGGCCAAGCCGACCGGAGTAACCGATGCGCTTGGCGTGACGGATATGTTCGAGAACATGGCCGAGGGCGTACTCGTCACCAACCAGAATGGCATCATCGAGTTCGCCAATCCGTCCTTCTGCAAATTGTTCGAGCTGGCCGACGAGCCAAAAGGCCGAACCGTGATGGAGGCCATCCGCATCCACGAAGTTCACGAGTTGGTCAATCTCCTGAAGCAGGACAACCAAGTCGTCCAGGAGGAAATCATGTTGCCCAACCTCGATCAGCAGTTCCTGCAGGTCAACGGAGTGGCCATCCGCGACAAGCACGAAAAACACCGGGGCGCCATCTTTGTTTTTCACGACCTCACCCGGCTCAAGCGGCTGGAAAACCTGCGGCAGGAATTCGTGGCCAACGTCAGCCACGAGTTGCGCACGCCGCTCTCCATCATCAAGGGCTACGTCGAGACGCTGCTCGATACCGAGACGGACGCCGAGTCGCTCTCCCATCGGTTCCTCAAAAAAATTGAAAACCACTCCAACCGGTTGACGTTTTTGATTGAGGACATCCTGGCGTTGTCCCATCTCGAGTCCGGCGACATCGGCCTCGACCAGCGGGAAGTGAACGTCCGCCAACTCGCCGAGGGTGTGCTCGATGGACTGCGGGAAATGGCCGACAAAAAAAAGGTGCGCCTCGAGAATGGCGTGCCCGAAAACCTCACGTTGTTTGCCGACAGCCAGCGGCTGTTTCAGGCACTCAACAACTTGGTCGAAAACGGGATCAAATACGGCGGCGCGTGCGTCCGCGTCTCAGCCAGCCAAGCGGATGGCGAACTCGATCTCTGCGTGGCCGACGACGGCCCCGGCATCCCCGCCGAGGCGTGCGAACGGATCTTCGAGCGGTTCTTCCGCCTGGACAAAGCGCGCTCTCGGGAACTGGGCGGCACCGGCCTCGGCCTGTCCATCGTCAAGCACATCACCCAACTCCACGGCGGCACCGCCCGGGTCGAGAGCAAACTTGGCCAAGGCGCAAAATTCCACCTCACCTTTCCCTCCCCGCGTTAACGCATCAACAAGCCGGCCACGGTTGCCGTCAAGTAGCAGGCGAGCAGGCCGCCGACCATTGCCCGCAGGCCGAGCTTGGCCAAGTCCGCCCGGCGACCCGGCGCCAGCGTGCCGATGCCGCCGATCTGGATGGCCACGCTGGCGAAGTTCGCAAAACCGCACAGCGCGTAAGTCGCGATCGCACTCGTGCGCGGGCTGAGCGCGTCCTCCCCCTCCATCATGCCGGAGAGGTGCAGGTAGCCGACGAACTCGTTGAGCACCACGCGCTCGCCGAGCACCGCGCCGACCCGCGCACACTCCTCCGGCGGCACGCCCATCAGCCATGCGAACGGCACGTTCAGCCAGCCGGCCGCCTCTTGGATCGTGAAGCTCCACGCCGTCCACGACAGCGCCCAGCCGAGGATGGAATTGGCCATGTACACCAGCGCGACAAACGCGATGAGCATCGCGATGACGTTGATCGAGAGCCGCATCCCGTCCGACGCGCCTCGGCACAGCGCGTCGATGCTGTTGGCCGCCGTGCTCTTGGGCAGCTCGCACGCTTCATCCGCCGTGGCGCTCTTTTCCGTCTCCGGAAACATCAGCTTCGCGATCACCAGTGCGCCCGGCGCGCTCAGGATGGATGCCGTCAGCAAATGCCCGGCATCGATTCCCAGCGAGGCATAGGCGGCCGCCACGCCGCCGGCGATCGTCGCCATGCCGCCGACCATCAGCGCCATCAACTCGCTGCGCGTCATCCTGTCGAGATACGGCTTCACCACCAGCGGCGCCTCGGTCTGGCCCATGAACACATTGGCCGCCGTGGCGAGCGTCTCGCTGCCGCTGGTGCGCATCGTGCGGCGCATCACCCACGCGATGCCGGTCACCACCCACGGCAAGATTCGCCAGTGGTAAAGCAGCGACGACAGGGCTGAGACGAATATGATTGTGGCCGGGATCGCGATGGCGAAGATGACCCCTTGCCCGAAGGTCTCCTGCATTTTCCCCCCGTCGCCAAGCGCTCCAAAGACCAGCTTGGCCCCTTCGCCGGCGAACTCGTTCAGGCTGGCGATCGCCACGTTGGCCGCCTCGAACAGCCCTTGGCCAAGCGGTGTCCGGAACACAATCAGGCCAATGAGCAACTGCAACCCCATCCCCCAAGCCACCACGCGCCACGGCACTTGACGGCGGTTGGTGGACATCGCCCAAGCCAAGCCAAGGAACGAGATAATCCCCAAAAGACTGATCAACTTAACTGTCAAAGCAACGGCGGGAAGCTAGTGATCCGCTTGGCCAAGCGCAAGCCAACTTGCGGTCACGCACCCTCCGCCCCGCTTGGCCAGGCGGCCGGCTCACAGCGGCATCTTCCAGTCGGCCACACCGGCTGTCAGCGTCTTGGCGTCCCAATGCTCCCTTGTTTTGCCCAACTCCCACGGCGCCGGGCCGACGAACTCGCTCCGCCTCCCCTCGATTTTCAGGTATCCCCGCCCCGGATCAATGGTGGCCAGCGCAAAAATGGGTTCGCGGTAAGGCACGGTGTACTTGATGTAGGGATGCTTGGCATCGATCTCCTTGGAATACCGCGCACGCAAAAAGTTGCCGCCGACCCAGTGATACGAGGCACTGTTGATCTGCGGGTAAACGATGTTGTTGATCTGGCGAACGTAGTCCCGGTGATGATGCCCGGTGAAACAGGCGACCACCTTGCGGAAACCGGCATCACGGTTGGCCTGCTCGAGGATGCCGCGAACCGCTGTGCCGTTCTGCAATCCGCCATCCTCCGGGCGCTCCGGGCTTTGGTGGACGAAAACCACCGTGGTCTTTTTGACCGCTGCCAAGTCCTTGCGCAGCCACTCCAACTGGTCATCGGCAATAAACCGGGGATAACCCGATTTGTGATCTGCCGGCCTGTCGTTGCCGTCGAGCACGACGAAGTGCACCCCGCCTCGCTCATAGGAATAAAACCGGGCCGGCATCTTCCAATACGCCATCGTCCGCTCCCGGGTGGTGGAACCCTGCCCATTGTCATCCGTGTCATGGTTCCCGAGGACATGATACTTGGGCCGCTTGAAGGTGTTCCAGATTTTCAGGAAGCCCAGATTCTCCTCCTTGGGAACACAGAAGTCCCCCAATTGCAGAATGAAATCCACCTTCTCGAGCGTCATCTGCTCGATGAAAACCCGCAACCGATCATCGGCATCGTGCATGACATCCTTGTGAATGTCCGCGATGATCCCGAACCGCAGCGGCCGAGGTGATTCCGTTTCCTCACCCGCAGCCACCGCCAAAACAGGCCAAGTGGCAACGAACGATGAGCCCCCAAGGATCGAACTCTTGAGAAAATCCCGGCGATGAATCGAGGGACGATGCGAATATGTTTTCATAAAAATAGTGGTGCTGACATTCACTTCCTTCTCTGTCCTTTCCTAACGAGTCAACAGGACGATTCAAAAGTGGCGGTTCACAATGAAACACGGTTCAGTCGATGTAAACAAATTCGTTGGCGTTCAGCAGGACGCGACAAAAACCAACCAACGCATCGCCCCCTTCCTCCGCTTGGCCAAGGAATTCCACGAAGTGTCCGGCTTCCTCCGGGCTTGGCGAACGGGAAAAAACTAGGCGATAGGCCAGCCGCACTTGTTCCCCCTTCCCCTCCCCGGCCTCACGGCGGATGCGCCCGGCCAAGGCGGCCGCTTCCTCGTTCACGAAGTCGCCGTTGAACAGTGACAACGCCTGCAGCGGCGTGACGGAGGTGCGGCGGCGCGGCCGCGACTCGTCGCACACGGTCGAGTCGAACGCCTGCATGAACGGCATGTTCAGCGTGCGCTGCTGGTAAATGTAAATGCTG
>Ga0066376_10004976_pt1 | contig 11436 bp, 10 predicted proteins | sample Knorr_S15_td_Bot_FD_77009 | JGI IMG/M metagenome (GOLD analysis project Ga0066376, IMG submission 77009) | Marine microbial communities from Southern Atlantic Ocean transect - Knorr_S15_td_Bottom_ad_5009_LV_A | ecosystem: Environmental > Aquatic > Marine > Oceanic | place: Southern Atlantic... | reverse complement strand
ATCATCGATTGGTACAACCATCGACGCCTGCACAGCGCGATCGACTACCTGACGCCAGCCTCCGTCCATGACGGAAGCGCGGGTCGCATACTGGCGGAGCGCCGTGAAAAGCTGGCCGCCGCCCGCCATCGGAGGAGAGAAGAAAACCTGAAGATCAGGCAGCGTGAGCTGCCTCTACCCACGACCTGGGAAATCCCCAGCCCCGAGCCAACCGCAAACCAGCCGGTGTCTCATTTTGTCTGACACATTTCACGTCCGCTCTCGTCTTGCCTGACTGCTTCGGGCCCGCCACTCCCTCGGCGCTCATCTCCAAGACCGCCTCGATCGTCGCTCGGCCCATCACCTGGATCACTTCATCGATCGCCAGCTCGGTCCGCTCTACGAGCTCCACCATCGGCAGCAGGAACTGACCCTCTCGCTTCATGAACTCCGCGATCGCCCGCCTGTCCGACTTACTCGCGACTTCGTACGTTTTCTTCATTGGTGGCTCCGTTTGGGTTGTTGAGAACACCCGATCCTATCGGATCGGGCGCCCCCGGAGCCACCTCTTTTCTTTTCCCCTCTCAGGGACCTTCAACTACGGTTGGGTCAGCTTCGCAACGGCAGAGCAGGGACGATTGGCCACCGAAGTATTCGTCGAGGGTGCGGTGCGTTTTATTGAGCGATGGAAGGAGTTAAGGACAATCCGGTAGAAAATTGCAGTACGTGGAAGATTCTCTAGTTTAGGTTTTGCCATATCTCAGGTAACATCTTGTGGCGAATCTAAGAAAGGTGAAGAAGAAAATGGTTAAGGTGCAGTCTGCCAGCTTTGCGGTTGCTGTAGTCATCCTGATCTTCGGCTTTTCAGGGCCACCGCTCAACGCGCAACAAAGCACAGAGTCTGTGAAGCAGCATGTTTTCTCAGCCAACCCATTTGGACTTCTGTTTCAGCTCTTCAATGCGGAGTACGAGCGTGTCATCTCTGAGACCAGCACAATTGGCTTCGGGGGATCGACCCTACGAATCAATAACGAGACATATCCGGACCCCCCGATTATAGGAACAGACGAATTCGGCTATCCCATCTACGATTGGGCTAATGAACCTGATCCCATTACCGAAACTGACCGATATGTCAACTTTGACGTGTTCTGGCGGTTTTACCCATCAGGGAATCCTCTCGTCGGATGGGCATTTGGTGCGAAGGTGGGCATTACCAGCGTAAGTGATGAGACCCACCTTGGTTACGGATTTGATCTCAATCGCAGCTGGGTCCTAGGACCGAAAGAGAACTTCTATGTTGGCTTGGGATTTGGCCTAAAGCGGCTCATCGGTGCTCCAGAGGAAGCCGATCTGGTACCACTTATACCAACTATACGAATAGTGAACGTCGGGTTTATTTTTTGATTATGGTGAGGGGTAGAAGAGTAATGGTTGCCCCCAAGCCTGAGAGGTAGAGAGATGAAGGTCTCACGTAGAGATATGCTCAAGATCAGTGCTGGAACCGGGGCCCCCGCGTTGCTGCTGCATGAGTTTCCAGTGCTTGCTCAAGAACGGCCGTTAGTCATGCGCGCTATTCCTTCCTCGGGTGAGGAGGTTCCTGCCGTGGGTCTAGGTAGCGCGCGCACGTTCAGTGTGGGTGCTTCGGGTGAGGAGCGAGCTTCTTTAACGGAAGTGCTGCGACTATTCCACGAGATGGGTGGACGGACCTCCGACGACGATCGTCCGCTTGGAGCCGGCCGGCCGACGCTAGGAGCTTCGATCACCTACTTCGGACGCCGGTGACGCCTTCCGCTCGGCCTACACGCTCTCGGTCAGCGCCCGACCAGGCTCGCCCGGTAGTCCAACGGCGGATCGCGATCCCCGATCAGCGGGTCGTATTGGAAGTCCGCTCCGCGCGCCTCTTCGAACTCGGCCCGAATCGCCGCCACCTTGGCCGGGTCGGTGAAGAGATCGACCGCGGTGAGCGCGAGGGTCTTGGCCGCGACCATCATGCCCTTGGCCCCGATCCCCATGCCGCCCGCGGCAATCGCCTGCCATGAGTGCGCCGCCGTCCCGGGAATCCAGGTCGCAGCAGAGAGGGTCCCCGCCGGGACCTTCCAACTGACGTCACCGGCGTCGGACGACGCATAGGTCCGCCCCCATTCGAAGGGCTGGATATCCGACGAGGACTCGAGGGAGGGGCTCTCTGGAAGAGTCTTCTTGATCGCCTCGGCGAAGACCCACTCCTCGTCGTCGTAAAAGACGCCCCCTACGGTCTTGAGGTTCTCGTACACGACCTCCTGCAGGGTGACGACGGGAAGCCGTGAATAGGATCCACCAATGACCTCGAACTCGACGGCGGTCTCGGTACCCGCCGCGGCACCCTCCGACGCGGCTACCACCCGGTCGAAGATCGAGCGTACGACCTCGGGGTCGGGATGCCGGACGTAGTAGTAGACCTCGGAGAAGTCGGGAACCACGTTCGGCGCTGAGCCTCCGGAGGTGATGACGTAGTGGAGGCGGGTCTCCTGCGGGACGTGCTCCCGCATCAGGTTGACCATGAAGTTCATGGCCTCCACCCCATCGAGGGCCGAGCGTCCGCGCTCCGGGGCGCCCGCGGCATGAGCCGACACACCCTTGAAGCGGAACTTCGCCGACTTCACGGCCAGGTTCGATCCCGGGCTCGCGCTGTTCACCCCGGACGCATGCCATGCGAGCACGACGTCGACATCGTCGAAGAGGCCCTCGCGCACCATGTAGACTTTGCCCGAGCCGCCCTCCTCTGCGGGCGTCCCGTAGAGCCGGATCGTGCCCGAGTTACCGGTTCGTTTCAACCACTCCGCGGCCCCAATCGCCGCGGCGCTCGATGCGGTGCCGTAGAGATGATGCCCGCATGCGTGCCCCGCGATCTTCCCTTCGATCGGAGCGCGGTAGGGGACGGCGTCCTGATTGATGCCCGGCAGCGCGTCGAATTCCCCGAGCACACCGATGATCGGAGAACCGCCCCCGTAGGTGGCCACGAAGGCGGTCGGCATCCCCGCGACACCACGTTCGACCGTAAAGCCGTGGGCCTCGAGTTCGCCGGCCAGTAGACCGGAACTCTCTTCTTCGAGGTAGCCCACCTCCGCCAGATTCCAGATCTGCATGGCGACGTCGGTCAGCCGATCCTCTTTGCCGTCCAGAAATGCGGCGACCTCGACCTTGGTCATCTGGGCCGCGGCCGGGGCCGCGAAGGCGAGCGCGACGAGGGCCGGGAGACTCAGGCGAAGTAGAGCGCGCGGTGCCATGGGGACTCCGTTGTACGGGAACGCAGAAAGGCATTATGAAGGTTGGCCACCCGGCCGTCCACGCCGGCGGACTCGCCTCGGGCCTCAGCGGAGTCGCTCTACCGGTGGACCACCCCGCCCTTCACCACGTGTTCGACGTACCCGAGGACGTTGATGTCGAAGCGCGGGTCTCCTTTCACCACGATGACGTCTGCCAACTTGCCCGGCTCGATCGTGCCGAGGTCACGGCGCCCCAGGATCTCGGCGCCCGTCTTGGTGGCCGCTGAAATCGCCTGAAGCGGCGTCATCCCCGCATCGACGAGGGCGGAGACCTCCCTCCAGGCCGACTCCGTGTGGAAGTTCAGCGGGCTACCCGAGTCCGTCCCCATCCCGAGAACGGCGTTGGCGTCGATGAACTGACTCGCAGCGACGATGCTCTTCCGTGTTTGCTGCGGGGTCGTGCGGAAGTACGACAGCCGGTGGAAGTCCGTGAAGGACCTCTGGAACTCCTCGTAGAGCACCGGGCCGAGGTCTTCGACCAGCCTTCGATCCTGAAGGCGCTCGGGAAAGTCGACGGTCGCCTGGAAGACCCAAGGCCGATGGGCGATGGTCTGCACGACCGGAACGCCGCTGTGTGCGATCTCCAGCACTAGATCGTCAGGATAGGGCGGGTTGCCGGCAGAACCGGCGTGTTGGATCACGTCGACGTCCGCCGCGAGCGCAGCCCGTAGGTCGTTCGGCGAATAGAGATGGCTGTGGACCTGGATGCCCCTTGGCCGCGCGACTTCGACGACCGCGCGAAGCATCTCCTCGGTCATGCCGGACCACGTCTTGATGACATCCACGCCCGCGTCCGCGAGCTCCCGGGCTCGAGCACCCGCCTCGGCGGCGGTCCCCACAACGTGCTGGAAGTAATCGGGAAAGCCCCCCCATCGTCGCCCGGCGATCCACGGCCCACTCACCAGCATGCGCGGTCCCGGCACCTCGCCGCGGTCGATCCGATCCCGGACGGCGAGGATCTCGAGAGGCGCCCCCAGGTCGACGGCGGTCGTCACGCCAGCCATCAACAACTGCTTGGCCGCGATCTCCATCATCCTCTCCTTCTCCGGCGTGAAGAAGGGGAACCACTCCGAATACTCGCCGTGCCCGAGGAACATCGTGTGGACGTGTAGGTCGATGAGACCGGGCATCATCGTCATTCCACGGGTGTCGACGACGCGCACGCCCGATGGAACCTCGATCTGGCTGGACGGACCGACCGCAACGATGCGGTCGCCCTCGATCAGGATCGTCGCGTTGTGGATGGCCGGTCCCTCGTAGCCATCCAAGAGCATCCCACCGACCAACGCGAGATCCTGTGCCGCCAACGGGATGCCAGCGACGAGCCCAAGCGTGGCAATCAAAGACGGTCGGAACATTCTGCCCATGAGTCGCCTCCACTGAATAGATCCAACGGGATCGGAGGCCCCGGACCCGGCTGCGAAGTTCCGGGAAGAGCCCACCCTCATGGGCGCCAACATCACCCGGCGCGGTGTCGAAGGAAAGCCAGCCGGTAGGAGGGGTATCCCGAGGGGATGGCGATTGAGGCGGCTCATCGTCATCCTCTTGGCGGCGTGGCCGTCGACCCCGAAGCCGGCGGGCAGGCTCCAAAGGTCCCGCCCGCCAAGGGAGCCCTTGGCGCCATGGCGCCCATACGCCCAGGAGTCGGCCAAGTGTCGGAGTCACCAGAGCGGACCGCAGGTGGGAGCCCGATCGAGGATGGACCGATCGTTCTCTTCGACGGCGTGTGCAACCTTTGCAACGCCACGGTGCAATGGCTTTTGGATCGGGACGAGGACGGGCGTCTCCGCTTCGCCTCACTCCAGTCCGAAGCCGCTGCCGGCGTACTTCGCGATGCCGGCATAGACGACCCTTCGAGCCTCCCGGACAGCATCGTGCTGGTCGACCATGTCGGCGTCCACATCCGGTCGGCAGCGGCGCTCCGGATCGGCGGCACGCTCGGCTTCCCCTTCAGTCTCGGCCGACTCGGTCTCCTGGTGCCTCGCCCGATCCGGGATGGCGTCTACGCCCTGATCGCCCGCAACCGTTACCGGTGGTTCGGTCGCCGCGACGTATGCATGCGGCCGACGCCGGAGTTGGCTGCCCGCTTCTTGGACGCAGGCGAGCCCGTCGTGCCGGTCTCCAGCGTCGACGAACCGGTCGCGACGGGAGAGGACGCTCGTTCGCCCCGGGCCGGGCTCTGAAGTCTCGGCTGGTCCGCTTTTCGATCGTGCCTCATCTACATGCTTCCCTTTCCCTTCTCGCAACGTTCCTACCTCCTGGCGATTCCGGGCACCAGGAGCCCTCCAGAAGTCGGCCCTGCACTGGGGGCAGCGCCGCCTCGCCCTTCTCGTCTCTTCGTCGTGCCGATCTAGATCCCGCCGGCTACCCGGATCGCGGCATCGATGAATGAACGAGCGCGCGCGACCGAACCCGCCGAAGCTGGCACCGCGCCCGAGTGCATCGTGCCCACATTGGCCACGACAGCGACGACCACGTCCGCGCCCTCGACCCAGTACGTCGACCCCGTGAAGCCCAACACGCTGCCGCCGTGCCCAACGAGGGCCAGGCCGTCCGGGTAGTCGTAGCGGAAGACGTTGTGCCCGACCGCGAGCCCGTCGCGGACCGGAAACCAGTCGAGCAGCACGTCCATGCTCTCCGGCGTGAGGAGGCGCCCGTCCCGCAGCGCCGCGACGTACAGCGCCAGGTCGGTGGCGGAGGCGACCATGCCGCCCGCGGTCCACTCCACCGAGAGGTTCGAGGCACTGGCGTCGATGAGGTCGGGGCGCACGTCCGCGAACGCGGCGTTCACGCCGGCCTCCTCCCGGAAGGTTGGGGTCGCCCAGTGGTAGCGACGCGGCAGTTGCTCGGCCGGGACGGGTTCGAAGCCCTCGAGGTGGATGTCCTCCAGGCCGAGCGGATCGAGGATGCGCCGGTGGATTTCCTCGACGGCCTCCTGCCCCGTGATCTCCTCGATGATCATCCCGAGGAGCGTGTAGTTCGTGTTCGCATAGCTGTGCCGGGCCCCTGGGGCGTCGAGCGGATCGTGACCCACGATGTAGGGAAGCGTCTGGGTTTTTCCCCAGATCTCGTCCGGTTCGAGCGAGGCGCCTCGACCATCCCGGATCCACAGCGGGTCGTCCTCCCAACTGGGAACTCCGCCGGTGTGGTTGAGCAGCTGCGCGATCGTAGCCACGTCCGCGTTAGGGATCCCTTCGATGGCCGGCCCCAGAATCGAAGTCGCGGTCGCGTCGAGATCGAGGAGCCCCTCCTCGGAGAGTTGGAGGATCACGACCGCCACGAAGGTCTTCGTGATGCTCCCGATCCCGAAGAGGTCGTCCGGCTCGACCGGCTCGCCGGTCGCCAGATCGGCCATGCCCGCCACGCCCGACCAGACGATGCCATCACGGGTCGAGACCGCCGCCGAAATGCCGGGGATTCCCTGGGCGACTCCGTCCTCCAAAAGGGCTTGCAGTTCCGCGGCGGCCTCGAATCGGTTCTGCTCGGGAGTCGCCTGTTGAGTGCAACTCGAAACGAGCAGCAGGGCGGCGAGTACGGTGGACCATTTCATGGCGGTTCGGCATCCGGAGAGCGGGGCGGCGGCGGTTCGCCAACATAGCCACGAGGCGACGCATGGGCGCGAGCCGCAGATGCGGCGAGGGGAGGCACCCACGCGAGGGCCTGTTGTCCCGCCGGCACCCGCGAAGGAGTTTCAGGCGAGCGCGGCCACTCGCTGACGCCGCTCCACCCCGGCGGCCTCCTCTTCGTGCTAGCGTTCGGAATGATCATGCGGTGGAGGTGGGGATGTACTACCGATACAGGCGTCTTCTGGAGGAGGAGTCGAAGCCATGAGCATGACGACCCGCCGCACCTTCGTGCGCGCCGCGACAGGCGCCGCAATCGGAGCCTTGGGGGCGCCGCGGTTCGCCGCCGCCTCCCTTCGCCAAGATGACCTGGATCGGATCGGAGGGTCCCGATCACCCGACCAGGTGGCCGACGACGAAGCCTACTGGGAGGTGGTCCAGCGTTCGTACACTCAGGACGCCGGCTTCATCAATCTCGAAAGCGGGTTCTTCAGCCCCGCCGCCGATCCGGTGGTCGAAGCCCAGGTCGACAACCTGCGGCGCATCAACCGGATCGCGTCCTTCTATATGCGGCGCCTCATGGCGCAGGACCGGGAGGAACTGAAAACGGTCTTTGGGCGCTTCGCAGGAGTCTCGCCCGAGGAGTTCACCTTCGTGCGCAACACGACGGAGGCGCTCAACGTGGTCCTACAGGGGGTGCCCCTCGAGGCCGGCGAGGAGGTGCTCTACTGTTCCCGCGAATACCCCTCCATGCAGGAGGCGCTCGAACAACGCGCCCTGCGCTACGGAACGGTCAACCGCGTGATCGACGTTCCGTGGCTCCCCGCCTCCCAAGAAGAGGTGGTCGAGGCCTACTCGGCGGCCATCACCCCTCGCACGCGCTACGTCCTCGTGTCGCACATGATCTACCTGACCGGACAGGTACTCCCCGTGCGGGCCATCGCCGACATGGCCCACGCCCGCGGTGTCGAGGTGATCGTCGACGCGGCCCACTCCTTCGCGCACCTGGACTGGAAGATCCCGGACCTGGGTGCCGACTACCTCGGAAGCAGCCTGCACAAGTGGCTCGGCTGCCCGCTCGGGACGGGACTCCTCTACGTCCGGCGCGAGCATGTCTCCAAGGTGTGGCCGCTGTTCGGAGATCGGAACGCACGCGGCGACGACATCGAGAAGCTCCACCACATCGGCACTCATCCCCAGGGGACGGACCAGGCGATCAAGGACGCGATCCGCTTCCACGAGGCGATCGGCGGTGCGAGGAAGGAGGCGCGCCTACGCCACCTCAAGAACCATTGGGTAGCGCAGGTGAAGGACGTTCCTGGAATCCACATCAACACGCCGCTGGGCGACGAGCAGTCGTGCGCGATCGCCAACGTGCTGGTTGACGGGCGGACCCCGGCCGACCTGGTGGACGCGCTCTGGGACCGTCATCGCATCTTCACGGTCGCCGTGGAGCAGGGCGCGCGAATCGCCCCGAACGTCTTCACCCGCATCGGTGAGCTCGACCTGTTCGTGGGTGCCCTCCGGGGTCTGGCGGCAGGCTAGCGTGCCCAAGTCCACGCTCTCGAACCGAGGCGAGCACGCCGCGACGACCCCGCTTCGGATCGACTATGCGGCCCACCGCGAAGCCGCCGAGAACGCCTATCACCCGGTGCACAATCCGACGGGCTCCCTGGCGTTGAACGTGGCGGAAAATCGACTCGGATGGCCCGAACTCAAGGAGCAGATCGAGCTCATCACCGCGCAGCACCCCATCTCCGAATGGGTGCCGGGGTACACCCACGCCCGTGGCGCCCCGGAGTTCCGGGCGGCGGCGGCGAGCTTCCTCGGCGAGCACCTGACCGGCTGCCCCATCGACCCCGACCACCTGGGGGTCTCCGCCGGGGCGACGAGCGTCATCGAAATGACATCCTTCATCCTGGCCGACGCCGGAGACGTCGCGGTCATCCCGGCGCCGTGCTACCCGGTGTATCGCCAAGACATCGGCAACCTGTCCCGCGTCGAGCGATACGACCTGGTGACGCACCATGAGGTGTCGGAGATCGCTGCCGGCCCCGCGCTGACGCTCGACCACCTCGAGCGGGCGCTCCGGGACATCGAAGGTGCCGGCCGACGCTTTCGGATGCTGATCCTCACCACGCCGGACAACCCGACTGGCGGGATCTACCCGATGGCCCTGCTGGAGCGGGTCGCGGACTGGTGCATCGAGCGCGAGATCCACCTCGTGGTCAACGAGATCTATGGCCTGTCGCTGATCGACACGTCCCATCCCGACATCCGGGAGGACTACGCCGAGGCGGTCACCTTCGAGTCGTTCGCCAGCCTCATGGCGCGAAGGCGAAGCGACTTCCTCCACCTCTGGTACGCCGTCTCGAAGGATCTCGGCATCTCCGGATTCCGGGTCGGGCTGCTGCACTCCCACAACAGTGCCCTCCTCGAAGCCTACGAGAACCTGAACCTGACGCACTCGGTGTCGAACCACACGCAGTGGGTTCTCCAGCACCTCCTGACCGACTGCGGCTTCCTGACCTCGTACTTCGAGCGGGCTCGCACCCGGCTCACGGAGTCGTATGCGCTCACGGTCGGATTCCTGAAGCGGCTGGCCATTCCCTACGCGCCGAGCAGGGGGAGCCTCTTCGTCTGGATCGACCTGTCCGAATTCATGCCCGCCTCCTCGGAGGCGGCGGAGTTGGCGCTCTGGCGCGAACTCTTCGAGACCACCGGCGTGCTACTTACGCCGGGCGTCGGCTTCGGACACAGCAAGCACGGGCTCTTTCGCGTCGTCTATCCGTGCGTTTCGAGGGACGAGCTCGAGGTGGCCATGCGGAGGATCGAAGGCTTCGTGACCAGAAAGCGATCGAGCCTCGGCGCCCGGCCCGGCCCGCCCTCGCACCCACCAAACGGGTCCCTCCCATGACCGAGTCCGAGAGAAACCGACTCCTGGCGCTTCCCGTCACGCTCGCGGCGGTGGCCGGTCTGGCATGGGCCGGAGGCCAGGGAGGGGAGGTGGTGGGGGCCGTCCCGCTCCTCGCGGTGCGCGCGGCCCTCGCCGTCGCGGTGCAGTGGATCGCCTTCGTGCCGGCCTACCTGGGCCGGACCGAGCGGTTAGCAATCGATCACACAGATGGGACCCTAGGAAACCAGCGCCACCGGTAGCCATTATCCTGTTGGATTTCCCATTGCCGCCAGATGCAGGCGGATTCATGCCCTATTCCTTTTCATTCGCAACTCCTTTTGTAGTCGAAAGACGTTTCAGGACACCGATGGTGGTCTAAAATCAAGCTGTAGCCTGGTTTCTTCCCGTATATCCGCAATATGGGCCAGCAGGGCATAGATATACAAAATGATGCCGGTCATCTCCATGAACTCCTCAAGTGCAGTCCACAAGGTGTAAGCCAGTGTGTCCAGTTGATTGTTATCCTCGTGCCACCATGTTAACCACTCAATCCCGACAGCTCCACCGGCATAAACCACGCCTGCCATCAGGAATAACAATCGTGTTCGTGTGGGAAGGATCAGCAATAAAGGCAGAAAACAAACTCCCATTGAAAGCACCAGGATTGCACCGAATGTGGTCCATCGCGAATCCCGTATCACGGCATTCACAGTCTCGTGAAGTCCTACGACCTCATCCATAGAAAGCAAAATAAAACCAATACCGAGCAACCACCAATAGATATGCATGCGACCGGATGTGCTGCCGGAATTTCTCGCATGGAATAAGGTCAGCAGAGACGCAAATATGAGGATCATCGTGCTGAACCAGGTTCCGAATGACTGTTCCCGGTCAAGGTCGAACATAGCAACATATGCCCATCTATCGAATGGATACACACCCTTGTACCAGACAACCATGCAGACGACATGTACCAAGGTAAGACCGACGGCCACGCACAGTAACGACTTGCCAATGGTGCGGGCCTGCATCGACATATACAGTGTCCTCCCATTTGCTTTTTTCATTCTGTCATTTCCTGAGTCTAAGATTTCGCAGCGCACATCTGTCGAACTTAATGATTTGCCGCCTCCTGATGATTCTGCCGATTGAGTCTGAATTGCTATGTAAATAGTGAGCCTCACAAAAAACAGTATCAGACATAACCATCTTCAATGACGAAATCATGATGGATAAAGTGGCGTTCCAGAAACCGTTGAGATGTCCAGCTATGCTTGATATAACAATAGTACACCAGAGCAATGCTCAAAAATGCATAGAAACCAAAATACTGTGGCAAGGTGCTGAATTCAAGTAATATTCCAATGCCTGCCAGCAATAGTGGCAACAAGGAAATGGCCGCCCAGGTGTCCCCTACACTATATCCTGCTCTTAAAAACGCATGGTGCAAGTGATGTTGATCGGCCGCGAAGGCAGACCTACCTTTACGCCAACGTCTCCATATCAAAGTCGATGTGTCCAATAAAGGAACCGGAAAGAGCCAAACCCCAGTCATGGGCATAAGAGCCAGGGATAGGCGATTCAAGCGCCCTATGGAAGCGGGAAACGTGGTAGGAGGGCGAGTGCGATGGGACACGGAGCGAGGGATGGGCGAGTCGGGCTGCTAGCGGTCGCCGGGCGAGGCGTGGGT
>Ga0066376_10004975_pt1 | contig 11437 bp, 10 predicted proteins | sample Knorr_S15_td_Bot_FD_77009 | JGI IMG/M metagenome (GOLD analysis project Ga0066376, IMG submission 77009) | Marine microbial communities from Southern Atlantic Ocean transect - Knorr_S15_td_Bottom_ad_5009_LV_A | ecosystem: Environmental > Aquatic > Marine > Oceanic | place: Southern Atlantic... | reverse complement strand
GGGCCATCGAGATCCCTGATTTCCCCTCTTGAGTAGACATCATGCACGTCGAAGTGTGAAAAGGGCCTTTGAACTTCCTATCCGCAGACGGCGGCGCGCCTAGTGTTCTGCCGTGGCCTCGGAATCGAGGTGCGGCGCGAGCAGTCGGTCTAGCTCCCGGGCTCGGCAGTTCGACCCGGTGGAACTCGTCGAAGTCCACCGCCGGGAAACCCGCCACGCGGTAGGTGCCGAAGTGCGTGTCCCGGCCGAGGTTGGGTGTCGCCATATCGGACTTCCTGGGTTCTTGAAACGCGATCCCGCTAGGTGGGTAGCCCGCTAGGGCGCGCCGCGCAGGGAACGGTAGTTGTCCACGAAGGGCTGGGCCAACTGGGAAAAGAAGCCGGCGGGCACCGGGTCGCCCTCGATCCCGAGGCGCTCCACGGGGTGGGACTTCGGGTGCAGGAACGTTCCGAAGAGGTGGTCCCACAGGCAAATGGTGGGCGAGAGGTTGCTGGTTTGATGTTCCATGTCCTGCGCGTGGTGGATCGAATGCACGTGCACCGTGGGCACCACGGCGTGGAACCAATTCGGGAAGCGCTGGTCCACGTTGGAGTGCGCGAGCCCGCCACTAAAATTGCTCCACAGGGTCATCCACAGGATCGCCTCGGCGGGGGCGCCCAGCACCAACAGCGGCAGGGGGATGAGGACGAAGCGCAGCAACTCCTCGCCGAAGTGCAGGCGGTTGCCCTTCAGGACGTGCAACTGCTGGGGGCTGTGGTGCAGCGCGTGGTAGGACCAGAGAAACCCCCAGGTATGGTGAACGCGATGCCGCCAGTAGCCGAGAAAGCTGGTGATCAGCAAGACGAGCACGATCTGGAGGGGCAGCGACCATGCGACGGGCCAGGCGGGGTTCTCGAAGGCCAGCCCGGCCTCGGTCCACCAGGCGAGAAACGCCACGGTGACCGCGCCCGCCAGGGGCCGGGCCGCACCCGCCACCAGCACCCCGTGGCCGATGTCGTTCAGGGACTGGCGGTCCTTTAGCAGGCTCACGTCCCGGCGGCGCGGCAACAGGTGCTCGAGCAGCACCACCAGCATGAAGTTCACCACGCTGATGACGAAGAGCCAGAGGCCGGCTTCGTAGCCGCGCGCAAACCCCCAGACCGCCATGGCGACGGAGGACGCCATGACGAGGGGCCAGGTCAACCACGCAAGACCATCGCGCCAGTGCATGGCCGCAGGATAGCATCGGGTCCGGTTCTTCGGCCCGCTTACGGGCCCCGGTGGGCCATCGAGATCCTTGATTTCCCCTCTTGAGTCGACATCATGCACGTCGAAGTGTGAAAAGGGCCTTTGAACTTCCTATCCCCGGTTCACCACTACGCTCCCGAGTAAAAATAGACTACCGACGACTTGGCTAACAATCCCGAATTTGCCTGTTTGCATGGTTTTTCCTCCTTGATACGAATGGCAAATAGAGTCAGATACAATGCTGCTTATCCCAATTAACGACCGTTGGGACCTGTCAACAGTGACAGGTCGATCGAGAATTCCGACTGTCCGTCATCAAATCATTCAAGACATCTGGACGCCTGATTTAAAAGAGACTTTGGCTCATCTGGTTGGTCATTTAGGCGGCGACTGTGTCAATTTTTCAATGTTCAAAATGTGGGTAAACAAATAGGCTTACAAGCGGAAATTCCGGATCGGTGATAGCTGTGATCAATATCAAACGAGCGCTGGGGGCAGTGGCATTTTCTTGTGCCGCAATAGGATTCACTTTCGCCACGGTTGGTGGCGTGCAAGCCGCGAATCTCCCGTCCGCGCCTGAACCGGAGCCTCAGATCGTCGCTGCCGATGAATGGGTCGTTTCAACGACGCCATATTTTTGGATCACGTTTTACGAAGGCGATATAACAATCAACGGTCAGACCGTTGATTTGAGCGGCACCAGCATCTTTGATATTTTTGATGCGGGAAATCTGAATTTTCCGCCGATGGTCAACTATTTCGAGGCCAGAAAGGGACGTTGGGGCGGATATCTGGATACAACACTTGTCGGTTTTGAGTTCGGCGCCGGCGATATTTCATTGAGGCGGGGGCCGGTCACAACCACTGTCGGTCTCGATTACACTTATCTGCTGGTCCATGCGGGATTGATCTATACTGCAGCCGAATGGGCCCAGCCAAATGGCAATGTCGCGTTCGATTTGATGGGCGGTGTGCGTTACACCTATTATGACATCGATTTGGGGATTTCAGCCTGCGGTTCCGACCCGGACTTTTCCTGCGCCGTCGGCGGCTTTAAGGGCACACTCGACTGGTGGGACATCACCCTCGGCGGACGGCTGCGCGGTCAAAATGACAATGGCTGGAATTTGGCCCTTCGTGGCGACATAGCCGGCGCCAGTCTTGAATCGGATTTCTCTCTCCAGACCGTGGCAACTGTTGGGCGGGATTTCAGCGTTGGAAGGTTTGATATGTCTGCCATTGCTGGCTATCGCTTCCTCTATCAGGATTGGAGCAAGGGCAACGATGCGGTAGACCTTCTGACCCATGGCCCGTTTCTGGGATTGCAGTTCCATTTTTAAAATACCGGCAAGCTTTTTTCGATGTTCCCAGAGCTTGCGGCCAACCGATCCGGCGCATCGATCCGGTTGTCCTCCGGTACCCTTGGTATAACCACCCTCCACGGCGCGCAATTTCGGTAGGTCAGATGGGGTCTGGCGATATCCGTTAATTCAAAAAGCGGCGATGCGCTGAATGACCCAGAAGACCGCAAGACTGCCAATGGCATAGGGTGGCACCGCCCAGGCCCATGCCGGTCGCGGCACGTCGATGCGCCGCGTTACCTGCCGCGCCAGCGCGATAATGGCGAACACGCAGGCGATGAAGAGCAACTGGCCGATCTCGACGCCGACGTTAAAGAACAGCAGCGCGATCGGGATTGAACTCTGCGGCAGACCGATTTGCGCCAACGCGCCAGCAAAGCCGAAGCCATGCAGCAGGCCGAAAGTGAACGCGACAATCCATGGATATTGTTCCGTCAGCCCCGGCTTCCCGCGCCGGCTGTGGATGATTTCCAATGCGACGAACACGATGCTCAACGCAATGACCGCCTCGATGGGCGGCCCGGGCATATGAACGAAGCCAAGCGTCGCTCCGGCCAGTGTGATGCTGTGGGCCAGCGTGAATGCGGTGACGGTAACAACGACGCGGCGCACGCCCCTAACCAAAAGCAGCAGCGCCAGAACGAACATAAGATGGTCGATGCCGCCCAGGATGTGCTTGACGCCGAGCAGCAAGTAGGTTCGCACCACTTCAAGGCTGCTCGGTTGGGTCGGAACCGTGAAGGATGGATCGCCGGCAGTCAGGCGGTGCGCCTGGCTAACGCCGTCGGCGAAATCGAATCGGACTAGCACGTCCGTCGATGTTTTATCGAGCCCTCGACAAGGACCAGGCCCCCTTCCAGGCCTCCCGGGCAGTTTGCGGTCCAGCGTGCGAGATATGCGGCGCCGTCCCAGATCGGCTGCCCCGACGTCCGCGGATCGCAGTGCTCCGGCAGCCGGGCGGCGATTGCCATGGGACGTCCGCCAGTCGCCGGTATCTTCCACACGACCGCGTAGAGATCCTTGTCGATCAGGCGAAGCTCCAGATACCCAGGTTGAAGCGCATGGCCATATGACGAAGCGCTGAACCCAAGTGCGCCGGCAAGGAAAGCCATCAGCGCGAGTATCGCTTACGGGCCCCGGCCTGCCATCGAGATCCCTGATTTCCCCTCTTGAGTAGACATCATGCACGTCGGTTTGTGAAAAGGGCCTTTGAACTTCCTATCCGCAGTCCAATCTGGGTATCATCGTCGTGAATACGAAGTTATCTGGGAATTGTCTATTAATCTCATGATTATCGTTTCGCGTGTGGATGGCTAAAAAGGCCGAATGATGAAAATACGGAAGGGGTATTTGAAGTGAAAAATCTCTGTTCAAAGTTCGCTCTTGCGGTTGCCGCGATACTGTTCATTGGGCCGGTATCCGCCGATACATCGATCACCGTGAACCTCGACAATTTTGCTCGCGTCGAAACCGACATGCAGATCGGCCGAATGCTTAAAATTGCAAAGGGCGTAAACAAATGGAGCCACTACCGGTTGCCCACGCCCCTCGATGGGCAAACTGTCATCCGGATGAATCGCGACACGCTCTACAGCTTTGCGGTTGTGGACCTCTCCAAGGGCGCCACAGTGACCATGCCGGATGTTGGCAAACGTTACTTATCGGTGATGGTTATCAACAATGATGGATACATCAACAAGGTCTTCTATGGCGGCGGTACCTTCTCGCTGACCATGAAGGAGTTTGATACGCCCTATGTCGTTGTGGCGGTGCGTACCCTTGTCAACGCCGCTGATGATGCGGACATCAAGGCGGTGAACGCACTGCAGGACAAAATGAAGATCGATGCTGCCTCGGCTAAACCGTTCGTCATGCCGAGCTACGACATGGACAGCTACAATGTCACGTATAAACCGCTGCTCGAATTGGCTAAGGGGCTCACCAGCACCGAAAGGACGTTTGGCAGCAAGGCGGACGTGGACCCGGTTCGCTTCCTCCTCGGCACGGCCTTCGGCTGGGGCGGTCTGCCAATCGAGGATGCCTACTACCTGAATGTTAATCCCGACCTCCCGATCGGCGAACACCAGATTACGGTGGAGGACGTTCCTGTCGATGCCTTCTGGTCCATCAGCATGTACAACAAGGACGGCTATTTCCAGAAGAACGACCTTGACGCGTATAGCGTGAACAATATCTCCGGCAAGCCAAACAAGGACGGTTCCTTCACCGTGCATTTGGGTGGCTGCAAGGATAAGCGCGTGAACTGCCTGCCGCTTACGGAGGGGTGGAATTACGTGGTGCGACTGTATCAACCGCGCAAGGAACTTCTCGACGGGGAGTGGGTCTTCCCAGGCCCGGCGCCAGTGAAGAAATAACAGTTCGATGCCGCTTACGGGCCCCGGCCTGCCATTGAGATCCCTGATTTCCCCTCTTGAGTCGACATCATGCACGTCGAAGTGTGAAGAGGGCCTTTGAACTTCCTATCCCCTTTGCGTGTCTCAGTGTAATTATCGTGTTGCTTAGCCCAACGAGGTCGAGGGTACTTTTTGCCGGCTACCCATTGCGGGAGGCCGCTTAAGGCTTGGTGCTCGGAATCCCGACCTCGCCCAGAGAATCCGCGATGGCGATCGCTAGCTCGCCGACAAGCGCGACCTCAGCGTTCGCGAGTGCCGGGTAGCCATCTTGCGTGAGCGGTCGGGTGCGCGCAAAGCGAAACGCGGCGAGTTCCGCAGCATCCCCACCCAGTGTAATGCGCCAGCTCGCCACCAGGCGAGCCGCTCCAGACAGCGTTCCGTGAAGTTGCTCGATGCTGACATTCACCCCGTAACCGAGCGCGCTTTCCGGCGATACGTTAGTGCTGATCTCGTAGCCGAGTTGGTTGGAGATTTGGGTACGGAGGTAGATTTGCAGGCTCTCGTCGAGAGGCTCGGCCCAAAGATGTTGACGCGCCGATTGCACTTGGTTCGCAGCGATCTCCAAGACGAGACCCTGATCGGATAAATACGGTGCCACGTTCACGTTTTCCAGAGTGATCGTGACAGGGGCTTGCACGCGGGAAACTCCTTCGGAGGCGGTCGCGCGCATCAGGTAATAGTTTCGAGGTAGCGCCGGCGCTCCCGCACAGGCGATCGCCGTCACGCACACGAGTAGGAGCGAAAAGCCGAATCTCATGGGTGGGTGGCCCTCGGCTCGGGATCGGGTGTCGGCTCACGGGAGAAGATCAGCGAATTTGGCTGGTGCTCGAGCGCGTCTGCAAGCGCGCGAACACTGTTGAGCGTACGATCGAGTTCGTCGAGGGACGATTCGATCGAGTTCGGGAGGCTCTGAACGCCGTGGCTGGAGACGAGCGCGCGTAGCTCCGTGATCGCAACCGTTAGCTCTTGAAGCGTGACGTCAGCGGAATCCGTGACCTCTTCCAGGCGCAATTCGTTGAGCTTGTCGAGCAATTGGGTCACCTTTTTCGCGATGCTATCGATTCCGCTTGCAATGGTAGGAATCGTTGGACGGCCTGCAAAGGTGCCTTGCTCCGCGGCCTCTTCATCTGGATAGATATCCAGCGAGATGAAGAGGCTCCCGGTGAGGAGGTTGCCCGTTTCGAGCGTGGCGCGAAACCCGTTCTGGATGCCCTTCTCGATCGACCGCTTGAGTCGCGCGGCACCCTCACTCGTATCGCCAAAGGGCAGGCGGCCGGGCTCGAGCCGCACGAGGATTGGAATCGGGCGTCCTTCTCCTTCTTCTCCGCTTTCGGCGGCGAGTTCTTCGAGCATCAGGCGCTCCACGCGACCACTCGGTAGACCGCGGTATTCCACGGGCGCACCGGGCCGTAGGCCCCGCACCGATTGGCTGAAGGCGACCACGTACTCCACATAGTGCTCATACGGTTGGTCGTTGATGCTTTTCCGGTCCGGATGAAGCTCGAAATTGATGCCGTCTTCCACGGGCTGACCCGCTTTGACATCGTCGGGCAAGCCGAAGGCTACGCCGCCGATCAGCATTGTCTGCAGTGAGCCGGTGCGTAGCTCGATGCCATCCGCGGTGGCGTTGAACGAAATACCGCTCGCGTTCCAAAAGCGCGTCGTCGATGTGACGAGCGCGTCGTAGGGCGCGTCGATGAATGCACGGTGGTGGATATGTTGCGACTCGACGTCGAAGTCCGTGCTCTCGACGCGTCCCACCTGAAAACCGTTATATAGAATGGGATTGCCTACGCTGAGGGCTCCGGCCTCCTCGCTCAATAGCGTGAACTTGAGCCCGGGCGTCCCCCCCGGCGTGACCGGTACGTCCTTGAGCCCCTCAAAGTGACGTCGCCCCGGCGCACCTTCACCCGGATCGAGCTCGATGTAGCCCCCGGAGAGCAGTGTGCCGAGACCCGAAACACCCCCCAGACCAACGCGGACCCTCACGACCCAAAATTGCGTGTCTTCGCGCAACAGATTCGCGGCTACGGGATCGAGGCGCGCGGTTACGATGACGCTTTCGAGGTCTTCTCCAAGCCGAACGCTCTCGACCAGGCCCACCGCGACGCTTCGGGTCTTGATCTTCGTCTTGCCGGCCTCGATGCCTTCGGCGTTCGCCAACGTGATCGTGATCTCTGGCCCCTGGTTGTGCCAAGTCCAATAGACCATCCAGATTCCGAGCAGCAGCGCGATGATCGGCACCAACCAGATCCGAGGGATTCCGCGGCGCTTTGAGACCTCCGGGGTAGCGTCAGCCATCGCGATCTCCTCGCGCATCCCAGATGAGTCTCGGATCGAAACTTTCGGCTGCGAGCATCGTCACGATCACGAGAGCTCCGAACGCAATCGCCGCCGGCCCCGAATCGATTCGGATCACACCACCCAGTTGAATCAGTACCACGAGGACTGTTACGACAAAGACATCGACCATCGACCAGCGGCCGATGAATTCGGTGATTCGATAGAGGCTGGTGCGTTGTCGCTGGGATGTCATGTGATTTTGATGCACACCCCAGCAAAGCCAAAACATCATGAAAAGTTTTCCGATCGGTATCAGGACGCTTGCGATGAAAATCACCGCTGCAACGGGATACGAACCCATGTCTATCAGGAGAATGACCCCACCGAGAATCGTACTATCGATGGAGCGCCCAAGCTGCTCGGTCGTCATGATGGGAAGAAGGTTCGCGGGGATGTAGAGGATCGAAGCCGTGATCAAGAGAGCCAGTGTTCGTTGTAGGCTGTCGGGAGCACGTAGGTGCAACGCCGACCCACAGCGCGGACACGAGTGAATGGCCTCGGGAGCGAGCTTGTAGCACACGTGACAACACGCCAAGCCCTCGACGGCCGCGGATCTTGCGGGGAAAGCTGTCACGGCGAGCTCCGTTCGATCTCGCGCCAGACGGAGAGTCGGTCGAGGCTCGAAAGCGCCGCCGTGAAACAAATCACGAATCCGACGTACGACCAAAACGAGGCGCCGAGGATCACGTGGGCCATGCTGCCGATCTTCACGAGGCTAACGATCACCCCGATAATGAAGACTTCGGCCATCGCCCATGGGCTAAGCGCGAAGAGAAAGCGCCCGGAGGGGACGAGCCACGGTCGCCATTGCGATTGCCGCAGCGGTACCGCCAATGCGAAGATCGAGCAGAGCACGAGCGCCGGAACGACGGCTATGACGCTGAGCACGAGCACAGCCAGCGCCGTGTAGCCATCTTCATATAATTTTACGGCCGTGCGCGGGAGAGTCATCGTGCTCTCGAGTCCACTTGCTTGCATCGAGAGGAATGGGAAGGAATGCGCCAACCCGAGAAACAATAGAGCCGCCACTCCAAGCGCCAACGCTCGATCGAATCGGTCCGCGGTTCCCGATGCCAAAAGGTGGCCGCAACGCGGGCAACACGCTTTCTCTCCCGGCGCAAGATCTCCAACCGAAAGGGGGATATCGCATTGGATGCAGGCCGTACGTTCCGGGTTCTTCAACGAATCCACAATTTTGCCAGTCCCAATCTTAGAATCAGTTCCAATCTCGATCAGATTCCTTGGCACCCTCGAGCAGTTTCTTCGCGAGTCAACGCATCGAGCCTTGACTGCAGAATCACGTGTGAAATCAGAAGTTTACTGGATCCGCCAATGCTGGCATACCCCGGCTTAGGTGTCTAGCGGCTGCTTTGGGGGAACGTCCATTGTTTGGGGAAGCGTCCATTGGAATGGGCGCTCCTCACACAAGGCTTCACCCAAAGTGGTGCTATTCGCAGCGCGTTGAGTAGAGAGGGTGCGTTTTCCGTCAGCTGGCTTTGGCGAAATCAATGGATGAGTCAACCCAATTTCGAAATATTTCTGGTAGCTTACACGACCTCGAATAACGATCCGTTCGACAAGGAGAGATTCACGATGATTCGCAACCACCAATTCTCACCGAAGATCATCTTCATCGTTTTCGCGCTTGCCTTTGGCTTGGGCTGCGCGAGTGCGAACGTCACGCCGATCCTCCGGGCACCGGAAAATATTCCGCAGCCGGACGTGGTTCTTGTTTACAACTTCGCGGTGGCACCGAACGACGTGGTAGTCGACACGCTCGGGAAAGAGTTTAAAAGCGAGAGAACCAATCTTTCGAAACAGGAGGAAACCGCGTACGCGGCGGCCGACACCCTCTCGACGGCGATCGTCACGAAACTCAACGAGCGCGGAATCCGCGCGCAGCGCGCAGCCTCTTTTGAGGATCCCCCCTTGAACGCGCTGCTCCTCAAGGGCCAGTTCCTGACGGTCAACAAGGGCAGTCGCGCCAAGCGGATGATTATTGGCTTTGGAGCTGGATCCACCAAACTCGAGGTACGGGTGCAGGTCTACCAGGCGACCCCGTCTGGGCTGCGCCGCCTCGCTGAGGCCGAGGTCGATTCCCACGGTTCAAAGATGCCGGGAATGGCGGTTCCGGTGGCGGGCGGCGTGATTGCAGGCTCCGCCGCCACGTCAGCAATCGTTAGCGGCGGAATGAGCGTTGTAAGAGAGACGCGCGGCGCCATGCACGACGACGCGGGTCGCATTGCCGACGAGGTCGCCGAGCGCGCCGAGGCCTACTACAAGCGTCAGGGTTGGCTCTAGCCTGATTCCGGCTGAAGCAAGAATGGGTAGACATGGCGTCTTCGAGTGCGCGGTGGTTCGTTTGGCGCGTACTTAAGAAAATTCTCGCTCCCCGTGCCCGCTTACGGGCCCCGGCCTGCCATCGAGATCCCTGATTCGCCCTTTTGAGTCGACATCATGCACGTCCAAGGGTGTAAAAAGGGCCTTTGAACTTCCTATCCGCCGCGGAGTTCAGCTGCGGGCGCGCAGTTTTCGGGCCGTGCGTCGGTGGCGCAGGGCCGAGAGCATTGTGAGTGCCGCCAGTGTGCCGCCCGGGCCGCAACAGGGCTCGGGCACCCGCACCGCGCTTTCGACGGTCACCAGTTGGGCGTCCAAGCGCGCGTCGAAATCGCTCTTCCAGGCGCTGCGTTGCGTGATGGTTTCTTCTGCCTGGGCGCAGGAGAACCCGAAATACATGGCTTCGTCCGTGTCCGGGTCGACGACAATCCCGAACTGGCCGGGTTCAACCTCCACCCGAAGCGTGAGAACCGACCCGTAGGTGCACCCCTCTCCGGAAGCAATCGCGGTGAACGCCTCGGGATCCACTCGTTCGGCGCAGCTGGAGGACATGCGGAAGTAGTCCGTCGGATCCAGGGGATCCGCGATCGGCGTCAGGTAGGCGGGTGCCGGGTCGACGGCGAGAGCCAGGGATTCCGCCTCGAAGCAGCCAAAGTCGCCGGCGTCCAGGGCCGGCGTGGCGAGCAGGGGCAGGGTGGATTCGCCGCTGCTGGCAAGGAGGGCGGATTTCACCGCCGAAGCTCGCCAGAAGAGCTGGCTGAGCGGCGCCGCGTCCAGGGCCGCCAGCGCGTCCACCACCGCCATGTCTTCTTCGAGCACCTGCCCAAAGACCGTGAAGCCACCGTTCTGGTTGTCGAGGTTGGGCCGATTGTCGGCCAGGTTGATGAACCAGTTGGTCGTCCCGCTGTCCGGGTCACCCCCGAGTTTCGCCATGGCGAGCGTGCCGCGCTCGTTGCCGCGGGTACTACAGATGGGGACGGAGGGCAGGTCATTCGTAAAGAGGTCGAGTTCACAGGGCTCGTTCACCACCACCACGCCCTCGCGTGCCGGGATGGTCTCGTGCTCGCCCGCCACCGCGCGAAACCCGCCGCCCTGGAGGATGAAGTCGGGAACCAGCCTGTGAAAGAAGCTGCCGTCGATCTCCCCCTGGTCGAGATACCAGAGAAAGTTCGTAACGTGCCCCGGCGCCGCGTCTTCGAAGAGTTCGATGCAGACTTCGCCGAGGGGCGTCGTGAGCGAAACCACCAACGCCTGGGCGTCCAGTTCCGCGCCCCCGCAGGTGGGCTCCTCCGCCACCGCGCTGCCCGGGAACGCCAGCGCGAGTAGCGCCGCCGCCCCGATCCCTGCTCCCCAGCGCCTCGTCCACCGCATCCGCATCCACCCTCTCCGCGCTTCCCGCCCTGGATCCACCCCAGAACCACAGTTTAACGAACCCCAGACATCTCGATCTCCCCACGGGTTCTGCGGCGAGAGTGGAGTGAAGCAACGGCGGATGCTCGGGGCCTCCCTTGACGCCCACGAGTTTTGCTTGGGCGCGCCGTACTCTCTTGCTCTTGGGTTGGGGGGTCGCGCTTCTACGGCGACGACTGACCGCGCTTCAGCGAACGCGCCCGGCCTGCCATCGAGGTCCCGGATTTCCAATCTTGAGTAGACATCATGCGCATCGAAGGGTGTGAAATGCCTTTTTGAACTTCCTATCTGCGTCGGACGCACGTCGCTCCGAAGAAACCCGAGTTTCGGGCGAGCCGCGGGAAG
>Ga0066376_10004973_pt1 | contig 11440 bp, 9 predicted proteins | sample Knorr_S15_td_Bot_FD_77009 | JGI IMG/M metagenome (GOLD analysis project Ga0066376, IMG submission 77009) | Marine microbial communities from Southern Atlantic Ocean transect - Knorr_S15_td_Bottom_ad_5009_LV_A | ecosystem: Environmental > Aquatic > Marine > Oceanic | place: Southern Atlantic... | reverse complement strand
CATTCACCTTTGAGCCATCACAATGGAATGACAGCGATGGTGATGGCTATGGTGATAATGCTACAGGATTCCAAGCCGATGATTGTCCATCTATTGCTGGATATTCCTACAAAAACGGAATCTATGGTTGTGCTGATGGAGATGGCGATGGCCATGATGATGTCAATGACCCTTGTTTGAATTCATCTTCAAGTGGTTATAGCTTGATAACTGGAGTCGTATGGGGTTATCGACCAGCACTTTCATTTGTATATGATGGCAATGGGATTCCGCACTTGTTGTATTACAATTCTGCCACAACCGAATATAATTATGCGACTTTGAATGGTAGTACATGGGAATTTACGAATATAAATGATAATGCGGGTGCATCATCACTCACTGTCGATAGCCAAGGAAGACCACAGTTTGTTCGTGATGTATCAGGAGGTAACTTGATTTATAGTATTCTTGAAAATGGTACATGGAATGATTCATTGATTACTGCAAATGCAGATATTGCAGAAAGTGTAATTATTGTGACTGATGAAAATGACAACCCCTATGTTTCTTGGAGGGAAGGTCAATGCTTGAAATATGCATGGCGCAATGGTACAGTCTGGGAAACATCATACATATCATGTTCTTTGGGCTGGTTCGAAGGTGAGTCCTATTCTATGACTTACTCAAATGGTTGGATGCACATGTCATATTGGGATAAAACTAATTCAACATTAATGCATGCTTTTTCCAATAACATTTCAGCACCGCCATTTCCACAACCATCCACTTGGAGTCATGTAGTAGTAGATGGAGTTGGTACAAAATCATCTATTGCAGTGCATGGGAATGATGTTCATATCGCCTATTATGATTCAATCAATCAGACTTTAAAATATGCATTACAGAGTGGAGGAGGCGCATGGTCAGTCGAAACAGTAGATACAGGCTATGTGGGAAATTTCAATTCTATTGCGATTGATAGTCAGGGCTATGCTCACATTTCTCATGCAACAGATTATGGCGATTTACATTATGCTTCTCAGCATTCTAGCGGTTGGAATTTGGAAATTGTACAGTCAGAATATTATGTCGAAAGAACTGTAATTGCACTGTATAACGATGAAGCAATGATAGTTTATTATGACTCACAAAACAGTCGTCTTATGTTTGCAGCAATTAATGATCTTGACACAGATAATGATGGCTGTAATGATGGCGAAGATGCTTTCCCTAATGATCCTTCAGAGCACGCAGATTCCGATGATGATGGAATCGGTGACAATAGCGACCCTGAGCCTTTTATCCCCTTAGATACCGATGGAGATGGTTATCCAGACCATATTGGCTACAATGATAGTGATGATTGCCCTGAGGAATATGGTACTTCGAATGTCAGTTTGGTTGGTTGTATTGATAGTGATGGTGATGGATTAGCGGATAGTGAGGATGATTTCCCCACTGATGGAAATAGGACTACAGACGTCGATGCCGATGATTATGACGATGTAATCGAGGATGACTGTCCTAGTGAATGGGGTAATTCAACCATTGACAGGGTCGGCTGTCTCGATGATGATGGCGATGGCTATAGCAATATCAACGATTTATTCCCACTTGATAGCAATGATTGGTTTGATGATGATGGTGATGGTGTCGGCAATAATAGCGACGCCTTCCCAAATGATGCCAATGAAACCAAGGATAGTGATGGCGACGGCGTCGGTGACAATAGCGACGTCTTCCCAAATGATGCCAATGAAACCAAGGATACAGATGGCGACGGTATAGGCGATAATGCTGACCAGTGGCCGACCCGTGACAATAGCGCTGACTCCGACGGTGATGGCACTTCTGATGTCGAAGATGCCTTCCCCGATGATTCCAGCCAATGGCAGGATTACGATGGCGATGGTTATGGAGATAATCACGAAGGTAATGACTCGGACGCCTTCATCAATAATGCAACGCAATGGGCTGATGATGACGGTGATGGTTATGGCGATAATTGGGGTGATTCCGAATGGAATAGCACTCGTTTGATGATGTGGCCAGGTATATTTGTCGAGGCAGCCTTCGAAGCAGATCACTGTCCAAGCGAATGGGGTAATTCAACAGTCGATGGTTATTATGGCTGCCCAGATATCGATGGCGATGGTATTGCCGATCAATACGATAGTGATGTCGTTGCGCCAGATAATGGCACTGGTGGAGATAATGGAGGCGGTGGCGGAATCACCGAAGCAGATGGTGATGGAGATGGAGTAGTCGACCTTTACGATGTCTGCCCAGATTCCAATCCCGGTGCAATTGTGGACGAGGATGGCTGTAAGATAGATGAGGATAAGGATGGAGTTGAAGATCTCTACGACAAATGTCCCAAGACCCCACGTGGCTCGACGGTCAATGTCGAGGGTTGTATCATCGAGATCGAAGAGGCCGGAATATTGGATCAATTGCTAGCTGGAGAACAACAGGCCATCATCAAGACGGTAGGTTGGAGTGCCCTGCTAATTGCGATTTTCGGCTTCTTGCAGACCAATATGATAGCGGCATTACTACCTGATGCCCTCAAGTGGTTGCAATTCGCCAAAAAGAAATCCAAGTTGAGCAAGGAGGAGGAACAGGAGTTGACCCATCTACAATCGATTGTACAAGCCTATTATTCCGATGATGAATTATTGGTTGAGGAATTACAGAACCTCAAATCTGATATCACCGCACGTTATACCAATTCGGAAATCAAGAAAGAGACCCGTGAGAAGATAAACACCCTGGTCGAGGATTTGATCAGCATGGACCCAGCCGAATTGCGCCGCATCGCAGACGATGAGCGCTATTTCGGACTTGCGGGAACCATGGATACCGATGAAAGATCGGATCTGCTTGCTCAAGATATGGCCATGCGTGATTATGATCGTTCAGAGCGCAAGCATAAAGCCAGTGGCAAAGGCGATGAAGCCGAATTCAAATCCAAGAATACCCCGCCTAAAGAGATGGAGGGTGAACTCAACGAAGAGGATGGCCACGAGTATATCGAGTGGCCCGATTCCAGTGGTCGCTGGTTCATCCGCAACAAGCGCACCGAGTTATGGGATGAATGGAAAGACTGAGCGTTAAGTCTCGCTTTCCCCATTATATTCTTTGAGTGCAGCAGTCCGCTTTTTCAGCCATAGGATACTACCCTTGTCGACCGAACCATAGTGATACTCCCCCGGCTGTAATGGGCCTTTGGGAAGGGTGTCGAGGATTCTCTTATCCTGTTTCTGGAAAATGCTATACTCGAATCTACCGACTACCCATGCAGCCAAGCCTCCGAAGGGAACAGCCGCATGATAACGAGCGAAGACCCATGACCTTTGATCATCGATTGGCGTAACTATCGCCAGTAGGGATAATTTTGCACTCATCTCAAGATATAACAGATTTGGCATCATCACGTCGACGACAAAGGTCTTCTTACCCTTGTCACCTTTGCGTTGTGATTCATATTCATCGAGAGTAGTGATTGTCTTAATCAAGTCACCATGGTCTTCGACCTGATAGTCGGTAACGACCGGGCCGACCTTGGGGAAGAATGAATGATGAACGAATGGAAGGTGATAGACATCGAAATTACTATCCATCAGTCTACTATAATGGTAGGGCCAAATAGTCCCCGCTTGCCAGGTTTTCTGTAATGTAGAAGGGAAATTATCGAACCAAGGTACATCCCCCTCGGGCTTCTCTTCACCATACCACATCCAGATCAAGCCCTTTTCCTCACGACAATTATGAGACTCGATATGCCACCCCTCTGGAATCTTAGAGTCCCTATCTTTGAATGGCACTAATACGCAGTCACCCTTGGGGTTAAATCTCAAGCCATGATAAGGACATTCAAGACAGCCATCAAGCACTTTTCCCAAACTCAATTGTGCTCCCTTGTGTATACAACGGTCAGTTTGAATCACGACCTTGCCCTTAGCATCGCGCCATAGCACTAGTTTTTGCTCAAGCCTTTCAATAGCGACCGGCTTAGCACGTAACTTGCTTGACTCAAGCACCGCGTACCAGCGATTTGGAATCATGTTCTTCTCTCAATCAGTGACAGCAATCGTCGACGGATAAAATTACCGAATCACAAGATTGGTTGCTCGGCCAGCCAAGCGAGGTCGCTGATGTAGAGTTGACGAATGTCATCGAGGCCGAGCACGAGCATGGCTAGGCGCTCCAGACCCATGCCCCAAGCACATACCGGCCACTTGATGCCAAGTGGCTCGGTCACTTCAGGACGGAAGATTCCCGCCCCGCCCAATTCGAGCCATTTGCCGCGCCACTTGACCTCGACTTCTAGACTTGGCTCGGTATAGGGGAAATAGGCCGGTCGTACCCTTACCTCGGGATAACCCATTTTGGCATAGAAGGCCTTGAGGGTGGTCACCAACATCGCTAGATTCGCTCCCTCTTCCATGATGATACCTTCGATTTGGTGGAATTCAGGCAGATGAGTGCGGTCGATACTCTCCTTGCGAAACACCCTGTCCACGGTGAAAACCCGGCAGGGTTTATCGGGGTTTTCTTTGAGATATTGCACTGTGTTTACCGTGGTATGGGTTCTCAACAATGCTTTCTTTGATACCTCAGGGTCGAATTGGCCACCCCAGCCGATGGATTCTGTCTCGCCTCCGTGCTCGTGAATCGCTTGCCATTGCTCGATCAACTCATCTGAAACCTCAATCGCAGTTGGTTCATCGAGATAGAAGGTATCCTGCATCTCTCGTGCCGGGTGGTCTTGAGGTATGAATAATGCATCCATATTCCAACCGGCACTCTGCACATAATCATCAGCGATCTCAGAAAAGCCCATCTCCAAGAAGATAGCGCGTATGCGCTCGATTAGGGCTTGCATCGGATGGGAGCGGCCTGAGCGAGGCATGGCTGCTTCTAAGGTGACATCGAATGGTTTGAACTCCATTTCTTTCCAGTCATCATTCTGGAGCAATTCAGGGGTGATTTGGCTAACCACTTGCCTCTCGGTCAACTCCTGCACGGAAATCGCCTTTCCGCTTGCGTTTATCTGCCATGTTCGAGTCGTGGTCAAGACCTCTTCGATCAAACCACGGCGCTTGGCAAAGTGAGAAATCATCGCCTCACTACCTTCGAGTGAGGTGATGAAGGCTGTGCGTTTTTCTATTGCTACACTGACAGAGTCTGAATCGGTAGAAACTAGAACGCCTTGGTGGATGGATACGCCTAGCCCTTTGAGTAAGCCGATGCCTGGTCCAGATTCACTGCGCTCAAATACAGAGGATAGAGCAGCCATACTTGGCTCGTCGCTTTTTTGAATCCAGTTCCATAATCGGGCTTCTAGCAAACCCTCAGCCGCTGCTTTCTCACCTTCGGGCCCATGACGAAGAGTGACCACTGTCTTCTCTTTGATGTCGACAAGACCGTGATTGGATAGGCCGTGACCGGCGGTGGCGACATAGGCTTGGTCTTCCCACTTACAAGCGGCGAGAACCTCGTCAAGAGTCCATGCTCCATCTCGGCTCTGCAAGGCCAAGAGCATGCGCTTTTCGCGGTTATCCAAGTTGCTCATCAGGTGTGGCAGTAGGGCGGGGGTCTTGATTATGACGACAACGTCAGGTTACATTTTGGCGCTTGCAGAGCAAGCGACAAGAAATGATTAGAACTTACGGCTCGAACGGTCGTATTGCTGCGTATTGTACAGCTCAAGCCTAGTTCGAATTACTTCGTTGACTCTTTCGAAACGTGGTGTAATGTACCGAGAGCCAACGGAGGGATTCGAACCCCCGACCGTCGGATTACAAATCCGAAGCACTACCAGCTATGCTACGTTGGCGCAATCTCGGCCAGACAGGTAGGGCTCATGAATGCGTCGGCAGAACAATATCAAGCGCCTTGATGGCCGAGCATATGGCTGGCGAGACACTGCTCAATACCCATGCACTTAGCAAGCATGGCAATGATGCAATTTTTTCATGGTTCGCTAGATATCAGAGTGCTCGTGATTCCGGTCGTGATGCTGTCAATGCTACCGTTGGTTCACTGCTCGAGGAAGACGGCAGCCTCGCCACCAATTCCGCAGTTGTAGAATCGATTAAAAATTGCCCAACGGTCGAGTTTTCGGCCTATGCACCATTGAAGGGATTGCCGAGTTTTCTAGATCTCTCCAAGAGTTTAGCCCTCGGCAAGGCCCGGGAACTGCTTGAGAATACTGGGATTGCCATCGGTTCAATCGCCACCCCTGGCGGTTCAGGGGCACTGTATTTAGCAGCGGATAATCTACTTGAGAGAGGTCAATCAATATTGCTTAGGGACCGCCATTGGGCGCCGTATAATGGTTTTTTGAGCGGTTGTGGGCTCTCGATTGAGACCTGGCCACTATTACCTAATGGCGCCTCACAATATCCCTTTCTCGATTTGGTTTCCTTTGAGGAGAAAATAGCTTCCTTGAAGATGAAACAAGATAAAGTCATGATTTGGCTAAATGACCCTGCCCACAATCCCACCGGGTTATCACTTACTGCAGATGAGCGTTACGCCCTATTGGATTCACTGATTACCAGTGCACTTTCTGACCCTGAAATCGGTCATACTTTGGTTATTGATGCTGCTTATAGCCTCTATGCTGACGATGCTCATGGTTGGGCTGATAGTATTGTTGAGACCTTTGATAGCGGCTCGCCTTGGCCAGATAATTTACTGCTTTGTTTCGCGGTTTCCTTTTCCAAATCCCACACCATCTATGGTCTGAGAACCGGGGTTTTGCTCAGCCTTCACCCCGAACAAGAAGTGATAGACCGCTTGCACAATGTGTTTGGTGTAACCGGCCGTTCCACTTGGAGTGCTGCGCCGCGCATCGCCCAGTATTGTTTGTCAGATCTACATTCTTCTCCAGAGCAAGGTGATGCTTGGGCAGGCGAATGTGACCGCCTCAAGGAGATTCTCGACAATCGTCGCATTGCTCTTTTAGCCGCCTGTGAAGTCGAGGGGGTTGTACTCAATCCGGCCCATGATGGCTTCTTTGCCTGGTTGGAATGTGATAATCCTGAGATGGTTGCTGAGCATTGTGCGACCCACGATGTATTCGTCGTCCCGCTCGAAGGTGGTATCCGCATAGGTTTGTGCTCATTGCCACTGACTGGCTGTCAGAGGGTTGCTGCTGCTCTCGCCTCTGCCATGAGGTGAGGTTGTTGCGCAATAAACGCGAGAATTTCCTCATCACTGGATTCATCTGTTTGGTCTTTGGCGCGATGGTATTCTTCGGCGTTAATAACGCCGCAGGTGGCATTCTCGGTCTAACCGGCATCGCTCTTTTCCTAATCGGAATGTCGACACCATCCGAGATGGAAATGAGCGCTGAGGAAGTAGCATCTTGGTTACCCTCTGCTGAAAAATTGAATGAAGCGGGCAAGGTTATGTATCGTATCGACACCACTCTTGACAAGCCGATTCACACCTCGATTCTCTGTGGTGCTTGTAGTCATATCGAAGTTGTCGACGGCAAGAAGCCAGCCACGTGGTCTTGTCCAAATTGCGATTTGCAACTTTGGCTTGAAGAAGAGGAATGAGCGAAAGTATTGAGTAGGGAATCGTTGTTTGCTCCTCATGGTATTCCTCAATCTACTTGGAAAAGGCGTGCTCGGCGGAGCAATCATCGTCGGTGGCAGCGAATTAGCAAAGCGAACTACGGTTTTTGGCGCCTTATTGATTTCCTTACCGCTCACCAGTATCATCACATTGACAATGTTATATCGCGATACCAAAGATGCCACCAAGGTCGCAGATCTCTCCGAGAGCATTCTCTGGCTGCTTATTCCTTCGATGGTACTCTTTATCGTATTACCAGCGATGTTGAGAAAAGGCTATGGTTTTGAAATTTCGATGGCAACGGGAATCGTGGCCACTATTCTGGCCTATGGTATTGGGATTTGGGCAGCACAGTCGATTGGCAATCTCAGTTGATGTAGTCGGTTAATTGATGAGCGGAACGCGGCTGGCAATGGTTGATGGTCGCACAGCGTCTCGACGGCAAAGCCTGCGCTGCGGACTTGGAAGCCGATTTATTAGCGCGTATTTCTGCATGCTCAGTCACCCCTCACCTAGCGGTGATAATCGTTGGCGACGACGCCGCTAGTCAGGTCTATGTGGCCAATAAAGTCAAGACTTGTCAACGTCTTGGCATCGCCTCTACCCATATATCCCTCTCATCTGATACCTCTGAGGAAGAATTGAGGAAAATCATCACTGAATTGAATGATGATAAAAGTGTTCATGGCATTCTCGTTCAATCCCCTCTCCCGGAACACATGGATGAGGAAGCGCTCACCGAATCGATCGCTCCGGCCAAGGATGTCGATGGCTTTCACCCCATCAATCTCGGTCGTTTAGTCCAAGGCAGAAGCGATGGACTTCTACCTTGCACCCCGGCTGGCATCATGCACATTCTTGCTTTTTACGGGCTTGAACTCTCAGGTAAGAAAGCGCTAGTAATCGGCAGGTCTCGCATCGTGGGTATGCCGATGGCAATTCTGCTCGCCAGCAAAGGTGCAGATGCTACCGTTACGATCGCTCATTCTCGAACTCAGGACCTTGTAAGTATTTGTAATGATGCTGATATCATCGTGGCTGCAGTCGGCCGTGCCGGCATGATAAGTGCGGACATGGTCAAGAAAGGGGCGATAATCATCGATGTCGGAATCAATCGTGTCGATGACGACTCACGTGAGAGAGGCTGGCGTCTTGCTGGCGATGTTCACCCAGATGCCGGAAAGGTTGCGGCATATCTCACCCCGGTTCCCGGTGGTATTGGGCCGATGACAATCGCTATGTTGATGGCCAATACCGTAACCGCTGCTGAGAGCCAACATTCTTGAGTCAAAGAGTATTGTCTGGGTTTATCCCATGGATCCAATCTATCCTCGAACTACGATGATTCTGCGCAGTGGTGCGGTAACCGTCTACGCTTTAGCGATGATAAACCTATTTTTTAACCGCTACCCAAATCATGTCGGTGAAAAATTATCTTTCACCTCATGGATTACCGGCTCAGGGGTTTGGGCAGATGCTTCTTGGAGTGCGCAAGAGTGGTTGATTCTTTTCTCCTGTTTACTAGCAGGTGCTATCTCTGCTTGGACCGGGCGTGATCACACCAATCTTTCGGTCGAGAATATTTCGGCAAGTGCTCGTTACGAGGAATTGGAAAGCATGCAAACCATGATTGGCACGGCCGAGCAAGGTGTGGTCAACCCACAGACCGCGGCTATTGTCGCCGGTATTGTCGGTCGAGAACAGGAGCAGCAACAAACGGTGGTCGATTCAGCACTAAGTAGCCTTGGCCGAGTAGATGTTGGTGAGATTATCAAAGCCCCAGAGGTGCGATTGGCAGCCCAAACCATTGAGCAGACGACGATATCAATCGCTGAGGAAACCCCTTCGCAAGAAAGAGGGTTTGTCAGTGATGGCGTCGACCACATTCCATTACCTGGCACAGCCCCACTAGAATTGCCGCCATTACCAGATGTTCCTGATCTGCCCGACCTCGATGAGATTTTTGAAGAGCAAGTGGTAAAAGCGCCAGCACCGCCAGCGCTCGACTTACCGGAACTACCAGATTTCGATTGATATGTGGACCGAGTTAGTGGATTTGCATAGTCATTCGACTTTTAGCGATGGTGTGCAATCGGTCGAAGAGATGGCTAAGAGAGCTCATGCGAGTGGGGTTAGAGTTTGGTCTTTGACCGATCACGATACCGATGCTGGCTGGCAACAGGCGGAACTCGCAGCTGAGAAATACGGCATGCGATTCATTGCTGGCGTTGAGATTACCTGTGCTATGGCAATTGCAGCCGATCCGGTAATATTGGCGGAAATGGAGATAACCCAACCTCATTCATGGCACTTATTGGCCTATTTTCCAGATGGTGGAAGTGAGGAATTGAGCGAATGGTTAGCCGAGCAAAAAGATGCACGTTTACCGCGGATGAAAGCGATGTTGGCAAAATTGTCTGAGCACGGCCATGAAATCAGCATCGAAGAGGTTTCCAAGTATGCCGAGGGTTCATTGGGTCGCCCACATCTAGCGCGAGTAATGATTGAAAAGGGTATCGTGGAATCATTCCAAGAGGCTTTTGATCAATGGATTGGCGATGACGGCCCAGCCTTTTCGTCTCGGTCTTTGCCTTCGATCGAAGACGCGGTTCAAATCGTAAAGAGTGCAGGGGGAATTACCAGTTTGGCCCACCCACGCTACTACGGGGTTGAAACCGATGAATTGGTCGAATATTTACAGCGGGTTGGCGTCGATGCAATCGAGGCTTTTCACCGCAGTCACAACTCCTCCTATCGCCTTGAATTGATGCGCGCGGGGATGGCTATTACCGTCGGTGGTGATAGTCACGGTATGGAATACAATCCCTCGCCGGGTAAGATGGTAGTACCACTCAATTTTTTACATCCTTTGTTTCACCCATGAATGAATCGACGATTAAGGCCATCTCAAAGAGCACGATTATCGGTAGTGAGACCAAGAATAGTGATAATGGGTCGGGTGGACTTAAGGCTGCTCCGAGCACAAAGGTGGTAAACCAGATGTGGCGACGATATTCTTTGATTTGCTGACGGGTAACCACCCCACTTCTAATCGCTAAAATCGTCGCAACCGGTGCCTGAAAACCGATAGCACAGGCTACCGAGAGATTGAGAATAAAACCGACATAACCGTTTAAACGCCACTCGGTATTGAGCCCAGCAGCCTGTGCATCGGCTGAGAGATAGTCGAGTAACATCGGTGTTAGCAAATCGAAAGCATACCAAATGCCACCGACAGCAAGGGCGATTACAGAAAATGCGGTAATAATCGCTGTGCGCCCAGGGTGGGGGATCTTAGCACTGATTTGGCTGCGCCAAGCACCTTCTACCGCGATGACGAAAATAGCCAATAAGCAGCCTAACCATGCGCCGACCTTGACCTGTAACATGATGAATTCAACTGGGGTCAAGGTGATGACATTAGCTCCATCTGGAAGTAGATTGGCATCGGTTAAAAGCCATTTAATCATTCCTGCTGATGCTGGAATACCTATCGCTAAGCCGGCGATGAAGGCGATGGAAATAATCCCTAGCCGTGCGCGAAGATGCTCTCTTATTTTTTTTAGCAAGGCGAGGTTTTCATCGGTGAGCAAGCCTTGTTCAGACATCACTCCTCCTCCTCTAGTGGTAGGGGGCGAGTGTCAGCCAGTGATAGATTTGATGCTCTTTGTTGCCATAAGCGCTGAAGAACAAAGCCGGTAATCAACAGTGAAGGCACCGAGGCAATCCAACCCTCAAACATTCGGTCATGACCATAATCGGTAATCATTCCAACTTCAATCCCCTGACCATCGAGTGATTCTACCATAATCAGTAACCAGGTATCGGCCTTCTCATGCGGGTAGAGCACACTCTGTCCCGGATT
>Ga0066376_10004971_pt1 | contig 11442 bp, 8 predicted proteins | sample Knorr_S15_td_Bot_FD_77009 | JGI IMG/M metagenome (GOLD analysis project Ga0066376, IMG submission 77009) | Marine microbial communities from Southern Atlantic Ocean transect - Knorr_S15_td_Bottom_ad_5009_LV_A | ecosystem: Environmental > Aquatic > Marine > Oceanic | place: Southern Atlantic... | reverse complement strand
TTTTCCGGCGGCGGCAGCAGGCGTTCAACCTGCCGCCCCTCCGCCGACCGGTCGATAACGCCGTAAACCCGTTTGTCCTGATCGAGGATTTCCCGGCCGCCAGGGTCCTGCGGGGCAATCTTGCTCGGTCCGTCCGGTTTCAACAAGGGTGCGGCAACTTCGCTGCCCTCGCGCACCCCGGTGCTGTAGGCATACCACACGATTGCCCCGAATCCGGCCAGGGCCACGATCGCCGCCAGCGCCGACAGAATTCGCCGCGCCCCGCCGGTGTCCGATCCGCCTTCCTCGGCATCGATTTCGTCAAACGCGGCTTCGATCGGATTGTCGCCCCCGGCCATCAACGCAGCTCCTCGACCGGAACCACGCCCATCAGATTGAGCCCGGAGGCGATGACAATCCGCACGCCCCGCACCAGCGCCAGACGCGACGCCGTCAACGGCCGATTATCGTCGACAATGAAACGCAACCCGGCATGCTCCCTACCCTTGGTCCACAGCCCGTGGAAGGCGGCGGCTAGATCATACAGATAATAAGCGATTCGGTGCGGCTCGTGCGATTTTGCCGCTGCCTCGATCACGCGCGGATACTGCGCCAGCAGCTTGATCAACGATACCTCCGCCGGATCGCGCAAGAGGTCGAGATCGGCGGCATCGCCGTTGGTAATTTCGGGAAACGCGTCCGCCGCCATGCGGGCGACCGAATGGCAGCGCGCATGGGCGTATTGGACATAGAATACCGGATTGTCGCGGGACTGTTCAGCGACCTTGGTAAAATCGAAATCGAGCGGCGCATCGTTGCTCCGGGTCAGCATGATGAAACGGACCACGCCCAACCCGACCTCGTCGATCAGTTCGCGCAGGGTCACGAAATTGCCCGCCCGCTTCGACATCTTGATCGGCTCGCCTTTATCCATCAGCCGGACGATCTGGCAGATTTTCACGTCAAGCGCCGCCTTTCCCTCCGTGACCGCCTCGGTCGCAGCCTTCAGGCGCTGAATATATCCGCCATGATCGGCCCCCCAGACATCGATCAATTTAACCGAACCGCGCTGGTATTTATCCAGATGATAGGCGATATCGGAGGCGAAATAGGTCCATGATCCATCCGATTTCTGCAACGGCCGGTCGACTTCATCGCCGAATGCGGTCGCCCGGAACAAGGTCTGTTCGCGCGGTTCCCAGTCATCGGGCCGCTTGCCCTTGGGCGGCGCCAAAGTCCCGCGATAAATCAGGTCGCGCGCCGCCAGCATCTCCAGCGCGGCGTCGACCCGCCCGTCCTCAACCAGGCTGCGTTCCGAGATGAAAACGTCATGGTGGATTCCAAACGCCGCCAGATCGGCACGGATCAAATCCATCATGGCGTCGATGGTGAAGGCGCGCAGCACCGGTAGCCACTCCGATTGCGGCGCGTCCAGCCAGCGGTCGCCGAATTTCGCCGCTAACGCCTTGCCGACCGGCCGCAGATAGTCACCCGGATACAACCCGTTCGGGATTTCGCCAATCGCGTGGCCCAGCGCTTCGCGGTACCGCAAATAGGCTGACCGGGCCAGCACATCGACCTGTTCGCCAGCGTCGTTAATGTAGTATTCGCGCACCACCCGGTACCCGGATTTGTCCAGCAGGGCGGCCAGCACGTCGCCGAACACGGCCCCCCTGGCATGGCCGACATGCAACGGGCCGGTCGGGTTGGCGGAAACGAACTCGACATTGATCTGTTTGCCGTCGCCGATCCGGGAATCGCCATAGGCAGCACCCTTTGCCAGAATATCGCCGAGGCAGCGCCGCCAGACCGCCGCGTCAAGCCGCAGATTGATGAAGCCGGGTCCGGCGATCTCGGCCGCCGCCACGCCGTTCGCCGATTCCAGCCGGGCCGCGATCAGCGCCGCCAGGTCGCGCGGCCTCATCCCCGCCGGCTTGGCCAGCACCATGGCCGCATTGCTCGACAGGTCGCCGTGGCTGGGATCGCGCGGCGGATCGACCGCCACGCGAGACAGATCAAGACCGGCCGGCAACGCCGATTGCGCGACAAGACCGTTTACCGCCGCGATAATTTCATCCCGGTACTGGCTAAATATATTCATGGCGCGGCAACAATATTCCCGGTCAGGCGTTGGTGTTCGCGCAGCGCATAGGGATCGGTCATGCCGGCGATATAATCGGCGATGACGCGCGCGTTGGCGACGCAATCGGTCGTTTGTGCGCCGGCGCGCCATTCCGCCGGCAGGCAATGGGGGTCGGCGATAAAAATTTCGAAAAGCTCCTTCACAACGATGCGCCCCCGGTCGGTTTGCGCGACGACGGAATCGTGCCGGTACATATGGGTAAACAGGAACGCTTTCAGCGCGCGCTCCTTTTCGCGCATCGCTTGGGAGAACGCAACAAGCGGATGACCGAGCCCGCGAATATCCGCCGCACTGGCCGGACCGGCCCGGGCGGCGCGGGCCTCGGTTTCGCCAATCGCGTCTTCCACCATCTCACCGATCAGCCGGCGCACCATTTCATGCACAAGGCGGGATTCGGCGGCATCGGGATAGCTTAGCCGCACCGCATCCAGGACCGCGGCGACATGCGGAACCGCGTCCAGGTCGTGGGTGCTGAAAACCCCGGCGCGCAGCCCGTCATCCAGATCGTGGTTGTTATAGGCGATGTCATCGGCGATGGCGGCGATTTGCGCCTCCGGCCCGGCAAATTTGCCCAGTTCCAGATCGAATGCGCGATCCAGCGCGGCGATGGTCGGCAACGGGTCGGCAACCGGGCCGTTATGCTTGATTAGCCCTTCCAATGTTTCCCAACACAGGTTGAGCCCATCGAAGGCGGCGTAGCGGTTCTCCAGCATGGTCAGGGTCCGCAAGGTCTGTTCGTTATGATCGAAGCGGCCAAGCGCACCCATCGCCAGATCCAGCGCCTCTTCGCCGGCATGACCAAAGGGCGGGTGGCCGATATCGTGCGCCAGCGCCAGCGCCTCGCACAGATCTTCGTCGAGACCGAGCGCCCGGCTCAGCGCCCGTGCGATCTGGGCGACTTCCAGGCTGTGGGTCAGCCGGGTGCGGTAATGATCGCCTTGCGGGGCAATGAAGACCTGGGTCTTGTGCTTGAGGCGGCGGAAGGCGGCCGAATGGATGATCCGGTCGCGGTCGCGCTGGAACGGCGTGCGGCGGCGGCTTTCAGGTTCCGCGTGCAGGCGGCCTCGGCTTTGCGCCGCCATGGTTGCATAACGGACAAGCGCGGCGTTCACGGAATCCTGTCCTCGTCGAGTTTTATCCAATTGAAATGCCTCTTTAGCGCCTTACATAGGCTGTGGTATAGTGCGCTTGTCCCACTGGAGAAAAGCATGTCCGATCCGTTTGCCACCGAAACTTCCAAGGCGGAAGCCAGCTTCACGATTTCCGACGCCGCCCGGACGCGTCTGTTGCAGATTTTCGCCCAGGAAGACAAGCCGGATGCGATGCTGCGGGTCAAGGTGTCGGGCGGCGGCTGCGCCGGCTATCAGTACGGCTTCGATTTCGAATCCACAATTGCCAAGGACGATTTCGTGTTCGGCGACGATGCCGTCAAGGTCGTCGTCGATACCGTTTCGATGGGTTTCCTGAGCGGCGCGGAAATCGATTTCGTGAACGACATGATCGGCGCGGCGTTCCAGATCAAGAACCCCAACGCGGTCACGTCCTGCGGTTGCGGCACATCGTTTTCCACCTGACGCCGCGTGAAAATCGCCACGTTCAACGTCAATTCAGTCAAGGCGCGCCTGCCCCGGTTGCTCGAATGGCTTGAAGATTCCCGGCCCGATATCGTTCTGCTGCAGGAAACCAAGACGGTTTCGGCGGAATTTCCCAGGCTCGAAATCGACGCTCTTGGCTACAACATCGAAACCCATGGCCAGAAGAGCTACAACGGCGTGGCTATCCTGTCGCGCGCGCCGATTGAAGATGTCATGTGCGGCCTGCCGGGTGACCGAGGCGACGAGCAGGCGCGCTATATCGAAGCCACGATAGCCGGCATACGGGTCGCCTCGATCTATCTGCCGAACGGCAACCCGACCGATTCGGACAAATTCCCCTACAAACTGGCCTGGATGGACCGGCTTATCGCCCATGTCCGCGACACGCTGTTGCCAGCCGAACAGCCCTTCGTCCTGGGCGGCGACTACAATGTCGTGCCCAGCGACGACGACGTGTACGACCCGCAAGGCTGGGCCGACGACGCGCTGTGCCGGCCCGAATCCCGGGCCCGGTTCCGGACCATCCTGAATTTCGGCGTCACCGAGGCATGGCGCGCCTTGCACCGCGAAATCGGCGCCTACAGTTTCTGGGACTATCAGCGCGGCCGATGGTCACGCGACGAAGGCGTGCGCATCGACCATCTGCTGCTCTCGCCGCAGGCCGCCGACCGGCTGGTCGCCTGCGAAATCGACCGCGCGCCGCGGGGCAAGGAAAAAGCCTCCGACCACACCCCGGTCTGGTGCGAACTCGCCGACGCCGCCTGAAACCAAAGAATGGCGATCAAATATCCGCGTAGATGTGGGTTTCGGCCCTGGCGCCGGGATGGGTCACGGCACCCTTGAACGCCGGGCCAACGGTCTGGGCGTATTTCCACAGCGCGCCGGATTGATAGTCGTGCTGGCGCGGCGTCCATTTCTTGCGCCGTTCGGCCAACTCGTCGTCGCTCAGCGCCACGTCGATGGTTCCCGCTTCGGCGTCGATGCTGATGATATCGCCGTTTTCCAGCAGGGCAATCGGCCCGCCTTCGGCGGCTTCCGGACCGACATGGCCGATGCAGAAACCCCGCGTCGCGCCAGAAAACCGGCCATCGGTGATCAGCGCCACCGTGTCGCCAACCCCCTGGCCATACAGCGCCGCCGTGGTCGACAGCATCTCGCGCATGCCGGGGCCGCCCTTGGGACCTTCATAGCGGATGACAAAGACATCGCCTTCGGAATATTCGCGGTTCTTGACCGCCGCGAAGGCGTCTTCCTCGCAATCGAAGATCAGCGCCGGGCCGGTGAATTGCTGTTTTTCCATGCCCGCCACCTTCACGATCGCCCCTTCGGGCGCAAGGTTGCCCTTCAGCCCGACGACGCCGCCGGTCGGCGTAATTGGCTTGGCGGTCGAATAGATCACGTCCTGATCGCCCGGCACTGTCACGCCTTCCAGATTCTCGCCCAGCGTCTTGCCGGTGACGGTCATGCAATCGCCGTCCAGGTAACCGCCATCGAGCAAGGCGCGCATCAGTACCGGCACCCCACCGATCTTGTACATATCCATCGCCACATAACGGCCGCCCGGCTTCAGATCGGCGATATAGGGGGTGTCGCGGAAGATATCGGCGACATCAAACAGATCGAAATCGATGCCACATTCATGGGCGATGGCCGGCAAATGCAACGCGGCATTGGTCGATCCGCCGGACGCAGCAACAATGCGCGCGGCATTGATCAAGGCCGCCTTGGTCACGATATCGCGCGGCCGGATATTTTTCTCCAGCAGGTTCATCACCGCCCGGCCAGATGCTTCGGCATAGGCGTCGCGCGATTCATAGGGTGCCGGTGCGCCGGCCGAGCCGGGCAGCGCCAGCCCCATCACTTCGGACACGCAAGCCATGGTGTTGGCGGTGAACTGGCCGCCGCACGATCCCGCCGACGGACAAGCGACACATTCGATGGCGTGCAATTCGGCATCGTCAATGGCGCCGGCGCTGTGCTGGCCGACCGCCTCGAACACGTCCTGTACGGTCAAATCGCGGCCTTTATAGCGGCCCGGCAGGATCGACCCGCCATACATGAAGACCGCCGGCACGTTGAGCCGCACCATGGCCATCATCATGCCGGGCAGCGTTTTGTCGCAGCCGGCCAGCGTGACCAGGCCGTCATAGCAATGGCCGCGCATGGTCAGTTCCACCGAATCGGTGATCAGGTCGCGGCTGGCGAGCGAACTTTTCATCCCGGCATGCCCCATGGCGATGCCATCGGTGACGGTGATCGTGGTAAATTCGCGCGGCGTACCCTTGGCCGCCTTGACGCCGATCTTGACCGCCTGGGCCTGCCGCGAGAGCGAAATATTGCACGGCGCCGCCTCGTTCCAGCAGGTCGCGACGCCGATGAAGGGCTGGGCGATTTCTTCTTCGGTCATCCCCATGGCGTAATAATACGAGCGGTGCGGCGCGCTTTCCGGTCCGACCGAAACATAGCGGCTGGGCAGTTTCGATTTATCAATGGCCATGACGATTTCCTTCGCTCTACCTGAATTCAGTGCGGCGCAGCATAGTCGGCTAGCCGTTGTGATTCTAGGCTTCCGGTGGGGTGGAATTCTCGTACAAACGGATTTTTTCGATGACCGGCGCACTGCCCTGACGCACCAGTTCAAGAAGCCGGTCCACGGCGGCCTGTTCCTCCATTGCGCTGCCGGGCAGTGCGCTGGCTTCGACCGTGACGGCGAACCGCTGCGCCAGCAGCCAGGAGTAGAACCCAAGGTCACTCTCGCGGAACGCGGTTCCCAGGACACAGGCCGCACAGACCTCCAGCGTCACCGGCAATGCGTCATATTCCTTCATACCGGCCCCGGAACCGGCTTCAAGATCGGCGACGACGACGCTATCGCCAGGGTTTTGGGCGATCTTGATCGCGCCGTCCGGATCGCGGCCGCGAAACAGCTCAGCGACGAAGCGGGCATCCGTGGTCATGTAATCGAACCTGAAATCGCCGCATAGCGCGTCATGGGAAATCAGCACCGGCGCCGGCTGAAATGTCCGGCTTGCATAACCGGACGGGGTCTTGAAATACAATGTGGTCGGGTCCTGGCGCGCCGATTGCGGCGGATCGCACAAGAACAGATTGCGGCAATGGGGGTGTAGATTTTGGGCGATAAAGGCGACAAGAGACGCAGCATCCACATCGATCCGGGCAGGCGAAATCGCGGCGAAATTGCGCAACGCATCGTGGCGCACCGCTTCATGGGCGCGCGTCGTACAGGCCATCACCACCGCGTAGCCGTCATCGACGAACGCCGAAGCAGCGCTGAAGCATTGGTTGCTGTAAATGCCGGACGCGGTAATGAAGCTCAGATCGGCGCCGATATGCCAGGCGCGCAGCGCCGAACATAATTGCGCGCCGCCACAGCACCAGCGGTCCGAATTAACGAAAGCCTTGGCGGAATCTTCCGGCAATACGGCTTGGGGAATAATGTTGAACTGCAAGGCCGCGTGTTGGGCGGCGGCAATGCCGGCGGCGCTGGTTTCAATCGATTTGCGGTCCGCCGCGGTTGTGTAGATGTCCAAGATGACTTTTCGGTCGCGCGCGCAACGCGGAATATTGCCCTCGGCCATCAGGCTTGGCAGCCCGTAATACAGAAAATCGCGGACATAGTCCGCGCCCCAGACCGACACGTTCAGCAGCAAAGGCCGCCGTCCGCCCGGCCCCTGGCGGCCAGAGGCACGGATGCGGGCCTGTTTCGCTTCGAAATATTCCAGCATTCCCAGCATATGGGCCATTGCATCGGAATGTTGCGTCGCCAGGGCCAGTTGCAAAATCGCCATCGCCGCCACAATGTGGCCCCGGCGGATGAATTCCTGGGCGAAGGACTGTTTTTGTTCCGGCGTCAGCAGCGCATGCAGGGCCGCGTCCTGGGCGTCGCCCAACAGCCCCAGCCCGGTATAGTGCAGCGCGCGGTCCAGCCGGTCGAGCTTGATGCAGACATAGGCAAACCCGGCATGAAACGATACCTGGCCTGGATCCTGAAAGATGGCGATATCGCGGCCCAGTTCCGGCAGGATCCGGTTCAACAGATCGCGTGCCGGCGCGACTTCGTTCGCCGCAAGGTGGCGTTCGATCCGGTCGGCTACATGCGCTGCCTCGCTGGACATGCTAGCGCCGGGCGCTCACGCAAAATGCGCCGTTCTCCATCCGCACGACGCCGTCCGCATCGGCGTAGGCTTGCGCCGCCCGCGCCACGGCGCGCCATGCCGCTTCGCGGCGGTTGCTCGGAAAATGGGCGATGCGCGCCGCCAACGGCACCGAACGTTCGCGGCGCATCCGCGCATATTCATCGCAGGACTGGAAAACGAAATGGATCGGCACCCATTCGCCGCGTACATCGCTAAAACCGGCGGCTTCCACCCGGGCCATTAAGTCATCCACATCGGCCAGCCCGAACGGCGTCCCGGCCCCTTCGTCGGGCGGCGGCATATCCAGATGCGCCAGCACCACGCGGCCGCTCAAGGACAGTGCGGGCGCATTGTCGGCCGGCCCCCACACCGCCGCGACCAACCGGCCGCCGGGCTTGAGCGCGGCATGAAACCCGCGCAACGGGACTGCGACATCGCCCATGAACATGAGGCCCCAGCGGCACAGGACGCTATCGAAGGATTTAGCCGGCACGTCCAGCGCGGCGGCGTCGCCCTCGCCAAAGACGATATTGCCAAGCCCCAGTTCGCGCACCCGTTCGCGCGCAAAGTCGAGCATTCCAGCGGAGAGATCGACGCCCTCGACATGGCCGCCGGGGCCGACCTTGCGGGCCGCCGTCACCGCCGGCTCGCCCAGTCCGGTCGCCACGTCCAGCACCCGGTCGCCGGGACCGACCGCGGCCAGTTCCACCATGCGGTCGCTCAGCACCTGGGCGGCGCGCTGGATCACGGGAAACCACTTCTTCCACGCCGCCGCCCGCTTCGGGTCCGAGCTCACTGCCGATGGTGTCGCGGTTCGGTCGTTCATGCGGGCCTCTGTTTTTGCCGGGTTATTGCATAGTGGAGAGCCGCATCAGCGCATCGGCCAGCTTGGCGCGCGTCGCCTGTTCGGCGGCAAGCCGGCCGCGCTGTTCGGCGACGACGGCCTTGGGCGCCCTGGCGAGGAATTGCGCATTGCCGAGTTTCTTTTCCAGCTTCGCGGCTTCGCTTTTGCTTCGATCGATCGCCTTTTCCAGCCGGGCTGTTTCCTGCACGATATCGATCGCATCGGCGATCAACAGCGCCGCCACGGCCTCGCCATGCACGAACTGCACGGCACCTTTGGGAACCGCGTCGCCAGCCGATACCGCGCCGAGGCGCGCCATGCGGACAATTATCGCCTCGTGGCCCGCCAGCCATCGCCGGCTGGCCGGACTGGCGCCGGTCAGCATGAAGGGTATCTTCGCGCCCGGCGGTACGTTCATTTCCGCGCGCAGCGAGCGAATGCCGGAAATCAGATCGACGATCCAGCCCAGTTCGGCGCGCGCCTCGCTGTCTTCCAGCGCCACACCAAGATCCGGCCAGTCTTCATGGATCAACAATTCGCTATCGCCGAACCGGGTCCATAATTCCTCGGTGATGAACGGCATGAACGGGTGCAGCATCCGCAGGATCTGGCACAGAACCCAGCCCGTGGCGGCCCGCGTCTCGTCGCGCGCCTCGCTATCGCCGCCGGTCAAAAGCGACTTCGAGAATTCGACATGCCAGTCGCAGAACGTGCCCCAGATGAATTGATAGAGTGCCTGGGCCGCCTCGTGGAAGCGGAACGCCTCGATCGCCGCGGTGACGTTGCGCGCACAAACCGCGGTCTCTGCGACAATCCAGCGGTTGAGCACATGCGCGCAGCCGGCCGGATCGAAATCCGCCACCGCCGTGCATTCGTTGATTTCGCAGAACCGGGCCGCGTTCCATAATTTGGTGGCGAAGTTTCGCGCGCTCTCGACCCGATTTTGCGACAGTTTGATATCGCTGCCCGGCGCCGCCAGCGAGGCCAGGGTGAAGCGCAAGGCATCGCCGCCGAACCGGTCGATCAGGTCCAGCGGGTCGATGACGTTGCCCTTGGATTTGGACATCTTCTGGCCCTGCTCGTCCCGAACCAGGGCATGCACATAAACCGTCTCGAAAGGTGGCCGGTGCATGAAATGGATACCGAACATCATCATCCGCGCGACCCAGAAAAAGATGATATCGAAGCCGGTCACCAGCACATCGGTCGGGTAATAGCGCGCCACTTCGGGGGTTTCTTCGGGCCAACCCAGTGTCGAGAACGGCCACAGCGCCGATGAGAACCAGGTGTCGAGGACGTCCTCATCCTGGGTCAGTTCGGTTGGCGCGCCGTAATGCGCTGCGGCCTCGGCCAGCGCGCCAGCCTCGTCATGGGCGACGAATATTTCGCCGTCCGGTCCATACCAGGCCGGAATACGGTGCCCCCACCAGAGCTGCCGCGAGATGCACCAGGGTTGGATATTGCGCATCCATTCGAAATAGGTCTTGTCCCAATTCGCCGGCACGAATTTGACCCGGCCCTGCTCGACCGCCTCGATCGCCGGTTTCGCCAGGGTCGCGGCGTCGACATACCATTGTTTGGTCAGATAGGGCTCGACCGGCACGCCGCCCCGGTCGCCATAGGGCACTTTGTGGCGGTGCGGCTCGATCCGGTCCAGATAACCGCCCGACTTCAAATCGGCGACGACCGCCCTGCGTGCCTCGAAACGGTCCATGGCGCGGTATTTGACGGGCGCGTTGTCGTTGATCCGGGCCTGGACATCGAAGATGTTGATCATTTCCAGATCGTGCCGGCGGCCGACTTCGAAATCGTTGAAGTCATGCGCCGGGGTGATCTTGACCGCGCCCGATCCCTGTTCCGGGTCGGCATAGTCATCGGCGACGATCGGGATGCGGCGGCCGACCAGGGGCAAAATACAGTATTTCCCGATCAGATCCCGATAGCGCTCATCGTCGGGATGAACCGCCACGGCGGTGTCGCCCAGCATCGTTTCCGGCCTGGTTGTAGCGACAATTATATATTTATTATCAGTGTCTTCAACAGGATACTTAAAGTACCATAGATGCCCATCGACTTCACGCGGCTGGACCTCCAGATCGGAGATCGCGGTTTGCAGTTTCGGGTCCCAGTTGACCAGCCGCTGATCCTTATAGATCAAATTTTCGCGGTATAGATCGACGAATACCTTGCGGACCGCCTGGCTCAGCCCGGCATCCATGGTGAAGCGTTCGCGGCTCCAATCGCAGGACGCGCCAAGCCGCTTGAGCTGGCCCAGGATCGTCCCGCCCGATTCGGCCTTCCAATCCCACACCGTCTGCACGAATTTTTCGCGGCCAAGCGCCTTGCGCGACTGGTTGGCGGCCTCAAGCCGCCGTTCGACGACCATCTGGGTGGCGATACCCGCATGGTCCATGCCCGGTTGCCACAAAACGTCGCGCTGGCGCATCCGTTCGAAGCGGATCAGGATGTCCTGCAAGGTGCTGTTGAGCGCATGCCCGATATGCAGGCTGCCGGTAACGTTCGGCGGCGGAATGACGATAGTATAGGGCTTTGCCGCCAAATCCCGGCCGCAGGCGAACGCGCCAGCTTTCTCCCAACGCTCATAGTGTATTTTCTCGACCGTTCCCGGCCGATAGGTCTTGTCCAGCATCGCTGAACGATCCTCTTGCAGATTTCGTAATTTTCGCCCGGCGTTGCCGCGCTCAATCGTCGCCGGACTTGACC